>Ga0255143_1000083_pt1 | contig 38498 bp, 55 predicted proteins | sample Atl_Cont_RepC_0h_FD_183625 | JGI IMG/M metagenome (GOLD analysis project Ga0255143, IMG submission 183625) | Freshwater microbial communities from Altamaha River, Georgia, United States - Atl_Cont_RepC_0h | ecosystem: Environmental > Aquatic > Freshwater > River | place: USA: Georgia | collected...
ACTACGCTAGAGGAAGCGGCCCCGGCCGGTTTCTACTTCGGCAGCCAGGAAGGCGACGGCGCCTGCTTTGGCTTCTGGCTGGATCGAGACTGGGTGGATCTGCTGGAGCACTGCGGCTTCGCTTCCGACTCTGACCCAGAGGCAGCCGCTGCAGCGGTGCAGAATCTGCTCGCTTCCGGCGTCGATACAGACAACTATGAAGACGCCTACCAAGGCGAGGCCGAAGGCTACAACGAGACAGAAGCTGGCGCAGAGTTTGCCGCCCAGCTGGCGGAAGACGCCGGCATGATCCAAGCCACAGCCCACTGGCCGCACACTTGCATCGACTGGGAGGAAGCCTGGCGCGAGCTGGAGCTAGGCGATGGCTTTTGGCTGCAGAAGATCAACGGCTGCCAGTGGGCTGTATTCCGTAGCGTCTGAGCTGGAGCTCTACCGATCACACGGCCCGGCCTAGTTGCCGGGCTTTTTGCTGCGCGGCCTGCGGCCGCTTGCAAACGTGAGAGCGTATCATACGGCTAGCGAGTTTGTGACTCTAACCGTGCTGGAATCTGACGGCCAGGAAGTAACGAAACCTACGACCGTTGCGAATGACGAGTCAAAGCGCTGGCGTGGGGGTCGCAGCACGCAGGCCCGCATGGATGAGCGGGTGAACTACGCCTACAGCTTGCTGCTAGAGGGCAATACGCGTCGGGCCAATGCTGAACTCGTTGCCTCTCGCTTCAACATCTCTATTCGCACAGCGCACGATGACATCGCAAAGGCGATGGAGCTTCTCAAACAGGAACGTTTAGAAGATCGCGCCGAAATGTTGAACATTATCACCGCGTCACGGTTAGCTGTACTTAAGAAGGCAATTCGCAAGGGAAATTATCAAGTTGCGTGTCACCTGTTAGATAGCCTTGGCCGTGCAGCTGGAGAACTAACTCAGGAAGTGGCGAGCCAGGCAGCACCAACCCTCAACATTGAGATCTCGGACAAGCGGCAGGCCTAGTTTCCGGGCTGTTCTGTGATACAATACGGGAGCACCTAGGGAAACCGTCCCATGCTTCGCGCTTCCGCCTTCCTCGCCTTCGGCCTGGCCGCTTGCTCTGCTGCTCCAGCCGTCTCGCTTGTCTTACTTGCGACTGGCGCAACCGCTTTGATCGTCGATCGCAACCGCTAACCGTCGCCGCGCCTTTACCCTCCGGGAGTGATAATCATTCTCATTCCCGGGGGAGGGTTGCGGATTTCTGCGGGCTGGTGCGAGTCCCTAGGAACCTACTGATATAACCCCAATTCCTCCTCCTGTTACACACCCGGGGGAGGGGTTCGAAATCCTGTAATACCCTAGAAGGTACCCGTCTACTACAGAATGACCCAAGCAGCTGGAACGCTGAACCTGAGATACGCACAAGGGCAGGTATTCAGCAGCCGCAAGCGCTTCAGAGTGCTAGTAGCGGGTAGACGTTTCGGAAAAAGCTACCTGTCGTGTATCGAATTGCTGCGTGGGGCGATCGAAAGGCCGGGCGAAACATTCTTTTATGCCGCCCCTACATACCGGATGGCGAAAGACATTGCCTGGAAGGTAATGAAAAAGCTGGTCCCGAAAGCCTGGATCAAGTCGAAGAACGAGACAGACCTGAAGATCGAGCTGGTGAACGGCAGCACGATCGAACTGAAGGGCACTGAAAACGCCATGGCCCTACGCGGCCGCAGTTTGGCTGGCGTGGTGCTGGACGAAGCCGCCTTCATGTCCAGCGAAGTCTGGTTCGAGGTGATCCGCCCCGCTTTAGCGGACAAACAGGGTTGGGCACTTTTCATCTCCACCCCGGACGGCACGGCTAGCTGGTTCTACGAACTCTGGCAATACGCGGACAGCGGAGATTCCGACTGGAGCCGCTGGCAATTCACAACGATTGACGGCGACAACGTCCCCCCGGAGGAAATCGAAGCCGCCCGAGGCCAGTTAGATGCTCGAACATTCCGCCAAGAATTTGAAGCCAGCTTCGAAAACCTCTCGGGCCTGGTGGCAGTCAGCTTCAGCGACGAAAACATCAGCACCGAAGCCGAAGACATCAGCGTCCTACCCATCCTGCTTGGAGTGGACTTCAACGTGGATCCAATGTCTGGCATCTGCGCCGTCCGCAAAGACGACACCCTCTACGTTTTCGACGAAATCATGCTGACTGGTGGAGCTACCACCTGGGATTTCGCCGAAGAAGTCACCCGCCGCTTTGGCGTGGAGCGCCGCGTCATTGCGTGCCCGGACCCCACCGGCGGCGCCCGCAAAACATCCGGCGTGGGACTCACCGACCACAACATCTTGCGCCGCAGCGGTTTCAACGTCTCCAGCCCCAAAGCCCCCTGGAAAATCCGCGACAAGATCACCTGCGTCAACACCGCCCTCCTCGACGCAACTGGAGCCCGCCGCACCTTCATTCACCCCCGCTGCAAGGAACTAATCAAATCTCTCCGCACCTTGACCTACGCCCCCGGCACAGGACTCCCCAACAAAAACCTTGGCGTTGACCACGCCTTCGACGCCTTTGGGTACATGTGCCTACAACAATTCAACCTGGCGAAGCACGGCGTCCTCGGCCAAACCTCTTACCGCCTTTATTAACCCGAATAGACTGGAACAAATACCGCAGCACGATGGCCAAAAAACCCACCAAAGCCCAGAAAAAGGTGGAAAAAGTGATGCGCGAATACGGCGCCGGCACTTTGAAATCCAGCTCGGGCCAAAAAGTGACTTCTCGCAAGCAAGCCATCGCCATTGCGATGTCTGAAGCGGGCATGGCGCGCAAAAAACCGACCAAAAAGGGGGGCAAGAAGTAGTCATGCCACGCAAAAAACCCGGCGATCCCGGCCTTTACGCAAATATCGCCGCCAAGCGCAAGCGCATTGAGGCTGGCTCGGGCGAAAAGATGCGTAAACCCGGCACCCCCGGCGCCCCAACTGCCAAAGCCTTCAAAGAAGCAGCCAAAACCGCCAAAAAACGGAGGAAGTAATGGCTCTCACCATCTCACGCGGCACCAATCTGGTGGAACACCACCAATCCACCCCGTTGACTGCGGTCAATCAAACCTTCGAAGTCCACGCCGACAGCAGCGAATTTACCTTCGCGGCCGTCGTAACAGGCGGCGCCAACTTCACACTGTCCTTCGAAGCCAACTACAACGGCGGCAACACCTGGTTCGAGCTAGATACCAGCAAAAATATCAACTCCAACGGCCAATACGCCTACTTTTACACCGGCAAACCCGCAAACAAAGTGCGGATGCGTATTGCCTCAATCAGTTCTGGCACGCCTAGTGTTGTGCCGATCGTTGCTGTCGCTTACCACGGCTAATCATGGAAATCACCCCCGAAATGCTCGCCGCCATCGTCGCGGTCAAGGGCAAATCCAATCCCAAGCTCTGGGATCCCCGGTGCGCCGCTTTCCTCGCAAAGCAAGCAATCATCGCCACAACCCCCAAAAAAGCCAAAAAGGAGGTTGAGCTTGCCCTGGAACTCGCCGAGGAGATTATCAACTAAACTCAAACTAACCCCTACTTGATAAGGACCCGTGGCTTTCTATCGCGGCGAGGAGGGCTCCATCAGCTTCAAGGACAGCTCCGGCGCCGTTGCCGCAGTGTCCGCCACCCGCAGCTGGAGCTTCACCATCAACAAAGACACGCTGGACGTAACCGACCAAGGTTCCACCAGCCGTGAGTTCATCGGCAGCCTGCTTTCGGGCAGCGGCAGCGCCGAGGTCATGTACACCGCCCCTGGTTCAGGCGAAACCCTGAATTTCATCGACGACGTCCTGACCACCCGCGACCAAACCGACGCCCAGTTCGAGCTTTACCTCGACACCTCCGGCACCAAGAAAATCACCTTCACCGGCATCATCACCAGCGCCGACTACAGCGCAACCGTGGGTGAGCTGGAAGTTGTCACTGTCAACTTCATCAGCTCTGGCGCAATCACCGCCTCCATCTAATAGCAAACACCCCTTGATTTAGGTCATAGACTGGAGCAAAGCGTTTTGCTCCGGTCATGGCCTTTTTTCGTGGCGAGGAAGGTTCCGTCAAGTTCGAAAATGACGGATCCACTGCTGTTGCCCTTGCATCCACCCGCAGCTGGTCCCTGACCATCAACAAGGACACGCTGGATGTGACCGATCACGGCTCCACCAGCCGCGAATTTGTCGGCGGCCTGATCTCCGGCTCGGGCACCGTGGAACTGATGTACACGGCCTCCAGCGCCGACGAAACCGCCGCCTTCCTGCAGGACGTCCTGACCACCGAGGACAACGCCAACGCAGCCTTCGAGCTGTACTTGGATACGAGCGGCGGCAAAAAGATCACCTTCTCGGGCATCATCACCAGCGCCGACTTCAGCGCCACGGTCGGTGAACTCGAAGTGGTGACCTGCAACTTCATTACCAGCGGCACCATCACCGCTTCCATCTAATCCAACTGGAGCGATGACGATCCAAACCGTCACGGGCAGTTGCGTCCACGTCGAGATTGACGGTGAAGAGGGCTTAACGCACGCCACCTTCACCTTCAAAACCCCATCTATCCCCGACACCCTGGGTTCCTTCATCAAGATGCTCGCCATGGGCATCGAAGTGCTGGTGCCCATCGACGACCCCGACGACGAGGAAGACGACGATGATTGAATACCGAGGCGAAAAATTCGCCGGCTACAACAAACCCAAGCGCACCCCAAATCACCCAAATAAATCACATGCAGTCCTCGCAAAAGAGAACGGCGAAGTAAAACTCATCCGTTTCGGCCAACAAGGAGTCTCTGGTTCGCCCAAACGGACTGGAGAGTCTGAGGCCGACCGCAAACGCCGCGAAGCATTTAAGGCAAGGCACGCAGCTAACATCAAGAAAGGAAAGATGTCAGCCGCTTACTGGGCGGATCGCACCAAATGGTGACTAAATGACCTACTCAGTACCCGGCCAATTCCCCACCCACATCGTCGCCACGACGTATCAAAACGGCGGCGACAGCCCATTTATCCGCACTGCTGCAGTGCTGGACATGATGAAGGGCTGGGAAATCATGAAAGCCGTGACACGCGGCACCGAATACCTACGCGAGAACAGCGAAGCCTTCCTCCCCCTGGAACCCCGAGAGGACTACCGGGCATACATGAGCCGGGTCAACCGGGCTGTCTTTTCTCCTTACACGCAACGCTTGATTCGAGCTGCTGCAGGCTTGATCCTGCGCAAACCCATCGCCCTTGAAGGCGACCCGTACTGGCGCGAAGTATTCGCCCGCGACGTTGACGGCCAGGGTTCGGATTTGGACGAGTATGCCCGCCGCCTATTGATCTGCAGCCTGACCTACGGCCAAGCCCACACGCTGGTCGATTATCCAGCCCAGACCGAAATCCGCAGCCTGGCCGAAGAACGCGCCCTGGGCCGCCGCCCGTACTGGGTCGAAATCGACCCTTACAACATCTACGGCTGGCGCCTCGACCGCGACGCGGCCTACGGCACGTTGACGCAGGTCCGCATCTACGAAAAAGCGATTGTGCCCGAGGGCCGCTTCGGCGAAAAAACCTACGAACAAATCCGTGTCATCGAGCCCGGCCGCTACGAGGTCTACCGCCAAAAGCAAGCCATCAAACCCCTCGGCCCCGGCTTCCTGGAACCCAACGCCCAAAGCGGCGACTACGAACTGGTCGATGCTGGCACCTACAGCCTGAACCAGATCCCACTGGTTACCACCTACTCCAACAAGGTGGACAACCTGATCAGCCGCCCGCCGCTGATCGACATTGCATACCTCAACCTCGCCCATTTCCAACGCCAAGCCGACCTAATCCACAGCCTCCACATCGCATCTCAGCCGATGCTTGTCCTTGAAGGCTGGGACGACCAGACCAAGGACATGTCGGTCAGCGTGAACTACGCAATGGCCACTGCCCCAGGCAACAAGGTCTATTACGTGGAGCCCGCGTCTAGCGCTTTCGAAGCACAAAGCAACGAAATCAAGGAACTGCAGCAACAAATGGCCACGCTCGGCATCAGCACTCTGAGCCAGCAGAAATTTGTTGCCGAGTCTGCCGACGCCCGCCGCCTCGACCGCGTCGACACCAACTCAATGCTGGCCTCGGTCAGCCTTGACCTCGAACAAACCCTTCAAAAGGCTTTCGATTTAGCCGGCGCGTATCTCGGCATCGAGCCCCCTGAAGTGAGCATCAGCCGCGACTTCGACATCGACCGCCTGATCGGCCAAGACGTCACCGCCATCACCGCCCTCTTCGACAAAGGCGTCATCACGCTGGAGGAAGTCCGCGCCATCCTCACCCAAGGCGAAATCCTCCCCTCGATGGAACTCGGCAGCCTCCCCACCGAAGAACCGGGCGAGCTGGAATACATGGATGACGAAGAAGAAACCGTTTAATTCTTTTGTTGTAGACTAGAACTGCATCACCCCTATTCGGCATGAATAAGCACCTCGTAGAGGTTCCGCAGCCGGATGGCACGTCCAAGTGGGAACTTGTCGAACTACGTGCTTCCGAGCTGTACGAAAAGGACAAGCCCCCCGCTGAGGACGACAAGCCCAAGCGCACCCGCAAAGTGAGCCTGGAGCCCACCCCCGAAACCACCGAAACCCCGGATTTTTAATTCATGGAAGAGCAAGTCATCCAGGAGACGCCCGTGGCGACTCCTGACCAGCCCGTGGCTGGAACCGACGCTCCACAGCCTGATTACCGAGCCGAATACGAGGCTCAAATCACCGCTCTGAAGACCCAAGCTATCGAAGCCGAGGAACGTTTCCAAGGCATCAAGGCAAAACTCGACGAGGTCTACAAGAAGCAGGACGACCAGCGCAAAAAGACGCTGGAAGACCAAGGCCAATGGAAAGACCTTTGGGAGGAAGCCAACCGCACCGCCCAAGAAAAGGACCAACAAATCCAAGACCTCCAGCGACAACTGGAGGACATGCGCCAGTCCAACGAATCCGCCGCCATCCGCACCCGCGCCATGGCCGCCATCAGCCAGGCTGGAGCAATCAATGCAGAACAAATGCTGCAACTTATGCAGAACAATCTGCGTAAGAACGAATCAGGCGCCGTCGTCGTGCTCAACGGCGGTGTAGAGCAGGACCTCAACTCCTACCTAGCCACCCTGAAAAACCCCGGTTCGGGTTACGAGCACCACTTCAAACCAAGCTCTGCATCTGGAATGGGCGCTAAACCTATTCCCGCCGGAGTTGCCTCGACTGGAGTAGCAAACCCCTGGAAAGAAGGTTCTATCAACCTTACCCAGCAGCTGCTAATTTCTAGTCAGGACCCTGATCTCGCAGCTGTGCTGAAGAGAGAAGCAGGACTCTAAACCGCGTCTGTGGCGCTTCACCTAGTCCGTGACTAGGACCCCGCAAACCCCAATCCCTGGTACGTCGAAATGGCCGCACCATTTCAGAACTATTCCGGCGGTGTCCTTCTGGCGGACATCGTCAAGCGCAATAACCTCAGCACCTATGTGTCTGAGGCGATCAAAGAGCGCAGCCTCTTCCTGAAGAGCGGCGCTGTTGTCCGCAACAGCCTGCTGGATGCCCGCGAAGGTGGCACCCGCATCCAGGTGCCCGAGTTCAACCCCGTATCTCCCACCGAGGAGATCATGAACGGCACCGCCACCTGGGGCACCAGCACCGCTGGCTACCTGACCCCCCAGAAGATCGGCACCGGCACCCAAATCGCCACCATCTGCCATCGCGGTTTTGCGTATGCAGTGGACGACGTTGCGATGCTCGCCGCTGGGGAAGACCCCATGCTGCACATCCGCAACCAGCTGGCCGACGCCATCAACAAGCTGAACAGCGCCCGCCTGTTCTCCCAGCTTGCTGGTCTGTTCGGTTCTGCCCTGTCTGCCAACAGCCTGGACCTGGGTGTGGCCGCCGCTTCCGGCGCCGCCGAAGCCAACTTCCTGACTGGCGCAGCCGTTGCCCGCGCCCGCAACCTGCTGGGTGAGCGCGGCGAAGAGCTGGACACCCTGGTGGTGCACCCCACCGTGGGCTTTTACCTGTATCAGGTCGGCCTGCTGACCTTCTCCACCTCCGCACTGGCCGCTTCCGGCTCTGTGGTGTGGGGCGGCGGCGGTGTCGGCGTGAACGCCCGCATGATCGGCGAGTTCGCCGGCTGCCGCGTGATCATCGACCCTCAGGTCAACACCGTGGTGCCCGGTACCGCCGGCCACCAGCGTGAGTTCTACTGCTATCTGACCAAGTCGGGCACCATCCTTGAGGGTGTGCAGCAGGACCTCCGCATCGAAGCCGACCGCAACATCCTGTCCAAGCAGGACGTGCTCTCCGTCGATTACCACACCGCCTATCACATCATGGGCACCAAGTGGAACGACGCCGGCGACAACCCCACCAACGGTGGTCTCGCCACCAGCGGCAACTGGGCTGCCACCTACGACATCGACCTGATCCCCCTGGTTCAGCTCACCGTCAACAGCCCCCTCGACACCACCACCATCTGATAATCAGATCGTGGACGAAGCTGCCCCACCTTCGGGTGGGGCTTTTTCATTGCCGCTACACTGCAATAAAGAATGATTAGTTGCTGTGGCCGCCACGATTAACGCCACTTTGCGTAGCGCCTCGGCCAACAGCTACGTCACGCTGGCCGAAGCAAATAGCTATTTCGAAACCGTCCCCAACTCCAGCACCTGGACCGACAAAACGGACGACGCCAAAAACCGCGCCCTGATCTCGGCCACGCGCTGGATCGACAGCCTCAACTACCTCGGCGACCGCTGCGACGAAGACCAAGCCCTGAAGTGGCCCCGCAACAACTACGACGTTGACGGCGTCGAACTGGAGTGCTCGCTAATCCCAGCCCAGATCAAATACGCCACCTACGAACTGGCCCGCGCTCTTGCCAACGACACTGGCGCCATCACCGACGAAACTGGCACCACCGGCCTCTACGACGAGGTGCAGCTTGGCGACATGAAGGTCAAATACAACACCCGCAGCCAAGCCGTTGGCACGATCAACAACGTCTTCGACAAATACCCCTGGCTCCAGAGCTACCTCGGCCCCTACTGCTTAGGCGGTTCCGGCTCCTTCCAACTCCGCGTCTACCGAGGCTGACATGGCTGGAACACTCGACACACTGTTCAAAACCGTCGCCAAGGACGTGGTATCAGATCTTGGTACCGCCTTCGACACCAGCATCACGTATACCCGCAAAGTTTCCCCGTCTTACGACGTAGACACCGGAGCACTAACTACAACCAACACCAGCTACTCCAGTATCAAAGTTCCGGTTGAGTTTGTCGTTTCAGAGGAAGAGGAAGGCCGCGAACAACGCCAGGCCAAGGTGTACATAACGCCCGACAAAATCGGCAGCAACCAGCCGACTTTGCAGGACGAGATCATCCTTACTTACGCTGGATCTAGCCGCACAGCCCAGATCACCGACATCCGCACCTATCGCGGCGGCCAAGAATACCTCTACATCCTGCTGGTGCGCTTCTAATGGCAGCTCGCAGCTACAAAAACCTAAAAGCGGATATAAAAGCTCAACTAACGGCGGATTTTAATGCGCTAATCCAACTAAGTATCGAAGAACTGGCGCGACCCACAGTCAGTCCTGTTTTGACTGGTTTTTTTGCTTCTAGCTGGAAAGCCGGAACTACCCGCCCCCGTGCCCGCGACGAAAGAGAGAACTTCTCCCCCTGGAGTGCCATCAAAACCGAAAGTCGCGCCAACGGTTACGTGGTGCTTGCTGCCGGTGAGCAACCAATTATTGAACCTCGGTATCCAGTACCTCAATTCAAGTTGGGTCAATCGGTATTTATCGGCAATACCGCTAAGTATGCCGCTGATGCCCTGGCATCCCCCAAAAACCAGATTCCCAATTTTGTGCAGGGCGAAATGAACGATCTGATCAAGTCTGTGTTTAGCGATAGCAACAGACCCAGGATTCGCGTTGCTTCTGGCCGTGGAGAAGGTCCACGCGGTCTGTTTGGATTGCTCGGCGGCAATCAGCAGTATGTTTCGTATGAAGTGCCGGGTGAAATGCCATGAGTCTTGTAAATGTCCGCGCCGCATTCGAAAAAGCAGTAAAAACTGCTGTCAACGCCGCCGATAACACTGTCACCTTGGTCTACGACAACACTCCTTACACCACACCCAGCAAAACGACGAAGTATCTGACCATGTCGGTCAACTTCAATCGCTCTACGCTCCAGAACATGGGCGCGGCAAGCGATTTCTACACGGGCGTCATCACCTGCCGAGTATTCGTACCTAAATCCGCTGGAACGTCTGTCCTTGCCGCCATCAGCGAAGCGGTGATCGACGGCCTGACTTCCGTCAACGCCTCGGGCTACACCGACAGCTACAGCTGCGACCCCCGCGTCCTCGACATCGTCGGCCCCACACCGTTAGACATTGAAGACCGCTCCCACTTTGTGGGACTGATCTCTTGCCAGTTCACAGCAAATGCCTAGTGTATTATTGAAGAAGCATCTTTTTTGAAATGCGAGCTGCAGAACTCCTGCGCAACAAGTTCGGCGTCAGCCAGCTGTACAAGCACGAGGTAAAAATCGAAGGCGAGACCGTGCTGGAGATCTACTGGCACCCTTTGACCATCGCCGAGCGTGAGTCAATCCAGAAGAAGTCCGACTCTGAGGACGCCAACGAGTTTGCCCTCAGCCTGATGCTGGAGAAGGCTCTCGACAAAGACGGCAAGCGCCTATTTGCAGACGGCGATCGTGCCACTCTCCGCCGTGAGGTCGAAGCCAGCATCCTCCAGGAAATCCAGCTGGCGATGCTGACCTCCGGCGCCGAGTCCCGCGTGGAGGAAGCGAAGGCTGCGCTTAAAAGCTAACCGCGACTGGTTTTTTATCTACTTCTTGGCCAAGGAGCTGGGCACGACGGTTGCCCAGCTCTCACAGCACCTAACCCAAGAAGAACTTGTCGGCTGGGCAGCCTTTTTCGAGCTGCGCAACGAAGAGGAAGAAAAAGCCATGCAACGGGCAAAAACACGATCCCGCGTAAACACGATGTAGTCGCAGTAAGCTGGGACGTAAGAATCCCGACGCGCACCAGTGGCTGAATATAACGTCGATATTCAGGTCAAAGCCCAAACAGGGCAGGCCGAAAAGGAAATTACACGCCTTGTCGGAAAACTGAAGCAGATCGAGACTGTAGACATTCTTCCGAAAACTTCAACAGCAAATATAAAAAGAGCAACGCAGGATGTAGATAATCTCAGTAAAACCTACAACAGATTAAAACTGGTATTGGGGACTGGCGGTGTCGCTGGTGCTGTAAGTGTACTATCGCGTGGTGTCGGCGATCTCGGTAGTGTTATAGCGGAAATTGGTAAAATTCCAGGCCTCGGAGCATTACGTGACTATGGTGAACAAGCTATACAAGCTACCGCAAACGTAAATCACTTAACTAACTCACTCACGTCTTTAGCTAGCCATGCTCCGGTTACAACAGCCGCTATCGGTGCCCTTGGTGTAGCCGCTTATGCTTTTAGTGATCAAATAGGCGCTGCCACAGCAAAAGCAGGTCAATTTTTTGGTGAAATAAGAGACTTGATTGCGTCTGGAGTAGTCACGCAGCTGAATGATGATCTTGTACTCACAAACAAAGCTCTTGTAGAATTAGCTAAAGCTGAGGGACTTACAGGACTCAAACAACTTCTTAGAGATGCACAACAAGAATCAAACGGCTTAATTTCAACAGACGAAAAATATAGAGAGTCTGTTATCTTAACTTTAGATGTACAAAAAGCCATCAACGAAGAGATGGCACGAAGGCGGCTTATTTACAGCAATCTGACTTCGGATGAAAGATCTTTACGTGCTCAGATAGAACAAAATGTACGTGCCAGCAAGGCCGGTAGACAAACAAGCGGTTTTGCCGAGTTTAGTCAAGCGGCTGGTGCGCAAACAGCTATTGATAAATCCATTCGGAGACAAGAAGATCGTATAGCTAAACGGCTTCGCGGTTTTGAATTTCAAATCCCTCAGCTTGCCCTACCGGCATTTGAAGAACGCGGATTAAACACGCTTGTTGATAGCTACGATACAGCTTTAAGTAAAACCCAACAACTCACAAACGCTACCACTACAGCTGCTAATGTATCTGCTGCATTAGCCGACAATAATACCCGAGGGGCACGCTTTATAGAGAAAAGTGCGGAATACGCGGAGTTACTGGGGGCATATTACAAAAAAGACGCTTTACCTGCAATTAAAGATACACAAAAACAAGTTGCTGACACGAACAAACTGTACAAAAATACTTTAGATATAACCTATCCACAGATAGAGGCTCAAAGACAACTGTTGGATCTGGAAAACGCACAGACAGCTGCTACTAAACGAACTAATGCCGCACAAAAAGAACGCGGCAAGTTACTAGAAAACCTTGCCCTTGGAGCTGGTTTTCCACTCTTATTCGGAGGAGGTATTGGTGCTATCGGAGGAGGTCTGGCCGGTTCATTTGTCGGCCAAGGATTTGGCGGTCAAATCATAGGTAGCGCTTTAGGGCAGATAGTTGATCGTGCAATCCAAGCTGTAGGAACTCTCGGGCAAGCTCTTGTGCCCGCTACTGCAGATATAAACGCGCTTACTAAAGCAGCAGGTCTGGCAGGAACAGAGACAGAGCAGCTTATAGGTAGTTTTGAATCCGCAGACGATTCTGCGACTGCTTTGGATGCGGCTACGCGCCAGATGGCGTTGACAGTAGGTAATGAGGGCGTAAAAGCGTTGATTGCTTTTGGAAGTGAAACGCAGCAATTAACAAACCAGTGGAACATTTTAATGACACAAGTAGGAGCAGGGCTGGCCACACTGCTGACAGGTCCTGTAAGTGAACTTGTAAAGATGGTGGAGCGCACTGCTGCTATCGGTGTCGCCCGTACATCAGAAGATCCTGTACTTAAAAGTTTGTTCAACCAGCTAAAAGCTGCACCGTCTCCGATCGTACTCGGTCCAGGATCTACAGTCGATTTTGGCGAAGGCAGAAGACTGGAACTCGAAGATCAGATCTTAAAACGTGTACAGGAACTTAGAGCAGAAGAGGAAAATAGACTGAGAAATTTAGAGCGTATTAACACGACACGAAAGACTGAACTGGATATTTTAGATATACAAATCAGCCTAGCTGGTACCTCTGGCAAACTAGAAGATAGTAATGTATACGCTCTACAACAAAAACTTATTTACCGGAAATTTGATCTGGAATACCAGAACGCTGTAAATAAAGGTCTATCAAAAGAACTGGTGCTGCGCCAATTAACCTTAGATCTTGCGGTCCTAAAACAGCAACGAGAGCAAGCTCTTGCACAAGCACAAGAGCAAGCTGCGCGAGAAGCTGAGCGCCAGCAGAAAGAGCAGGAGCGTATAGTTGAAAAAATGAACGCTCAGTATCTGGCTAGCAGACAAAGTCACGAACTTGCTAAAAGAGATCTGGCGATAGCTCAATCAGAACTCGGTTTCAGTCGGCTGCAGGCGGAATACGACAAAGATCGTGCCGTGCGGATGGATGATTTCCGTAAGAAATACAGTGAGGCTTTAAGCGAGCAAGAACAGGAAGAACTTGTTGCTACTCATCTGTTACAAGCAGAAACTGCACGTTTAGAGTACATAAAAGCTCAAAATGCAGAGTTTTATAGGCAAGTAGATTTGGCTTCTATGGTAGACGATAGAACCAGAAGCATTGTAAATAATTTAGAGTCTTTATTTACGCTAGACATTGATTTTAGTGGGCTTTTAGCTGCAGATACATTTGCCTCTGAGTTAGAACGTGTACGTGAAGAACTGGAAAAACTTGTCAGCCCTGTCGGCCAGGTAACAAAAGCAGCCGAGGGCATTGGTGGCGCATTTTCAACATCTTTCACCGATGCTATTAACGGTTCTATTTCTGCTCAACAGGCATTAGCCAACTTCTTCCAAAATACCGCTAACGCTTTTATGGATATGGCTGCCCAAATGATCGCAAAGTATATCCAAATGCAGATTATCGGCCTGGCCACCAGCTTTTTCCCTGGAGGAGGTCTGTTCAAAGGGGCAGGACCTGTGCAATTCCCTAGCAGCACGAATGTAGGTATCAGTGGCTTTGCAATGCCAAAACTGATCGGTAAAGCGGCTGGAGGTCCGGTTTCCGCTGGTTCGTCCTACCTCGTCGGCGAGCGCGGCCCGGAGATGTTTGTGCCACGCACCAGCGGCAGCATTTATCCCAACGATGCCATGGGCATTGGCGGCGGAAATATCACCGTTAATGTGGATGCAACTGGAACTAGCGTCCAAGGAAACGGCGACGATTCGAAGCGGTTGGGCGAGGCTATCGGCGTCGCCATCCGCCAAGAACTCATCAAGCAGAAACGCCCCGGAGGCCTGCTCGCATAATGGCTACCTTCCCTTCAATCACACCCACCTACGGCGCCCAGAAAACTAGCCGCCCCAATATCCGCACTGTCCAGTTCGGTGATGGCTATCAACAACGCTTGCTGTACGGCATCCCTTCCCACATGAACCCGAAGGAGTGGAACTTGACCTGGGAAGTCTCGGAAACTGATGCGGACACCATCGAAACATTTTTGAACGCCCGCGCCGAAGACGCCGCCAGCTTTGACTGGACACCCCTAGACGAAGCCACCGCTTACAAGTGGATATGCCAGGAGTGGAGCAAAACCATCCCCTATAAAAATCGCGCCACGATCAGCGCCACCTTCCGGCAAGTATTTGAACCGTAATGGCAGTCCCCACTTCTGAGCTACAGAAGATCAACCCAAGCAGCATTATTGAGCTGTTTGAGCTGGAACTGTTCGCCAACATCCATGGCACGGCGTTCACCTACCGATTCCACGCTGGCACTAATGCGCTAACTACAAACGGGAATATCGTCTGGGCGACCAATACCTACACAGCTCTTCCGATTGAGGTTGAGGGTTTTGAATACAACGCCGAAAGCGGCAGCCTGCCACGCCCGACAATCCGCGTCGCCAACCTGCTAGGCAGCATCACCGCAATCCTGCTGAGCGTCAATCAGACCACACCCGGCAATGATTTGACTGGTGCCAAACTGACGCGCATCCGCACGCTGGTCCGCTACATCGACGGCGCAAACTTCACAGGCGGCACCAACCCCTACGGCACGCCTGACACCAGCGCCAAGCTGCCAGACGAGATTTACTACATCGCCCGCAAGGTTGCCGAGAACCGCGACGCGGTGGAGTTCGAGGCGGCGGCATCGTTTGACCTTGCCGGTGTCCGCGCACCGAAGCGGCAGTGCAGCGCCAACCTCTGCCCGTGGGTCTACAAGGGTTCCGAGTGTGGCTACGCCGGGACTAAGTATTTCGACGAGAACGACAAAGCTGTTGCCAGTTCTGCCAGTGATGTATGCGGCAAACGGCTAAGCAGTTGTCAGGCGCGATTCGGCGCTACGGCTGAACTACCCTTCGGCGCATTCCCCGGCATTGGTGCGTTCAACGGATGAATCCAACCGCTAAGGCTGCAGCACTGGAACACGCCAAGGCGGAAGACCCGCGTGAAGCCTGCGGTCTGCTGGTGGTCATTAAGGGACGCAAACGCTATGTCCCATGCCGCAATCTGGCGGAGGGCAATGAGTTCTTCATCCTTGACCCCGAGGACTATGCCGCCGCAGAAGATAAGGGCGAAGTGGTTGGCGTTGTCCATAGCCACCCCATCACCCCACCGATACCGAGCGAAGCGGACCGCGTTGCCTGCGAAAAGTCCGGACTGCCTTGGTACATCGTCAACCCCAAGACTGAGCAATGGGGCGAGCTGTCGCCTGAAGGCTACAAAGCACCGCTGATCGGGCGGGAGTGGGTCTGGGGCGTCAGTGACTGCTGGACGCTGGTGCGCGACTGGTATGCCGAGCAAGGTCTGGAATTGCCCGACTGGGATCGCCCGACCACACCAGCGGAGTTCAACGCGGCGCCGATGTTCGATGACTGCTGGCGTGAGGCTGGTTTTTACGAAGTGGACATTGCCGAGATGCAGCCGGGCGACGCGATGCTGATGGCAATCGAATCAAACAAGCTCAACCATGTCGGTGTCTACATCGGTGACCAACTGGTGTTGCATCACCTGCGCGGTCGCTTGTCCAGCCGTGATTTGCTGGGAGAATGGCTCTTAAAATGTACGGGTAGGGTCTTGCGCCATGGAAAGGGAACTTAGGCTCTACGGTCCGCTCGCCAAGTTCGTTGGACAGCGCAAGTTTTTAGCTGAGGTTGCCAGTGCTGCTGAGGCAGTGCGAATGCTGCTGGTGAACTTCCCCGGATTGGAACGCCACATGGCAGACCAGCATTACAAGGTGATTGTTGATGATATAGATGCGCAACTAGACGAAATCCATCTGCCATTTAGTCAAACAATCAAGATTGTTCCCGTGCTTGGTGGTGCTGGTGGTGGCACAGGAAAGATTTTGGCGGGCGTTGCCTTAATTGCGGCAGCCATTGTTTTTGCCCCTGTTGGCGCTGGCTTTCTTGGCGCAGGTTTAGGCGCTACTGCCGGAGCCTTCACGCTTGGCGCAGCCGCGTCAGTTGCTATTGGCTCTATTGGTGTCTCGTTGATTTTGGGAGGCGTGTCCCAACTCCTATCGCCAACACCACAGCTCGGGCAAATCGGTCCGGCATCTATGAATCCCGGTGGATCACTGACCACCAGCGAAGGCACCGAGCTAGACCCACAGGAGTCCTACAGCTTCAGCGGGATTCAGAACACCAGCCGTCAGGGAACGCCCTGTCCAGTGGTGTACGGCGAAACTATCGTGGGGTCGGTGGTGATCTCCGCTGGCATCGACGTTGACACGATCTGACATGGCTAAGAAAAAGCAGAATCAGATTATCGGTGCAGGTGGCGGACCAGCAGTCGGAGCACAAGTTCAACAAACAGTCGTTGTTCAGCAGGCTGCATCACCAGCGGTCAGGACACCAATCCGCACAGCGGACAACCTTGCCTCGACGGCAAACGCCAACATCCTCGACCTGCTGAGCGAAGGCGAGATTGAAGGCTTCCCATCTGCTCGTGCCTACGCCCGCGATTCTGATAATTACAACCTTGCCCTGCTGAAAGACGTTTATCTGACGGATACGCCTGTTCTGCGATCTGGAGCGGATGTAACTAACCTCAGCGAATCTGATTACAACTTCAAAGGCGTCACGGTTACGCCGCGTTATGGCACCAATGCGCAGACATATATCCCCAAGTTTGGCGAAACAACTGAGGACGTTGTAAGCGTCAACGTTGAAGTCCTGCAGGCAACACCTGTCACGCGCCAGATCACAGATAGCAACGTCGATGCTGTCCGCGTAAGTATTGCTATTCCGCGCCTTGAGGCAAGCAACGAACAGGGCGACGTGCTTGGAACTAGCGTCACCGTTCGCATCCAACTGCAGTACAACGGCGGCGGCTACACCACCGTCAAGGAAGACACGATCAGCGGTCGCACGGCAGATAAGTACGAACGCGATTATTTAATCGACATCAGCGGCACCTTCCCGGTGGATGTGCGCGTGGTGCGCGTGTCTGCCGATAGCAGCGCCACCGATGTTAACCCGACCATCTGGACCGCCTACACCGAGCTGATTTATCAGAAGCTGCGCTATCCAAACAGCGCACTAGCTGCAATCAGATTTCAAGCTGAGCAGTTCAACTCCATCCCTGCGCGTGCGTATCGCATTCGCGGAATCAAGGTCAAAATCCCCAACAACGCGACTGTTGATAGCGATACCGGCAGGCTGACCTACAGCGGCACATGGACTGGGACATTTGGTGCTGCCCAGTGGACGACCTGCCCCGCGTGGATTCTGTATGACTTGCTGATTAGCAGGCGTTACGGCTTTGGTGATCACGTTGCTGAGGCGCAGCTCGATAAGTTCGCCTTCTATTCCGCGTCCCAATACTCCAATGAGCTTGTGGACGATGGCACTGGCGCAGGCACAAAAGAGCCACGCTTCAGCTGCAACGCCCTAATTCAAAACCAATACGAGGCGTACAAGCTGATCAACGACCTGTGCAGCGTGATGCGCTGTCAGCCGTACTGGTCCACTGGTGCGTTGACGATCACGCAGGACAAGCCGACTGATTCCACCTATCTGTTCAACCGCGCCAACGTACTGGAACCCGGCTTCAGCTACGCCGGTTCAGACCTGAAGACCCGCCACACCGTCGCTGTTGTCAGCTACTTAGATCTCGATACCCGAGAGCAAAATTACGAAATCGTTGAAGATCGCGCCGCGATTGATAAATACGGCTGGATCGCAACCGAAATCAAAGCCTTCGCCTGCACCTCACGTGGTCAAGCCAACAGGCTCGGGCAGTGGATTTTGTACTCCGAGCAAAACGAAACCGAGGTAATTAGCTTCACCGCTTCGATTGAGGCTGGCTCGCTGATTCGCCCTGGCGCGGTCATCGACGTGCAGGATCCGATGCGCGCTGGTGTGCGCTACGGCGGCAGGATCGTTACTGCTGGTACACGCACAGTTTCGATTGATGATGCAACGGGCATCCCAAGCGATAACGCAACCATCAGCGTGCTGCTGCCTAATGGCACGCTTGAAACCAAAAACATCGTCAGCCGTACTGGCATCCTGATTACGGTCGATGCTGACTGGTCCACTGTTCCGCAAGCAAACAGCGTCTGGGTTATCCAAACCACCTCGCTGCAGACCCAGCAGTATCGAGTGCTGACGGTCCGCGAAAAAGACGGACACCTCTACGAAATCACCGGACTGCTATACAACGCCAGCAAGTACGCCCATGTGGAGCGTGGGTTCAAGCTGGCAACGCGCACCATCAGCAACCTCAACCCGATTCCAACGCCGCCGACAAGTCCTACGGCATCTGAGAAGTTCTACGAGCAGAACAACAAAGCCAAGGTCAAAATCGTTGTCAGTTGGGCAGCGGTTAAAGGCATCCCGCAGTACAAGATCCGCTACCGCGCTGGCAATGACAATTGGGAATCAGCAGTGGTCAGCAAGCCTGACTACGAGATCCTCGATACCCGCGCTGCTACCTACAGCATCGAGATCTACAGCATCAACTCACTAGGGCGGCAATCGTCGGACTTCGCCAGCCTGACCTTTGCTGCAGTCGGTAAAACCGCCATTCCCGGTAACGTTCAAAACCTCAGCTTTGAGGCAATCAATGCCAACTCGGGACGGCTGCGCTGGGCATTGGCAGATGACCTTGACGTGCGGGTCGGCGGCAAAGTCCTGTTCCGCCACAGCAACCTTACCGATGGCTCAGCTACTTGGAGCAACAGTGTTGAGCTGATCGCGGCAAAGAACGGCAATCAGACCGAGGCGATTGTGCCTCTAATTGAAGGTCAAATTCTGGTCAAATTTGAAGATGACGGCGGGCGGCAATCTGCTGCAGAAACCAGCGTCATCATCGACCTGCCTGACACGCTGGCACCACTGACCCTGATCAACCGACGTGAGGATCAGGACTCCCCGCCATTCCAAGGCAACCGCACCAACGTCTTCTACAGCGAGGAGTTTGATGCGCTGACGCTTGATGGCTCGGACTTGTTTGATGACGTGGTGGATGTTGACCTGCTGCCGACGTTTGATGTGATGGGCGACGTTCAATCATCTGGAACGTATGAGTTCGCCACCACTGTCGATTTTGGCAGCACGTTCTCGATTGATTTCAGCCGCTATTTCGTCACCCGTGGCTACTTCCCCAGTGACTTGGTGGACAGCCGCGCTGGCAATGTGGACGACTGGGACAACTGGGACGGCGACGTGATTTCCCGCGTTAATGCCGAGCTGGAACTGCGTAGCACCACCGACAACCCAAGTGGCACCCCGACATGGAGTGCATGGCAACCGTTTGTGAATGGGACATTTCGTGCGCGTGGCTTCCAGTTCCGCACCACGCTGACCAGCACCGACGTGGCGGAAAACATCTTGGTGGATGAGCTGGGCTATCTGGCAAGCGTGCAGCGGCGGACGGAGCAGAGCGTGGCACCTGTCAGCGGCACTACAAATACGGGCGTGATCTTCACCAATCCGTTCTTCACTGGTACGGCGAGCATCGGCGGCACCAACGCCTACCTGCCCAGTGTTGGGATTACGGCTCAGAACATGCAGACCGGCGACTACTTCCAAGTCAGCAGCGTGAGTGGAACTGGCTTCACGGTTAGTTTTTATGATTCAACCGCTACTCCGGTGACAAGGCAGTTCACTTGGACTGCAACCGGATATGGACGTGCGGGCTAAAGTGGGTCATAAGACTGTGTAAGCGGCTGTGGCAACCCACGACTATGTGATCGCTAATGGCACAGGTGCGGCGGTCCGTAGCGACCTGAATAACGCCCTTGCCGCAATCGTCAGCAATAACAGCAGCAGCACCGAACCCACAACCACCTACGCGTTTCAGTGGTGGGCGGACACCAATACCACCCTGCTGAAGTTCCGCAATGCGGCAAACAGCGCATGGATCACGGTCGGTGATTACAGCACCGCCAACTTCGGACTGCTGACCAGCGCCACGGCGGCTAGCACCTATCTGGCGTTGTCGGGTGGCACGGTCACTGGTGCGCTGAACATCGGCACCGCTGGCTCGCTGGTATTTGAAGGCAGCACAGCGGATGACTTCGAGACCACGCTGGCGGTTACGGATCCAACAGCTGACCGGACAATCACGCTGCCCAATGCCACTGGCACGGTGCCGCTGCTGAGCTTGGCGCAAAGCTTCAGTGCAGCACAACGCGGCGCGATTTCGGCGCTGACGGATGGGGCAACGATTACGCCTGATTTTGCGCTGTCGAACAACTACAGCGTGACTCTTGGCGGCAACCGCACGCTGGCAAACCCGACCAACCTTACCGCTGGGCAATCAGGTTGCATCTTCATTTCACAGGACGGCACCGGCAGCCGGACACTTGCGTTTGGAACCTACTGGGACTTCCCTGCTGGTACGGCGCCAACGTTGACCACAACTGCATCAGCCGTGGATCTGCTGGTTTATACGGTGCGGACTACGACTAGCATCCAAGCACAACTGATCGCAAACTTCAGCTAATGGGCGTCCCCGGATCTGCCAACCCGATGCTGCTGGCTGGTGGTGCGGCGGCGTACAAGATCAACCAGAGCTTGCGGTTTAACTCGGCGGATTCAACTTATCTATACAGAACATTTGGCAGCGGAGATCGCAACAACTGGACTCTGAGTGTCTGGGTCAAACGTGCTGGTGATTTAGCCGCTGCAGATTGCGACATCTTTTATGGATATGACGGAAGCTCTTCCGCTCTTGGCTTGGTTGAGTTTAATTCTGGTCCGATTAACCACGACCAAGGTGGCAACTCCAACGGACGAGCCGAGACAAGCGCAACCTTGCGCGATCCTTCGGCGTGGTATCACATTGTAGTTAGTGTTGATTATGGAAATGCCACTGCAGCTAATAGAGTTCGGATCTTTGTTAATGGTGTTCAGCAAACTCTCGGAGTTAACACTGTTACAACAAACGATGGACAGATAAACGGTGCTTGGCAGCACAGGATTGGCGCAAGATCCTCGTCTACTTTTAATGGTTACATGGCGGAGATGCATTTTATCGGTGGCACTACAGTCACCAATGCATCCGATTTCGGTGAAACCGATCTCACCACCGGCGCGTGGATTCCGAAGCGTTATACCGGCTCCTACGGCACCAACGGTTTCTATCTGAAGTTCGACCCCAGCGCCACCAACGGCATCGGTCACGACCACAGCGGCAACGGCAACAACTTCACGCCTTCTGGCTTCAGCACCTCCGGCACTGGTACGGACGTGATGAGCGACACGCCGACGACCAACTACGCGACACTGAATCCTATCCTGCCCAGCCTGCTGCAGGTCAAGGACGGAAATCTGATTTGTGATAGCACTAATCGAACCACTAACTACACGAACACAACTCTCGCCACTATGGGCGTCAGTTCTGGCAAGTGGTACTACGAAGCAACAGTCAATTCGGGTTCGATGATCGTCGGATGGGCAAAGGCTGGTGTAAATCTTGATTACTTCTTAGGTGTTGACAGTCTTGGCTGGAGTTACAGCTACAGCGGGCAAAAATGGAATAACAACTCTGCCCAAGCTTATGGTGCCACATACACCACAGGCGACGTAATTGGCTGTGCCTTGGATCTTAGTGCTGGAACGCTTGAGTTCTTCAAGAACGGAACGAGTCAAGGCGTAGCCTTCACTGGACTTAGTGGCGAGTTTTTCCCCGGTGTTGGCGATGGATCTTCGAGTGACAGTGTTGTAGCTTCAGTGAACTTCGGACAACGCGCCTTTGCCTACACCCCACCGACCGGCTACAAGGCACTGAACACCCAGAACCTCCCAGAGCCGACGATTAAGGATGGCGGGAAGTATTTTAATACGGTGCTTTATACAGGCAATGCATCTTCAACACGCGCTATTACCGGCGTTGGATTCTCTCCTGATTTTGTTTGGATCAAAACCCGAAGCAACAATGACAACAACAACTTGTATGACGCTGTAAGAGGAGCAACCAACTTTCTGATGAGCAACAACACCTACTCGGACCAAGCCAACGCGGCGACGCTCAAGTCTTTTGATAGCGATGGCTTTACTGTTGGCGATGCTGCTCTTGTCAACTGGAACACTTGGACCTACGCCGCATGGTGTTGGGACGCAGGCGGCAGCGGCTCAAGCAACACCGCAGGCAGCATCACCAGCACGGTGAGCGCCAACCCCTCCGCTGGGTTTTCGATTGTTACTTACACGGGGAACAGTACGGCAGGAGCAACTGTTGGACATGGCTTAGGTGCTGCTCCATCAATGATCATCACAAAAGCCAGAGGCGCTACTTCTGAGTGGGGTGTGTATCACTCAGCTCTAGGCGGCACAAAAGCTTTGCTTTTGAATCAAAATTATGATCAGCAAACAAATGTTCTTTATTGGAACAATACAAATCCAAGCAGCACGGTGTTCACGCTTGGTGGCGGATCAACTACTAACAACACTACAACCTACGTCGCCTACTGCTTCTCCGAAGTCGCGGGTTACAGCAAGTTTGGCAGCTACACCGGCAATTCCAGCTCAGACGGACCATTTGTCTATCTCGGCTTCCGCCCACGGTTTATCTGGATCAAGGCAATCACTTCAGTTTTAAGCGGATATGACTCATGGCGCAGCTGGTACATGGTTGATACTGAACGGTATCCATATAACTCATCAGACGAAAATCAACTCTGGGCAAACTTAAGTGCAACTGAAGATAAACGCGGAAACGGAAGCGATGCTGGGAACCTTGGCATCGACATACTAAGCAATGGTTTCAAGATTCGACGTGATTCGAGTTACGCGGTTGAAATTAACTACACCGGAGCCACGATGATTTACTGCGCTTGGGCAGAACATCCCTTTAAATATAGTACAGCGAGATGATGAAAAGCATACAAAGAAGAGCCGGAATCACCATAGGACAGCCGCCTAAATACACCGGCTTTGAGAACAGCATGTATGTTGTACTAAAAATTGCGTCTGGTAGTCAAAGCAATAGGGCATTGCTTTATGAGTGCCGCTGTAAAGAGTGCGGTGGCATTCACCTGCGTGACGCAAGACAGATTAAAAGACGTATGCGGTCCCGAGAATGCCCTAAGTATCGCTCCCCTAACTGGAGTGGTCTGACGCGAGAAGACGCAATCATGCGGCGTCAGTACGGAATTTCTATGAAAGACTTTGAAGAGCTGCTAGAGCATCAGCAAGGTGGCTGCGCTATTTGTGCCAAGCCGATTGACGTACTGAATCGTCGAATGAACATCGACCATTGCCATGAAACCGGCGTAGTTCGTGGAATCCTATGCACCGGGTGCAATACTGGTCTGGGGCATCTGGGTGACAACATCGAAGGATTGGAAAAGGCACTGGAATATCTGAAAAATCCGCCTTTTGCCAAATACGCCAACGCCCGCTGACCTATGAAACGGGCATCCACCACCGCTACGATCTAGCCATGGGATTCGAACTTAACGGTCAGCCGCTGGCAGTAGACCGCCCCTTCACCGACGCCAATGGCGTCAAATATCCAGCCAACTGGCTCCGCCTTTCCACCGAGGCAGAGAAGGAAGCAATCGGCATCACATGGGTGCCAGATCCGCCGCAATACGACGGTCGCTTCTACTGGGGCTATGACGCCGAAGGTCACCTGATCCCCAAAGATCACGCGCAGCTCGTTGAGCAATGGACGCAGCAAACCCGCACCACTGCTGGCACGCTGCTGGTTCCTAGCGACTGGATGGTGATCCGCGAAGCCGACAATGGCACGGCGGTATCGCAAGATTGGAAGGACTGGCGCGAATCAATCCGCGTTGCTGTTGGCGTGAAGAACACCGCTATTGCTGCCACGGCTGACACCGACGAGCTGGCGGCATACATCACCGGACCGGACTACAACGCATGGGCACCTGATCCGAATGCACCGTTAAATACGGAAGAACTTGCAAGTGATGCTGGAGAGGCTGTCCTCGGCACAGAAGCCTAGACCCCTAAGTACAATGAGTCTATCGGTATAGAACCATGGCACTTTTTCCTTTTAACGTCCAAACCCTTACGACGTTGACTGCCGCTGGGGCGACTACTGCTGTAGAGGTAACCAGTAATGCGGTTACCTTTCAGGTAACAGTGACAAGTATCGGCACCAACGTTGTGTTGAGGTTCGAAGGCAGCCTGGACAACACCAACTTCTTCAACTTGGACCAGGGTGGAGCGGATACCACGATCACGGCAAACGGCACCTACGGCTATGCACTTAACGGATGCCCGGTGAAATATATCCGCCTCCGTCTTGTCAGCCTTAGCGGTGGCACACCTAGGGTTGCCAGTAAGGTCGGGGCGCTCTGATCATGGCTAAGAATCTAACGACCGGACTGCAGCGCGGTCTGCGGCGGAGTATTGCAGGTGGCCTTGGAACGGGCGACCTATTTTCAACTGCTGCACTGGATCTCCAGTTTGCGCGACATAAGGCGTTAGATCCCCGCATCACCTTCACCCGCGCCAGCAGTGGGACGTATGTGGGCAGCGACGGGCTGATCAAGACGGCGGTGACGAACCTGCTGACGTTCTCAGAGCAGTTTGACAATGCAGCGTGGAGCAATAACAGCTCTAGCGAACAAGCCGATGCCGCTGTCGCGCCTAACGGAACAACAACTGCAGACAAGCTGATTGAAAACAACACCACAAACGTCCACGGTTTTGCAAGGGGTGGCGGCTCTGAATCCCTTGTGACAGGACTTGTTTACACTTTCAGTGTTTACGCAAAAGCTGGTGAGCGCTCGTTTGCCTACTTGCAGGCAACAAGCAACTTCGCCAAAACCTATTTTAATCTTTCCACCGGTGTTGTCTCTGCTACGGGCAGCGGACATACCGCATCAATAACAGCAGCAGGCAACGGCTGGTATCGCTGCGCGATTACCTTCACGTCCGATACCACCAACAACTCAATTCGCGCCATTGGCATGGCTGCTGCCTCTGGCATAGAAAGCTATGCAGGCGACGGCACCTCCGGCATCTACCTCTGGGGAGCCCAACTAGAGCGATCCAGCACCGTCGGTGAATACGTCAAAACCACCAGCACGATCAACAGTGCTCCACGGTTTGATCACAACCCAGAGACGGGTGAGAGCTTGGGGTTGTTGGTGGAGGAAAGTAGGACGAATTTGCTGCTTAGGAGTGAGGAGTTTGATAATGCGAGTTGGTCAGTCGCTGGTGGTGCTGTAGCAACAGCGGGAACGGCTATTGCGCCAAACGGAACAGCAACAGCCGACACCTTGACAGATACAAACGGAACCACAGCAAATCCGTCTGTTTTTCAAACCGTCACCCTTGCTGATAGCACAACGTACACAATATCGTGCTACTTAAAAGCTGGCACGAAAAGCACGGCACGAGTCGGCATACGCGACAAAGCGGGCAATGTTATTGTCAGCGACTTTAATTTAACCGCTGGCACGACAAGTGTAGGCAGTGCTGTTTTTTCTTCAATTCAGCCGGTCGGGAGCGGTTGGTATCGTTGCATCGTTGTTGCAAATTCAAGCACGGGCGCCACAAGTCAGCGTGGGTTAATCTATCTAGATGTAGGTTCGTACACCCAAGATGGCACAGGGACATTGTTGGTCTGGGGCGCCCAGTTAGAAGCCGGAGCCTTCCCCACCAGCTACATCCCCACCACCAGTGCCACGGTCACCCGCAGTGCAGACGTGGCGAGTATTACGGGGGCAAACTTCTCAAGCTGGTATCGGCAGGATGAGGGGACGGTGTTTGCGGCTGCCCAACGATTAACAAATGCCGGCGACTTCAACAGGCTTCTTTCTTTTAACGCAGGCACAACGGCAAACGTTTGGTCGATTTATGCCAGCGTTAATAAGTACGACAATTACAAAAAAGTAGGCAGCGGGGCCGACAATTTTATTTCTGGGCCTAACGTTGGAACTCTTTTGAGTAATCATCGAACAGCAGTTGCCACTAACGCTAGTACGTTGATTATGTCTACCGATGGTTTGCTTAATACCGAAACAGCAGTTTCTGGGATGCCGACAGTAGACAGGTTGGCAATAGGCTCAGAGTATTACCCGGCTCCTCTCAACGGCACCATCCGCCGCCTCACCTACTGGCCTGTTAGACTTGCAAATAACGTCCTGCAGGAGATTACGCGATGACGAGTGGGATTATGACAGACCAGCGACTCAAAAATTTTTGGCTTAAGGTAGACAAATCCAGCGGCGAAGCGGGGTGTTGGCTATGGACTGGAGCAAAACAAGGCGGCAAAAATGGAAGATATGGCGCGTTTCAACTTGGGTGGAAAGTGCAAAAACGTGCTCATAGGATTTCTTTTGAACTTGCGAATGGGCAGATTCCTGATGGCATGATGGTTTGCCATTCTTGCGATACGCCACTTTGCGTTAATCCATCTCACTTGTTCCTTGGAACAGCTAAGGACAACATTGATGACATGGATGCCAAAAATCGTAGAGTTTTTTGCACTGGCAAAAGAAACGGTGCCGCAAAATTAACGGAGGAAACAGTGCGAAAGATTTACCTGGATGCTCGCACTAATCGAGAAATCGCCGCTGACTACAACATCAACCCAAACTTGGTTAGTCAAATTAGGCTTCGCAAAATATGGGCAGAAGCAACCTCTGGCTTACCAGATCAGCCACGACGCAAACCAGGTGCAGGCAGCCCTGCCTTTCGGTTACGTCAACGCCTGCCCAACAGCACCCTTCAAACCATCACCCAATAACCATGGAAGACGAAATCCTCACACCCCCAACGCCTACCTTCTTCCGTTTCCCGGATGCTGCTGTCGGTATGGCTGCACTTGATAATGCTGGTCTGCTTGATGAAGACCAGAATTCCATCACCGCTAGCCACAATCACGCTCTTGATGTTGTCGGCATCATCTCCCGTGGTGGTGAATGGGATGAAGACGGCAACGTCATCACCGAACCCACCGTCCTAGACGGCTGGCACATCAATTATCGCGGTGAAGTGCCGGACGAATGGCTGCAATATGCTGTGAGTCCTGAGCAGCCGGTGCGGGTGTTTTTCTGATGGCAGTCAAATCGAAAACCGCACTGGGGCGTGTTGAGCACAAACCCGGCAAGCCGAAGCGCACCAGCATCGGGCAGGGTCAGCATTCACGCCCGCGTAACCGCAAAAAGCTAAGAGGGCAGGGCAAAGGCTAGTTAAACTACAAAAAAGGCCGTTTTCGCCTCACGATGGAACACCACGAAGAGGTGCTAGTTACGGCGAAACCGCCTGAAAGCCCATTTAATCAAATTGTTCCGGCACTTCTGACCGCTGCGGTGGTTGGACTTGCCGGACTTTTTATACAAGTCGCCAAGTTGGATCAATCCGTCGGCACCGTTGCCGCCGACATCCAAGAACTCAAAAACGACAGTAAAGAACGCCTCAGCGACCTCGAAACTCGGGTCCGCCAAATCGAAATGCGCATCGGCTACGGCAAATGATTGTCCACTCCACCAAATTTGAAGGCGGCTTCTCCCTGGAGCAGCTGGAAAACGAACGCGGTGAAATTTACTACCGCGCCTGCACCGGCAGCATTTGCCGCTACGCGGAAGACGAGTACATCGCCCGCATGTACTTAGAGGGAATGGGTTGGGATCCTACGCAGCCTGAGCTGGATCAATCCACTCCTCAATCTCAACCTCCAGCCGCTGATCCCAGAAATCCTGCTCCCGAAACCACTCCCGCCAGTCCCGACTTGCCTTCCGAACATTGCACGACAGACACGCGGGTATCAGGTTCCTCGGATTGGTGTGGCCGCCTTTACTTTTAGCCAGCACGTGATCGAGCGTAGCCGACCGCCCCAGGTCTGAATTGCAATAGGCACATCTATTACGCCACCGCCAAATAATCTCTTGTCTAAACCTTAACGTAGCTTCCTTTTTGTTTAAGTATTCGCCATCCATGATCTGATGGTCCATACCGCTGCATCGCTATGCAAAAGGTAGCGGCAGAAACTATTAAGCGCTGGCCCTTCTTATCTAGTACAGGTAAACTTCAGCGAGATTCCAGATTTCCATGGATCCCACCACCATTGCCGTCGTTGCGATCATCGCTGCCGCCGGTTCCGAGATCATTGCTCTGCTCCCTATCCGCAGCAACAGCTGGATCCAACTGCTGACCCTGGTGCTGAAAGTGATTGCCCGCAAAAAGCCCTAAGTCACACCTCCCCTTGGCCTTGGTCCGATGGCTACCAACAAGATCCGCCTCGCCGACCTATTTCGCTACTACAAGGCGCTGCCCCACCAGCTAGCGGCCATCACCGAGCTGGAGCAGGCCATCGATAAGGTCAATCCGCATATTCTCGGCCGCGATCAAGGCTGGTTCAAAACCTGGAGTGTTGCCGGCAAGCAAACCAACTTCCCCAACAGCTGGGAAGGCGTCCTTGAAGCCGCCCGAGTTGCTGGCGCCAAATTCCCGGAACTCGTTGCAGCGCAATGGGCTTGCGAATCCGGCTACGGCAAATTTGTATCTGGCCGCCACAACTACTTCGGCCTCAAGGGAAGCGGCACCGGCACCAAAACGCAGGAGTTCATCAACAATCAGTGGATCACAATCACCGCTGAGTTCATCGACTTCCCGGATCTACTCTCCAGCGTGATGTACCTGGTGGAGCGCTGGTACAAGGACTACAAGAACTATCGCGGCTGTAATAACGCCGGCACCCGCGAGGAAGCCGCAAAGTGGCTTGTCAAAGAAGGCTACGCAACGGACCCCAACTACGCCGGCAAACTGATCCAACTCATGGACCAGCACGCTGGAGCAGAACCTGCAATTCACCCACGAGAAAAAATCCTCCGCGTCCCATATGAGTACCAGCTTGGTACTGATGACGGCCCCAAGGGTTACCGCCAGTGCTTCAGTTCCAGCTGCGCCATGGTCGCCCGGTACTACGGCAAGATCTCGGGCGACTACGAGTACAACAAGATTCGCGCCCGCTTCGGCGACACCACCGACGCCAACGCCCAAGTTGCCGCCCTCCGCTCCCTGGGCTTGAAGGCCAGCTTCGAGATGGAAGGCACCAAAGATCTGCTGGAGCAGTTCATCACCGACGGCTACCCCACCCCCGTCGGCTGGCTACACCACGGCACTGCAACCAACCCAACCGGAAGCGGGCACTGGAGCGTTGTCGTCGGATTCACGCCCACGCATTTCATCCATAACGACCCCTACGGCGAGGCAAACCTGGCAGCCGGCGGATACATCAGCCATAAGGGTGGCGCCGGAATCGCATATTCCCGCAAAAACTGGCTACCGCGCTGGCTCGTGGATGGCAACGACACGGGCTGGTACGTCAAAATCCGCCCGTGAAGCCATGCGCCCCATCGAACACTCAACCGAATCGCAATTCCACAAAGCAGCCACCGACCAGTGGCTGATCGAGCGCTTTAATTCCGGCGATTATCGAGGTCTGCTGGAGGCCGCGCTGATCTTGAACACGCTCCACCAGCTGGAAAGAACAAAGGCCGACTGGGCCATCCACGAAGCAGCGGACAACCTAGCCGACCAATTTGGACTGGATCGGGACTCGGCTTAGCGGCCGTTGTACTTCTCGTACAGTCCGGTGTAGGTGTGATGATAAGTATGAAACTTGTCATCCCGACCATCCCAGGCGTACAGCTGTTCCAGCAGATCAACCCGACTTTGATCGACGATCACGCGCCCCCAAGCCTGTTTTGCCCACTGGGGCACTTCAGTTTTGCTCACGCTGTTTCTCCACAAGGTTGAGACGCCTCCGGGCCGTTTCTTTGGGACCGGGGGATGACCGCGCCAGTTTAGGTTTCCCGGCAACAGAACCAGGCACTTCAATCCGGCACTTTGGGTAACGATTCTGGGCAAACTCAATCGCCTGCTTCAGCGACTCCGCCCGCACCAGATCCCGCATCGGCCCCTGCCCCGGCAACCAAATTCGCAGCTCAAACAGCTTTGCCTTTTCTGAGCTGGTGCGCGAGACGCCTTCGCCCAGCTGCACTTCCCGATCTTCTTCCCACTGGAGCGGATTCACTTCACACCTCGGTAGGCAGGTTCTTCAACAGCATGAATGACCACGGTTTTGCTGGTGCATTCGGCAACGACCCGTGCAACAGCGGCAGCACGATCATGCGTGCTCCAGCTGGAGGCATCTTCTTTTCGAGTAGTGACTTGGAGTGTTTGATCGGGGTAGACGGCAGTGATCCACCGATCCCCGGCCATGATCGCGTAGCGCGTCATCGCTTTTTAGTGTTTACTGTGTAAGCCTAATGATTTTATCCTGATTCCCCCAGAATATGTAGACATCTAACTGCGTCTTATGCGTCTTTATCTGACTCCCCTTGTTCTTGCTTGGAGCGCAATCTTCCCTCAACCCGTTTTTTCACCGACTCTCTCCAAACCGCTTCGTCAGCCGCAAGAGCTGCCTTGTATTCGGAGGCTGGCAGGGCTTTTTCCAGTGCTGCGTAAACCATTTCGCGCAACATACCCGTCACCTTTTTCCCCTCAGCCGCTGCCAACTGCTCAGCCAGCTTGTAGCGGTTGGAGTCCAGAAGCAGCTGGCAATAGATTTTCGAGCCGTGGCGGAGCGGCATAGTCCTGTCTCTACTCTCCTACACAATAGCATACTGTGTCTCAGTAGTCCTACCACCGGACATCCCCATCCACATTTTTCCTCCACGCATTGGCCTGAGCCACGCGAGCCCCACCCCTCTGCCTGGAGCACCCCTTCCTAATCCCCCGCGCCCACTCCAAAAACGCAGCCGCCCTCTGCAAATCTGCCGTTTTGGCCGCACGAATTTCCCGATACAACCACTCCAGCACAATCTCCCTGCCGGTGCGACTCACGAGACTACTGGTGAGATCGCCTCTTTGGTCCGGCGGATACTAACGACATGCTGGTCCGGGCAAATCCGCAGCGCATATTCCCGCGCCGTGAACGCATCTGGAGCCTCCACGAACAAAGCATGAGTGGCCCCATGACGAGGCCACATCGTTACTAAGTATTCCGCCAGCTCGATCACTTTGCCTGGTCCCAGCTCAATCCGACCTTAGCTTCGGCAAGCGGCGGAATCGTATCCAACCAACGAGCTTCAGCTTCTTCCATGATTGTCTGCAGCTGGAGCGCCCAAGTATCGGCGTGTTCTTCTTTTACGAGCAGGATGATCTCGTCATGCACCACGCCGGCCAAGCGCACAATCTCCTCCCCGTCGGCTCTAAGGAGCGGCCACAATTTGCCAAGCGTAAGTTTGAGGACGGCTGCACCAGCTCCTTGGATTGGAGTGTTACAGCGCGTGGTGAGTTTGTTGTTCTCACCCGGTAGAAACCGCCGCAAGCCCGAGATGCGTATGCGGATAGATGGATTCCCCTTAGCCGCATCAGCAGCGCGAGCATTTTGCTGCTGCCATTCGGCGATGCCTTTATATGCAGCGTGGAACTTCCTCCGCACCTCCGCCGCCTCATCAAGATCCATCTGGATTCCCATTGTTGCGGCGTAATTCCTAAGTCCTTTTGCCCCACTCCCGTAAAGAAGTCCGAAGTTGGCCGACTTGCTGACCTGCCGCTGCTCCTTCGTAACCTCATCCTCCGCGACCCCGTAAATCTGCGTCGCCGTAATCGTATGAAGGTCTTTCCCCTGCTGGAACACCTCGGTCATTAAGGGATCCTGCGCTTCTGCCGCCGCCAACCTCAACTCCATCTGCCCATAGTCCGCAACTACCAGTCGCCAACCAGTTGGAGCTTGAACACAAGCCCGGAACCGCACATCCCTGGGAATCTGCTGAAGGTTTGGACTCATGCAACTCATGCGCCCCGTATCCGCCCCCATCTGCAGGTAGCTGGCGCGGATAAACCCATCATCCGCCAGATTCTTCAGCAGAGTTTCGGCCATCTGCCGCCGCTTCTCCACCCGCTTCCACCGCAAGTAGTCAGCCACCACCTTGTGATCGCCGACATACTCTTGGAGCGCAGACCGACTGGCACTCGGCTTCTCGGACTTCATATCCATCGGCGCCTTACCCAGCAGCGCCGTGAACTTCTTCAGCAGCTGCACCGGGCTATTGAGATTGAAGACATTGGGATCCGGCTTCTTACCCTTCGCCCCAGGCTTGGTCTGGTACAGCAGCTTCCCATCAATCCCCCGGCAGAGCTTGTGCTCATCGGGCAGCGCAGCATCAAAATCCTCAATAAATTTCTCACCAAGTTCTACGTGCTCAATATCCAGGTCCTCGATTACCTTTTCCAAATCCTGCTTGTTAAATGGCAGTCCAGTTCGCCACAACTGCGCCATTGACGGCAGTGCATTGCACTCCAGATACCAAGCGTGATAGTGCATACCTTCCGCCATCCGCTGCTCAATCTGCTGGTACAAATCCAGCAACACGAGCACATCAGTGGCCGCATATTCCATCTGACTAAGCGTCAGATCCTGGGACCAATCGCTGCGCTGCTCTTCCTTCGAAATCTCGCGTTTGAGATAGCGCCGCACAACATGTTGTAGGCCATGCTTTACATTTACCTGCCCGTTGGTTAGTACACGACTGGCGAGCATGGTGCAGAGCACGCGCCCCTGCGGATACAGCTCGTGCTCCTGCAACCACCCCAAATCAAACACCGCGTTGTGCGCAACCCAGGTCCGCTCCACCTCGAAGAACTGCTCCAGCTCAATCAGGTTTTCGTCGGACAACTCCCAAAAGTCCAGCACCACAGGGTCTTGTCCCGGCGTAGCCAGCTGGAGCAACCGCAATCCCCCGATCTTCGGCTGGAGCCCGGTGGTTTCAACGTCAAACGCCACGAGCTTGGCATCGTCCAGGGTGTGGAGATGCTGGATGCCTTGGAGAATTTTCATGCCTGGTAGGGCGGGTTCGTGTACTACTCTAGCACACCTTCAACTTCCCTGGCAGCGCACCCTTCTGCGTGGAGCGTTCCAGCTTCTGGAAAGCCGAGCAGGCAGCGATGCTCCCAGTGAACGCAGTGCCGACATGGACCACCATCAGCAACACGGCGGTATCTCGACAGCATTGTTGCCCGGCACTTATCCGCCCGTCCGGCCGGTGTCCGGTCATAGCACTTGGCGCAGTACAGCGGGTTCCTGGTGTTGCCGCCGCAAGCGATGCAAACGCGCTCGTCGATGTTGAGTGAAAGTCGCTTCATGACTTTTTGAAGAGTGAACATTCAGTGGCAAAAGTCCCACCCGCTTCGGGCAGGTGCATGGAACACCCGTTGGCATCCCAGTGAATACAGGCGTAGCAGGAGTCAGTGTCATCCAGCTGCAGGTGCAACACCACGGCTTCCTCCAATCGCTGGAGCGCCTCGAAGTGTTTCATCTGCGCGGAGTCGATCTCAAAAAACGTATCGACATGCCCGCAAACACCGCATTGGCGCCTGACTCTCGTTGCGGGAGTGCGCCTCCGCACATTGGCCTCCCTTGTCCGGGATTCTTTGACGCGGAACGATTTGTTCCCGCACTTAGGACAAAACTTCACTGACAGAACTCCAGGCTTGACCGTTGCAAATTCGCCAGGCGTGCTTGCGATCAACGCCGAACTCATCCGAGAGCTGGCTGTAACTCCAGCCCTGTTTCTGAAGTTTCCGCATTTTCACTACAAGTTCTGGCGTGAGGATTGCGTTGAGGTTGTGCTCACCGCGTTTGAAGCGTCTACCCATTCCAGTGGCGAATAACTCCTGCGCAGATGAAAACGTTGGTGATCATGTAACCGCCAAGGATAAAGAGACGCACCATCGCAACCTGATCTGCGACCCGGCTGTGCTGGTGCGCCTTTTCACCAACGGCCTTGGCGAGAATCCGCCACCAGTACCTCATTTTTCCTGATAAGCCTCTGTCGCCAGATGATTTACCAGACGGTTGAGGTACCACTGGGCTTTTCGAGCATCCTCGTAGGGATCCTTCTTTAACCACATCCGACTGATGTACTTGATAACCTGCCATTGAAGGCCACCAACTACAGCATCGGGCGCGGCCTTCACCCAGTCTTCGAGCACATCAATCACTTCAGTTTTCCCAGCCGTGTAATGACTGGGGTGATTGACAGCATCAACAGCCGACAGTTTGAACTCGTTCATCATCCTTTAGAGGCTTGAACTCTTAGGTCTCCCTGATAGCGCCCGGTGACTGAGTAGTCCTTATTCGGCAGGAGCGACATCTTGTGGAACACAATCTGCCCAATCCGCATCCCAGGCCACAGAGCGACTGCATGCATAGCGCGTGCATTTTGCAGCTCCAGCGTCAGCCGCCCCTTGAAACCTGGATCGACATACCCAGCCATCAAGTGCTCGATACCTTCCCGAGCCCGACTGGACTTAAGCGCCAGCTGCCCAGCCACAACATTCGGCACCGAGAAGCACTCGAACGTCTCCGCGAGAACGAACTCATGTGGCTGGAGCATGAACGGTTTTTCCTTCGTATGCCCCGCAATGGAATAGGGGACAAATTCCGGGCTTGTTGGAATTTCAACCAGGAGATTTTCCCCAAGCCTCACATCAAGTGAGGCCGGGTTAATCATTTCCTGATCGAAGGGTTCCACGAGACCTTTCCGCGCCAGGCAGAAGATCTCGTAATCAGGAAGGATCGACATCAGGCCGTAACTTCCTGCTGGAGCTGAACGTGCTTCCAGGTCTTGCCCCACTTGATGCAGTTGATGGTGGTGATGTGAACGCCGTACTCACGGGCAATCTTGGCCACGGACTTGTTACCAGCAGCCAGCTGACGCTTGATCTCCATGACCTTGGCGTCGTTCAGCACCGACACACCCCTCTTGCCGCTGGACTTACGAGTCTTAGTTTGAGACTTCGCAGTGGCTTTGGCGGTAGAGGTAGCGAGCTTGCTATCAAGCACCACGCTGGTGCAGCTTTCCAGGATGGTTTGGACTTTGGCCAGAGCGTGTGCCAATTCCTGGTGCTGAGAATCAGAAAGGATGTGCATGTTCATGGGTAAGAACGCGAGCAGTGTAGTAGAGAAAGGCCCGACTAGGAGTCCAGTTCGAGCTTGATTGCTGCCTGGAAATAACCTGCAACCTTGATGCGCCGGTAGATGTGACCGGCTTCCTCGCTCTGCTTGTTCTCAATGGTGTCGTACTGGGCACGAGCCTCATTGAGGGCAGACAGAGTCTCAATGTTGAGCAGGTTCAGCTCGGAGTCAGCCAGCTCCGAGAGCTTATCGAGGTAAACGGACCTGCCCCCCAACAGGTAGGACCGGAAAAAGGGCAGCGTCGAAATTTCAGTCATGTAAATCCAGTAGTGATCAGCCGAAGTACAGCTTGCGCCGCTCTTCAACCCAAGCATCGTATTCGGCTGGAGTGGCAAAGCGATCCTTGAAGCAGTCCGGCACCGAGGTGCTGGGACGACGCGGCTGGCAACGCAGCTCACGCAGATCATTGTCGTTGTAGCCCCGCGATTGGCGGTAGTAGTCGGCGTACCAGTCAGTCATGCAAAGAAATTGGGGTCTTGGTGTTTTAACCGAGTGAGATCGGTGAGTCTTAGTTTGAGAATCTCGTGGATGGCGAGGTTGGCAAGTCTGCTGGAGCAGATCGTGTCGCTGGTGGCGAACACGTATATCAGATGTCTATACAGCTGGGTCAGAGTGCGAGCCCGGACCCAGTGCGTATCACCTGGAATGGGCTCGGTCCCGTACTCCCAGTCGTCGTAGTCGCTGGAATTACGGAGTTCCCGAGCCTCGCTCCACTCAATCGTCCGGGTGAAGCACTTCCCAGTCGTCGATGCGGTTGTAGAAGAGTCGGGCAAGTTCTGCATCGGTGGCCGGGATCAGATCTTCATCCGAAAGGTAGAAGGTGCCTCGGCACAAGGCAGGTCCGTACTCCGCTGGATCGAGCTGCGTTTGGTGGTGGACAAGCACCATTTCATCAACAACAGCAGTGACGGTGACAAGGCCATCGGTATCCATCGTGAAGTCATAGATGTCCGTGATCATTCGCCTAGCCCCCTGACAGTCTGCTTGGGATTCAGGGACTGCATCCACTCGTCCCAGCTCATCTTGAGGAACTGTTCCAGGTCGTCAAGCTGTTCGAGCTGGTGGATGTCGTAGACGGGGTTGAAACCGTTCTTCTCGTGCTGGACGATCTTGTCCTGGAGGATGCGTCGTGCCCAGCTAACGGCGAAGTACCAGGGGCTGAGCTTGAAGTTGTCTACTGGTGTGTGCGTGTTCATTGTGATACTTGATTGAAGCGGCCAGCGGTTGCTGACCTGTCCCTAGAGTTACACATGACCAGCAGGGTGTCAAGCTGGTCGTGTAACACTCTGCAATGTGGCAGTGGCGGCCTGGAGTCGCTACCTTTGTGCTCCGTCCTTTCTTTGAGGGGAACGGGTAGTCCGCAGTAGCCCGGCTGCGGTGAGGCTGGCACCTCGGGAGGACCAGCCACCGGGCACCTACTCCGGCACACCAAGTGCTGCTGGCTCGTACTGCGTAAGAACGCACACGTCAGCGCCCTGTCGCAGAGCAGTCCCAACGATGTACTGGAACTGCTTCTGGGCGTCGTCCGACTCCTCGATCTGGTACTCCTCGACCTCGTAGGCCAAGCCCTTGCGGTACCAGGAGATCCGCACCACGGCCAGCAGCTCATAAGGGATGTCCCCAACCGTGTACCCCAGGGTGGGCTTCCTGGGACGTTTCGGCTGGGGCGGTTCCGGCTTAGCCACGGGATCTCTCCAAAACAGCCACCCGGCAACCCGGAGCAGCCCTAGGAAAAAGTTAGGCGGGCTGAAGTAGTTCATCAGTCCCAGAAAGCCGAAGCATCGGCCTGGAGCCGCTGAATTTCCTCAGACGAGCGTTCCTCCCTTGGGGATACATCCAAAAGCTGTCCCACCGAACCAGATCCCTTGGTATGGCTGGCTTCTTTGCCGGGACAGCCCAAATCGGTGTCCCGGGGGGTCGTGCCAGTTGAAGGATCGTCAAGGGGGGCCGGGACACCCTCTACCCCCTGTCCCGGGTCACTTTCCAGTCGTACCAATGGATCTACCTTACCGGGACACACATTTAAAGGCTTTTCACGCGAGGAAATTGCTTGGAAGAGAGGAGTAGCTGGAGCGCCATTATTCCCATCCGTCTGACCTGAGACACAAATAAGACCTCGGGAGACCAAGCGCTGGGTCGCCTTCTTGATTCCGGCGACGCTGCCACCGCACAAGGGATCCGCAGCGAGGTCTGAACGGCTCACAGAGCGCGGGTAAGCCGCACGTATGCGCTGGAGCACCCGATCGACCACAGAGGCCGGACTGGCGCTCTCTGTGTCCAGCTCGACGTAGTCCGCCAGCGAGAAGGTCAGATCGTTCTCCAGCTTCATGAGGAGCTTGCTGCCGTCCCGTCCGGCCCTGGACTTCTCGACGGTGATGAGACGAGCGTTGGCGCCGGTCTGCTCCAGTTGCTTCTTATCGGGCCGCTTAAGCCCCCATACCTCGTCCACAGCATCCCGGATAGCGGTGCTGCCCCGGAACCCGCCAGTCTTGTTGGCGTGGTGAATCAACAGAATGGTGCAGGCCGGGAAAGTCCTGCCGTTGTTGTTGGCCAGCCAGTAGATGGGGCTCGCAAACTCTTTCTTGTTTTCGTCGAAGGCCGAGCCCCGGCTGCAGCCAGTGATCGAGTCAATGATCACCAGCTTGGGACGATGCTTCTCGATCAGCTTGGTGAAACGGAAATACCAATTCAGATCCCACCCCATCACCACCGTCACGGGGTCATCAGCGCGAAACTCCAGATCACGCAGCTGCTGCTGAACCTGCACTTCGCTCTGGTCACCGTTAAGGATCAACACAGGACCTTTCTGCACTGGGACGAGATCACCCCGCACCGAGAACGGAATCCCCCGCGCCACATGCTTGGCAATCGTCCAGGCCGACATTGATTTGCCATCACCGCCAGCGCCGTGAATCATCACCGTGCCCGGGCAAGGCAGCAGATCAGGAATCAGGTACTCAAACTTGAGATCTTTTTCCAGCAGTTTGCTCATGGCCATCTCATCGTCTTGCT
>Ga0255143_1000084_pt1 | contig 38444 bp, 52 predicted proteins | sample Atl_Cont_RepC_0h_FD_183625 | JGI IMG/M metagenome (GOLD analysis project Ga0255143, IMG submission 183625) | Freshwater microbial communities from Altamaha River, Georgia, United States - Atl_Cont_RepC_0h | ecosystem: Environmental > Aquatic > Freshwater > River | place: USA: Georgia | collected...
GACCCAGCGGACAAGAAATCCCCCGGCTCCCGGCCCATGCTGTCCCCGCTCAAGAACATCGAGGCCGAGGACCGGCCCCGGTACAGCAAGGAACTGCTGGACTGGGAGGGCAAGGAAGCGGCCTACGCCAGCGCCAAAAAAGCATTCCTCGAATTCTCAGCCAGCCCCGAGGCCATGCTGGGCGCAGATCAAGCCCCCAGTGTGCCCGAGATGCCCCCGCAGCCCGTGCCGCTCAAGATCACGGTCAGCGACATCACGAGTCAGAAGCTGGTGCGCCAAGCGGCCGACCGTCCCCGTGGCCTGCTGTGCCACCTCGACGAGATGAATTCATGGGTGCGCAAGCTGACGGACAAGACCAGCGGCGAGGATCGGTCAGCGTGGGTGGTCAGCTACGAGTCAGAACACTACGAGATGGACCGGGTGGGTGCTGGGTCGATCTACTGCGAGAACTTGGCCGTCAGCATCTACGGCAACATCCAGCCCCAAGTGTTCAGGCAAAACCTGGCCTCTCTCGCAGCGGATGGCCTGTTGCAGCGATTTATACCAGCCGTGCTGCGCGGCAGCAAGACCAAGCTGGGCCACCCGATCCCCGAGTACATGACCAGCGCGGCCGCATGGGAGAACACCCTGCGCCTGACCTTCGCGCTGCCGCCCCAGACCTACCACTTATCCACAGAAGCATTCACAGCCTTCCGCGAGTTCCAAGCGTGGTACGAGCAGGCCAAGCAGGACGAGCGGGTGCTGGACAGCGGCACCGAGTACATGACGGCGTTTGGCAAGCTGGAGGGCTTGGCTGGCCGTCTGATCCTGCTGTTCCACATCATCGAGTCGCCGTTCGCCCCGCAGGTGCAGGCTGAGGTTGTCCACAGGGTCGTGAGCCTGATCCGTGGCTACGTGATCCCGGCCTACCGGTACTCGCTGGGCGAGGTGGGTGGTGCGATCACGAATGACTTCGACCAGTGGGTGATCGACCATGTGATCCAGATCAGCGGGGACACGCAGATGATCGACCTGCGCACCCTGAAGAAGTCAGCGCGGCGTCAGCTTGAGGGCAAGACCGACTGGCAGAAGGATCAGGCGGTCATGGACGCTATGCTGGTGCTGGAGCAGGCGGGCTGGGTGGTGCAGGTGGAGAGCGAACTGCACAAGAAGAAGGTCACATGGGCCATCAACCCGAGTCTGCCCACCATGTTCAAGGCGTACCGCGAGAAGGTCATCAAGGCCAAGCAGCGCCACGCAGACTACATTTACCGCCACGCCTACGAGAAGGGCTACGAGCGCAAGCTGGTCAAGGGGTATGACCCTGACACAATGGAATGAAGAAGGCCCGGGATCACCGGGCCTTTTGCTTTATGTGTTCTTCTCCCGCAGCTTGGCTTCGATGGCGCGGGCAAATGTGTGCACATAAGAGCCAGCGACTGCGCATGGCGTTGCAGCTATCTCTGCGATCTGCTCATCCGTCAGCCCCACCCACGGCTTGCTTGCTGGTGGGGATGTGTAGAGTGGAGTTTCCACCCAAAGACCGCTGCCACTTTCTGCCCAATCTTTTTTGTGCTGCGTTAGGACTGGCCCTGAACTATCAGCACTGCATTGATACATCCACGCCACAGGCTCCTGCTCTGGCTGTGCCTTCAGGCGCTCTATTTCCTCGACTCTGATACGGCACAGTGCGTTGGCCTTTCCAAGAAGGTCATGCATGCGGCGCAGTTCGGCGGCGGCTTCATCACACCAATCAAGGTCGTATTCCATTGCATCAGCCAGCCGCAAGGCTTCAGGTTTGGCAGGCTTTGGCGAACCAGAAGTTTTTTCTTGGTTCGCCAATGGTTCGCTATACAGCGGGACTTCATACCACGCGCCATGGTCAACAAAAGACCGCATGTGTTTTTGAAAACTTACCTCATGTGTGCTTTTGTTCTGATACATCCACGCCACAGGCTCCTGCTGCTGTGCTGGCTGTTCGGGCAAAGTCCCCATCACTGGTGAAGCATCCCAAGCGGCCATGTAGACGGATGACGCCATGCCTGCATAAAGCCGTTCGTCATACCCTTCTTGGGCGCATTCATCCATTGCTTTGAGCATTTCTGGCGTTGCTTTCCTCGGGACAAGTTTCCAATCAAGTGGCATTGGCCTTGGGATTGCAGGCACGTAACCTCCTCCGGGTGATGCAAACCCTTCCTTCTGCTGCTGTGCTGGCTGCTCGGCCAGTGCTTCGCGGATGGCGGCCATAGCTTTGGTTGCTGGGCTTTCTGTTTGGCTAGAGCAATTCAACTCCATCGCCTCCAGCGCCAGCTTCAGCGCCTCTGTCTGTTTCGTATTCATTGCATCTTCTCCTTGACGATCTCGTTGGGTTCGATGTGCATCATGGAGCCGAGGTAGACGGCAAACGATGCGCGGGTGTCAGCGACGAAGGGCATGGCGTTGACTCGCTGGATCATCTCCTCGATGGCGCAGTTCCATCCAGAGGCAAAGACCCACTTGGCTGCGTCCTGCGGGTGCAGGCCAAGGTCGCCGTAGATGCGTTCGTAGTGATCGGGTGCGGTTCGCATTTTTACTCCTGTTGATTGGTTCGATGCCTTAAAACTTGGGGCCATCGGTTGGTTCGATGCCTTAAAAACTGGTGGCGTTGGCTGGTTGGGAGCCTTAGTCAGCCTTGGTCTTCGGTCGCCCCCGGGGCCGCTTGAGGGCGCTGGCGGGCGGGGTCAGGGCCTCGAGCACGGGCGGCGCGAGGGCCTCGAGGGTGCCGAGCACGTCAAGCAACCGCACGGCGGCGGCACTGGGTGCCCGGGTGCCCGTGGTCCACTTGCGAAGGGTGAACACCGGCACCCCCAGCAACCCGGCGGCGCGGTTTTCGTCAAGCCCCCGGCGGGCCACAAAGGCCCCGAGGGTGGCGGCAAAGGCCCCGGCGGGGGTCAGGGTGGCGGCGGGTGCCTCGGGGGCACTGGGGGCCGCATGGGCGGCGGTGGCGAGGGTATCGGGTGCGGTGTTCATGGGTGATCCTTCAGGGGGTGAAAAAGCCCCCGGGGTGATCCGGGGGCGGGGTTGCGGGGTCAATCTCGGCCGGTGATCAAGGCCGCGATCAGTAAAAGCACGGCCCGCACGGCGGCGAAGAAAAGGGATAAAACAATTGAAAAGGTGATCAATCGGGGTCCCCCGGGTAAGCCCGCAACCGGCGGGCCACGTATAAATCGGCCTCGAGCTGATCGCGGGTATTTTTCAGGGATTCAATCTCGGCCACGGCCTCGCCGAGGGCCTTTTGTAGGTCCGCGATGCGGGCGAAAAGGCGGGCGGTGCCGGTGAACCCCTCGGCGTATGCGAGGGCCTCGGCCTCATGGGCGGGCAGTGTCATTAAATCGAGGGGCATGGTCAATCCTTCAGGGTTGCAATGGGGATCACCCGGCGGGCCTTTGCATCGGCCACCCGGGCACGGGTGCCGTGCGCACGAAAACCGATGATCACCCGGCGGTCAGGGATGGCACAAAGGCCGCACGATGCGCACGTTACATCCTCGCGGGTTTGCGCGGGGCACACGATGATGGTGCGCCCCTCGGGGGTGTAGCTTTTCTCGGGGGTATCCGTGGGCACGATGGCGCACACGGGGCCGTGCTCGGCGAGGGCATCGGCCTCGCCCGCATCATCGGCCGATAGATTCACGGTGAACCCCCAGCGGGTGGCATGCGCGGCCCATGCGAGGGCCTCGGGGCTTTTCTTGTGGGTGTACGTGAACCCACGGCGGCCGATGTTCGCCCGGACAATCTCACCCAGTGCGGCCGGGTCCACGGCCTCACCCTCGCCGGGTAAATCCCCGGCCACGTTATGCCGCCACAATTGACCCTCGGGCAGTGCCGCCACGGCCTCGCAAAGGGCCTCAAGGGTGCCGCCCCTTTGCGGCACCTTATCCCATGCCATGCGGGTGTAAAAATCCTCGGCGTAGCAATCGGCCCGGTAATGGGGGCACGATGGCGGGCACGATGCCTGCTCGGTGTAGGTCACCGGAATGGCCCCGGTTTTGCGGTTGCTGGATTCAGGGATGAAATGGTATTTCATGATCACTTGTCCCCCAGCATGGATTTAATCTCGGCCTTGATCCGGCGGGCATCCTCGCCCCGCCACGTGCCCGCGTTTGCGAGGAAATACCGGGCAATCGAGCGGGCATCGTCAAGCCCATATTGATCATTCAAGCCCCCGAGGGTGCCCATTGCCTGAAGGTAAGGCACGGCCCCGAAATAGGGTTTTTTCCAGTGGGTGCGGATATCGCGGGCGATGGCGGCGAGGGTGCGGGGTGCGGTTGCAGTGTTCACGGTTGATCCTTCACGGTTACGGGTTACAAAGGTTTCACGGATAAATTGATTGAAAAGGTCCACGGTTCACCCCTTCACAATCTCGGCACGGGTGAACCGGGCGGCGGGTGCCCTGAAGTGGGCACCATCGCAAAGGCGACGCACGTGCCACCCACGGCGGGGACCGGCGGGGGCGATCAATTCGAAAACATCGCCCGGGGGCGAGAATCGCACCCTTTGCCCGGGTGCCCACTGGGTGCGGGCACGTGCGCGGCGCTCGGCGTGTTTTGCGCGGCACCGGACCCGCCACCCGGCGGCATTTGAAGTCTCGGGCACGGGTGCGAGGCGGTCCAATTCATCGAGGACGCGCACGGGGCAATCGAAGTAATAGGGGCCGCAATCCTCGCCGATGTTTTTGTATCCGAATTCACCCCGGCGGCGCTGGGTCAGGATCACTTCGCCGAAGTATTGACGGGCCACCCCCTCGCGGGTGTTTTCGCGCCACATGATGGCGTAAACCGTGGACCCCCGCTCGGCGATCATGTGAACCCCAAAGGCCCACGGGTTGCGGTCAGTGGGTTTTTGTTCAAATTCCCGGGCGATCATTTGAGCACGGGTCAACCCCGGGCAATCGGTGTAAAAGGTCCACCCCATGATCAGGCCCCTTTGCGAGCACTGACCCGCACGGTGTAGAACGGGGCACCCGTGGAAGTGTGCGCGGTGATCAATTGGTGCGAGGGGTTGAACCGCTCGGCGATGGTTTTCCAGTCGATCAGGGTGCGGCCTTCACTGTAGACAATGGCGGCGCGGTGCGCGGTGCCGTCAATGGCCTTTTCACCCGAGGCGATCAGTACATCCTTCAGGGCCTTTTCCTCATCGGTCAGGCGGGCAATCTCGGCCTTGACTTGCGCGAGGCGGTCCACGGTGGCGGCGATCATGATGCGGGTATCGGTTGCGGTGTTCATGGTGTGATCCTTCACGGTTACGGGTTACAGAGAGAAAAGAAAAACGGTGATCACCCACAAGGCGATCAGGGCGAGGGCGGCACCGGCCCAAATGATCACGGGGTGCGGTTCACACTCGAGGGGTTGCGGGTACATCTCGATGTAGGTCAAGCGATGGCGGTTCATGGTGTCTTCATCCTTCACGGTTACGGGTTACGAGGTATCGGTTTTGTCTGACCGATGCGTTAATGTAACCCACTGGGTGCCCATTGTCAACCCCCAGCATGAAAAAAATTGTAGGTGTTTTCCCTGACCCACTGGGTGCCCCTTTGGGGGTTGATCATGGGGCGGTGACAAATGGCCCTTTTGTCTCAGGGGGTCAGTTTTGAGAAAACCAGAAAATAAGTACCTTTTCAAAAGTCGTTAGAACAAGGCTTCCTGTGCGCGAAAGGGCCGATTGTCACCGCGCCCCCGTGAACCCCTTTTCCTGACCCACTGGGTGCCCGGTTGCCCCGGTTTTCCCCCGTTTGCCCCGGTTTTCCCGGCCTTTTCGGGTGATCCATTGACCCACTGGGGCACAAACCCCCGGTTTTCGGGGTTTCGGGCTGGGGACAACTGAAACGGGGGTTTGTCACCGGTGTCACCAGTGTCACCGGGTGCCACTGACCCACTGGGTGCGGTGCCTGATCCTGACCCACGGGGTGCCCGGGTGCGGGTGCCATCGCTTCCGGCGGCACCCGGCCGGGGTGCGCGGTGCCCGGGCGGCGCGGCGGCGCTGGGTTCGAGGGGGCGGGGGAGGGCCGGAGGCGGGTGGGTCGCTGGCAGGGCGGTATCACAAAACCCGTGAAAATTTTTTCAAAAATCAAAAACCCAATGGGTCCACTTTCCCCACGTTGCACAGACTCAGCAAACCGCTGTACACTCCCACTCACTATGGAACAAGGAAACCCTCAGTTCGTAGGCACGGTTGTCACCGGTGAAACCCCACTCCCAAACTGGCTGTCGTGCCCAGACCCCAAGCCCCCACGGCCCACCAAGGCCGCGAGAGAACTGCTGCACCTCGAATATGAGCAAATCTTCGAGCGTGTCATCGAGGACATCTACCGGGGCCGCTCCCTGCAATCCCTGATCGAAGACGACCCGCGCATCATCTCGTATGAGGATTTCCTGCGCTGGGTCAAGCGTGACCCCCAAAGGAACGAGCGGTTCAAGGAAGCGCAGGAGATGCGCACCGAGTTCCTTGCCGGGGAGATTCTTGAGATTGCCGATGGGGTGGAGGCGATTGACCCGTCATCGAGCGATACCGTCAACCGCGACAAGCTGCGCATCGACACGCGCAAGTGGCTCATGAGCGCCCACAATCGCAAGCGGTACGGGGAAACGAAGCAGATTGAGGTGGGCGGGACGATCTCGATCACTGAGGCGTTGGCGCAGGCTCAGGCCCGGGTGATCGAAGCCGAGGTGGTCGATGTGACCCCGAGATTGGAGAATGACTGATGTGGTGGTTGTTTTTGTCTATTGTTGCCGTGTGGGCTGTTTGGCCTTTGCTTTCCCACGATTGGTGGGATGACCCGGAGAGTTTTTGATGCAGAAGATGCGCTACTCGCCCGAGGAGGAGCAACTGCTGATGTCGCAGTTGTGGTCCCCGAGCATCAAGGACGACCCCGAGGCGTTCGTGCTGTTCGCGTTCCCGTGGGGGCAGAAGAACACCCCACTCGAACACTTCAAGGCACCCCGGGCATGGCAGCGCAGGACGCTGCGGCGCATACGGGACTTCATCAAGGAGAACCGGGGCAAGCTGACCGAGGGTGATCTGATTGATGCGCTGCGCAGGGCTGTCTCGTCCGGCCGGGGTGTCGGTAAGTCGGCCCTCGTGTCGTGGCTGATCCTGTGGATGCTGACAACCCGGATCGGGTCGTCAGTCATCGTGTCGGCCAACAGCGAGAACCAGTTGCGCAAGGTGACGTGGGGTGAACTGACCAAATGGGTCACGATGGCGATCAACGCCCACTGGTGGGAACCCACGGCTACCTCGCTCAACCCCGCAGCGTGGCTCACCGAGTTGGTCGAGCGTGACCTCAAGAAAGGCACCCGGTACTGGGGTGCCGAAGGGAAACTGTGGAGCGAGGAGAACCCAGACGCCTACGCCGGTGTTCACAACATGGACGGCATGATGGTGATTTTCGACGAAGCCTCGGGTATCCCGGACAGCATCTGGTCCGTGGCTGCGGGCTTCTTCACCGAGAACATCCTCGACCGGTATTGGTTCGCGTTCTCCAACGGACGGCGCAACACCGGGTACTTCTACGAGGCCGTGGACGGGAACAAACGCGACTTCTGGGAGTCCGAGAAGATCGACGCCCGCACCGTCGAGGGCACCGACAAGTCGATCTACCAGCAGATCATCGAGGAGTACGGCGAGGACTCCGACGAGGCCCGGGTCGAGGTCTATGGGGATTTCCCTAAGTCCGGCCAAGACCAGTTCATCGCACCCCACCTCGTCGATGACGCCATGAAGCGCGACCAGTGGAAAGACATGACCGCGCCCGTGATCATCGGGGTGGACCCGGCCCGGGGCGGCATGGACTCCACCGTGATCGCCGTGCGCCGGGGGCGTGACATCGTGGCGATCAAGCGGTTCCGGGGTGACGACACCATGACCACGGTCGGGCACGTCATCGACGCCATCGAGGAGTACCGCCCTGCCCTGACCGTCATCGACGAGGGTGGCCTTGGCTACGGCATCCTTGACAGATTGACCGAGCAGAAGTACAAAGTGCGCGGGGTGAACTTCGGCTGGAAGGCCAAGAACCCGATCATGTGGGGCAACAAACGCGCCGAGATTTGGGGAGCCATGCGTGACTGGCTCAAGTCGGCCAGTTTGCCGCAGGACAGGCTTCTCAAGGCTGATCTGATCGGCCCGATGAAGAAGCCCAACTCGGCAGGCACCATATTCTTGGAGGGCAAGAAGGAAATGAAAGCCCGTGGACTGGCCTCACCAGATGCTGCTGACGCCATCGCCGTGACTTTCGCTTTCCCTGTTGCACATCGGGAGTACAATGAACGAACGGTCCAGCGGCGCAACGCGCAAAATGGGCCACTTGCAACATCTTGGATGGGGGCGTGATGGCAACGAAGAAAAGTGTCTCTCTGAGCGTCAAGAAGGGCGAAAAGCTGCCCGTCTCCAAGGGCGCTGGCCTGACTGAGAAGGGCCGCGCCAAGTACAACCGGGAAACCGGCTCCAACCTCAAAGCCCCCGCACCCAACCCAAAGACCAAGGCAGACGCAGGCCGCAAAGCCAGCTTCTGTGCCCGCATGGAAGGGGTCGTCAAAAACGCCAAAGGCCCCGCCGAGCGGGCCAAGGCATCCCTCAAACGCTGGAAGTGCTGATCATGGCAACCAAACCCGGACTCTACGCAAACATTGCAGCCAAGCGCGAACGCATCAAGGCCGGTTCCGGCGAGAAGATGCGCAAGCCCGGTAGCCCCGGTGCGCCCACCAACAAGGCGTTCAAGGAATCGGCCAAAACGGCCAAAAAAACCCGCAAGGAGCAAGTGATGCCACTCGTCAAATCCACCTCGAAAAACGCCTTCCGCAAGAACATCAAGGCTGAAATTGCCAGCGGAAAGCCGGTCAAACAGGCCGTTGCCATCGCGTACAGCGTCAAGCGGGAAGCCGCCAAAAAGTCGCCCTCAAAAGCCCCGATGAAGTCCAAAAAATGAGACTGCAAGCCACCCAAGACTGCCTGATCGTTCGTCCCGACATGGAGAAGCACGACCTTTTCGTCCTCTTGCGACAGAAACAAACGGGCACCGGTGTGGTCATTTCCGCTGGCCCGGACGCCAAAGACGTGAAAGTGGGCGACCGGGTGCTGTTTGGAGATTCCATTGGTCAAGACCTGACGTGGGAAGGCGAAGACTTGCTGGTGATGCGTGAATCTCACACCCTCGGGGTCTTTGACGCATGATCGTCGTCAGCCGTGCTCATGCGATCAGTCAAGGACTGCCGCGATACTTTACGGGCAAACCCTGTAAGGAAGGGCACGTTGCTGAAAGATTTGTCGCCAATTACACATGCTGTGTTTGTGCAGACAGTGCGTTCAAAAAATGGTATTCGGACCATTCCGACACGCACTTGCGCAGAGTAAACGATTGGCGCAATCGAAACTTTCAGACGGTAAACCGCAGTCGTCAAAAATGGGCTTCTGACAACCCTGACAAAGTGCGCAATGCGTCAAAAAACTGGAAACGCGCCAACCCCGCAAAAGTTGCACAACACGCCAGCAGCCGCCGTGCATCACAAGACACCAGAATGCCGAGTTGGCTTACGGCCGCCGATCACTTAGAATTCGACTCGGTGTACAAGTACTGCGCAGGTCTGCGGGCCGCTGGCTTGGACTACCACGTTGACCACATTGTCCCTTTGCGGGGAAAATCTGTATCTGGGCTGCACGTTCCATGGAATTTGCAGGTGATACCTGCTGTTGAGAACATGAGCAAAGGAAACCGATTCTAATGAAAGACACCACCGGAATCGTGGCCGCAGCGAATGTGGCAAAAAACGGCCCGTACCCGTCAAAAGGCGGTTCCGAGGACATCCTGACTGTCGCCCGTTCACGCATGACGATGGCGATCTCGGCCTTCTCCGAAACACGCGAGAGTGAACTCGACGACCTGCGGTTCTACGCAGGCTCCCCGGACAACCAGTGGCAGTGGCCCGCTGACGTGCTTCAAACCCGTGGCGCGGTCCAAGGTCAGACCATCAACGCCCGCCCCTGCCTGACCATCAACAAGCTGCCCCAGCACGTCAAGCAGATCACCAACGAGCAGCGGATGAACCGCCCCGGCATCAAGGTGATTCCGGCCGACGACAAGGGTGATGTCGAGGTGGCCGATGTCTACAACGGCGTGATCCGTCACATCGAGTACATCTCTGACGCTGACGTGGCCTACGACACCGCCTGCGAGAACCAAGTCTCCTACGGCGAAGGCTATATCCGCATCCTGACCGAATACTGCGACGAAGACACGTTTGATCAGGACATCAAGATCGGGCGCATCCGCAACAGCTTCTCGGTCTACATGGACCCCCTGATTCAAGACCCAACCGGCTCTGACGCCCGTTGGTGCTTCATCACGGAAGACCTGACCAAAGCCGAGTACGAGCGTTTGTACCCCAACGCCGCGCCGATCAACACCCTGATGTCGCTGGGCGTGGGCGACCAGTCCATCAGCCAGTGGATCAGCGAGAACACGGTCCGCATTGCCGAGTATTTCTACATCGAGTACGAGAAGGCCACGTTGAACCTGTACCCCGGCAACGTGACCGCTTTTGACGGCACCCCCGAGGACAAGTCGCTGCGCATGATGTTCGGCAAGCCCCTGCGCCAGCGCCCTTCGGACCGCAAGAAGGTCAAGTGGTGCAAGATCAACGGCTACGAAATCCTTGAAGAACGCGACTGGGCTGGCTCTCACATTCCCGTGGTGCGCGTGGTCGGCAACGAGTTCGAGGTGGATGGCCGGGTCTACGTGAGTGGTCTGGTGCGCAACGCTAAAGACGCGCAGCGCATGTACAACTACTGGGTCAGCCAAGAAGCCGAGATGCTGGCGCTGGCACCCAAAGCCCCGTTCATCGGCTACGGCGGTCAGTTCGAGGGCTACGAGCAGCAGTGGAAGACGGCCAACACCCAGAACTGGCCGTATCTGGAGGTCAATCCAGACGTTACAGACGGTCAAGGCGCTGTCCTGCCACTACCCCAGCGGGCACAGCCTCCGATGGCCTCCAGCGGCCTGCTGCAAGCCAAGGCGGGCGCTTCTGAAGACATCAAGTCGGCCACCGGCCAGTACAACGCCTCGCTGGGCATGTCCAGCAACGAGCGTTCTGGCAAGGCCATCCTTGCGCGTCAGCGTGAGGGCGACGTAGGAACCTATCACTATGTGGATAATCTGGCCCGCGCTATTCGCCATGTAGGTCGTCAGTTGGTGGACCTGATCCCCAAGATTTACGACACCGAGCGGATCGCCCGCATCATTGGCGAAGACGGCGAACCATCGACCGTCAAGATGAACCCGATGCAAGAGGAACCGGTCAAGAAGATCGTGAACCAAGAAGGCATCGTCATCGACAAAATCTACAACCCGTCTGTCGGCAAGTACGATGTGCGCGTCATCACCGGTCCCGGCTACGCTACCAAGCGTCAGGAGGCTCTGGAGTCGATGGCCCAACTGTTGCAGGGCAACCCGCAGCTTTGGAGCGTGGCTGGCGACCTGTTTGTCAAGAACATGGACTGGCCCGGTGCTCAAGACCTCGCCAAGCGGTTCCAGAAGACTCTGGACCCCAAGGTGCTGGCCGACGAGGACAACCCGGCTCTGGTCGCTGCCAATCAGCAGATGCAAGCGATGCAGGCCGAGATGCAGAACATGTTCGACATGCTGCAAAACGTCCAGAAGTCGATGGAGGAGCGCGAACTCGCCATCAAGGAGTACGAGGCCGAGGTCAAGGCGTATCAGGCCGAAACACAGCGTATCAGCGCCGTGCAGGCCAGCATGACCCCCGAGCAGATTCAGGACATCGTGATGGGCACCATCGCGGCCGCTGTGGACACCGGCGATCTGGTTGCTGGTGCGCCCGAGATGCGTGAAGTACCGGAGATGGGCGAGATGCCCGAGCAAGGAGAAATGAATGAAATGCGCTGATTTCGTGGGCACGTTGTTTCTGGCACGGGATGTCGCGCATTCCGTGCATCTGAACACCCGCAGCTTTGCCAAACACTCGGCCCTCAACGAGTTCTACGACGAGATCGTGGAGTTGGCCGACAAGTTCGCCGAGGCGTATCAGGGCCGTCACGGTCTGATCGGCCCCATCAGCCTGATGTCGGCCAAAAAGACCACCAACATCGTCGAGTTCCTTGAGGATTCGATGGCTGACATCGAGAAGATGCGGTTCGAGGTCTGTGAGAAAACAGACACCCCGATCCAGAACATCATTGACGAAATCGTGGGCCTTTACCTGTCCACCCTGTACAAGCTAAAATTCCTCGCATAAGGAGCCAACATGGAACTCTTGAACCCTCTGTCCAAAGCGGACTTCCCCGCCCAGTCTGTCTCGTACACGGGCACTGCTGGCTCCACGACCGGCTGGAACGCTGGTCCCGAAGGCGTGATGGTCTGGTCTGATCAGCCCTGCTACGTTGAAGTGGGTACCGGCGCTGTGGCAACGACTGCCAGCACCCCGATCCCGGCCTACACCCCGATCCCGTTCAAAGTGCCAATCGGCACGTCTGCCATCTGGCGTGTGAGCGCGATTCAACTGTCCGCAGGCGGCACGGTTTACGCCAAGCCGATCAACACGAAATGAGTTTCCTTGCCGCCCGCAACGCAGTCGCTATCGGCATCGGTGGCATTGTTTCGCTCTTTGGTGGCCGCGCTTCTGAGGTGGCTCAAAGCAATCTTCTCTGCGAAAACGGAGACAATCTCGTCCAAGAAGACGGTGGCCTGATCCTTTTGGAGTGACACAATGCCTGCGGTATCTCTTTCAATTTTTGGCGGTGTTGGTGCCCAGTTTTTTGACAACAACGGCGTCATTCTGTCTGGCGGCAAGATTTACACTTACGAAGCCGGTACGACTACGCCACTGGCTACATACACTTCAAGCACTGGTAACACAGCGCACACGAATCCGATTGTGCTGGATGCAGCAGGCCGGGTACCCGCTGGCGGTGAAATTTGGAACGCTCTGCGGCTATATAAGTTTGTTCTCAAGACAAGCACGGACGTAACAATTGCCACGTATGACAACGTAGGCAGCAGTTTCAACGCAACTGCAATTATTGCCAATTTCAACGGTAATGGCAGCACTGTTGCGTTTACATTGGCGAGCGCACCCGCAGGTGAAAATGCAACCAATGTGTATATCAATGGGGTTTACCAGCAAAAGAACACATACAGCATTGCTGGCGCAATTGTCACATTTTCAGAAGCACCTCCGGCCAATTCGTCAATCGAGGTCAATTACGTTTAAGGATCAATCATGGCAGACTTGAAGATTTCCCAACTGTCTTCGGCTACGGCACTTGCTGGATCTGAAGTTGTACCTGTTGTCCAAGGTGGTTCAACCAAAAAAGCAACGATTGACCAAATCCTCGCTCCTGCGAATGGTAAGGGTATTAACTTTGCCGCTGCGGGCGGTGACACGTTGACGATTTATGATGAAGGGACTTGGACGCCAAACGATGCAAGTGGTGCAGGGTTGACCTTTGCGGCAGCGGCAGGATTTTATGTGCGTGTTGGTAGTTTGGTGGTTGCCACCTGCCACATCATTTACCCCAGCACCGCAAATGCAAACGCATGTGCGATCGGCGGACTTCCTTTTCCTTGTATTGCAACTCCACCTGCATCCATGTTCAGCGCACCCGTCTCTGTGACAACGTATGCTGTTCCGATTACAGGTGTCGTGGGGTCAAGTAGTTCGACTGTTTCGCTGCTGACATTTGGTGCTACCAGTGTGGCAAACGCAAATTTGAGTGGTCAAATTGTTCGATTCACAGCAATTTATCGCGCATAAGGTGACAACATGAGCCTTACAAAAGTCACTTACTCGATGATTGATGCGGCGGTAGTTAACGTAAATGACTACGGCGCTGACCCAACTGGTGTGAATGATAGTTCTGCTGCTTTTCAAGCTGCGTTTGACGCACTGAAATCACTTGGTGGCGGCGTCTTGGTCATGCAGGGTGATGGTAACTACACTGTCAGCACTGGGTTTGGGACTGATAGCAACAACGTCACGGATTTCGCTGATAACACGATCATTGACGGCCAAGGTGCCACAATCACCGTCAACGCGACAAGCTGGCCGACAGGGAATTCTGCCGTCATTACACTTGAAGGCAACAATGTTGAAGTCAGGAACATCAACTTCCAGTCTACGGTCGTGTTTGATCAATACAACACTGACCCACTCACATACCGCACTCGCACAATCATTGGTGTCGTGATCGGCGGCAAAGCTGCGTCGTATTTTGCAATACCCGACAACCTCGCGTACTACAAGAAAAATGCTGTTGTCGACCACTGCACGTTCAACAATATTCACAGTCCAATTATTGCAACGGCCAGTTCATTTGTTAAAGTCACAAACAACTATATTTATTCATATAACACGACAGCAATTGTCGGATGGAACTGTCCAGAAGATTTGGAAGTTGCATTTAACCAAGTAAAACTTGGTGCAGATGACTGCATATCTGTAGGTATGCTTAAAGCATCTTTGTCAGCATGGACAACTGCCGGAAACGAAGCTGGAAATTGCCGTATTCATGACAATTATTTAGGATACACCAGAGCACGCTGCATTGGGTTTGGTGGCTATTCAAATGTGATTGTCAGCAATAATCAATGTGAAAAAACATTGCTCTCAGGTATAGCCATTCACGGAGACCCGAATCTTTACGCAACTGGATCGCAATACAACCGCAACATCATCATCCATAACAACACGATCCGCGATGCCGGTCGTTTTTACGACACCACATCGGCTGTGGTGTATTGGCGCGGCCCTGTAACTCAAGAAAACAACGCAATCGGGACATTTGGGTACAGCGGCACTCGCGGTGTCAGTGTTTTGCCGCGAGAGATCACCATCTCCAACAACTACATTCAAAACCCAAGCGGTGCTGCGTTCTATCTTTATATGCTCGACGGCATTCGGTTGTTCGGCAACACTGCGACACCGGGAACTTTGAATCAAGGGTCTGGTAACGTCAACACCTCTGGTTCTGTGTTCACAACCATCAGCGTCACTGGTGTGGTGATTGAGAACAACTATTCGTATCCGAGCCAAGGTGTGAATTGGCTCTACACGTACACAATCAGCAGCCTCGATTTGACGGCTGGCAACATGAACATCAGGTTCAACTACGCACTGGACGTAGAGACGTTCGACCCGACCAACGAAACGCCAGCTGGTGGGTTAATCGCCTACACATGCTTGGACAAAAACAACAAGATTGGTTCTGGTCTTCAGCAGCCGACGCACTTCTACCAGCAATTACACCAAGCTGGTGCTGATCGCTTGATGATGTGGCTGTCCGTTCAAGGTGCTACCAACGGTTTTTCGGTGAAATGGGATCACGCAAAGCTAAAAACTATTGTGAATATGGCCGATCTACCAACAAGCGCAACAGGGCTGGTTGCTGGTGACTTGTGGAATAACGGCGGCACCCTTCGCATCGTTTAATCTTGACATCGCGCCTTCTGAGCGCATAATCTCAGAACTGTACCGGCCCAGTAGACCGGGGTTCCTATGGAACATGCAATGACTGATGAAGTCCAAAACCTAGCGGAAGCAGACTCCGCGCCAGCCCCCGAGGTGACGGCCACCACGGATCAGGCACAAAACGCGCCGGAAGTCGCTGATCAAGGCGGCGAGACAGCAGAGGAGAAAAAATTCACTCAAGCTGAACTCGATGCGATGATTGGCAAACGCCTCGCAAGAGAGCAACGTAAGTGGGAACGTGAGCAGCAAGCCAAGCAAGCAGAAATGCAAGCACGGCAGTCGGTGCCAGCGGAACTCCCGCCAGCGGACCAGTTTGAGTCCCCTGAAGCCTATGCGGAAGCACTGGCCGTCAGGAAGGCCGAAGAACTGATCGCGCAGCGAGAACTCCAAAAGCAACGCGCCCAAGTTGAAGACGCCTACGCAGAGCGTGAGGAAGAAGCCCGTGGCAAGTACGACGACTTCGAGCAAGTCGCCTACAACCCCCAGCTTCGAGTCACCGATGTGATGGCCGAGACAATCAAGGCGTCCGACATCGGACCTGATTTGGCCTACTGGCTGGGCAGCAATCCGAAAGAAGCTGATCGCATCTCGCGTCTGTCGCCGCTCCTGCAAGCGCGTGAGATTGGGAAGATCGAGGCCAAACTGGCATCCGAGCCTCCCCAGAAGAAAACAACGTCTGCGCCCGAACCGATTCGCCCGGTGAGTGCCCGCGCTGTGAACCCCGGTGTCACTGACACCACCGATCCTCGGTCTGTCCAGACCATGAACGCATCGGAGTGGATTGCAGCCGAGCGTCAGCGGCAAATCGCCAAAGCACAGGCACTCCGCAACCGTTAATTAGGACATTTCAATCATGGCAAACAGCCTTCTTACCATTGACATGATCACGCGCAAATCTCTGGAAATTCTGGAGAACAACCTCGTGATCACCCGCAACGTGAACCGCCAGTACGACGACAGCTTCGCTGTTGAAGGTGCCAAGATCGGTTCTACCCTGCGTATCCGTCTGCCCGACCGCGCTCTGGTGACTGACGGTGCCGCCCTGCAAGCTCAGGACGACAACGAACAGTACACCACCCTGACTGTGGCCTCGCAGAAGCACGTTGGCATCAACTTCACCTCTGCCGAACTGACCATGCAGTTGGACGACTTCGCAGAGCGTGTTCTGAAGCCTCGTATCAGCCAGTTGGCCTCCACCGTGGACGCTGACGTTGCCAACGCATTCAAACTGATCGGTAACTCTGTCGGCACCCCCGGCTCGGCCCCCAGCACCGCTCTGGTGATGCTGCAAGCCCAGCAGAAGCTGAACGAGAACGCCGCCACGATGGCTCCTCGCTTCCTGACCGTGAACCCCGCCGCCAACGCTGCTCTGGTGAACGGCCTGTCTGGCTTCTTCAACCCCCAAGACGTGATCTCCCGCCAGTTCAAGAACGGCATGATGGGCGAGCAGGTTCTGGGCTATGACGAAGTGAACATGAGCCAGTCCATCAAGTCGTTCACCGTGGGCACCCGTACCGCTACCGGCGGCACGACCTCCGCTGCTGTGACGACCGAAGGCGCTACCACCATCTCCATCACTGGTGCTGGCAACGGCGCTACCGTGAAGGCTGGTGACGTGTTCACCGTGGACGGCTGCTTCGCTGCCAACCCCCAGACCCGCGAGTCCACCGGTTCGCTGTTCCAGTTCGTCGCTCTGGCTGACGTGACCCTGAACGGCTCTGGCGCTGGCGACATCACCGTTGCCCCGATGTACTCCGGCAGCAACGCTCTGGCGACTGTCGTGAGCCTGCCGGGTAACAGCAAGGCCGTGACTTTCACCGGCGCTTCCGGTCAGACCTACGCTCAGAACCTGGCCTACCACCGTGACGCCATCGCGTTCGCCACCGCTGACCTGCTGCTGCCGCAAGGCGTGGACATGGCTAGCCGTGCCGTTCACAATGGCATCAGCCTGCGCGTTGTGCGCCAGTACGACATCAACAACGACCGGATGCCCTGCCGTGTTGACGTTCTGTACGGCTACAACACGATCCGTCCGCAGATGGCCTGCCGCATGTGGGGCTAATCTGAACCGAGGGGCTTCGGCCCCTCTTTTCTGAACTTCATTCTCAAAGGAAATTATCATGGCTCTCCCTAATGGTGGTGGTGGTTATCAAATCGGCGATGGCAACATCAATGAAACCGACTTCTTCGTTACCCCGGTGCCCGCAACGGCAACCGTGACTGCAACCCTGACGCCCGCGCAAGTGCTCAACGGCACTTTGCTCGGTTCGCCGGGTTCGTCTGCGGCCAGCTACACGCTGCCCACGGTTACCGATCTGGAAAACACCCTGCTCAATGCAGACAAGCCCGGCATCACGTTTGACTTCTCCGTGGTCAACGTGGACGGTTCCGGCTCCGGCGTTATCACGCTGGTCGCTGGCACTGGCTGGACTCTGGTCGGTCTGATGACCGTTGCAGCTACCGCTGGTACTGCCCAACTGTTCCGCGCCCGTAAGACCGGCAGCGGCGCTTGGACCCTGTATCGTCGCGGTTAATTGCTGATCGGCAAACGAAACGGGGCTTCGGCCCCGTTTCCACATGGAGATTCACATGAACGTAGTTCTCGTACACCCCATCCACGGTGCCAAAGTTGCCATCAACGAATTGGAGATGGAACAGGATGTCAAAAACGGTTGGACCGAGTACAATCCTGACACGCCCGTCGAGGTGGCACCCGAGCCGGTAACTGAAGCGCCCAAGCGCAAGTACACCCGCAAAGTGACCGAACAACCCATCGAACAGCCCAACGAAGTCCCCTCGTTTCTGACTTCGGCAAGCGACGAATCCGAAGGAAAATGACATGGCTACGTACACCGCAGGCGATCAGATCAATCGGGCATTGCGCCTACTTGGTGTACTAGCTGAAGGCGAAACTCCCTCGGCTGCGACCAGCCAAGACGCCCTCGTGGCGATGAACCAGATGATCGACTCGTGGAACACCGAGCGACTGTCGGTCTTCGCCACCCAAGATCAAATTTTCAACTGGCCTTCCGGCGAGATCAAGCGAACCCTCGGCCCGTCTGGTGACTTCGTGGGCAACCGCCCCGTGCTGCTCGATGACGCCACGTACTACCGCGCCCCCAGCGGCGTGTCGTACGGTATCAAGTTCATCAACCAAGACCAGTACAACGGCATCGCGGTCAAGACGGCCACGTCTACCTTCCCGCAGGTGATCTTCGTCAACGAGACGTTCCCCAACGTCGAGATGTACATTTACCCCAAGCCGACCCAGACGCTTGAGTGGCACTTCATCTCGGTTGAAGAACTGTCGCAGCCTGCCACGCTGGCAACCGAGTTGCACTTCCCGCCCGGGTACATGCGGGCCTTCACCTACAACTTGGCGATGGAAATCGCCCCCGAGTTCGGTGTTGAGCCGTCACCGCAGGTCCAGCGCATCGCCATGACCAGCAAGCGCAACCTCAAGCGGATCAACAATCCGAACGACATCATGAGCCTGCCCTACGGCATCGTGGCGAACAAGCAACGGTTCAACATCTACGCTGGTAACTTCTGATGAAGACGCCCATTCTCGGCTCTACCTACGTGGCCCGCAGCGTCAACGCTGCGGATGCCCGCATGGTCAACTTGTTCCCCGAGATCATTCCCGAGGGTGGCAAGGAGCCTGCGTTTCTGAACCGCGCCCCCGGTCTCAAGTTCAAACTGACCGTTGGTTCTGGGCCGATTCGTGGCCTGTGGCAGTACGGCGGCAACATGTACGTGGTCAGCCGCGACAAGCTGTACAAGGTGGACTCCGGTTACACCGTGACCACCATCGGCACGGTCGCAGGCGTCGATGGTCCGGTCAGCATGGCTGACAACGGCATCCAGTTGTTCGTGGCCTGCAACGGCCCCAGCTACATCTACAACGCCCAGACCAACGTCTTCCAGCAGATCACGGACAGCGACTTCCCGGGTGCTGTGACCGTGGGTTATCTGGACGGCTACTTCGTGTTCAACGAACCAAACAGCCAAAAAATCTGGGTGACCGCGCTGCTGGACGGTACAAGTGTTGATCCCCTCGACTTTGCCTCGGCCGAAGGTTCCCCGGACGGCGTGGTCGGCATCATCGTGGACCACCGCGAGGTGTGGGTCTACGGCACCAACTCGGTCGAGGTCTGGTACAACAGCGGCAACGCTGACTTCCCCCTTTCCCGCATCCAAGGCGCGTTCAACGAACTCGGCTGCGTGGCGGCGTACTCGATTGCCAAAATGGACAATGGTCTGTTCTGGCTCGGTCAGGACGCTCGGGGTCAGGGCATCGTCTACCGGGCCAACGGCTACACGGGTCAGCGCATCTCGACCCACGCAATCGAGTGGCAAATCCAGCAGTACGGCAATCTGTCGGACGCCATCGGGTACACCTACCAGCAGGACGGCCACAGCTTCTACGTGCTGATTTTCCCCAGCGCCAACGCCACATGGGTCTACGATGTGGCGACTCAGGCGTGGCACGAGCGGGCCGGGTTCGCCAACGGCGAGTTCACCCGCCACCGCAGCAACTGCCAAGTGTTCTTCAACAGCGAAGTTTTGGTGGGCGACTACCAGAACGGCAACATCTACGCCTTTGACCTTGACGACTTCTCGGACAACGGCAGCATCCAGAAGTGGCTGCGGTCGTGGAGGGCGTTGCCCACCGGTCAAAACAATCTCAAGCGCACCGCACAGCACAGCCTCCAACTCGATCTGGAGACTGGCGTGGGCCTAAACCTCGGCCAAGGCAGCGACCCGCAGGTCATGCTGCGTTGGAGCGATGACGGCGGTCATACATGGTCCAGCGAACACTGGGTCAGCATCGGCAAGATCGGTGAGTTCTACCGCCGCGCCATCTGGCGGCGTCTGGGCATGACCATGAAGATTCGTGACCGGGTGTACGAGGTGTCGGGCACCGACCCTGTGAAGATCGCCGTCATGGGTGCAGAACTGCTCGTGAGTCCGACGAATGCCTAATCCGTTGAACGTACCAATCACGCCGCCACGGGTCGCATTTATCGACCCGCGCACTGGCACGGTTTCGCGTGAGTGGTACATGTTCTTCCTGTCGCTGTTCCAAACAGCGGGCGGCAGCACGGTGTCGCTCGATGACGTGCAAAAAGGCCCGCCGATGCTCACGGTTGACGAGATCAACGCCATCGTGGACAAGGCCAGCGAAAACCTGCGCCCATCGACCGAAAGCACCATCGAGCAGATCGCGGAACTGCGCAAGCAGATCGAGGCGCTTGAGGTGCAGGTGCGGCCCGAATTGGGCACCATGAGCCAGCTTCAGCAGGACAACGTGCCGTGGTTGCAGTTTGACACGACCCCATCGGGAATGCCTACGGGGGCGAACGCCCACGGCACCCTGTACTGGGACGATGCAGACGGTATCAAGACGCTCAACCTCGTCATGGAAGACAGCGGCGGCGTTGTCCAGCAGATCGGTGAAGAAACCTATTACCGCATCAAAGCTGACGCAGCCATCACCAATGGTCAGGTCGTCATGTTCACTGGCACCGTGGGCGCGTCTGGTGCGCTCAAAGGTGCCCCAGCCACCGGGCTGACAGCCACCCAGAACGAGTACATCATGGGTGTCGCCACCCAAGACATCGCCAACAACGGCTGGGGCTACGTGACGTGGTTTGGTCTGGTGCGCGGCATCAACACCACGGGCGGCGCAGAGGCTTGGGTTGATGGTCAAATTCTGTATTACAACCCGGCTGTACCCGGGGGTCTGACCAAAAACGTACCCACAGCGCCCAACCCCAAGGTTATCGTGGCCTCGGTAATCAATGCTGCATCCAATGGGTCATTGTTCGTGCGTCCCACGTTTGGCTCGGCCTTGGGTGCTACGGACAGCAACGTCGAGATCAGCGGGCTTGCCAATGGCGACCTGCTTCAATACGACTCGGTGCAGCAGCGGTGGGAGAATGTGCCCGCATCGTCCGTGGTGGCTGGAACTGCCACGGCACCGGCAACCAAGACCACCAACTTCACGGTGGCTGCTGGTGAAAAGTGGCTGATCAACAACAAGTCGGGGTCATCCTGTACGGTGACGCTGCCCAGCGCCAGCACCAACACTGGCCGCGAATTGCACTTCCAAAACTACCAAGCCCAGACCCTTGTGTCAGCTTCGAGTAATGTGGTGCCGCTGGCCGGTGGGTCTGCGACCACCGCCATCCTCGAAGCCGTGGCCGGAGCCAACGCTACCCTCGTGTCCGATGGGACGAACTGGGTGATGACGCAGTACGATTCCAACAACGCACTGCAACTCGAATAAGGAGAAACCCTATGGCAGTCACTGTCAAAAACCTCGTCCCCGGCAAGACCGTCGAAAACGTGCAGACCACGCAGTACACGGCCACCAACGTGACGACCATCATCGACAAGTTCACCGCGACCAATTACAGCGGCACCGCCGCCACGATCTCGGTGAACCTCGTCACGGTCGCCGGGTCCGCTGGCAACCAGAACTTGATCACCAAGACCAAGACGCTCCAGCCGTCCGAGGTCTACACGTTCCCGGAACTGGTGGGTCAGGTTTTGAATCCTGGCGACTTCATCTCGACGCTGGCCGGGACCGCCAGCGCCATCAACATGCGCGTCAGTGGGCGTGAGGTGACCCAGTGAAAATAACCTACGGTAAGGGGTTCGAGGTTGCGCCGCCGCAGATGATGCGGCAGAAGGTGGAAACCTTGCAGCAGGAGTTGTCCAAGCTGCCGCAATACGAACCCCAGACCAAACACTATTTCCACGGCGGGATGTACTGCCGGGAAGTGTTTCGTCATGCCGGGGTGTTGGTGGTCGGCGCAGTCCACAAAAAAGAACACTTTTACCTCATCGTGTCGGGAACCGTTGCGATCACGGACGGTGAGGGGAATGTGCAAGAGGTCACCGGGCCTCACTTGTTTCAAAGTAAACCCGGGACAAAGCGGGCAGTCTATGCAGTAACGGACGCGCTTTGCATGACATTCCACGCCATCGAGGCGACATCTGTCGAGGAAGCCGAGGCCGAATTGGTTGAGGTAGAACCCGATTCGATGTACAGTCTCGGTAATCAGGTCAAACACAAAGAAATCGAGGTGCAGCCATGACTTTTTGGGTTGCTGGTGCCGTTGTCGGCAGTTCTCTTATCGGGGCAAGCGCATCACGCAGCGCAGCCGGAACTCAGGCTGCTGCTGCTGATCGCGCCGCCGAGGGTCAGGAACGCATGTTTGAACGGCAGGTTGAACTGTCCGAACCGTGGCGCAAAGCCGGGGAACAGGCGCTCAATAAACTGATTCCGTTGACCGATTACCAGACTTTCGGTATGCCGCAGTTTCAGGCTGATCCGGGTTATGGGTTCCGCATGTCCGAAGGCATGAAGGCGCTGGAGCGGTCGGCTGCGGCCCGTGGTGGACTGCTCTCGGGTGCCACGCTCAAAGGCATCCAGCGATTCGGTCAAGACCTTGGTTCGCAGGAGTATCAAAATGCTTTCAATCGGTATCAGGCCGAACGCGCTGCACGTCTTGGACCTCTGCAATCCCTCGCAGGGGTTGGTCAAACGACTGCGCAGCAGATTGGTGAAGCTGGCATGCGCACTGCGGCCAACATCGGCGAAACTCAAATGAGTGGTGCTGCTGCCCGGGCTTCTGGATATGTGGGTGGTGCAAACGCACTCACTCAAGGTCTGGGCACCTATCTGAATTATTCGCAGGGGCAGAACATGCTCAATGCGTTACGTTCCCCAACGGCTGCTGCGTCAACAGGGTACACACCGACCACGGATTATTCGTTCAGCCCGGATTATTCGTTGGGTGGCGGTCGTCTGTAAGGAGTTCACATGCCCATCAACCCCGCAATCGCAATGGGAGTTCGAGGGATCGAACTCCAAGACCCACTGGCTCAGTACGGTCGTGTGGCCGCGATCCAGAGTGCCCAAAACCAAAATCAGTTGGCTCAATACCAACTGGGCGCTGCTCAACGCGCCGAGGCCAAAGACATCGCCCGCACCAACGCTCTTGCGCAAGCAGGAAGCGACGACACGGCCATCGCCAACGCGCTGCTGAAAGCTGGTGACCTCAAAGGTTATTCTGACTTTGTGAAAACGCGCCGCGAAACGATGAAGGCCGACACCGAACTGGTGGACGCCAAACTGAAGCAGTCGCGCTCGTTCCTCGACACCATCGACCCGATGGACCCCAATGCGCCCCAGCAGTATTTGGCATGGCATCAGGCCAATCACGCTGATCCAGTGCTTGGTCCCGTGCTGAAGTCCCGGGGTATCACTGCCGAGCAGTCTCTTGGACGCATCAATGATGCCATTGCCAAAGGTCCGCAGGCTTTTGCTCAACTGATCGCACAGTCGAAGCTGGGTACTGAGAAGTTCATGGAACTGAACAAACCCACGACGCAGGTCATCGACCAAAGCGGCCAGCGCCAAGTGATCCAGTTGCCGGGTCTGGGCGGTGCGCCAACCACCGTGGGCACCTACGCCGATGTACCACTGCCTGCCGCTGTCGAGGCTCAAAAGTCTCGGATTGCCAAGGCTGGTGCCACCAACGTCAACGTCAGTACCGAGAAGAAGTACGGTGAGCGTTTCGGTGGCCTGATCGCTGATCAAGATGCTGCCAAGTTGGCCGCTGCCGAGAAGGCACCGGAAGCTGCGGCAACTGCGGATCGCGTCATGGACCTGATCTCGACCGGTAAGGTTATCACCGGCACTGGTGCAAATGCCCGGTTGCAGATCGCCAAGGCGCTTAATCTGGCCGGTGGTACCGACTCGGAGAAGATCAAGAACACCGAGGTGCTGGTGTCCTCGCTGGCCGAGACAACGCTGGGTGCCATCAAGTCGTCCAACCTCGGCGCAGGCCAAGGCTTCACCAACGCCGACCGAGACTTCTTGGAAAAGGCAAAAGCTGGTCAACTCAGCTACGACGCCAAGTCGCTGTCCGAACTGGCCCGTCTGTCGCGCCTCGCGGCCGAAAAGAGCGCAGAGTCGTGGAACTCTCGGGTCAAGCAAATTCCCGCTGCTGCCCTCGAAGGTACTGGCATCACCACCGAACCCATCGTGGTACCCAAGCGCCAACCAGGTGCTGGTGCAAGCACGGCCAACATTCCCGCTGCTGCGATTCAGGCGCTGCGGGCTGGTCAGGGTACTGCTGAGCAGTTTGATGCGGTCTTCGGTGCCGGTGCAGCGGCCAAAGTCCTCAAGGGGAAGTAAATGGCAGAGAACCCGTTTGCCCAGTTTGCCGCTCAACCGCAGGCACCTGCTGCCAATCCGTTTGAGCAGTTCGCTCCTGCTGCTTCCACCGGCGGTGTCCCCGGCCCGCGCCGCAGCTATTCGCTGACTGAGGTGCCTGTGGAGGCCGTCAAGAACGTGCCCGAGAGTGCGGGCCGCTTCGTCGGTGGTGTCTTGCAAGCTGTGACCAGCCCGGTCCAAACCCTCACCGGCATCCTCGATGCTGGTGCTGGGGCGCTGCGCAACGCGCTGCCAAAGGGTGTGGTCAACTTCATCGACCAATTCGACACCAACCCGGAAGCCACGCAGCGGGCGGTCCAGACAGCCAACGCCATTGGGGGCATGTACAAGGACCGCTACGGCAGCTACGAAGGGATCAAGCGCACGTTTGCCGAAGACCCCGTGGGTGCTGCTGCGGACCTGTCCACGCTGCTCAGTGGTGGCGGTGCTGCCGCGACCAAGCTGGGTGCCACGCAGACTGGCGCTGCGCTGTCCAAGGCCGGTACAGCCATCAACCCGATGCGCCCCATCGCACCGGTCATCGAGGCTCCGTTCAAGCTGGCCGCGAAGGGCGCGGGTGCGGTCTACAACGCCCTCGACCCGAAGTCGGCAGCGTACCTGACGGCCGTGGAAGGACGTGGCCCCGAGGTGCTCAACGCCCTGCGCCAGCCGTCCGAGATCGTCCCGGGCAGCTTGCCCACGGCCGCTGAAGCTGCTGCACCTGTGGGAGCCACCCGGTTCTCGGCAATGGGTGCATCTGCCGCCAAAACGGCCCCGACCCCGTTCTATGAGCGGGCCGAGGCTCAGAAGGCCGCGCAGCTTGCCGCTGTGCAGCAGGTCGGCAAAACCCCTGCTGAACTCAAAGCTGCCGAAGCAACACGCAAGGCCACGGCCAAGCAGTTGTATGGCATCTCCGACAATGCGATGGTGGCAGCGGATGACACGTTCGCCTCGCTGCTGAACCGCCCCTCGATGGACAAGGTGCTGGCCCGCGCCAGCGATCTGGCTGCGGAAAAGGGTCAGCCTTTCCAAATTGGTCAGAACCGTCCTGCGCAGGTGGTGCCATCCAGCATTGTCGATGAGGCAGGTCGTCCGCTGGGTCAGACCGTGATCCCGGGCGAAGTTGCCAAGTACCCGGGCAGCAGCCTCCACGCCATGAAGATGGCCTTCGATGACCTGATCAAAGACCCGGCCACGTTTGGCATCGGCTCGGCCGAAGCCAAGGCCATCGGTCGCACCCGCGCCCAGTTCCTTGAGTGGGCCGAGAGCAAAGCCCCGTCATACAAGACCGCCCGGGAAACCTTTGCCGCGCAGAGCAAGCCGATCAACCAGATGGAAGTCGGCCAGTTCCTTGAGGGCAAACTCAAGCCCGCGCTGGGTGAGGAAACCGCTCGTCTGCGGGCCGCAGGGTTCGCTGGGGCATTGGAGAACGCCCCGGGTACCATCAAGCGGGCCACCGGTGAATCGCGGTTCCAGAGCCTGTCTGAAGTGCTCACGCCCGAGCAGGTCAAGATTGTCGAGGATGTCCGCGCCGATCTGGCCCGCGCCCGTCAAGCAGAGGCGCAGGCCGCTGCCGCCCGGGGTGCTGGTCCTGACGTGAACCTGATGGGCACCGAGGTCATGGGCAGCGTCCGCGCTCCCAACTTCATCAACAACGTGACCACGGTCGCCAACGATCTGCTGCGCCGGATGCAAGGCAAGCTCGATCAAAAGTTGGCAATCGAACTGGCTGCTGAGATGCTGGACCCGGCCGCAGCAGCCAAGGCGCTGGAAAAGGCGATGGCCCGCCAAGCCAAAGGCGAGAAGCTGGCTGACCCCTTCAAGAAAACCGGCAAGGCTGCATCCAAGGTCTTGCGCACCCCTGCCGCCGTGAACATGCTTGCTCCGGCCGCTGAAGTTCAAAACTCGCTTGTTACGGAGTAAAGACAGATGGCGTTCGACGAAACGAACTTCGACCCAGTGAAATACGGCGTCCTGTGGGAACGGGTGCAGGTGATGGACAAGAAGATGGACAAGATGGAAGCCCAGATTGACCAGCTTCTTGAACTCGCCAACAAGTCCAAAGGCGGGTTCTGGATGGGCATGACCATCGCATCGGGTGTTGGTGGCATCATCGGCTGGATCACAAGTCACTGGAAGCCCTGACATGTACACCCTTGGCGTTCGATCAAAAGCACGGCTCAAGGGCGTACACCCCGATCTGGTCAAAGTCGTCGAGCGGGCCATCAACATCACCACGGTGGACTTCACCGTGCTCGAAGGCGTCCGCGATCCACTGCGCCAGAAGAAGCTGGTGGAGGCCGGGGCCAGTCAGACCATGAACTCGCGCCACATCCCCGGAGCCGATGGGTTCGCCAAAGCGGTGGACCTCGGGGCTTGGGTGGATGATCAGGTGGACTGGTCATGGCCCCTGTACGCCAAGATCGCCGCAGCCATGAAGGAAGCGGCCAAGCAGGTCGGTGTGCCAATCGAGTGGGGTGGTGACTGGAAAACCTTCCGCGATGGGCCGCATTTCCAACTGCCCAAGAAGGAGTACCCATGATGGACCCGTTGACCATCCTCGCCGCGCTCGGCCCGCTGGCCGTTGATCTGGGCAAATCCTTGATCGGTCGGTTCATCCAGACCGACACCTACAAGCCGGTGAACGTGGACGAGTACGTCAAGATGCGCCAGCTTGATCTGGACATGTTCAAGGCGATGAATGATGCGGGTGGTACCAACCCCTCATACCCGTGGGTCGAGGCTGCTGTGCGCCTGATGCGACCCGCTGTCGCCATGATTGTGCTGGGCACATGGGCGTACCTGAAGCTGAACAACTTGGACAGCGACTCGGTGGACAACTTCGCCGCTGCCGTGGGCTTCTACCTGTTCGGTGACCGTACCCTGTTCTACGCCCGCAAGGCCAAGTAAATCAGCGGCACCCAGACCAGCCAGCCAAGGATCGCCAGCAACATCCACTTTGCCAGTGCCTTAAGTTGCCGGTTGATGTACGGCACAAACACTGGTTGCGGGTGCTTGGGGTATCGCTGACCCACTTTGGCAACGCGCACTGGGCAATCGCGCCCTTGGTTGCAGTTCCCATATTCATCGCAACAGTTCATAGCGGCACTCCTTCGAGTTTGGGCAACACGGTCATTTTCTTGTTGGCAAACTGGATGCGGGCAAACTCCAGCGCCCGCTCCATGTCCTTGATCGTGATCACGTCCATCTGGGCGTCATGCAGTTCCATGAGGGTCTGAAGCGCCTTGATCTGCTCGGCCGTGGGCACGAACCGCTTGGTGGTGACTGCCCGGTGGACAATTTGCAACAAAGCCTCGCGTCCGTCAATCGCCACGTCCTTGTACTCGGCACCGAACCCAAGCTGGTACAGCGCCTCCACGATGTTGGACATGGCGATCAGGGTGTCCATGTCACCCTTGACCGCTGACCCGCGCATCAGCGCCACCATCGCCTCGCTGTTCTTGATCTTGAGGTCCAGCAGGTAGCTTTCATGCTTGGCGACAGGCTTGAGGCTTTCCATGACGTAGCCAATCGTATCGAGTCGGACACCCTTGGGTCGGTACTTGCTGCGTTTCCTCACGACAACGACCTCCATTTGCTCTTGGGTTCGTTGGCCCGCTCCACGTAGAAGTGGATCAGGAAGTTGAAAATCTGGACGTAGGTCATGTCGATGCCTGTGTCGCGTTTGATGCGCTCACGGATCAGGTCGATGTCCTTGGTCACAGGCACCGTGATGCGCTTGGTCTTCGGGTCAATCAAAACGGTGCCTCCGGTATCTGTTGGCGCTGCTGGCGCTGGTACTCGCGCTCCTGCTGTGGGGTCCACGGGACAGGCCCGCCCGGGGGAGGGAAGGGCCATGTGTTCACGATTGCTCCTCGGTGGCTTTGTGCAGATAAACCGTCAGGCGCTTGATCTTGGCCTCGTAATACTTGCACATCGAGTCGGCGTATTCACGGCTGCTCTGAGCATCCAACAGTCTGCGCTTGGACTCCTCCAGTTCCCGCAGTGCGATGGCTTCGGCACTCGGGGTGGTGTAAATGTTCTTCACCCAGTCATACAGTTCACGGATCACGATTACTCCTTTGGTGGTTGATGTGACACAAGTGTATCACACTTCTTTGACGAACACACCTTCTTTTGTGAGGTAGCCTTTGCGGTCCTTGATCTCGTTGTAGGCACCCTTGAGGCAGTCCACCAGATTGATGTCCAGCACCGCGCACACCATGATCAGCGTGACCACGATGTCACCCACAGCGTCCTTGGTTTCCTCGATGTTCTTCTTATTGATGGCAGCAAGCAACTCGGTTGTTTCTTCGAGGGTCTTGATGGCCTGCGACATTGCGGTGGCGTTCTGCACGATGCCACGGGCCTCGCCCCATTGCACCACTTTCATCTCGACTTCTGCGTAACTCATGCTCATACTCCTTTGGATTGACGATACTGTTTGACTGCGTTGCGCAGTCCTGCTTGTGTTGTGGCCTTCTCGTCGAGGGCCAGTGCTTGCGCTTGATCCAGCGTGTTCTGCATCAGGATGCGGTGGCACATGACCGGGGCACCCTGACCCTGACGGCGCACCCGGGCGTTGAACTGCTCGTACAGGTCCAGCGACCAGTTGAGGCCATACCACACGAGAATGTGACCGTTCTTCTGAAGGCCGTCGATGCCGTGACCCATGCTGGCCGGGTGGCCGATCATCAAAGAACAATCACCAGTCTTCCACCGGTGCATCGCGTTGGTCAAAGACGCCTCGCTCTTGCACTCGGTCAGGTTGATCGGCCGCAACGCCTTGAACCGCTCCATGATCCGCTCGGCGTCAGACCGGTAGGCGTAGGCGCACAAGATCGGTGAGCCTTGCGCCTCGTCGATGATGTCCTCCAGCGCGTCCAGCTTCATGTCATGCACCGGCTCCCACAGCGGCATCCCGGCAATCGGGTACATGGCACCGTTGGAGAACTGTAAGCACTTGTTGGTGAGCGCAGCTTGGTTGAACGCCTCGACCTCCTTGCCGCTGTCGAGCACGAGGAAGAACTCTTTCTCCAGTTTGTCGTACTTGGCCCGCAAATCATCGGGCATCTCGATCTCCACGTTGTTCACGATCAGATCGGGTAGGGGGTTGTAGTCCTCGGCTGACATCTCCAGCGTGATGTCACCGATCAGCTTCTTGATGGTGTCCTCGGTGTCCTCATACGGCACCTCTTTGTACGGCCCCACCTTGCGGTAGAACCGGGTGCGGAAGGTGGTCTTGCTGGTGCCCAGACGCTCACCCCGATCCACCACGAGGAACTGACCGTGGAGGTCTTTGTAGCCGTTGCTGGCCGGGGTGCCGGTGAGGCCCGTGGTCCAGTCGAACTTGTCCGCGATCTTACGAAACGCCTTGACCCGGTTCGTGCTGGAGTTCTTCATCTTGCTGATCTCGTCCCAGATGATCCCGTTGAACGGCATCGGGCGATCCTTCTTGACGAAGTAGGTCTGGAGAGTCTCGGCCAGCCAGCCGAGGTTCTCGTAGTTGATCATGTACACGTCAGCAGGGCGCAGCAACGCCCGGGTGCGCTGGTCCTTGGTACCCGCCACCATGCTGAACCGCAGGTGTTTGGTGTGCTCCCACTTCGCAGCCTCTTGCCGCCACACCAGTCGGATGACTCGGATCGGGGCCACGATGATCACGCCGCGCAGGAAGCCGGTGTTGATCAGGTGCGCGAGGCTGGTCAGCGTGATGACGGTTTTGCCCAGACCCATGTCCAACCACAGCATCGAGTTGGCATGGGTGCATTGGAAGTTGACCGCCTTCTTCTGGTAGTCGTGGAGCAGGTCAGGTGTCAGCATACATCACCGGAATAGTCGTGCGAATTTCTACACCACCGTGTTCAAAACAAAGAGTGTTGCCAGAGATGCGAACACGAATGAGGTGTTTTTCACCCCAACTCAATCCAAACCACGCAACAGCGTTTTTGAAATTTTCATAAAAAGTTTCAGCGTCCATGTCAGCATCCCATCACCATTACGTCGATCATCAGCTTACCCTCGTCCACGTTGTCAATCACGAACACGTTGACCATTTGCTGGCGCAGCCTGTCATGCTCACGGTACTGTGCTGGTGTGGGCACTTGACCCTTGCGCTTGAACTCGCAGAACCACATGCGGCCATCGGGTCCAATGAACAGTCGATCAGGTACAGCGGCGCGGTTGGGGCTGGTGAACTTGTAGGCCAGCACACCTTTGCTCTTAGCGTAGTCGCAGACCTTGGCTTCAATCTGTTTTTCCAGCATTGCACTCTCCGTCCAGTTTGCGGTTCTCCAACTCGATCAGCAACTCGATGTAGTGCTTTGCTTTTTCCAAATCAGCGATGCCGTTCTTCTTGCGCCAGCGGCTGATGTACTTGATCACATTGCCCTCAAAATACCCCAGCGCGTTGGCATGGATGTACTCGACGGGTTGAATCGGCAGGTCTTTGTAATGGTTACCGGCCACTTGTTTGCTCAGTGCTGTCATTCTGTTCCACTCCTCAAGTTCTTCAATGGTTACCTCAGTTGTCATGCCAAGCCCAGACATAGCTTCTCCACTTCTCTGACGTAGTAATCAAAATCCACCGGCAGTTTTCCGGCGTCCTTGATGTCGTTGCAAGGCTGGACACCCCAGCCCGACTCGACACCGATCTTGCGCCACTCGGTCTTGCCCTTGAGCGGCGGCATCCACTTGAACAGACGGCCACCGCCTTCAGCGATGTAGTAGCGCGTGATGTTCTGCAACTGCTGGGGCTGCTGACCGTCCCACTCGATTGCCAGATAGCTGCTGCGGGGCACCTTGGTGCGCAGCATGAAGTCCATGATCTCGGGCCACTGCTGCACGGTCTGCCGGATCGGCGCACCCTCGACCAATACCTTCTCGGCCACTTTGGCGACCACCAGACCACCGGCGTTCTGGTGCCAGCCCATCTTGTACTCGTAGGCACCTTTGCGCTTGACAGTGGGGTCACCGGGTTTGACAAACGCCGGATCGAACACGCCGATGTAGTTGTTGACATCGCGGATCATCATGGCCTTGTAGATGGCTTCCTCAAGGTTCAGGCCAGTGCGCTCCTGCCACGCCATGCGGGCCAGATCGACGAGCACCTTGTGGGTGCGCGGCACCCGAACGGTCAGACCGTCCGTGTTCACTTGGATCAGGCGAAGCCCGGGGATCGTCATCAACCCCTCGGCCAGCAGGCACAGCAGCAGTTGTCCGTTGAGCGTGATGCTCATGGTGAACAGCGGGTCGTAGAAGACAGAGAACTGGTTGTTGCTGTCGCCGTAGACGCCGTTGAGCGCCAGTTTCAGCATGGCGCTTTCAGCGGACTTCTTGGGGTATGACTTGCGCTGCTCGAACAGGTACTTGTAGATGGCGACGAAATCCTTGCCTAGATGTGCAGGATGAAAGCCGTTACAGATAGCCAGATTTGGATAGTAAGAAGTGACATCAAGGTCCACAATGACTTGTTCGTCATTGGACTCGATGATCTCAGACTCGACGCTTCCATGAATACCGCCAAGACCAAACACGAAAGTAAAGCCATTGATGCAAGCAGTAAGGTCATTGAAAACTCCTTTCGTTTCAGTGATTGATTGCTGCTTGAGCCACTCCATGACCCGGGTGAACTCGGGCTGCTCGAACCTGATCCACGGCAGGATAGCATCCTTGAGGTGGATCACCGGGCGCTTGGTCTGCCGGGGTGTGCGGCCCTTGTCGCCGTAGTCGTAGCAGGCGACACCGGCTTCCTCCAGCTTCATGACGAAGTAGTCCTTGCCGATCTTGGTGTCGTTGTGGTTCATGAAGTCCCGGGCGTACTTGCGCGTCAGTTCCTCACGGAAGTGCAGCATGTCGAGGCTCTTGTGATAGAACGCCTTGGTCTGCGCCACATCGTGCTGGTTGTACTTCTTGAGCACTTCGATCTGCTCACGAGTCAACGTGGTGCCCACTTTGAACGGTAAGTCCTCGATGCTGTCGGAGCGCATGTTGAACTCCAGCACCTTGAGGCTGGTGGCCCGGGCCTTGTTGTCGAAGTGGTGAATCTTGAACAGGTCGATCTGGGTGACGAACTGATCGGACGGCTTGACGAGGTGCATCCATCGGTCACCATCTTCATCCTGCGATCCGATGATCGCCATCGCCTTCTGGTACAGCGTGGCAGCGTCAGCCTTGCCCATGCGGATCAGCGTGTGCAGGACCGGGTAGTCGAACCCGAGGTTGTTGAAGCCCACCATGCGGGCGTTGGTTTCCTTCAGGAACTGGAGGAACGCGATGATCTCGCGGGAGTCGTTGCGCCAGTCGCTGATCTCAAACATCCAGCGCAGCGGGGCGTCCGCATGCTCCACCGCCAACGTGAAGACGTTGGGGTAGGTTTCGATGTCGAACACATAGTCGTTACTCATTACTGTTACCGGGTAGGTGGGAGTGGCTGATCTGACGACCCAGATTGTCGGCGTTGCGCTTGCAATAAGCTGCCATGTAGCAGCCAGTCCCGATTCGTTTACTGACCCATCATGAAGGGCGGCAGGCCTGCCACAGCGGCAGCAGTGACACCCATAGGGTTAGCAGCGGGAGCCATTTGACCAAACGGTGCAGCAGGCATTCCCGGCATCGCTGTTGATGCGAAGCCCGGGGCGGCAGCGGGAGCACCAGCCACAGCGCCGAACAGGTTCGATGCGTCCACGGCACCCTCGCCGAACGGGGTGTCATCGCCAGCGAACTGCACGGCAATCAGGTCGCAGCGGATGCCACGGCCGTGCTTGTTCTCTTGCAGCCACGGCTTGACGGCAGCGTTGACACGGCAACCACCATACATCTTGCGGGCAAGCTGCTGGTAGGCCATCGTGTTGGCGGGGTCGATGGGTGATCCATCGCCTTGGATCATCTGCGGCTGCGAGTCACGGCCAGCGGTGATGAACACATGACCGGCGTAGCCATCGTAGGGCTGAAAGGTCTTCTTGTTGACCTTCTCCTCACCACGGCCAAAGCAGCGCAGCTTGCGGTCGGCTTGGATCATGCCCATGACGGTCTGGGCGTGTTCTTTCCACTTCTCCAGTGCCATCGCGCCGTACTTCTGCATGAACTGCTGGAAGCCAGCGTGGTCCTGCGGCATGATGAACTCGCAGTTGTACGAGATGCGCTCTTTGCCGGTCTGCTCGTTGACCTGACGCTGAGGTTCAGCGAGGTGGGGGAAAGACAGACGGACGTTCGAGAGGAAAATGATTTCAGACATTACAGTTACTCCAGTTTAGGAAAGCCACGAGGGCAGGGATTCGGCAGCAGGTGCTGCCTCGACTGCGCTGAACATCGGCGCAGCATTGGTGATGACAGCAGGACGGCTGTCAGATTCGGGGACCACGGTCAGCTTGCCAGCCAGCTTGGTGACGTACTCCTGCTCCATCCGTTTGAGTTGGCGGTCGGTCAGGGACACCTTGGTGCCGTCACGCTTCTCCCACGTCAGCTTCTCAGCCTTGGCAGGGGTCACGAGTTTGGTTTCGTAGATCGCAGTCTTGGGGATGCCCATCTTTTGCAGCTTCTCGGCCATCTCCTCCTCAGGCAACGCCCAAGCGCGGGAGCCACGACCGTGGACCAGCTTGAGGCCGGGGATCGGGGTGCCTGCCTCTAGACGGCGCAGGGCTTCCTTCTCGACGGCTTCGAGGAGTTGGCGCATGAGGGGTGCGGCCTCCATGATCTGACGAATCTGGGCATCGTCCATCTGGGCCGGGTCTTTGTCGGCAGACTGCTGCGCGACATCGAGCGTTTCGGTTACGACTGGTTGGAACATGATTCCTACCTCCTTCATTACGTTACCTGCCAGCGCGGCGCAAGAGCCTTTGGCGCGGCAGAATTTACATTGACTTTCGCCCGGGACAAGCGGTGCATCCGGTGCATCGGTTGCGGCAGCTTGCACGATGATTGTACCCATGTTGGTCAGCATGTCACGCACATCACGCTCGAAAGATGTGATGGCCTTCATGCCCTTCAGCGCCAGCTTGGGCTGGATGATGGTCATGATGATCCGCTTGACCGGGTACTCGACGTTGATGGGCAGCTTGTAGCCTGCCAGCACCCCGTAGGCGTACTGCTCAAGCTGCATGTTGCCCTCGGCGCTCACCACGCCCATGCCGTCCTTGTAGTCGATCAACTCGATCCAGTCAGGGCCGATGATCTGGCAGTCCACGGTGCCCGACAGGTCATCACGACCCAGCAGGAACTTGGGGTCCACCCGCTCCTCAGAGATGATCTTGAACATGCCGTTCATGGACCGCTCACGGATGTAGTCGATGGCAATCTTGACCCGGGCAGCGCGGTCAGCGTCAACCTTGAACTCACCATCGTCGTCGGCAAAGACTTCACCGACTTGGGTCATCGGGTCGATCAAGCCAGCGTCGATGCAATGTTCCAGCAGCGTGTGGCTGTGGGTGCCGTCGATGGCGGCAGCACCGCTGCGTTCATCGGGGTACTTGGCCTCCTCACGGATACTGCCGGGGCACAAGGCCCAGCGGTGCCGTTTGGAGGGCGACAGTTGGGCGTGGGCTGTCATCGAACAGCACCCGATTCGTCTGTGCCGAACTTCACCCACTTGTAGGCGGCGCGGCCACAGTTGCGGTCAAGCGTGACGTGACCAGTGAAGAACCGGCTACCCGAAACCACTTTGTACTGAGCATCGCGCCAGTTGACGCCACTCTTGCGCAGGCTGGCGCGAATCTGTTTGCACTTTTTGGCGTTCATGCTTTTCTCCAAACTCGGGCACCCAGTTCAACGCCAGCTTTGTCAACCACGGTGCGCACGAGGAACTTGCGCCCGGTGTCCTTGGTGACACGGCGGGCGTGGTTCGCCAGTGCCGAGGCACCGATGGGCACCATGAACGAGTCGCCTACTTCAAGTTGGCGCAGTTCAGGGTACTTCTCATCGCGAGGCTTGCCAGCGGCACGAGTGGGCATGGGGATGTTTTTCTCGATCTTGATGGACATGATCACGCTGCCTTCAGTTGCTCAACACCTTGGAACAGAGCGCCGTAGTGCTCGGGCTTCACGTCGTTGATGTTCTGGTAACCCAGACCAGTCAGGACGGCTTGAATCTGAGCACCTTTTTGCGGACCCATTGCCTTGTAGGCACCCATCACGTAGTCGATCAGACCTTTACCATCGGTGAACGGTGCGCCACCAGCAGCCGGTGCAGCCGCAGGAGCGGGAGCCACGAACGCAGGAGGAGCAGGCATCGCAGGTGCAGCGACCACAGGAGTCGGGGCGGCAACAGGTGCTGGCGCAGGGGCTGGAGCGGCCACGGGTGCAGCAGCCTGTACAGGTGCAGCAGCAGGCGCTACATTGGAGGTTTGCAGTTGCGCGGTGAGAGCCTGAACAGCTTGGGTCAATGCTTCAATCTTGGCTTCGAGTGACATAAAGTTTCTCCTTCGGATTACCGGTTACAGGGGGTTGAATGGTGACGCGATCTTCGATGAAGGCGTCAACGAGTTCACGCAAGACCTCGCTCGGTGTCCCGAACTTTCTGGCCTTGGCGTGAAACTTGGTGCGCGTCTTGTCTGACACTCGGACAGTCAAGTACGCTGATTTGTTGATAGGGATCATGGTGGAGACATTTTTTGCTGTCGATGTTGAAAGTGTAGCACGTCTGTGCAACAATACAACCCATGACACCAAAAATTTTTCAACGGGTCCAAGAAAAAACCCCGGGGTCTTGTGAACCCCGGGGTACCCTTTAGGAGACTTCCGTGAAGAAACTGGCAACTGCAATCACCAGCGAGAAAAGTATATGACAGCACCACAGACAGTGCAACCGCATCCTGCATCCATCGACGCCTACATCAGACACGGCTGGAGCCTTGTCCCGATTCCCGGTGGCACCAAGGGGCCGAGCACCCCGGGCTGGAACCTCAAAGAAAACGCACTCAAGGCTCAAGGCGATCTGCCTCCGGGCTTCGGCATCGGTCTGGCCCATGCGTACAGCGGCACAATGGCGCTGGACATCGACAACTGGACCATCACCACGAGCCTGCTGGCCGAGCACGGCATCGACCTGCAAGCCCTCTACGATGCACCCGATGCGGTGATCATCAACTCGGGCAAGCCCGGGCACGGCAAGCTGCTGTACGCCATGCCCTTCGGCGCTGCGCTGCCAAGCAAAAAGATTCTGCACAGCGGCATCACCGCCTACGAACTGCGCTGCGCCACGGTCAGCGGCCTCACGGTGCAGGACGTGCTGCCCCCTTCGATCCACCCCGAGACACGCCAGCCCTACCACTGGGCCGGTAAGGGTCACTGGACCCGCTTGCCGGTGATCCCACAGGCGATTCTGGACCTGTGGAACGGCATGCTGGCGCAGGACAAAGAGCGCACCATCGCCACGGACGGCACGATTGACGCCTCGTGGGAGGAGATCAGGCAGGCGCTGGAGTCGGTTCCCGCTGACTGCTCCCGCGACGAGTGGGTGTCCATCGGCATGGCCCTGCACTGGGCGGGCACCCAGACCAATCAGCTTGAGCAGGGCCTGCAACTGTGGAACGAGTGGTCCTCCACCGCCCAGTTCAAGTACCCCGGTGAGCGGGAAATCCTGACGCAGTGGATGTCGTTCAAGCCGGACAAGGCCACCGCTGTCAAGTTGGGGACATTGTTTCACATTGCCCGCCAGCACGGATGGAGCCGCCCAATCCCCGATGCGTCCGAGTTGTTCAGCAAGATCGACATCCCGGTCATGGAGCCGTTGGACGTGATCGACGGGCTGCGCCCCAAGCCACCCGAGATGAACATGGACCTGTGGCCCGCCATCCTGCGCCAGCGATCCACCGAGATCAGCGAAAGCGTGGGCTGCGACCCTTTGGTCCCTTTGTTCGCTGGGTTGGCCGCTGTCTGCGGGGTGGTTGACGCCCGCATCCGGCTCGAACTCATGCCGGGGTTCCGTGTGCCGCCAGTGCTCTGGCTCATGACCCTCGGTGACCCAGCGGACAAGAAGTCACCCGGCAGCAGGCCCATGCTGTCCCCGCTCAAGAACATCGAGGCCGAGGACCGGCCCCGGTACAGCAAGGAACTGCTGGACTGGGAGGGCAAGGAGGCGGCATACGCCAGCGCCAAGAAGGCATTTCTCGAATTCTCAGCCAGCCCCGAAGCTATGCTGGGTGCAGATCAGGCACCCCATGTGCCCGACATGCCACCGCAGCCCGTGCCGCTCAAGATCACGGTGTCCGACATCACGAGTCAGAAGCTGGTGCGCCAAGCTGCTGATCGCCCTCGTGGTCTGCTGTGCCACCTTGACGAGATGAACTCATGGGTGCGTAAGCTGACGGACAAGACCAGCGGCGAGGATCGGTCAGCGTGGGTTGTCAGCTACGAGTCAGAACACTACGAGATGGACCGGGTGGGCGCGGGATCGATCTACTGCGAGAACTTGGCCGTGAGCATCTACGGGAACATCCAGCCCCAAGTGTTCAGGCAAAACTTGGCCTCTCTCGCAGCGGATGGCCTGTTGCAGCGATTTATACCCGCTGTGCTGCACGGGAGCAAGACCAAGCTGGGCCACCCGATCCCCGAGTACATGACCAGCGCGGCAGCGTGGGAGAACACCCTGCGCTTGACCTACGCGCTGCCACCCCAGACCTACCACTTATCCACAGAAGCGTTCACAGCCTTCCGCGAGTTCCAAGCATGGTACGAGGAGGCCAAGCAGGACGAGCGGGTGCTCGACAGCGGCAGCGAGTAT
>Ga0255143_1000122_pt1 | contig 32109 bp, 32 predicted proteins | sample Atl_Cont_RepC_0h_FD_183625 | JGI IMG/M metagenome (GOLD analysis project Ga0255143, IMG submission 183625) | Freshwater microbial communities from Altamaha River, Georgia, United States - Atl_Cont_RepC_0h | ecosystem: Environmental > Aquatic > Freshwater > River | place: USA: Georgia | collected...
CTTCACATAACATGTCAGGAGCTAAAGTATCTTGCAATGTTTTGGCTGCATCTAATAGATCAAGTGATGCGCTTCCAAATTCTTCAATCTGCCAATAATCTAAATAAAATATTCCTTGTGGAATTTTATAATAGTTTCCAGATATATCTGTATAATTTCCAGCACTATCATAAATTTTTATAAATAAATTAACCTCAGCATTTTTGTATAAGTACAAAAATGATGTGTCTATTGTTTCTGATTTAGAGTATGATCTAAAAGTTATTGATCCTCCATCTACAGTATCTTTATAATTATTAAGCGAAAGACTAAGTGAATTGGCTGTTATATTACCAACTGGAACTAATGCTTCTGTACTTGCAGAAGATTCTTTTCTTAAATTAAAATCTGTTATATATGAGGAAATGTCTCTTACCCAATGTGGAGCCAACTCTATAACTCCAATATATCCAGAAGTACTTGAAGTACTCATTGATAATGTAGTAAAAGATTTATATGAATTTAGATTCAGTGTTGATGCATCAGTTGACCACGTTGTGCCATTATAATAAACAGAAACTGTTCCAGCATCATTTGTGGTATCAGTAAATTTTTTAATATCTGAAGATGTTCCAGAAACAGATTGTCCTCCAATTGTAATTGTCCAAGTAGAAGGAATAGAGTGGCTAATCTCAAATTTTAAAACAACTTTATTTGCATAAACAGTTTTAGGATATGTAATTGAAACTGTTGCTGGTTCTCCATATGGAGTTAACCAATATTTATAATAAACTGAATTGCCAGGATAATATGTTCTGTATTTAACAACATTTGAAGATTGAGCAGATGGTTTATAGTCTACCGATCTTGGATCAGCATATGTTTTTGTTTGTACGTCTCCAGAGATTCCATATTTAATTCCAGCCAATTGAGGTCTAGAAGGTTTAATAATTGTATCAAGGGGGAACAGCTTCTTAAATGGTTGCCGACCATTAATTGTTGTATAAGGTGTTCCAGTAATAGAGGAAGGGGTAAAAGAAACTAAAGAGTTAACATTTAAATCTATGGTTGCACCAACACCCATAGACAAAGAGGTGTTTTTATTTAGTAGGTCTTTTACTGCCTGAAGTTGTGGAATATTTATCATTATACCTCTTCCAGTGCAATGTTAACATCCCAAAACTCTTGTGCGGCATCAGATGTTTTTGCCTTTACGCCTCTTTTATTAATTGTAAAATTACAGTTTGTAAAAGAAACAACAAACTCTTCTGATCTTGCTGCACTATAAGCAATTTTTATTTTAAAAGTTTTCTTTCCCTTATCTCCATGATAAAAAGTTCTAATGTCTTCTGCTCCCCATCCACCATCTACAGTCATTGTACTATTTGATGGTAACATTGACCAGGATGTATTAAATGTTTTTTTATCAGCAATAAATATCTTTCTTAAAGTACCGTTTGACATTCTCTGAACTTTTTCAAATCTTTCTGTGTCAATAGCAAATGGGCCTCTGTTATGCTCTGTTATTTTTTGCCAGTCTGGAGTACTAGTTGTAGACTTATCAAAATAAAGTATTGACCCTTGTGGTAAAAATATTGTTGCCATTAAAAGTTCCTCTGTTTTCCAGACATTGCTATCTGTCTATTTTGTTCAATCATTATAGCCTGTGCTATTTCTTGTCCAGTAAGATTTGTGCCATTAACTGTTATATCATTATTAATAATTACATTGGTTCCAATTGCGCTATTTGCTTGTCCACCATCATGGAATCTTAATCTTCCAGAGGCATACTTATTAATATTACCATAAGAAGACACCATTCCACCAGATGCATATTTCATTGAATTAATTGCATCCATTGTTCCAACTCCATATTTTTGAACTGCAGAAGCTTTTACTACATATTCTCCTGCTGAAAGCATAGCTGGAATTGAATCAGAAGTTGATGTTCCTGCTCCAAATACTGCGCCTCCGTCTGCATATTGTTGTGCAACAATATCTGTTGCAGACTTTACTCTATATGTTCTGCCATTGTATTCAAAAAATTCTCCTGCTTTAAATCCAAAATCTTTTACTATTTGCTTCTTTGAATCATCATCTAGAATATTGGTTTTCTTTGGATCTAGTTTATATTTAGCATTATAATCAACTCTAATTGCACTAGACTTAGATTGTCCTGCTCCTGCCGTTCTTTGGAATTCTGCCACTGCTTTTTGGAATGTGTCTACAGATCCACCAAATTTACCTTGAGCAATTGCAGACTCAGCATTCTTTTTAGCTAGCTCCTGAATTACCTTTGAATAATCTTGTGGCTTTTCTCTAAGAGTTGTACCATCATATGTCATAGTTGTTGGCATAGCAATAGCATTTGCTGCAGCAACTCCAGCCTTTCCAAGCTTTCTCAAAGCTTCCAGCTGATCTCTTAACTGATATCCATATGCCTCAATCTTATTTTTATCTGTAGTTAAACCAGCATTTGTAATAAGAGTTGAAATAGTAGATTGTATAGTTTTAATTGTTGCGTCTGTTTCTGCTGCTGCCGCCGCTTTCTTTGCCGCATCTGCTGCAGCTTTTTGTGCTGCTGCAAGCGAAGCTGCTAAACCTTCTTTTTGAGACTGAAGTGCTTCTGTATCTTTGTTTGCTTTATCATCAATGGATTCTTGTGCTAATTTTGTTTGATGCTGTGAAGTAAGTCTTTGTATTTCAATTTGTGCACTGGCAGCCTCTGACATATTTCCAGTAGCCAAGGCATTCTGGTATCTGAGTTGTTGCTCTTGTATAGCAAGACCTGTGTCTGCCGCATCTTGTTGAACCTGTAAAGCTTTCTTTCTTGCATCTGCTTCTTTTTTAATTGCAGCAATCTTTTTATCAATGAGATCAGATTCTTTTTGAATATCTCTTTGTGCTGCTTTGGATGCCCTTGCTGAAGCAGAAGCTGCTGCGGCTGATGCCTTTGCTGCTTGATCCCCTAGTCCAGCTAATGCGGAAAGTGGGTTATTTTTTAATGTAGTATCTGTAGTTAAAGAAGTAGCACTTTGCTGTAAAGCTGCCTGAACAGCCAACATAGCCTGTGCTTGTGAACCACTAATCTTAGAAAGATCATCAACTATTCCAGAAGTATAAAGTTTAATTTTTGCATACGCATCTGCTGTTGAATCTGTAGCAGAAAGAATTCCTTTTAACTCTGGCTTTTGTTTTAACAGGTTATCTAGATTATATTGTCCCAATTGTTTATTTGTTGCAGCAGAACCATTTAATTTATCCATTGTCATCTTTAAAGCTTCTGTTTCAGAAATCACTTTGCCAGTTTCATCTTTTGTGCCAACAATACTATTGTAATAAGCATCAACAGCATCCATGGCTCCCTCAAACTGTGCTGCAAGTTCGTTATCGTTTACGCCATAAACTCCAAGTGATTTATTAAATGTGTTTACAGAAACTGTTGCAGCGCTTGCCTTATCTTTAATTTCCATAAATGGTTTTGAAGAAATTGCAGCAACTGCTTGAGATGCTTTATTGGACTGAGTAATAATTGCAAATATCATCTTTGCTGCTTTGTCTGCCTCCATACCGCTAGCAACTAACTGAGCCTTCATTGCTGCAGCATTTTGTACAACATCTTTTCTATCCATAGCATCAAATAGTTTGATAACATCTGGCTGTGTTTTCTTTGCGTTATCTTGCAAATCTTTTAGTTCTTTAATAGTAATTGATAGTCCGCCTGTACCACCAGCCATTCTATTTGTTTCTAGAACAGCCTCAAGTATTGCTTTTTGTCTCTTAGCGTCTTCTTGTGCAGCTTTAATTTTTCCAGACAAAGTGGTGTACTTAATACCTAATTGTCCAGCTATTTTTTCATTTGCCTTAAAAGATTGTGCAGCAGCATCTGATTGTGCTTTTGCTGTTTTCCACATATTGAAAAGCTTCATTCCAAGAAGTGCTACTCCTGTTGCTGCTAATCCCCAAGGAGTGATTCTTAGAGCTGTGCTCATCATTTTAAGAGTATTAACAAATCCTGCTCCAGTTTTAACTCCTGCTGCTAAAGCTCTTGTCATTCCTGCAATTCTTGTAACAACTCCAGGAGCAACAATTCCGCCAATTATGCTTCCTGGTGTTCCGCCAACCATTCCACCAAGTACTGATCCACCAACACCAGATGCCAAATTTAATCCCATTCCAAGTTCTTTATAATAAGGATTTGCTGCTAACTTAGCAGCTTTATTAGCTTTGTATCCAGCATATGCTGCTTTAATTGCAGTTATTCCTCCTGCAAATCCTGGAATCTTACCTCCAGCATTCATAAATGCAATTGCACCTTCATTACCTGCTGTTGCAGTCTTTGTTATAACAGATTCTCCTGGTTCAAGAAGTGCTGGGATTGTATCTCCACCGCCGTAGCCTGGAAGCTTTGTAACTCCACCAGCAAAAGGCATTGGTTCAAGACCAAGGTTTCTGGAATGAATATCTCTACCAAATGGATTTATTCTCTGTCTCATTGATGGCAAGAATCCGCTGCGTAATGCTCTTACTGTTGCCTGATTATACATTGCGCCAAATGAGGCTTCGGTTATTGGATTTGTAGAATTTTTAACTTTATCATTAAGAAGGTCTGCTGCTCTTTTTGCTAATTGTTTTGCTGCACGTGGACTAATACCTTTATCTTTTAAGAATGATAAAAATCCAATCATGTCTTCAGCATTAACTGGCCTAAAATCTTGTGGAGATGCTCCATATTTTAGAGCATCATTAAATCCTTTTCTATTCTTTACAAAAGCTGTAGGAAGGATCTGTAAATATGGGGCCTTTGAAGTTGTTGAAACTCCAAATTCTTCAAACCTTTCTCTTGGAAGAGATGGAGTTGATTGCTTTCCCATAACAGGAAGATCTTTAGTTCTTCTTCTAAATCCAGGTGTTACCGCATGTACCAAAAATTCATCATCTGGTCCTTGACCTTTTGCTGTTGGAGTTACACCAACTTCTTTCCACCAAGGGTCATCATATAATTTATTTTTTCTATCTGAGAAATGTCCAAATGGTGTTCCCATTCCAGTTTCATTTGCAATACCTGTTGATGCTCCGCTCTTACCCTTTGAATCTGGTCTAAGGTTTGGAGTTCTTGTTCCGCCAATTCCAGCAGATCTTTTTGCGTAATCTCTAAGCATTTGAGCTGCAGCTTTAGCTTTTTTCATGTCTGTAAACTTAGGCAAAAACTTTCCTAATGCTGTTACGCCGCCAGCAAACTTAATTCTTCTTACAGAAGCCCCTACAGCTTTTGCAATTTTACTTGTTATAGATCCTGCACGACCTGAACCAGATCTTAGTGCAGACCTCATATTATAATCTTGTGTTTTATCAACTGCAGTTCCTGTTGCAATTGTTGTTCCAGTTCCTGGAACCATAGTCATTCTTTCAATAGGTACTCCAGAAGCAATTGAAAGAGCATTCATTCTTTCAATCATTTTGGCATTAATTGCTGCAAGTGCTGCTTGTGATTTTTCTACTGTAAGTATTCCAGCTTCTGCAGCTGCTGCAACACGAGCTGATGAGGCAGCTGCTGTGCTTGTAATCTGTTCCATCTTTGGCAAAATAGTGCTGAAGTCTGCCATAAATTCTGCTGGAAGTTTTCCAGTTGTGTCAATAATTCTTTCAACTGCCGCCATTTCTTCTTTTGATCTCATAGCCATAGCAGTCATCATTGTGTGCCATTTAGCAGCCTCTGTTGCATTAATTGCTGTACTTGCACCATTAATTGTTGTTAACCCTGGAACTACTGGAACCTTTGATCCAGGCATTGCCATCATTTGTGGATTACTTCCAATTTTTTTATTTGTCATTGGATCTAATGGAACAGATGTATGAAATGTTTGTTGAAGTCTTTGTGCTTCAGTTAATTGTGCCTGTGGATTATAATGTGCAAAATCAAAGCTTGCAACTCCTACACCTTCACCAGCACCTTGAATAATTGGTTTAGCTGTTATTGTTCCGCTTCTTGAAAGAGCTGCAATCTGTTGCATTTCTAAACGCATTCCGTTTAATGCTGTTGTTAGTACTTTGGCTGCGGCTGCGTCTGAATAAAATGTTTTTTCTACTAATGTGCCAGCTTTAGAAGCGGCTATCATTTCTGGAGTAAGTAATTTAAATCCTTTAGTTTGACTAAAGAATGCTCTAATTCCTGCAAAACCCTTCATAACATATCCAAGGAAGTTTGCAAATACACCTGTAAGCATGATAATTGGTCCAGATATTGCTGTAATTCCACCAAGTAGGGCTACAAATTTCTTGACTGGTTCTGGAAGTTTATTAAATGTTTGAAGCATTCCATCTGCAAAATTTAAAATCTTTGTAGCAATACCAAGGAACTGTTCTCCAACCGTTGCAAGGTCTGCCTTCAAACTTTCTAACGCTCTCTTGTATTTTCCAGATGCTGACTCTGTTACAAGAGACAACTCTCGGCCAGCCACATTTGCCAATTCATCTGTGCTTGCTTTCATAAGGTCTATAACTTGAAGTGTCTGAGATCCTTTTCTTCCAAGGTTATCAAATAGGGCACCCATTCTTGCAAACTGGTATTTTCCAAACAAGGTTTCAATAGCCTGTTGTTTTTGCAATGGGTTTAATTTGTCCATTGCTTTTTGCAATTCCATAATTGTTGCTGTAATGTTTCCAGCATTGCTTTCTACAATTTGAGTTAAATTAATTCCAAATCCAGAAAATTGTTCTTTAGCAACTTTAGTTGGATTAATCAATGAACCCATTGCAGACTTTAATGCGTTAGCACCTTCTGCTGCATTAATTCCGCCTTCACGCATAGCAGTTAAGAATAGGGCTAAATCTTTTACGTCTCCTCCCAAACCTTTAATAACTGGTCCAGCCTTTGGAATGGCTTCTACAAGATCTTGCAATGTTGTAGAGGTTTGGTTTTCAACAGCGTTTAAGAAGTTAATTGATTCTGCAAGTTGGTCTGTATTTTGTTTAAAAGCATTTTGAATTGCAAGTGTTGCTTTCATTGCTTCTTGCTTATCAACTTCACCAAGTACTGAGAGACGTGTGGTTTCTCTCAGCGACGCTAGCAACTCCTCTCCTTGCTTTCCAGTTGCTGCAATATCTGCTGCTAGTGATAGCGATTCTTTAAATGAAACTCCATATGCGGCAGACAATTCTTTAGCAGTCTTAATTGTTTCTTGTCTTAAATTAGCCAAATCACTCTGTGCTGTTGGTGCAAGTCCACCATAAACCTTCATTAACCTTGTTAGTTCTTGATCTGCTTCTCTAAAAGCTTTTGCTGCAGCTGAACCAAATGCTGCCATTGGTACAGTTAGTCCTACTGTTAACTGACGACCAGCCCACTGAGTATTTTTACCCCAGTTAATAAGCTGATTTGCTCCATCAGACATAACCTTATTAAGAAGGGAAAGCTCCATTCTTGCAATTTTAGTTTTATTTGCTAATTCATTAATTCCAGTTGGTACGTGAACTTGAAATTGCATTTGGCCTTGAGCATTTCTGCCCATAGGTTGAACTATTGCATTTTGAAGCGCTACCTGTTGTTTTGCGAGATCACGAATCATACCACCAGCTTGGCGATGATATTGCTGCCAATGCTGATAGTAATCTCGTAGTTTTAATTTGCCTTGATCAAGCGCTTTGCCAAACTTTTCTGTGTCGCTTGCAAGGGTAACAAAGTGTGTGTTGAACTGATTGCTTTTTTTTAATATATCAGCAAATGCATTATTTGTTGCAGCAATTTGCTGTGTCAGTGCAACATTTGAAGAACCTAGTTTTTGTTGTAAAAGAGTAAGCTGTGCTACTGCTTTATGTATCTGACTTATTAAGCCAGAAAAATCAGCATTAGCGGTTATATTAGTATTTATATTTTCAGCCACTTATTTACTCCTCGGTATACCCCAATCCTTGATTTATACCGAAACCTTTGGCAGCAGCAGCTTGACCACGAAGTCCAATGATATCATTTTGTAATCCATTAATACCTTGTGCTCTCATTTGGATTTCTTCAAATGTTGGATGTTCTCTGTCTTCATCCTCAACTGATGCTTCCTCCCCTAGGTTTATTCCCTGCAGTGATGCAAGAAACTTTTTATTTTCCTCTTCCTTTTTACTTATACCTTTTAATAATTGTATAAGTTCTGGCATTGAAAGATTATCTTCTAGTTCTTCAAAGTTTTTCCATTTACCAATTAGAAAAACTTGTGCTTCTAAGGCGGCTAGATCTAGTTCTGACCAGCCAGAACTGCTGCCGCCAGTAGATTTGGGTCGTCCATCTTCATTCCCCCGCAAACTTCAAGAATGCGATTGATTGTTGGAACGTCCAACGCATCTTCAAAAGCATCTCTATCTTTTACAAGTTCTGGAAGTTGTTTTTCCAAAGCTACTCCGCAAGCTTCAATAAGTATGTTTAATGTGTCATCTTCATTTGTGACTTCTGCTGTCTTCTGAATGACAGTCATGAACTTTCTAAGTTCTTTGATGGTAAGTGGTTTTAGCTTTACCCTTGCTCCATTTTGTAGTTCAATTTCTTGGACATCGTATACGGTTGTTGCCAATTTATCCTCCTTGGATACTCCTAATCATTATAGCAAAAATATATAGATAAGCAAATAACAAACCCCCATTTCTGGGGGTTTGCTGTCAATATTAAATTGTTATTTAATTGTATTAAGCTTCAATTACACGGTCAATAATCTTACCGTACTCTGCCCCTGCATATGCTGCATCAGGAAGAAGACGGAAGGTTACTGGAAATACAGTTGGGTTGTTACGAGCCAATGTGAATTGTGATTGCTGTACTGAAAGTACACGACGTGCATAATATACACGCTCACGCTTCTTATTAGCTGAGTTACGTGGTGCCAAACCGACAGCGATTAGCTGACGCTCTGTAGGCTCCTGACCCAAAGCTCCCGCTTCAAGACCAAGTGCATCGTTTGAAAGTGTTGCAGAACCTTGACCGAAAACACGTAGAACGTTTTCTAGTGTTGCTTCGGTAAATTCAGTTGCAAGCATAACTTCCATGGACTCCTTGAACAGCTTTGCTGTATCAAGAAGCTGATCCACTGTTACTGAACCGTAAGTTGGGTTGTAAGTAATCTGAAGACCATTATTTGTGTAACCAACGTTTGCATATGCTCCAGACAATGTTGCGCCTTTAAGCTCACGAGTGTCTGCATCATAAATTGATGTGTTAGCTGTTACTGCTGCTCCTTCTGGGAGAACAGTAGCATAAGTTGAATCTGTTGAATCCTTTTTGGAAAGGAACATCGGAGCTGCTCCGACGATAATATTCTTAGCTTCAAATGCCATTTTTTATTTCCACCTCCTGGAATTTTAAAAATTTTAAATCAATGCTGGCTAGGCGTGTTTCCTCTTAGTACAATAATAGGCCAAAATGGTTCATAAAGCAAGGCTAACTGTATCTGCCGCTGACAGATACGTCTCTAGAATACTTGATTTCTATAACGATATCTGTAGAAAGGAATCCAAGGACCTCTTCTGATGGAGAAGTTGGAGAAATATCGCCTATATAGATAGTGTGGAATCTGAATTTGCTAGAATTTGGCATAAAATTATTAATATCTCTAGCAGATTCATCAGATCTTCTAAATAAATCGACTATAAAGTTTCTCATCTCATTGATATCTGATATATCGGTGGCATACAGGGTAAACATTACCTGCTCATTACATACCAGCCAAGTGTCGTCATAGGTCATCCCAGTCTTGTCATAAACAATATGCTTTTTGCCACTCAAGAACTGATTCATTTCTGGGAGTTGTTGAACAGGAATAATTGGAATTATTGTTTCATTTATATTGTCAGAATAATAGTCTGTTTCATCAAATATTTCTGCGTTCTTAAATTCGTTCCAAAGAAACTTTCTAATTTCGTTTACAGCATCTAATTTATAATTTGTCATTACATGTTCCTTCCATTAGACTGAACTGCAGCCTGAGCTAAATTTTTAACGGTAGCTGGAGAATAACTATATGATTTTGCTTTAATCATAGGAGGAATCATCATAGACTTTCTAGTTACAATTCTAAATGATTGACTTGCCCCAGAGTTTTTAATAGAGTTTCTAATAAGGTTTCCGCTAACAAAAAATTTATAAGTATTTGCAAACCCCATCTTTGCATATTTACCACCAGGATTTTGAACCTTAACAGATCTTCCCTGTTGCAAAACAATGTTACGATCTCCTACTGTAAATGCTAATCTTCCAGTAGGTGTTCTTGGAGTAATTAAAACTGGGTTTCCAGACTCCATAATAAAGGCTTTATTTCTAAAAACATAAACTTTTCCTTTAGTGCTATTTTTAGGAACAGAAGTCTTAGACATTTTAAACTCATAAGATAGGTTAAAATCAAATCCGTTATTCATGGTTTTATTTAACTTAAATAATCTTGCTGTTTTATCTCCGACCCTATTCCATTCATATACATGATGTAAGTATTTAGGCTTTGATCTTGCTTGCATATCAATATAGTTTCCTAGATCTGTACTTACTCTATTATAAACTTTATTTGTAAAACCTTCTTGTATGCAGGGTTCTGTAACCATATGTGACATAACTTGAGTTTGGTAATAAAGGGCTGCAGAAATTTTTTGAACGGTCCCGCCATGGTCTATGACTCCAGATGGCTTTGAGCCCTTCATAAGGGCTGCTAAGCCGTTAGAAGCGGATTGTAGAGCAGCAGCATTAGTCGCCAATTGTCTGGTTCTCCGATCTTGCTGCCATTAAATTGTACCCAAGGATATTTCCAAATGGATCTGTAATTGGCGTATTTCCAACTATTTCAAAAACTGTTGGAGTATTTGTAGGGTAATTTAATTCAAACCAAACAACTTCACCGTTAGCATTTCTAATATTTGTTATTTTATCTCTATGTGATATAAATTTGTCTACACGAATTTGAATTGCTTCTGTATCCTTAAACTTTGTAGAATATTTTTGTTTATCAGTTCCTCTACCGCTAGTTGAGCTGATGCTTCCTTTTGCAAAGCAGGATACAGTTGAATTATACGCCCACGTTTTTTTAAGGGCTCCAGTATCTGGGTCTTGTTCATCCTGTTGTGTGTAAACGTCTGCTTTCATTGACAGAATTGAATTTACTAGATCTATCATTAGATCACCAGCATTTGTTTAATAACGTATCCAGCAAGGATGTTGTCTACAAAAAAGTTTCCTGTTCCATTATAAACCTGTGGGTCAAATTCAAACTGCCAGTCAAAAGTCTGGATGCTTTTCACATATTTATTTTTCCATTGTGTGTCTTTATTGAAAAAGTCTTTCATTAATTCAATGGTTGCAATATTTACTTCATCTGGAACAAATTCCCAGCCAAACTTACCTTGAATTCTATATGCTACATCTTTTCTAAAAAATCCTTGAAATCCAATATCGTATACAGTTGGAGAAACCATACCGTTAGCTAAATAAACAGTATTGTCTCTATTAATTGAATCTCCTCTATCAACCTTTATTCCATACCCGCTAGAAACAGGAATAATGCTGTACCCAATATTATTTACATTGTTTGGGTTATCTATTAAAAGAATGTCGTTTGCATAAAGCTCATGGATATTATTTACTTTGTAAAGAGTTTGTACAGAATCATCTCCGCCACCATAAACTGTTACTGCGTCATCGTATAAATAAAACCAGTCATTTGTATAATTTTCAATTAACTTTCTTGCATATTTTTCAGCAAGCTTAAGTTCGTCGTACGATCTATAATTTTCATCGCTTGGATCAACGCCTATACCAAGAGCATCTATAGCCTCTGAAATGTTTACATATGGAGTGACTACATCAACATACGTTGTATTAGATCCAGCATTTCCCTGAACCTGATAAGACCATACCAACTTGAGTTTTCTATTTCTTGAAGTAATATTAAAAGGAAGAACTACTTCATAGTTTCCATTGTCTGTATCTAAATTAGTTGCAGTGTATGTTCCTATTGATACTTCTGGATTAAGAGATGGAATAATGGCTGGGTCTGAAGTTATATCGTAAACAGTAACGGTTACATTGCCATCAGCGTCTACTGGTTGACCTCCCCAATAGATTTTATGACGTAGTGGTCCGTTACTATTTACATATAATTCTGCCATTTGAAATTTTCGTTAAGCGTAAAAGTCCTGGACTTCCTTTGCTGTGGCTAAACGAAAACCCTCCTCTTTTTCAAAAATTTCTTCTGCCTTTTCTGTTGGCATTGCAACAAACGGATGCTCTCTTGTAAAAGTGTATCCTACGGCATCATATCTAAAGTTTGCTCTTGTCATTCTAACCAAAACTGTGTTTTCTGGCTGTTCCTTCTTTGGATCAAACCTCGGTGTCACTTCTTCCATTTCGACTGATTCATCTTCAATGTTTTTAATTGTCTTTTGGTAAACGTCCCATGTGACGCCTTCTTCTGCAAGTGCTGCTATAATTTCTGCTTTGTTCTTTGAGTTTGGTAAATCAACTGCAAAATCTTCAGCAATTTGACGAAGCTCTGCAATTTTCAATGTCGTAAATGACATATATTCTCCTTTGTTCTCATTAATTATATCATTGTAAGGTTAAAAGGTAAAGACCCCCAAAACTTATTAAATTTTAGGGGTCTTTAATAGTATCTTCTTAAATTAGGAAGCTACCTTAACGTTCTTTACGACTACCCAAGCATCTGCTTGTTCAATCTGAACGCCTACACGAGTGTAGAGTGTGTACTCAACTGAGTCCTTACGTGGCCAGAAGAATCTGTATACAGTTACATCACGCTTAATTCCAATAACTACGTTATTTGGGAATGAAAGGTGGATGTCACCATGATCTCCTGATGCACCAGTATGTGTACCAGTTTGAGTTTCCTTTAGAAGTGGGACTTCAACAATTGGAATACCAAATGCAAATGGTGCTACATAACCAGCTGGTCCACCAAGTGGAGCCACATCACCACGGATAACGCTTGATGCGATATCTTGTGGGATTGTCTGATTTGTACCAATGCTTTGCTGGTATAGGAAGTCCTGAATAAGGTTAGATCCTGCAAGGAAGCGTAGGTCTGTACGACGTTGCTTGTACTTACGTGGAAGTGCCTTAAGTGCTGAGTTGAATACTGCACGAGAGATATTAGCTCCCGCTGCATCTACAACATGGCCATTAGCCTTTGCCTTCTTGACTACACCATCAAATGCCTTATAAAGTGCATCTCCTGTTAGCGAAGCATCGCCATTGAGAACCAAGTCTTCAATGTCGTTACCTGCCTGTGTTGCCATAAGACGTGCAATATGATCTTCAAGATCTGGACCTTCGATATTGTCTTCAAGAGACTCTGTTGAGAGTTCCCAGTCAAGACGAAGCTTCTTTGTGGACAAAGAAATCTTGGAGAATGTAACGCCTGCGTTTGATGAAGTATCTTCGGCTTCAGAAGCGACTTTCATCAACTTCTCGCCTACTCCGATACGATCAATCTCAGTTGTGTCTGCCTTCATTCTAACTGTACGTGCGACTTTACCGATAACGGTTGCATCGAATACGTAGTCAAGGAATCGTGCTGACTGCTCTGGATTTAGGAGACCACCTGTTTGGGTAGCTCCAACGTGAATGCCAGTACCTGTAATGGACTGTCCATTCATAGATGTAGATACAGTAGTATTTGCTGCTACTGCCTTTTCTAATAGTTCATTGCTCATTTTATTTTTTCACCTGCCTTTTTAATTTAGAATGTCGTTCACGGAACCGAGGAAAGCGCCGCTCCATTTTGATTTCTTTACAAACTCTGTTGACCCGCCAAGGTCAGCAGACTTCTTAATTGCAGTATCGCCCTCTACTGCGTCGATTCTCTTTTCGACTGAATTGATTGTTTCACGAATACCTTTTACAGTTTCGCTCAAATTGTTGTGCTGTTCTGCCAACTCGACAATTCTTGCCTCAACACTCTTGCTAAAGGACTCCACAGTGTTTTTAACTTCTGCAACCTGTGCTGCATTTGTTTCTGCTGCCTTGCTAAGTGTATCGGACAAGAAGCCCTTGAGATCCCCTAGCATCTTTGCAAAATCAAGCTCTTCTGAAGCTGCTTCTGCTGCTGGTTCTCCTGCGGTATCGGCGGCAACTGAGTCTGCAGCTGGTGCTGCTTCTTCTGCAACTGCTGCTGCTTCTGCTGCTGGTGCTTCTGCTACTGCTTCTGCTGGAGCATCTGCTGCTGGAGCATCTGCTGCTGGTGCATCAACTGCTGGTGCATCAACTGTTGTTTCTTCTGTCATCTTTGTTACTTCTTCTGACATAGTTGTACCTCCTTTATTTACTTCGGTGTTGTTTTCAAGTTCATTTGCAGAACCAGAAATCTTATTAATGTGTTTCTCATAAACAAAACGAACTGCGTCCGATTTGTTAATATCATTGTTTTCAATCCATCCAATAATCTCCATTTGTTTGCCGCATGCTGTGCATTCACGAGATTGGAGTGCTTCTGAAACTACAATATTGTCATGCTCACAGAAAAATACGTTTGCTGCTGCAATTTCTGTAGCAATTCCTTTAAATACCATTTGTCCATTTACTTTTTCAATTGATAGAACATTGCAAAGTTGGTTAGCTGGAGAATCTACTAATGAAAGTTCTACTAGATCATAATCTTTAATAAATCTTACAGACGTTCCATCTGCTTTATTAACTTCATTATCCGACTCATTAATTCTTCCACCTATTGAGAAACCAGAAAGAGTGCCATCAAGAACTTTTTCCCAAGTATCTTGTGCACCCTTTGAAATGTATGTACTCACCCAAATTCCATCGTAAAAAGATTTTGACATTGGATCAAAAAAAGTTTCTGGTCTAAATGACAAAATTTTTCCGACTGCAATTGGCTGATGCATTTCACGAATGTTGCCTCTAAAGTTTTCAAACGCTTTAAGGCTCGCTTCTGCTGTGACAACATCGCCTGTTTGGTCTACATTGTTTAATGTAGCAAAACCTGAAACAGTTCGGTTCTCTTTGTTGACCTTTGTAAATGGTACGCTAATAGATAGACGATTACCATTACTAGACCAACTGGTCTTTTCAATATTCATACTGTATAAAGTTTATCAACCACTAGTTAAAAAGGCAAATAATAGTCACCTAAAAAAATGCTATTCTGCTTGCCTTCCGTCTCCCTTGGCATTACGACCTTCGCCAGAAATATCTGGAGAATTTGCTTGCCTTTCTTGAGAACGCTGTCTTGTATTTCCAGCCTGAGCAGCCTGTTCAGCAGCTTGATCGCCCTTCAAATCAACGACCTCATCGCCGCCTTCAAGCGGAATCATGCCCTTTCTGATTCTTACTTCATTAGGGGTAATTACTTGCATACGCAAATATCTTTCATCAATTTTAGACTGAGTATCCTCATCTGTAAGACTTAATTCGTTAAATTTAATTATTAAAGCATCTGTCTTTTCTTCAATAACCGCATTTAATTTCTTTTCAAGTCTCATCTGTGCTGGACGGCATACTTGCTCTTTAAATGTTTTATCTGCATCACGAGCAACTGCAAGGTTTACTCCTTCTGGGGTTCCAACCTTGTTAATTGGAACACGGTGTGCCAATAACATTTCATCTCTATTTGCTTTGCGATATTTATCAAATGAGCCTTCCTGAGTTCCAGCCTCAATTGGCTCCATCTTAAATTCAACTTTAGACTCTGGAGTATCTGCTGGCAGTGGAATATAAAGGGATCTATGGTTTTTACCCTTTAGACCTACCTGGAAAAATTCAAGCAATTTTCTTTCTGATTCTGGTGAAAGCTTTGCACCCTTTGCAGTAATAATATATCTTGGAACTGCTTTGTTTTCAAAATAGTCTAAGTTATATTTAGCTGCAAATTCATTTCCAGCCAAAGAGTTCTGTGCGGCAATAATGTCTGGAATTCCATAATATTGATTTACTGGAGTATATTTCTTTAGGTGAATAATTTCATTTGGTCTATCGTTACCGCCTAAAATTGGATTAGGAGTTTTTTGATCCCCATAGTTTCTAAAGAATACAAGCTTGCCATAAAGTAATTGAACAAAGCCATCTCTTGTTCTTCTAACTCTCATTGTTTTTGCAGGAATATGGCCAATATATCCAATGTCTCCACGGACTGTTCTTCCTATTTCAATATATCCATTACCTGTAGATTCGTAATCTGTCCAAACTTTAATTAATGTTTCTTGGAATGTATCTTCACTATTACATTGATCTAGCCAGTCCTGAAGATCTTGCTTTAATTTAGAAAGTTTTCTGCGAGCTCTTTCTAATTGTTTTTCATCCGTTATTCCATCAATAGCATCATTTGTTTTTCTAGTTTCAATAAATTGATAACCTAGACCAACAATGTTTGAAGTCTTTGCATTACATGCTGCATAGTTATATGTTGAAATTTCATAAAGCCTTGAAAGATATTCTAGATTATATACAGGCTCTATTACATCAAGAAAAGCGTAGCCAGTTATTGCCTGCGCCAAAAGGCTTTGCTGTGTTTCAGCACCATCTTTTCCAGTAAATGCTTTTGTAACTTCTCTGCTTAATTTTCTTCTAAATGCAGGAGAGAGCCCAGACATTTTTTGAAGCTCTTCTGCAGATAGTTTAAATTCATCTGGAGAACCCTCTTCTTGTAGTTTAGAAAATCTAACCATGTCTGCATATGTGGTTAGTCTTATTTCATTATCTAAAGGTTCTGTGTCTTCTTCATATGTAGACTTCATTTCTTACCCTTCCTCATTTCGTCTTTATAGACTCCAATATCTAATTGATCTGGAACTAGACCCCACTCAAGACGTTGCTTCTGATATTCAAATTCTTCGTCATCAATCTTTCTTCTTCCAGAAAGAAATTTTGGCTGTCCCTCATAAATTCCATAATGTCTGACCGCTCTAGCCAAGGCGTCTATCTTTGCCTTGTTGCCTTTCATGGAGGTGACAGAAAGAAAGTTTCCGTCGTCGTCGCCTATCCATCTGCCATCTGGCATTTCCCAGACATAGATTCCTAGAGTTGTTTCCTCTACAATCTGCTTATTCATGCTTTTAATATCCATTGTTTTATTTTACCATTTCATGACACATAAGTCCATCTTTTGTCAACCAAAATGACAAATTAGGCACTTGAAACAATTAAATAGTCTTGATTATAGGTTGATACAGAAGATTCTGTCAACGTCAATGACGAGTTTGAGGCCGAAGTAGAAGGTTTTCCACAATATAGGTTGTAGTGTGTTGTAATTTGGCTATCAGAAAGCTGGTATCTATAAAGACCAATATTCTGATAATTTGATACTGAGCCTAAAGGCATTGATGGAGAGTAATTAAATTTAAGGGTATTTAATATCGGATTTGTAAATACCAAGACTATATGATGGGGTTCCCCAAGAACTAGGTGGTCGGATATATTAGACATAGATGTTTTATTTACCCCGTTTATAAATACCTTTGCAATATTTGTTTTAAGCATTGCAGACCCGTTCCACCCAAATATTGTTTCTGGAGATCCAGTTGCTGAGGCCGAATAAAACATTGTTGTGCTGAAATAGTTAGACGGGGTAAACATTAATTCTACAGACTGAATTGTTTGATCTATGGCAATGTCAAATCCTCCCGTGCCTTTTGTTTTTAACCCTACATTTGGGTGTCTAATTAATACTGGATAGCTAAAATTGGCCAAATCGTATTCTCTTGCAGACTCTGCATAATACCCATAGTTATGGGCATAAGATTCTTTTTTAGAATAAAATGAAATCTTAAATAAAGATAACCTAGGAAAATCTTTTGTAGTATCTGCGCTAGTTAAAGTTATTTTAATATACAAAATATTGCTTCCAGTATAAGAGTCTTTATTAAACTGTGGCAATGAGGAATTATTGGTGCAAGGAAGCCATGTAGTGCCGTTTATAGACGTTTCTACCTGTATCCCCTTATCTCCCTTCCATTCTATTTTAGAAGAGCTTATATTGGCTTCCAATGGGATATTAACAAAATCTTCAATAATTAGATTTTTAGATCCAGGTACATCAGTTTCTTTAAATGTTATATATTTTTCTGTTTCATTATAATATGTATTTTCATCTATAAATGATTGCCATTGAATATCTTTATTATATTCATACACAAATACTGGTGCAATGTTTTGACCATGCATACCCAACAAGATTCCATTATCTGGGGCAACTATATGGATTGGCTGCGTATGGTCCAAACCAGCATAATAATGCTTATATACTTGAACTGGAGAAAGTCCATATCTATAGATAGCTGGTGCGTCTACTAAAAATGAATCTCCTGAGTTTGCTGGTCCAATATTAAAATCTATTGAATTATTTGAAAACTTAAAACCTTCAATATTTTTCCAGGCTACTAGCCCACCATCTATATAAATTTCCATGCTGCTAACATTATATTTGGCAACAACATGCATTGCTTTTTCTGAAAAAGATAATTTATAAAATAATGATTCCCCGCCAATATTAAAAATGATATTTCCGTTTTCGTAAAAAATACCAATAGAGTTTGTAGAGTCTGCCAATAAAGGAGTTAGGCTTGTTGAATTTATTTTAGACTTAAACCATAGCTCTAAAGAGAAATCATTATCTGAATAATTACTTGTTGCAAATCCGCCTGGTCCATTGGTTTTATAATAATTATTTGAGGTATTTAATTCTATATAAGAAGAATTTGTTATAACAGTTGCATAGCTTCCACCATAAACTAATGGCATAATGTTAGAAGAAAAAGATCCCGTATATGTGCCATGATTTCCGCAGCCAGAAATATCATTTGCAGATGCAGATGGATGAGTTTCGTCCAATGGCAAGAAAACTATTGGATTGTCTTTTATAACATTAAGGTAGTATGACATATATCTCCATTATATAATAACCTGAACAGAAGAGCCAGCAATAGAATTGCCATAGTCTTCATTCCAACCATATGCTACTAAATTATATGTGCCAGCAGAAATTCCGTTAATATCATAAGCTCCAGATACGCTATTTGTAGACTGGTCATACCCAAATTTTTGTTCAACTGCTCCAGATACTGATCCGCCGCTTGTTGTTTGAATAATCAAACTAAGTGCTCCTGTGTTTGACCCCTTAGTTGCTGTAAAGTTAATATTGTTTCCAGATTTTGTAGCTGTATTTAAAACTGGTGTAGAAGATGCTGCTGCATAAGTTGTAGATAAAACTGCACTAGTTTTTGAACCAGAAGAATATTCGTTATTATTATTACCAAATATCTGAATATAATAATTTGTTCCAGCTGTTAATCCAGTAATTGATGTTGATTCTGTAGTAACAATTTTTGTTGTTATATAAGAAGATGATCCAGGTTTATATACACCAATAAAGTAGAATGGAGAATCTCCTCCAGACCATGCAATATTAAGTTGAGTTGATTGTCTTGGGTTTATTGTTCCGTAACCAATTGTTGTTGGTTGAATTAAGGATTTGATTGGTCCTAAAAAGTTATTTGAAGCATTTGCATAGCTGCTTGTTCCTACAGCATTTGTTGCAGCTAATTTTAATCCAACTGATCTTGAAACAGCAGATTGAGTAACAGTATATGTAGCTGCAGTAGCATTGATAAAATTATTTCCGTTTGAGTCAAACCATTGATAGGAATATGATGTAGGGCTATCTGTCCATGAACCTGGTCTTGCACTAAATTTTGATCCAACATATAGATTATCATATGTCATAGAAGGAGCAACAGTATTATTTGGAATAGCAATAGAGCCAGTATAATCTGAATATGAAATTGTAATTTCTGTATTTACAAGGGCTGCTGTACCAGAGACTGGATTTTGAGCATATATCTGTTGGTAAACTTTATTTGGATCTGATGTTGTTACCTGTGTAATATTTGAATATCCTGCTTGCTGTATTCTTGTAATCGCTTCTGATAAAGTTAATCCTATAACGTTTGGAACAGTTCCAAAAGATGGTGCAGATAAATATTGAGTAAAGTCTAGTCTTATTGTTCCGCCACCAGCCAATGTAGCTCCTGATGTTGGTGATTGAGCAGTTACATATCCTCCAGGATAATCTAAATAAAATTGGTTATTTGATGCAGACAGAGTTCCGTCTCCATACACATAACCAGATGCAGTAATAATTGATTTAGCTGAGTTTACAGAAATACCAACAAGATCTGGAACAACCTGTGTTGTTGAAATTGTTTGTACACTACTAGAAGCACCAGATCCTGCAGAGTTTACTGCTCTAATTGCAACTTGGTATGATGTTCCTGGAGTTAAAGATCCTACAGAGATTGGACCAGTATTGGTAAAAGCATTTACCCAGTTTACTCCATTATTTAAAGTATACTGATATCTAATAATTTCTGCTCCACCGTCATTTAACGGAGGAGTTAAATCAATTCTAAAAGATGTATTGGTAATAAATGATACAGTAAAAGATGGAGCAGATGGAGCTACAATTACACCGCCACCAGATCCAGATGTTGGTGCTTTTGTTACACCAGCAGAAGATGCAGAATTTCCCTTTGCATTAACAGCTCTTATATAAAATGTATAATTAACGCTATTTGTTAAACTGCTTACCGTAAATGTGTTATTTGTTGGAAGTCCAATATTTATCCAAGAGGCACCGTTTGTTATTGAGTATTCGTATCTTGTTATAGGGGATCCGCCATCTGCTGGAGTAATAAATGTAAGTGTAACAGCAGAATCTGAAGATGTAGCATTTGACCAAAGTGGTGCGTTTGGAACAGTGCTTGTATCAACTGGATTTGTTGTATATAAAATAACTTCAAGTCTTACGCTGGAACCAAAAGCTAATAGAGTTCCAGATGAGGCTGAGGGTGCTGGAGCTTGAGCAGATACATATCCACCAGCAGAAAGATATTGTTGAAAACCAATGCTATTTGAATAAGAATAATTTGGGTCTGGTGTAAAACCAGCATTTCTTAAAATAAGAGAAGCGGTATCATAATTTAATCCAACAAGAGAAGGAACGAATCCAAGTAACTGTCCAGTTCCTGAAGCAACTTTAATGTTTGATCTTGTTATTGGTGTATGTGAAACAATAGCATTAATATGTCTATATCCGTAAGAATTTACGTAATTAGTATTCCAATTAAATATATTTTTTGCTTTTATGTTGAGAGTGTTAATTACATTACCATACTGTTTGTATGCCATAGAGCGCCTCCCTCAACCCTAATCTGTTACAGCAGGATTAACTATTTCTACTCCAGAAAGAACAAAGTTTACTCCATTTGCAACGTTAGCATGTGCATAAATGGACTCTCCAGGATAAACAACTTGATTTAAATCAATTGTTAAAACTGTATTTGCGTCTACCTGAACATCTCCAAAAAGTTTATACTCTTCTTTCAAAACTTGCCCAGATGGCACAAGATACATTGAGAATGTTAAAAGGCCATTAAAAATATTTGTTACAAGCAACTGCTTCATTATTGATTTTTCATCAAACGTATAAATATTTACTGGTGTTGTTAAAAGTGTAGTAGGATCTCCAAATCTTTGTGGGGAATAGTATTCATATGATACTGGCATTATGCCTCCTAGCTACCGTAAGAAATTGACCATTTGGACATCATATCACGCTCTACGCCTGAAATTTCTGATGCTGTCAATACTCTGTTATAAATTAGAAGTTCTCCTAGTGCAAAATTTCCAAATGAAGATAAATACTTGCCGAGAGCTTGTCCGCTCATTCCAGATAATGCTCCAGATGCAGCACCTAAACCTTCATCTGCTGTATTTCTGCGAATTCTTCTTTCAAATGTTATTCCATCAAATGTCATTAGGTATAGTTCTGGAACGCCTGCGTTAACAACGTTAACAATTGCGTTCATATCATCATTACCTAAACCAAATTTATATGTATTTGCTGAAACGTATCCAGCAATAAGATTATTTCTTGTTCCAGTACCCTGTCCACCAATTACATACTGATTTGCAGATCCTGCTGTTTTGGTAGCAACATAAACAATTGTAAAAGATGAGTTTGCAATATATGCTAAAGTTTGATCTGAAAATGGCATATTAAATGCTGTTCCATCAAAATAAACTGCGCCTAAGCCATTAATACCAGTAGGAAGATAAGTTGGCTGTTGTGCTGCAACTGCCTGTGTGAAATTTCTTGCATTTATTGTTTTATCTTTCCACAAAGAAACCTTATTTGAACCATCTCTTGTAACAGTTCCTGGCAAAGCTGCATCCACCCAAAGTTGCAATCCTTTTTCAGTAAAACGATTTCTTCTAAAGATAGAACGTTGATTACCTAGCATTATTTACACTTCCTCCAATGGCTTGCTTGGCCATTCAATCTCTGAGACTGTTCCAGCTGATTTCTTAATAGCCTCTAGAGCTTTAACATAATCTTTTGCAGGTTTATCTGTTCTGTTAACCATTGAAAGTAACTCAAAATCTACGTGAGCCTCTACATTTGATTTAATTTCTTCTACAGACAGTTTTTCTTTTTTAACAGAATAAACTTTTTTCCCATCAACGTAAGGTTCAACAGAAACTAATTTTTCTGTGTCTTTGTTGTAATCAATTTTAGTAATAACTTCTACCAAGTCATTTTCTTTAATTACTGATTTAATACCTTCAGCACCAACTGACACATTTAGAATCTGCTCTACTGTGCCGTATGCGACAACCTTGTTGCCTTCAATTACGGCGTACATGTTAAGCGCTCTCTTTTACGAAATATGTAATTAAGCAGGTACCAGATCCACCAAATCCTGAAGTTGCACCTTCTTGGCAACCTCCACCGCCGCCGCCAGTTCCATCAATTCCTTGAGATGCAGATGTTCCATATGGTGAATATGAAACTCTTGAACCTCCTGCACCACCGCCATTTGAACCAGAGCCCATGCCCCAGTCTCCGCCGCCGCCACCGCCACCACCGAATCCATAGAGTCCAATTCCGCCATTTCCTCCACAGCAATTTTGATCAGATGAAGATCCCTTATATTCTCCAGATCCACCCATAGATGCACCTTCGCCACCGTTAGCACCAGATGTATTGTGTGAACCTTGTCCACCATATGTGTACCAAGAGTGGTGAATCATCATACATCTTCCATGTTCTCCTGCGCCACCTGCGCCACCGCCGCCGCCACCAGCTGAGTGTGAAGATTGTCCACCGCCACCGCCAGATGAGCCACCAGAGCCTTGTTGTCCAGTTTGTCCATATCCGCCACCACCGCCACCGCCACCTGCAGTTAAGAATGAACCAAATGTTGAGTTTCCTCCATTACCACCATTTGTATTTGTATTTCCAGAAACTCTGCTTCCTCCGCCACCAATTGTTACAAGAATGTTTCCGCCTACTGGAACTGAAGAAATATCTACGAATCTACGAACTACTTGGCCTCCTCCGCCACCGCCGCCAGCGTGTCCAGAATTGTGGCATCCTCCGCCTCCTCCACCGCCACCAACTAAAATAACTTCAACTGAAGACATTGTGTTGGCTGGACGAGTCCAGTTACCAGTTGCATTAAATTTAACTGTTACTGGTTTAAGAAGTTTTGTTTGAACTCCACCAGTTGCAGAAATAACAGATGCCAATGTTGCATTTGAGTCTAGTGCAACCTGCATGTTGCTTTGCATTGTTGAATCTAGTCCTGGTAGGACTGTTAGCTTTGTGGTGGAATTTACGGCCATTTTTTATTTCTCCTATACGTTTAGATCGGCAAAAGCATATGCACCATAGATTGTGCTTCCACCGTTTCTTGTGTAAAAATTAAGTACTGTTGTATTTGTTGAAAGAAGTGGTGCTACGTTAGAAGCTCCACCGCCATCCCATTTAATTGATGCAGGCCATGTAATTGTATATGAGCCTCCACCCTTAATTTCAACTTGCCAAAATGCTGCTTTAGCTGTTGATGGGATATTTGTAAAAGCAACAGTAGCATTACCTGCTACTGTAAATGCAAAGACGTTATATGAAGAAATATCACATGTTGCTGTGCCATTTGCTGCAATTGTTCCCTTTGCTTCTACTGCTGAAGGAATATTAAAATATGTATATCCCTGACCATTAATTGGTGCCTGTAGATATGTATAAGTCCAAAGCGCTGGGCTTATAGATTCTGGTATTGATGTAATTGGCATTATTCATTGCCTCCCGTTACTGTTGGAGAAGCTGGTTTTGGGTTTCTTGGGTCATTTGGATCAAACTTATATTCTTGCGAACGAAGTGCATCATCCTCTGCCATAACTCTTGCTGCTTCTGCCAAACTTTCTTCTGTTACTGTATCAGCTGGTATTTCTGGAGCAATAAATTTTGTTCCATCCCAAGTAAATCCTGGAGAGACATATGAATAAGGATGATTTGGATCTTCCCAATCATGACAATCGATAACTTCACAAGCGAACTGTTCTGCAACACCTGCTTTAAGTTGCTCTAAATCATCTGATTCTGCTGGTAGTAATATTACATTTTCTACCAAGCCATTTTTAACTAATGCTGTTCTTCTCACTATGCTGTCTCCTTTAGCCAATAAGTAATTATACAAGTTCCGCTTCCACCAACTCCAGAACATGCTCCGTTATCGGCTCCGCCACCGCCGCCGCCAGTTCCAGTAATTCCAGGTTGTCCAGTGCTTCCATAAGGACTTCCATTTCCTGCGCCACCTGCGCCACCGCCATTTGCGCCATTACCCATAGCGTGACGACCTGAACCGCCACCGCCACCGCCTAGTCCATAAAGTCCTTGTCCACCATTTCCACCAGTTGTTGATTGAGAGCTAGAATTTTGTCCAGCCATTCCGTGTCCACCAGTTGATGAACCTTCATCTGTTGTTGGTGTGTGTGAACCATGTCCTGCATACATTCTCCAAGAATGTTCTTGGTTTTGTCCCCAAGCTCCACGTCCTGCGCCACCTGCGCCACCGCCGCCACCACCAGCTGAGTGTGAGTTACGTCCTCCTCCGCCACCAGTTGATCCACCAGGAGATTGTGGTGCATGTTGTCCGTATGCTCCGCCGCCGCCTCCGCCATATGCGGTAATGAATGCACCAAATGTAGAGTTTCCACCATTTCCGCCATTTGTATTTGAGTTTCCACAAACTTGTGAACCACCGTTTCCAATTGTTACAAGAATTGCTTGTCCTACTGCAACGCTAGCAATATCTACGTGACGACGAATAACTTGTCCACCGCCACCACCGCCACCGCCGTGATGAGAGCTGTGTGAACCTCCACCGCCACCGCCACCACCAACTAAAATAACTTCAACTGAAGACAATGTATTTGCTGGACGAGTCCAATATTGTGTTGAGTCTAACTTTACTGTAACAGGCTTAACTACCTTTAGTGGAATATTTCCAACCGATGCCAATACTGACTGCAATGTTGTGTTTGTATTCAATGCTGTGTTTAGATTGTTCTGAATTGCCGCATCTAGACCTGGCATTACAATTTGTGTAGTTGAATTTGCTACAGCCATTTTAAAACTCCTTTAATTATACGTTTGTAATTTTAACACCAGAAATAAAGAATGTGACTCCGTTGTTAACAGATGCCTGCACTGTAATTGTTTCTGCTGTATTTAAAACTTGCTTGAAATCTAGTACTACCAATGATCTTGGTGCGAGATCGAGATTCTTGCAGAAGTTAGTACCTGCCATCTTCAATGTAACCTGATTAGCAACATCTGTGATGTTGTCAAATGTTACTGAGGTGACAATATCTGTCTCTCCACCAGGAACTGTCAATACTGTAGTTTCTGTTGTTGTTGCTGTTCCTGCTGCGAAACGAGCTGGTAAGCTTACTACTGCCATATTAAATCACTCCCATGTTTGTGTATAAAGTATAATTGCTAATCTGTCCTTCTAGATTAGCAATGTTTTGTGTTCCTGCTGTATTAACAGCAGCAATTTGAGTTGCGCCTGCTGTCTGAACTGTTGTTACTTGTCCAGTGCCTGCTGTTTGAATTGAATTGATGCTAGCTGAAGTTGCAGCAACGATATCGTTTACCCCTAAAAGATTTCCCATTGATTCAAGTGCTTTTGCAAGGAAAACAATTTCTTGAGCAGTAAGGGTGCTGCTGCTCAGAGCATCTACTTTAGCTTTAAAAGTAGTGATCTGACTTGATAAACTATCATAACTAGGCATATTTTTCTCCTGTATAAATTATAGCATGACTATTTTATTGTTTAGGGTTCCGCCCTACCTATAACATTCTTAATTATACCCCAGTGACCTTCTAGAAGCCACTGGGGTATCGAACAATTAAAGCCCAGTTGTGTAGGTATGGATCAATCCAACTGCAACAACTGCTGTGACTACTCCAATAAGGACCCTGTAGTAGTCCTTAAAGTCTGACCCAAAAATACGCTTTCCAATAATCATGCATTTATGCATAGGAGAAAGGATATATCCAGCCCAGTTTACTGCAAAAAGCAAAGGAAGGTACATCTGACCAAAAATTGGCAATATGACTCCAAGTACTCCAGCAAATTTTCCACTGCTTCCCAAAATAAATGAAAGGACAAAGGATCCAATTAAGGTCAAAATTAGGACGTCGGATGTATGAGAATTTCCAATTAGATTAGCAATAGAATCTTTATAGTATCCAACAATATTGCCTGCCATCAATAGACCAGTAACAATAAGCAATGTAATAATATTATCTTTTACAATAGCCTTTGTATCTAACTTTTGAATTTCCCGTTTTGATCGAATATTAATTTCTACATCTTCTTCTTTGATCTTTCCAAAAATATACCACAATGTGCATGCAACAACTGTTGCAAGCAAAGGCCAGGTAGAACCAAAGAATGACCAATAGCTAATATTAAGAGCTGCCATTGGAAGAATAACTGTTTTTTCTAGTGGAGACCAAAAATAGAAATGATGAGTTGCCAAATAATCAATAACTCCATATTTTTTTCTACGTTCATCTCCTTCAACTGGAGCCAATGTGTTTAGCACTCCAGCTGAAATAACTACACGGCCATTAATTGGAAGTACTCCAGAAATAGCAGATGTTAAAGCAATAACTGCTCTCTTTGACTTTACTTTCTTTGCAACAAAGGAGTAAAGCGGCTGAAAAATATCATACTTACGTGCCTGATAAGATAAAGCCAAAACAGTTCCAAGCATGAGAATGTAATACCATTCTTCAAATAATACTGATGCTGTCATTTTATTTTTCTTTCTACTACTAGTATATATAGCCCATTCCACCAGTCTTTATCTGATTCTAGAGCATTTAATACTTTCTTACTATACAATATTTTTAATCCAGAATCAACAATTCCTTTATATGCAGACTGAACAACTTCTGTCCAATTAGCGTCATCAAAAATGACAACGGCATTTTCTGCAAATACCTTGGAATAATATCTTACTGCATCATAGGTAGACTTGGCATCATGTGGTCCATCATAAAAAAATAAATCCACATTATCAATGTTTGATAAATCTACTTTAAACATATCTGAGTTTGATATGTAAACCTTGTTGTTTCCAATATATGGTTTTATATTATTTTTAAATTCTTCAACCGTGTTTGTTTTAGGGGTGTCCCAATCTGGCCTTACTGATTGTGGGGCTACCTTCCAATTATCTATAAGATATGCTTCTATAGAATTGCCACTTAATGCTGCCGCCGCAGTTGCGCCTTGATAAGACCCAACCTCTAAATATTTTTTAGAATGTTTAGCAATTTTATTTATAAAAGATTGAACTCTTGTGCTGGTAAGCCCAGGAACGTCAATCTCTACAGGCTCATTTACTGAATTTACAAGTTCTTGTGCGACCATGGCAACTTTTGAGTTAATATGATTGCCATATTTGGCAGCCATTATTTTGTCACAATAGCCACAATCCCAGCAATCAAATTTACAATTTTTGATCTTATTACGCCAGATGGTAATCGGTTTATCAACCATATTAGTTTCTTCAATAAAATCATTAAAGCTGTCAAATAAAATTTCTTCATTATTTGCATACCTCCTGATTATATTCATGGTTTCTTTAAGTCTTGTATGTGATTCCCGCCCATGCATCTTAATCACATCTATGCCCAAATCATTTAAAAATTCGTCCCAGTCTGCTTTCCAAGGTGGAAAATTGGCAGTCTTTAAAGAATGTGCAAAATCTTCATGGTCCCACTTTGGACAAGAAACTCTGCTTATGGGGTCATTAAAATACTGTGGGCCGTCTGATCTTGTATTATTAAACTGATAATGTTCATCCATCATTATACACCCGCCATAGCAACTTTCATTGGCCAGTAGCGACAGTTTCACGTGAAACTGTTTAGCAGCTTTTTTAAACCTTAATAGCCTTTCATGGTCTCTCATTAAATCACGATCTAAATTTATATAATCAAAGCCTGCCTTAGCCAACTTTTCTATGTCTCTTGGCTCTGATACATTACGAAGTATTGTATTTTTAACAAATAGGTCTGGGAATGATTTTTTAATTTGTCCAGTTGCCATCCAATGGGTGTGAGGAATTGTTGCTGATTTAATGCCTGCTTCATATAAAGGCTTAAATGATTCAATAAATAAATCTAAATTTTCTTGAGATGGTCTTACTTCAATATTATTAAAAACTGCAGAAGCAGTAACTCCAGTTTCAGACTGTATATATAATGCCAATTCATTTAAATATTCATGGGTTCCATCTCCCACAAATATGTCGCCCATAGCATCCTGATTAAACGGAGGTATTCTACAAGTAAAATAAAAATCGTATATGTACGACTTATATTGTTTTAAAAAATTTATAAAGTCGTTTAACTGATCTTCTTTTAATTTAGGGTTAAGCGGTACGCTAAACATATTACCTACAGGTCTATTGGTTGTGCTGCTATATTTGGGTCATGTTGTACACCAAAACGTTTATCCATTAGTATACCAGTTTCTACCCAATCTTGGCAAGAGTCTATCTCTTGTTCTACCAACTTTTTCTTTTGAAGTAAGACATGTTCAGATGACCAACTATTGTCCCTTAACCAAGAGGGTGTGTTGTTAGAAATATTGATCTTGTTATTGTAATGTTTATTTAACATAAAATACATTACACATTTTTGAAAAAGACAAGCGTTTGCTTTATCTTCTTCTGTTAAAAAATATTGAAATTTATCTTTATAAGGCACCAATAAATCTTTATTTATTTGATCATAAACTTCTGTATTTGGCCTTACATTTATATAACCTTTATATTTTGCTACAAATTTATAGGCCATTGCTACATCTTTTGTTAAATATACAGCATTTGGCAATACGGAATATGTAATTAAAGAATCATGAATTTCGCCGACCATGATTCCGTTCCATGAGCCTATTTCTTTAATGTATGGGCTTTTATCCTCTACATCATAGATCAAATACATTAATTAAGCTCTTCCCATGCTGATGGGGCAGACTCAAGTTGTAGTCTATTTTTAATCTCTCCCTGCAAAAGCTCTAGGTGCTGGTTGGTTTCTAAAGCTTTAGATATTGCATTTTCTAATGCCAGTTCTCTAATTGGTTTTGGAAGTTGATCTATTGCTTCCATATTACCATTATTTACACGGCCATAAAACATTAAATCGTAGCCTGCTTGAGCCCCAAGTCTTACGGCCCAAAGCTCTGCTTCTAATCTTTCTTCTTCTTCATGGTTTCCAATTATGTCTATAATTTTTCTACCATCTGGCAACTTTCCTTCTTCAGACTCATTAAATCTATCAATAAGCATCATATACTTATCTCTTTCTTCATAAGTAAGAGTAACCATAATTTTTTGAGTTTCTAAAACTCTTTGTTTTTCTTTTATATTTAATTCATGTATTTTTTTCTGAGCAGGAGAATCTGTTTGATGTCTTAGTTCATCTTCAAGCTCTATTTCTAATCTTGTACGTTCTATTTTTAATTCCTGATCAATAATTAAATTTTCTCTAGATCCAAGTTCAAGAAGTAACTGTCTTAATTTTCCAAATGGTGTGTATTGTGAGCCTCCAACAAAATTATCTATTTTAAATACAGGAGTTCCCCATTGTCTATTTGCTGCATACAAAAGAATGTCTTTCTGGTCTTTTGTGTAGCCAGAAACGTCCGACGTTAAATCGTTAATATATCTCATTTATCTACCTATCTGTTAAGAGCGATATGCTGAATACGCTGAGCTTCTGCCGCCAACACCTTTTGACTGCATTCCGCCTCCGCCTTCATATCCTGTGTCTGTTGTATAACTAAATCTCCAAGATCTGTTATTCTGTGAACCGTTGTAATTTCCAAGCATAAATTGCCAATCCTGCCCCATGTCAAAATTTTCTTCTCCGCAGTTACCAATTGGCTTTGAAACGTTTCCAACGTTTGATTCTGTAGCAACATTCCATCTTCTTAAATTGTATCCGCCAGCATAATCGCCTTCGTTACCAGTATACAAATAAGTTCTTTTTGAAGAAATTCCTTTTTGCTGTCCATGAGCACCATAAATTGTACCAGTTGATTGGGTTTCTGTTGCAAAGGTAAACTTTACTCCTGCGCCAGTACCATTTCCATCCCCGTAGTGCCATCCAACATTTTCATGATAAACTGCAGAACCACCAGAACCTCCATTTGTTCCATAAGAAGCGCCGATGCTTGACATCCATGATTGTGTTGCAAAATTAAATCTCATAATTGCTGCTGATCCATCAAATGGTTTTCCATAAGCATAAGATTGCTCTTTATGCATAATTGTGCCAGAGTTTCCAACATTGTATGGAGAAGATGGACCAGTAACAGAAGAATTTGTTCTCATATTATATCTATTTGTATTTGTGCCGCTTCCACCAACACCGTTATTTGCTTTTAGTAGATATGCAAATGTGTCATCGCACATTCCTCCAGGATAACCAGAAGAGTTATTTAAAACATTTCCTTTATCAATTGTTGTATCTGTTGAATGTGTTACTTCGTTAACGTTTGTCCAAGGTGAGCTATTTTGATAGCCAGCCAAAACATAACCAGTTGTTATAACCTGTCTAAGTAAAAATGGCTTTGTTCCGCCTGCGCCAGCTAGATATCGGTTTTGCGGAAATGGCATTTAAATCTCCACATTATACTTTAAAGTAATAGAGTTAATACCAAGTTGTGGCCATGTAATATTAAATGGATCTTCTTGGTCTGTAATATTTCTAAGAGCTTGACGATAAGATGTAATTTTTGTTTTATCAGATTCAGAAAACGAATTAAATACATCTGATGTCATTAAATAATCTGTTGAAGCAATTGTGTTGTCTCTATGATATCTTATTTGAGACCATCTAGATTCTACAAGGGCATCTTTTTCAGATTTAGTTAAGTTTAAAACTTTATAGTAGCCAACTACTGCTCCTGCGTTCCACTCTCTAACAAATTCAACCTTTTTAGTTTTGTTGTCATATTCTGGAACTGTTGGATCATCTTGAACTACATACCAATTGTCAAAACCTTCTAGGTGGCGTTGCAAAATTGGTGACGGAAAATGTGTTGATGGATAAAGCTCTCTAAGAGATTGCTCATCAACAATTTGTACAATTTCTTCATCTATAACTTGTGCGTACATTATCTTGAGTCCTTCATTGCTACTTGTCCTCGCCATGATGTTCCATTATCGTAGGTTACGAATGTGATAACATCAATTCCACCAGAGGTTAAAGAAGGAGCTGTTGCTCCTGGATATTTTGCATTTGTAAATGATACTGTATAAGATCCTCCACCAGTAAGTTGTAGGGAGAAAGATACAACTCCAGAAGCTGGAGTATTTGTAATGTTAAATGTTGTATTACCATTAAGAGTACATGTAAAATCATTTGATAAAGATAGATCGAGGTTTACGGTACCGCTTGTTGTTCCTAAATCTCTTCTTCCAGTCCTATATGTTGCAAGTGTTTGACCTGTTGTTGTAATATTTGAAAAATTCATTGTTGAATTTACAACTTCATCATAATAAATTGGCATTATACAAGCCTCCAACCACGAGTATTGTCTGAATAAACTAATTGAAGTCTGGCATTGTTTGTGTTAACAATAAGGTCCTGAGCTTGTCCCATAATTGGAACACCATTTCTTGCAATTGTAAAGTTTGTTGTTGCAGCAGTTCCTGCTGCATCTACTATAATAACAGCATTTCCAAGTGACGGTGTTGCTGGAAGAGTAAGT
>Ga0255143_1000149_pt1 | contig 28870 bp, 34 predicted proteins | sample Atl_Cont_RepC_0h_FD_183625 | JGI IMG/M metagenome (GOLD analysis project Ga0255143, IMG submission 183625) | Freshwater microbial communities from Altamaha River, Georgia, United States - Atl_Cont_RepC_0h | ecosystem: Environmental > Aquatic > Freshwater > River | place: USA: Georgia | collected...
AACGTTGTGCCGCGATACCGGATTCACATTGGAACAAGTGGTCGAACATCCCAAGACAGTCTACAAATACCTGAGGAAAACGTACCCAAATATCAGTACCCGGCGGTCCTTTATCGTGGCCGTACGCACGCTTTTTCGGCACGTGCCCGGCTTGGAACGCACACACCCCACCGCGGCAGAGCTATGGGGCAAATTCTTGTCCCGAGATGCCGACAAGGTCACCGAACAGCTGATGAGCGGAGAACCCACGGAACGGCAGCGCGAAAATTGGGTGCGGTGGGCTGACGTCGTGGCAAAAGAACGCGAACTTGCCGCAACTGCATTTGGCAGCGTTGACCACCTTCTTTTGGCGATGTTTGTTCTCATCGAGCCCGCACGCCAGGACTACGGTGCCGTCGCGCTTTTCACCGACCGCGAACCTTCCGATCCTTCCAAAGGTAACTATATCATTCTCTCATCATCCACCCTCGTACTGAACCAGTACAAAACCGCGAAAGTTTACAAAACCTATAGCCGCGTTCTTCCAGACGAGCTGATGCGCATCATACACGAAAGCCTCCGACAAAATCCACGGAAGTTTCTGTTCGTTCAGGATAATGGAGAACCTTACCGCCGCCGTAATTCTTTCACCAAGTTTTCCAATAGGGTTTTAGAACGAATTTTTGGGCGGAATTTCACAGTCTCTATGATTCGGCACAGCTTCATTTCGGAGGGTATTGATTTCAACAAGTCACCTCCCGGACAATTATTTGACATAGCGAAAAACATGCACCACAGCGTGGCCATGCAGCAACTATACCGCCGCCACGTCGATTCAGACGTTCCACCTCCACCGCCCACATCCTACACCGTCCAAATGGTCGACACACCACACGTTCCGGAGGCGCCACCAATTCCAGCGAAATCCAAACCCCTCAAAACCATCAAAACGTCAAAAACTCACGCCGCCGTCGCATTTAAAGAACAGGACTACATCGAGATTCCAATTTAATGCACAAACGCGTTCGAGAGCAGCAGAGATTTTCCTTCTGAAGAGCACTTTAAATGCCGCCATCGTCGGCACGGAACAGGGTGCGGGTCTCCAGCGACGCCACGGCCGCCATCATTGAAGTCTCGATTCCCATGCGAGATGTCTGCTCCTCCTGTCACATATGTACGAACGAATTCTGCGACGATGACGAATGCTGCCGGACCGGCGTGCACTTGCAGTGCTGCACCCAACTTCTCTGCTGCAAGTGTCTCGTACGCATGTGCAAACGCTGTCGCTGTACCCCGGAGTGTAAAGCTGTCGTCGCATTCTGTCCGTATTGCCGGGAATCCGTCGGTGTGCCAGTCTTGGACATTTTTCGAGGGGCTACGGAGGAGTGCTCGTCATGCAAAAACCGAAGCGACCCCCAGACCGAGGCGGGAGATGATGATGAAGAAGAGGACGACGCAGATCGACACTCCTCCGTAGGGTCTACCACGGTCACTGCCACCCCCGGTGTCACCCAGGAACTTGCGACCAATGGGCGATGGACGACCTATTTTTCCTCGTTGTGATGGAATTTTTTGTTGGCGTAGGACATGAAACCTGCCCGCCTCGTGGTCGTCACCCGACAAGACCCGACCGATCCCCCCGAAATCGGAACCCGAGATATGCTCCAGGCCGCTCGATTATTCAAGAACCGTGGCGTGCGTGTTGCTATCACTTCATTTAGGGGGCTCCAAAAGAAACTCTTACCATTCACCCTCCCCACGAGGTACCCCTTCGCCTTGCTGTACAGCACACGGGACACACTCTTGAAATCCACAGCGGATCCCGAAGAACTCAGGGGCTTTGCAGCCGAGTTGGCTAACAACAACAACAACAACAATACTAATAACAACAACACGAATGTGCTCAATACCTCCAGGATCGCCTCGGAAGTATATACGGTGGTACAGTCACGAACCCCTCGAAGCGCCCACCGCCGCAAAATGATTCTCCTCGTGCGTGGGGTCGTGGGAGCCCGTAGCCGCTCTCTCGCTGCCTTCCGAAGACTCATTCGACTCGCAAAACGCCGCCGCAAGGCCGCCCTTGCGACTGCGGAAGTCAGTCCCATCGAAACACCTGCGTCCCTACAATCCACCGTGCGGCGTCTAGGTGGAAGACCGTTTGTTGTCATTCTTGATCTTCAGCAAATCACCGTCCATGATTACGTACCACATTTCCAAGGTATCTACGAGACCGCTCGCTCCCTGGCCAACCTCCGATACCATTTTGTTCGCACGCGAGTCTGACCAAAAAAATCTTTCCGTCATGGTATGGGAAACGTGTATAATGCATCGGCCGCATTCGGCGTGGCGTCTGCGTACGTCAACGCGGCAATTTCAGTCATTCTTGCTGTTCTGTGTGTCTCAGCAGGTGCCACGTTCATCCGCTCGCCATCCGGGAAGGGCGACGTGGTGCAGGCGACCATCACCCGTGCCTCCCCAGGCTGTGGCGAGGGACAGGACGGTCCCTGCGATATTACTGTCACATACGAGTACGGCGGCAAGACTTATACGGACGATATCCAAAGCTTGTTTCATTACGAGACGGGTGATGTCATCCCCGTGCGAGTCTCTGCCGAACACCCAAACGAGGCGGCCCTTGATTTGCCACGAAAGACAATGGGCTGGGCGTTGTTGATATGCGCTGTCTTGACCTTCGTACTGGCACACTCCCTCGTCTCTTTCGTTTCAGATTCAAAGAATTTGGCCGCCGCGACCGGTGCCTTTACATTCCTCCAAATTCTCTTAGCAGCCTAAATATTTTTCTCGCCATGGTACTATCCATGCAGCTGAACGAGTTCCGAAGCACCATGATGAAACGTGGCGCCGCGCTGGCCACCCTATTCTACCTCGTACTGGCCAACGCGTTGTCCACCTTTCTAAAAATTCGTTTCATCAATCCCGGGCCTATCACCGTGGGACTTGCGCTCACCGCCGCCTTGTATCTTCTGGGGGCCCACGGGAAAACACTGTTCCTCCCATTCCTCGGCGAGACCGTCTTGCCACCCACGGTATTCCGCACCGCCGCGCCCACTGAATCCACCATCACCGTCTCTGTCCCAGCCCCTGAAGAAGCCACGCATGCCGTGTTCTGGGCCGCCAATCCTTCAGGCAGCGCGTTTAAGACGCCATGGGAAGCGTATGACGGCTTCAAGAATGCCGGCGTCGTACCCGTCGTGGGTGGCGCCGCGACGTTCCCCCTCTTTTGTCCCGCTCCCTACGCAGTGCCGAGCGGCAAAACCTTGTCCAAACACGTGCATTTCAGATTTATGTATCCCTACGGCGTTCTTTCGGATGTCCATACTCGGACTATCGACTGTTAGGCGCGTGACGTAAAAAAATTCTTTCTCTATGGTACTCTGACATGAGTGGACGTGGACGTGGCAAGACAATGTGGTTTGGTCGTCGCGGCGCTCAAAACACCCTTGCTCGACATAATACTGTCAACCAAATTCAGCGTGAATACCAGAGCGCCGTAGCTCACCTCCGTTCTATCGGCGCACTTACTCCCCAGCGGCTGCAAATTCTGAAACAACTCACCCAACAAAAGTTGTTAAACCGGCAGCGGGCACAACAACGCCTCGACACTTATGGTCGCCGAAATATGCTCACAGCTCGCCTGATGCGCCGGTAGTTGTTCGTATGTTATGTTACAGTTTCAAAAAAATATTCAAAATATCTTGCAGTGTCAAGGCTTCTTCCATGTTCAATACGGTTTTATTAAAGGTGAGCATATCGTTGGCGTGGTTTTTATCGGTGCGCACTTGCAGCGCAGTCCAAGTCTGGTGCTGTTTGTGAATGCATTCGACAATAGCTCCTGCCCGCTGGAGCCCATCCGCCACCTCACCGACTTTGACGTGACGGTGCACAGAGGGATCGTAGACACACAGTCCCTTCCCATCTTCAGATACCCAAAAATCCACGGTATGCTTGGTCTTCAATTTGAACAGACGACGGTGGCGTCCAAAGATGACGTTTGGTTCATCCGGCGTCAAGATAATGCCGTCCGTCTCATATTCCTGACGCATTTTGTCCACATGCTCGGGCAGATTCCCAATATTGTTGGAGTCGACAAACGTCTTCACGCGCACGCGAAACACGTCATTCTCCGATACCCTGTATGCTTCCCACGCCAGCTCGGCAATATACACGCGGTCCCCAAAGGCTCGTGCGTAGACGGGGATGCCACTCACGCGCAGTGCATCAAAAATAAGAAATGTCCACGTGCGATGACGTTTGTTCCACACCACCTCGCCGTCGAATCCGCTCCCCTGCCACAACGCACTTGGGACTTGTTGCAAATAGCAAATATATGGCGTCAACTTGCGATCGAATATGCAACACACGTTGACGCCATTGAAATTGCATAAAATCATGAAAGCTCGCCACCCATCGGTTTTCTCACACGTGAGGTACGTCTTTCCTCGCAGGGTAGGGAGATCCGCACGCTCGATGCTCACCGGCGATGGCCCAGGAAACTTGAGATGATCCCGCGGCGACAGGCCCACGATGTGCCGGAGCGCGTCAAGAATGGCGGGACGGTCTTCCCCCACTACCTCGTGCAACACCAAACCTTGCACGGTTGTCGCTATCGTCTGAATCGGCGGCATTTTTTTAAAAATTTACTTTGACCACTAAAGCAGCAGCAACTAATAGGTGCTGACACTTTCTTTTGTGAATTTCAAAAATCGTTTTACTATTAAGCTAAATGCAAATGAGCACACAACTCATTCTCATTTCCAGCGATGGAAAAGAATGAAAATTATGTTTTCACCACGCTGGCAGAATGGAAGTGTACTAAGCCATCTAGAGATCCAGTTTTGTGTCGCCGCATAGATCGTGTTCTTACTTTAGATTGGGTGTCTGTGTCAAAGAAGAAAAATCAGTCTATTACATATCCCTAGTATTGTGTAACATATACAATTGGAAAAGAATCAGTTAGTAACCAGTCTGCGGATCGACGAGAGTCGTGACATGAACGCTTCTCATCTGTCCACGTCGAGCAGCCCTTCCTATTGCCTGTTCGCGCAGTATATCATCATAAGGCGTCTCCAGAAATAGAACGTTATTAGCAGCGGTCAAGTTCAGACCTGCATTTCCCCAGACGAGGTCGATCATGAGCACCTTGGCGTCAGGATCTGCTGCAAACTTCTCAAATGCTTCTTTATTGCGTTTGGGTGTCAGCCTCCCAGCCACTTCGTACACGCCGATGCCCCGTTGCTTCAAAAGCTGCATGGTTCGATGCAAGAGATGTTTGTACCCTGAAAATACGAGATATTTATCGTCGGAACCACTGCTACTGATGATATCAGCAGCCATCTGCGCACGGTAATCAAAAAACTCTGCGAAGGTGCTCTCTTCTCCTTCTGTATTCCCAGAAGCACTTAATTCCAGTAAGTACCTGGCATTCATCATATCGCGAGCTTCCTCCACTGATATTATACTGGAGACATCAGTTTTAGAACGACATAATGGGCACTGCGACTTGTTCATCAGGGCCATTACCAGACACTGTGTGCAAAACACATGCCCGCACCGTATTGTTGCTGCTTCTTCCGCGTAGGGTTCCTGACAAATAGCACATTCGCCTTCTTCATACAGAGAATCAGGATGCCGACGCTTGAACCTGGACCTGGGAGGTTGAGTGCTCGCGTGCCCGGTGGCAATCTTGCGGAGGACGTGGACAGCAATCTTGTCGTCAACCTTCCAACCGCGTTCCACAATCGTTTCTCGCATAGTTTCATAGATGCTTCTCAGGTCTTCAGGCATTGGGGCCGGCAAGGTAGTATGTGATACAGTCCATGATGGTCCGGGAAGCGAGGTTTTGGGTGGAAGCAAACACAATTGGTCCAGGAATACGTCATTAATAATCCTTTCAAGGGTTGTGGTACAACGGCGAATGGAATACAACAAGAATTCGTTGCTGTGAACTTCGAAAACATGAACTAAGGATAGAATACTTTCGATACAGGCCCGTGTTGGAGTCGTCAGCGTGGCTGTCATACCCCATTTTATAGGCGCTTGAATGTGCCTCGCATCTTGAGGTGCGACATGAATTTCGTCGTAGATGACTCGGGCCCATTCGACTTTCATCACCTCAGAGTTGCTCTTCAGCGTTTTATAGCTGACGAAGACAATGTCACCCTTTCCATACTCCATTGAGGTACCATCAAAAAGGTGGCATCTCATCGTGGTATGCGTTTGACAGTTCGACATCCACTGAGGAATAATGGCCTCAGGACATGCAATGAGCGTCGGACCCTTGACCGGAGAAGCAGCAAGTAATGCCAGAGCACAGAACGACTTCCCAAACCCTATGGGAGCGACAATGAGGCCGCCACGATACTTTGCCGGAGCGCCCACGCGTCGAACAGCGGCATAGTCGCGAAAGAATGGGGAGTAAAACAATTCAGTAGTACAATCCTCCGAGAGCCCAATTTTAAAGAAAAAGCGGTCCTCGATGCTTTGGTCAGGCAGAGTTTCCCGGCGAACAGCTTCTTCCACGATGGCAAGTTGTTCTTGTCGCAGGATGATGCCGCCACGCAATATGTCGGCTCTGACGCTCCCCATCGGCGCAGGACATGGAACAATATAGTCATCCAGTAGGCGGCGGATGTGTGCGTCATTTTCCTTGAACACATTTGGCAGAATCCATCGCCTCAAGCCGCTGTAGGTTGCCATCTTCTGTTGCAGGTCAAATATACCCTGCAAGAGGGTTGGATCTGCCTTGGCGCGAAAGAAAGCAAGCGCGTCTAAGTACTGATACACCAGATATTGCTTATCGTTCAGCGACGAGTGTCTTGGAAGCCGAATCTTGCACAGCACCATAGAACCGCTTCTTCTGTCAAAGACAGAGGAGGGTACTTTAAGGACGCAGCGGTCTCCTTCGAAGTAGAAAGCTTCTGATGGCAGGCCCAGATCATTCAATCGCTCAAGGACTTCGGCGATCGAAGCGCCCAAACTGGCCTTGGTATTCATCCATATGCTGCGAATAACCTGTGGCAAAGCAGAGAGCGTATTCTTTCCTTCTACTGGAATAGGGCAGGGATTCTCGATCTCAGGGACCACTACGTTCTTGTATTTTTTCCAGGTCAGGGAAATGCCGTGACCGACAGCTTCTGCGATGAATGCCAGTCTTTCTTCTGGAGACAGCTTTCTGCTCGCCAACACTGGAAAGCCCCATCGGGTCCCATTTGAGACATCCGAATAGATAGCATAAGGCTTGATAGTGTTCCTGAGAAACTCTTTCGAAATGACCCATGCAGCAGGAGTAAGACCATCAAGAATCGGCACTTCTTCAGACCATAGCTTGCTCTCTGGCACGTCTTTCACGTAAATATAAACATCTTGACCTAACTCGTGTTTGAAATCACCATGGACGGCTCCAAAAACGAGTTTTTTATTATGGGCAAGATTGATTTGCCTCCGGAGATCTTGACCGTCCCTCGCCCAATAGTATTTGGGCAGCGAGCCGTCTTGTAAAAAGACCAAAATAGGCAACGAGACTTCTTCGAGGGTTTTGCCGAGCTCATTTGCCGGGCATCCCACATCAACATCAAATCGAACTGCGAATAAAGAAGAACAATCACATCAGGCTCTGATATTGTGTAGCAGTCAATTCACTTCCATGATCAAACTTACCTTGCTCCATTATATTTTGATTTACTTTCATCCAGGAATAGGTTGTGCTTTTTTGGAAACCAGAGTATTGTACGCCTTTCTGTAAAAAAAAGAACGAAAACCACTTAACAGCGGGAACGCCCAGTCGCCGCCTATGCATCCTCGTGTGGCGGCCCTTCTTCAACGACCGCAATGGACCCAGCGCACGCCAGAATGGTACGCGCGGCGAGAAACTTTGATGACTGCATCAGATGCCGCGGCCGCGCTGGGCATACCGGCGTTTGACGGCCAACGTGGCGACGTTCGCGAGGCGCTGATCAAATCCAAGTGCTCGAACAGTTTCAAAGGCAACATGTTCACCCAACACGGCTGTGATCACGAGGATGCCGTGCGCGACCGCTTGGCGTCGATCGTGGGCGACACGCCGCTGGAATTTGGCCTCCTGGTCCATGCCAATCTGGATTGGCTTGGGGCTAGTCCCGATGGCATCTTTGAGCGCTGCGGTTACATGATCGAGATCAAGTGCCCCTACAAACGCCGCATCATTCCTGGACACGTCCCGCACCATTACTTCCCCCAAATCCAGACCCAAATGGAAGTGTGCGATTTACCGGCCTGCTATTTCGTACAGTGGCAACCTGCACACCTCAGCCACACTGGCGAGGAAGTATTTGATGTTGTTTGCGTGGAACGGGACAGACAATGGTTTGCGAGGCACAAAGACGCTCTGTACGACTTTTGGAAAGACCTCATGGACGCCCGCGCTGTTTACGTCCCGCCACCACCACCTGTCACGCGAATTGTCGATAATTTGTACGATTAGGGAAAAACTCTTTCTTACATCTCTTGTGATGCCGAAGCGCGACCGACCGATCTCAAATGGGTCAGCACGCGGCGGGTCGATTCCAACACTCCCAATTCCTCATACCTCAAGCCGTGCTCCTCCGCCAGGACTCGGACGTGCTCACGGACCATCCCAAAGTTATGGCGCGGTAAGCGAGGAAACATGTGATGCTCGATCTGGTGATTCAATCCTCCCGTAAACCACGTGGTGAATGCATCTGTCGAATTATTCCTCGTTGTTTCCAGCTGCGTGGTATAAAAACCTTTGGAGCTTCCGCGTGGCGCCTCCATCCCGTTATGAGACTGCACAAAAACGAACGCGAGTAAAAACCCTCCGGACAGCATCCCCATGCAGTACCAAGCGACCGCCGTCAGAAAGGAGGCAGCAGCCATCGTTCCGATACCGAGGAAAACGACGTAGTGAAGGAGGGATACGAAGACGTGAGCATACTTGTGCTGCAGCAGGCATATTTGCATACTCCGTACGTTCCAAGCAAACTTGCTCAGACACAACAGGGGGAGCATGTACGCGTGTTGATACGGAATCCAGGATGCGAGAGCTTTGTCAGAACACGTGCTGGCAAGATGGGGAATCCAAAGGAGCAATGGCGCCGTATCGACATCTTCATCAAAGGCTTGAAATGCACCATCCCTCCCACGGACACTTCCATTGGGGAGTGCATGGTGTCTGAAATGTTTGTCGTTCCACCACACCGCCGAAAATCCTTGCATAAAGCACCCCAAATACCAGTTGCCAAAACCGTAATTCCAGGAACGGCGCAGGAAAACGGACTGGTGCAGAAAGTCGTGGGCTAACCATCCCGTCTGCTGCAGAAATAGCCCGAGAAGAATGGACGACACCACAACCCAACCAGCCCGTAGCGTGCAGACTGCCAGTGCGAGTATGCAGTGAATTTCAAAAAGCTTGCGTGCAAAATATACGAGTGACCCCTGGAACATGCCTTGAAGAACCAGTTTCGTTCGCAAAACGTGCATTGCCGCATCAAATGCCGCCGAATCCAGTTTCTTGAAATTCTCCGGCTGGACTTTTGGAAGTTGCACGAGTAATTTATATGCTTGTGTATCCCCTCCATGAAAGGCAGCGAAGAGATGCGTCACGTCCGTATTGAGAAAAGGTTCAAGAACGTTGTCGCCACCGGGATGCCGGAATTTCCCCACGTCATATGTCACACCGTGTACTCGTAACGTCTTCATCGTATCTGTCGTGCTTCATCAACTATCTCTCCCTCTCTTAAGCGTAATGAAATTTTAAATTTTTATTCAAAATACCATTAAAATATTTCTCTGAACTCCACGCGTTACCGGTAAATTAAATCTAATTTCAATTAAAATGAGCGTGGAGGAGACGTTGTGCGACGAAATACGCCGCGTGATGGTGCAGATAGCTGAAGATACGCTGGACGCGTTGGGAGAGACCTTCACGACGCCCGCGCACGTCGCTGCTCTCGATGCCGTGCGTGCATCCCTCTTGGAAGAACTCAAGGCGGGCGACGAGCTCGAACGTATGCTTGAAGAAGAATTTGAAAATGTAACACAGCAATAATTTTTTTCTTCCGTCAGAACAGAGATATCTACATATGGCAGATTTAGTCGATGTCACATCGACGTTAGCCTCCACGCCGCCACCGGCCAAACTCAAGTTCAACTATTTCCCCACGCCACCTGCCCCATTACCAGCTGTCAAACCCACCCAATGTCACGCGTGCGCGGGTGCTGCCGTCAGAGAACACTTCGCCACGATGCCGCAGCAACCCGATCGCCTGCTCTTCGCCGATGATGAATTCGTCAAAGGGGACCCAGGACTGACGCAACCGCCACCATACGCCAATCCACAAAATGCCCCAGGTGCCACCGCCTTCTCAGGAACCACTAATATCTTGAGCGTCCCGGGAATCACGTCGCCGCAACAGTTTCAAACCGCGATTGGGGCCGGCACCCTGGGCATTGGCAGTGGGACAGGAACATTTGTGCCACCCACCACTCCCCCGACTCCAGCCCCGGTCGCCATCACCAAAAAGACCTGGTTGCCCATGGGTCTCACGAACGTTCAAGCCCTCGTGTTCACGACCGTGGTATGCACAGCTATTCTCCTTCTGTTCTTTATTGTCGGGATGAACAGTCCCCGTCCCGTCGACCCGCTACTGGCAGGCTTGTAAAATGCACAAAGTTACACACACGATTCACAACATTCAAAACAAAGCATCAAAAACCGCAGAATGATAATCTTCAATAAGACCTCGGGCACGGTCACGCAAGTATTCCATCAAAGAAGGAATACGATGTATTTTCAGCCGCCTCACCAGACTCTTCCAATTTAGCGTTTGTATGTAAAAATAGTCTGAATCCTCTTCCGGCGCATCTATCTTCATATCGGCCAGAGAACCGAAGACGAAACGGTACAGCAGCTCCAACGGTCTCGTTACCACATCGGAGTCTGATGACGCACAAACATAAAACGCTTGCAGAAACCCACTGAACAGCGCTATTTGGTCACCGTCTTTCAACGTCAGATGCAGCCTGTTTCGCAACTTCCACAGAGTCTCTTGCCATTCTCGCTCTTTTCGCTGGGTGTCGTTTTCTTGTACTCCTCCTTCTTCTACAGGCGGAGGCGGAGGCGGAGGCCGAGGCAAGAACATATTCTGCAAATATCCAAATACCACAGGACGAAATGTCGCTGGTATTTCAACCGACTTCCACGACTGCAAAAACAGGCGAGGCGTGGCCAAAAATTGGAACTCAGTGCACTCCAGCGCCGCGTGCAAAGGTACCGTATCCAGCATTTCAGACAAGTAGCAGTCCATGTAATAATAACGACAATTAGACGCGAACAAGGCGTTTTGGACACGGTTCTTAGGATGCGTCAGTTCCTGTACGCAGAGCTTGTACCCAGCGAGGGGCTCGAGGAATTCGAACAAGAGATAATCTGCCAAGGCCTTCTCACGCGTTTGCTGAATCAAGCGTTCCGGGTGATGCGACAGTATCTTAAGGACTATGGTGATTGCCAATTCTTCACGTTTGCGCACATTCTTAATCTCTTCCCAGAAGGACGCAGGCACATCTTCAAACGCCACGGCACCACAGACCAAGTCGTCGGCGACCACCCCCAGCACTTCTTCCATGGCGTCATCCAACTTCTTTCCTGCAGCCTTTACTGCCGCGCGCGCTTCATTCAAGGCCTCTCGTAGACGCACTTCTTCCTCCGTCTGCTGACGCTTACGTTTCTTGACTGGAGAGGGAGCAATCGCAATTTTGCCAGAGCCAAGACCAGCAAAGGACGCTGACACCGTATTTTCACTCTTGCCCAGCGCACGTCGCAAGATGGACGGGAGGCTCGCTGTAGCACCCTCTTTCGCAATCAAGCGGTACTTGTTCTCGACCTTTGTGAACGCCACAGCATACTCGTTTCCGTCCACCTCCAGGGCGCAGGAGACGACGTCACGCTCAGCAGGCCTTCCAAGCAACCTCGACACGTCTTCGGGAGAGAACAAGATCTTGTTTTGTCCAGAGATATGGTACTTGCTCAGGTCCAAGCACACAGCTTGACTACTCCCACTGCTGGGGCCAGCCTCACCATCTCCAGCGTGAACGAGAGCAGCAGCAGCAGCAGCGGCGGCAGCAGGACCAGCAGCAGCAAAAGCAGCACTGTAAGATCTTTTGGCCTGCTGCAGAGGCCGTCGAAGTTTCTGGATAAACGCTGGCCACAGCTGGGGGTCTTCGTCCACGTAAATCTCCCCATTCATTTCTGCAGTCGCTTTGCAAGCCTCGCTCAAGGTAGAATGCAGCGAGACCGCCGTGTTCATGTCCAGAACCTCGTTGTTATTCATAGGGTGACGCCCATTAAAAGCCCACAGCGAAAACTTGTTCATAATGACGGCAGCACCGTTGGCAGCCTTAAAACACAACGCGTGGCGCAATGGTAAAAAAGAAGCATCTTGCAGGGCCGTGCTCAATTGAACCAAAGAAGCACGGGGGATGGGAACGACGTTTCCCTGCACAAATAACAACGGGTTCCAGTCAGATATACGAATGAACAGTAAAGACACCATATACAAGAATCCAAGGGTCCCATGCGTGGCGCATGAATTATGGGTCCAAATCGCATTTCATGCAAGCACCCGATCCCCTACCCACGTACCTCCTGCGTGCCGGCAGGCGCTTGATTTCCGTTGCTCATAGCGTGTTTTTTATTTCAAACTTAAAATTTTTACTTTGGAGGCGTTGGGGCGTTGTAAAATTAGTAGTTTCCCCTCGCTCAGACCAGAAAAGAAAGCGTGAAGTATAATCAGGTTCACGCTTGCATTTTTATTCACTTGCATGTATTTTTTTATCATATTTTTTTTACAGAAAAAAGGAAGGAAACGTTGGCAACGCAGCGAGCCGTGAAACAAACGCAACTATGACATCCACCGTCGATGCTCGCGTGGATGCCCTTGAAGCGCTCCTGGTGAAATGGAAGAACCACGTTATTCACTCTGCCTCACGAGCTCTTGATACTCCCCTGGACCCTGCGGCGATCGCACCTTCCCAGGACCTCCTGCGCGGCTGTGCAGTTCATTTGGCAGGGATTGTGGCCACGACCGTGGTTCGAGCCGTTATTGAACGCAGCGCGCGCCGGTCCGAATGGGCAAAGCTTTCTGTAAAACTCAAGCACGCCGAACTGGCCTATGGGTATCCTCTCCCCCTCTTTCTCCTGTGTCTGCATGATGACGTGCACATCCCCAAATTGCCAAAATAATTTTCTCTCTTCTCTGTAACACATATGTCTCGCATTCAACCAGCCCTCTCTGATGGGCGCCTCACAAATTATCTCAGTCGGTGCGAACTCAACTCAGAAATCATGCGCCATTTCAACCTTTCCTCAGAAAACGAGTATCGCCTGTTTCTCCAGTCAAAGCCCGAGGTCGTGCAACAATTCCTCGCTCAAAATTTCAACGGCGTCTTGCCCTATTACGCCGTCACCCCCTGTGTCTCCTCCAGGGAAGCGTATCGCGTGACGCCACGTCCCCGCTGATTTGATTTGATTGCACTTTTCATGAACGGAAATCTCTCGCTGCAGCGAGCAAACGAACAGGTGGCTGGTCTCGCCATCGTGTCGGAGCGATACATACCGCTCTCACATGATTGTCATGTCTACGGCTTTGTCGTCACGCATTACGATGTGCGAAACACGACCATGTGCTTTGCATCGACCTTCATTCAACGGTACCTCCACCGTCAGTTCCCAGGCTTCGACGCCTGGTTTGACTCGACCAACGACAGTTTCAGAGCACAACCTCCCGAAAACGAAACCCAGGTGATCCTGTTGCTCCGCTATTTGACCTGCGTCAGCCTTGCATACAAATTCTATGGCGACGAAGAAGAGTTTTTCAGTCTCAAAAAAGCGTGCAATTCGCTGCTTTACCGGTTTCCTACGGCGGGGGATCTGTTTTCCATGGAGGCAGAGGTTTTGGAGTGTCTGGATTTCAGGCTGGGGCCAGCGCTGTAGTTCTCTGGAATGCCCAAAAGGTGCAAGACGTCACGTGCAGCCTGCTGTTGCGCCAGCTTCTTGGTATGTCCCGTGCCGTGCCCAGTGACACCCTGCACCGTGCACGTGACTTCAAACAATGGTTTCTGACCATATTTTGTCTGCGTACGTACCAACACATACTCTGGCAAGGGGTGGCCATGTGCCTGGGTCCACCGCATCAAACAGTCCTTGTAGTTCTCATTTTTCATCAATTCTGTAAAGTTTATGCACGTTCTGTACAGCGTCAGCAAAAACTCTCGAGCAAACACGAGCCCCTCTGATAAATATATTGCGCCGAGAAGGGCTTCAAAACAATCTTCGGCAATACGCTCGTTCTTATTCCAGCCAGCGAGCATGGCCCGTTCATTCATGATAACAAACCGGTGCAACTCCAGCTTGCAGGCCAGCGCGCTCAGTGTCTTGCCGGAGACTAAACGCGTTCTCATAGTGGTCAACACTCCCTCGTCCTCGTGCGGCATAGAATCGTACAGCCACCGAGTTACCACCAGACTTATAACACTGTCTCCAAGGAATTCCAGCCGTTCAAAACTCGGTTGGAATTCGTTGGACGCGCTCTTATGAACAAACGCCTGTCGATATAAATCAAAATTGGTCACTTTAAACCCAAGTGTTTGTTCGAGACTCTCCTTGGTCAGCACCATAAGGAAAAAGGTAGAAAAAACACAAGATTTTTTTCTTAAGCTTTTGTATGCAGCAGAGTCGCCCCGGTACCAGACCATTCCACTTGAGTTCCGTAGTTGTTCAAAACCGGTTTGTGCACGCCACTCAGCTAGCGACGAGAATCATCAAGAATAAAGAGACTTGTGACACCGCCGGCAGGTATCTCGACTGCTGTCTGGAGTTTTACAGCATTCGAGAGGCCTGTAAAGCCTTCAGCGTTCAGCACAACGACCCCTCCCTGGCCGCGCAAGATACTTTTTTGAAAGCGTACGAAGCCAGTGTGGAGGCAGCGTCCCAGGCACAGACGAAAAAATCCTGGCCATGGTCGACGTAAGAAAAATTCTCATTTTACTTCATGATGTGCCCAGCCGCCGACTGGTGGCAATATACCAACCTGAGCGATCCTTATGCCGTCAAAATTCTCCACAAAAAAGGCACCGCCCCGCCATGTGATCTCAAGCTGTTCTGTACCACAAGTTCTATTCCCTACAAATCAAACCAACCACAACCACCGTGCCCACCAACCCCGTCGCTTGTGAAAACCCCGGTACCCACAGCCGCAACCACCACTGCCACAAGCACACCCCCAGCCCAGTGCACAGCATCTGAAGACTATGAATGCGACCGAGGTATTGCTTCTGCGTACGACCTGGGCACCAAGCTCGCATTGGCCACCTGGTCTCAGTGCCGAGACGAGTGCCTGAAAAATGTCGAATGTCAAGCCTGGACCTTTGAGCCTGATGGTGGTTGTGCTCTCAAGAAGCAGAATATCACGCGTTCCCAAAAAGGCTACCGTTCTGGGGGCCGTTCCAAGACCTGTACCAACCCAGAGAACCAAGCGTACTACTGCGACCGCACCATAGCCAGTCAATACGACGTTGGCCCTCCGACAAAGAAAACCACTTGGCAGGAATGCCGTGATATGAGTGCCGCGGACGCAGCAAATTGTTTTGGCTGGACCTACAATCCAGATGGCATCTGCCAAAAGAAAACCACTGACGAAATGAAAGTTCAAAGGCTATGTTTCTGGGGCCTCCGCAAAAGCTTCTGGCGGCGGAGGTGGGGTAACGACGACCAACGCCGCCACCTCTCCACCCACTTCAACAACAGTCCCCACAACCCATTGGTGGGACTCCGGAAGCCCACAACTCTATGCTATAGTCGCTGCGGTTATCATGGCCCTCGTTCTAATCATCTTCGGCTGTAGTTCTTGTATGATGATGGCATCGAGGTGAAATCACGAAGACCCATCCTTCGGCACATCTGCCGAAACCGACCCCATCGTGATTTCTCAGGCGGTGTATAAACTGATATCTGTGAGAGGCGGCAGGGTCACCTTTGTATTTACCAACCACTGGGCCCATTCTTTTGCTGAAGGAACGTCTGAAAAGGTTATTGTCAAGAGCGCATGGTCACATACCACAAGGAAATGCTCCAGGGACCGCACCGCTTCAAACGTAAGACAAAAGTATTCAACGCTCGAGTCCGCGTGAATTTCCAACGTTTTTACCGTTGGAGGAAGTTGTGCCAGTGGCCAAAACCCAGATAATAATGAGACTTTCACGTGTTCGACACTGTCAGGGAGGCTGCGGGTCCAGCGCCACCAGGTGTTCTTGCCCACGGTCACTCGCAGCTCTTTCACTGCTGGCCATGGCGTGGAAAACCCTGTCGTACGCGAAAGACGTGGCATATGCGGGGCCCCGCGCAAGGGGTCGCGAAATTCAACACAGGCCACGTTGGGAAACGCGCCGAGTTTCTGCGGCGCGGGCAACGACAGGTGAGTGATAGCAGAGGCTGCCGCGGCAGTGCATACCTCCTCTAAAGCGCACTCTCCACTCACTGTTACGTGGGAGGGTCTGTAGTCATTTATATACCGAGCACCGTTGGGCAGTACAACGCTCATATCCGGCCACGCAGCTGGAGTATCGCACGCGCGTTTCAAAGCTTTGCACACCAGCCGACACTGCAAGCGCGTATCCTGTCCTGCGGCGGCCAGAATCATGGCCAATAACTCGTCCGGCAACGCTTGGAGGCCCATGTTTGTTCTTGACCGAGATTTTTCCCTGCCATCGCAGCCATTTAAGCGCGAGCCCTTTTCTACGGCAGGCATACCATAGTCATGCAGCGCCTCATTTTCGTCATCGGGGGCCCTGGCTCCGGCAAGACCTCGCAGTGCATTCGCTTGGCGCGCCATCTGGGCATACAGCACCTCTCCGCAGGGGCGCTGCTTCGAGACGCCAAGGATCCACGGGTGGCGGACCGTCTTCGAGATGGGTGTCTTATCGACTCGGCGACGACTATTAACCTCTTGCAAGCAGCCCTGGAACGTACTCCTTCAGGGTGGGTGTTGGTCGATGGGTTCCCACGAAATTTGGAGAACTTGGAAGCCTGGCACGCGACCCCAGGTGTTCCACAGCCAGAATGTATTTTGTATCTCGACTGTCCGTGCGCAACCTTGCAGCGAAGACTTTTGAAAAGGCAGGATGGGCGCGCTGACGATACGCCAGAAACCATTCAGCGACGCATTCGTATCTTTGAACATCAAACAGGGGCCGTGCTCCGGTACTATGGGCGCCGCCAGCTGCTACGCACCGTGGATGCGCAGAAACCCATGGAGGCTGTCAGCGACACGCTCCAACACGTGGTGAAAGATATTATGGACAACAGCGAGAGAGAAAAATGTTCCTTGAATTAGGAACTTTAACTTTAACGCCAGTGGGTTTTATGACAAACTGAAGTGGAACCAAAAAACGTACAGCAAAGGCTTTGTAAATTTCGACCATTCACCAACATTTTGACGTGTGCTGCTCCTTTTTGTAGGCCTGACTCCAGGAGTGGTGCAGTGTTCTTTCTTTCTGATCGTGGCCAGGCGTTTGATTTCGAACCAACTTGAAAAGCTACGAAGCCAGTCAAATCACGAAGGCCCTTCTTCAGCACATGTGCCGATACCACCTCTTCGTGATTTCACACGTATCTAGGTTATGACGTCTTACTTGCGTCGCAACTTGAGCAATTTCAACAGGATTATAACACTCACCAGAAAGAGGCATACCGAAGCGAGGTATTCTCGGTATAAATTTGGTGCGTGGTGTTTCATAAAGTTTATCCGGTACAACAGTGAATTTCTCTTCGTATTACCAACGTGGTAGCCATACTGTTCCGCCACTCGCTGCATATTTACATTCCCAGGGCCGTGAATGAAGCAGGTGTCAATATCGGGGGCGAGCCTCTCGTTGGCCAAGTTGTGGAACAGTCTGCTTTCGTGGTCAAAGCCACACCGTGAACTCACAAAGTCGGTAGAACACAGCACGGTATTCAGCAACCTCTGGTCGTCGTCTGCCGGGCCTATACCAAAGGCCTTGAGGTGCGCTATCATTTCTAAGAGAGCACCACAGTAGCCCATATACAGACCGCCATTCACGTGCGCAAAGCTTCGACAATTCCCAAACATACGTTCCCTAAAATACGTTTTCCAAGGATTCTTCATTTCCTCCACGGAGAACACGATATCTTTGCGGAAATCGAAGAATCGGGACTGAACCGTTTCTGGTCCAGCGACAGGCAGCACATCATACGCATCTGTCCACACCACAATTTCATCTGGGGCCAGGGTGGTCAAATACTGTTCCAACAAGTCCCATCGCCACGCAAAGCCTTGCCAGGTCTGACCCCACCCCAAGACCACCACCTCCAGGCCCAATTTGGAACATGCGTCAAGATAATATGGAAACAGGGCTTGCGAATTCGTCGCGACAGTCACCACTTTCATAATCTACCCTACGACAGGAAAATTATGTCGCTCCATATCAGGGTCCATACATGGAAACATTCATTATCAGCATGGACACGCCCACAGGCCGGCGTCGTCGTCGCAGGCTGGAAGCCCAGTGTCGTAGGGAGGGACTGACATGGAACGTCGTACAGGGCATAGATGGCAAGCAGCTTGACTCGACTACTGTCGCGACCACCACCACGCCATGGTGCCACGCCCTCTGTTCGCCATCCATGCTGGGGTGCGCCCTCAGCCACAGAGCCTGTTGGCAGCTCGTGGTGGACCGAGACCTGCCTGAAGCGCTCATTCTCGAAGATGATGCCGTCCTGCGTCCTCACTTCCTCCAGCACGTGCGACGTGGGTTGCAGGACGTCCCCCCAGACTACCACGTGCTTCTCGCTGGCTGTTTCATGTGTTCCTCGCTGTTCGAGGTTCGCACCACCGGTCACGTCCGCCGCGTCAGTCACTTTGCCGGTCTGCACGCCTATGTGGTATCAAATGCAGGCGCTCGCTTCCTTCTTGAACACATACCCCAGGTGGCCTACCATATCGACGTGCAAACGGCCCTCACTTCAGGGCTCCGAGTCTACGCACTCGCTGAGGACAGCGCCCTGCAAGATGGCGAGGAATCCAGTCAAAATGCGTCTCTGGGATTCCCCAAAAGTCTCACTACCATCCTTCAATCAATCCCAGTCTCCAACAACGTCAGCCTTGCCTACTTTGCAAACGTGACAATGTTTCGCCTCGGACCCTATTCCCACCACCTCCTCGTGACACCCTTGCTCCTCGTGTTCCTGGCACTCGGACTGTACGGCGTTCCGTGGTATGTCATCGTCCCCTATGCCGCCCTAGATACCCTGCTCTTCCCTCCTGTCTCCTGGAACGACCCACTCACCAAACTGGCGGTGTACGCGCTGGGTCTGATTTACAGACTTATTCATTTATCTTTGTAACAACAAAACGTTATGTGTGCAAAAAACTGAAATCACGAAGCAAGCACCATCAGCACAATCGCCGAAAGCAACCCTTCGTGATTTAATTGAGAAAGACGCAAAAAGACAAAACATTTCGCCTGTTGGATTCGAACCAACGACCTTAGGGTGGTCCATGATATGGGCCCCACACGCTACCTCTGCGCCAAAGCGAATGTTCCATCCAAGTTGAGATGATGATGAGAGACACGCCACGACTTCCTTCCAACATATGAACCATACATTCAATACGACGCCACGCCAGCGACCGGTCCACGAATTCTGCGGGCGAGCTGCATATCTTTTGGCATGATGGTCACGCGCTTGGCATGAATCGCGCACAAATTGCAGTCTTCCAAGAGATGGACAATGAAATCCTCGGTGGCTTCCTGGAGTGCTAACAATCCATCCGGGGTCCAGCGGAAAGGTTCAGGAGCGACATTATTGGTGATCTCGCGAGTCAGCCTGCTGAAAGGGAGCTTGCGAATCAAGAGCTCAGTCGAACGCTGATACCTGCGGATTTCTCGTAATGCCACGGTCCCAGGGCGGTATCTGTGAGGCTTTCTTTGTGGAGGTGGAGGTGGAGGTGGAGTCTTCTTTTCTTTCCGTGTCTGCACCAACAAAAAAAAGTGAAGGTAATTGATCATCGCATCAATGCTAGTGAACAGTGAACAGATAACTCACCAGAGCTGCGAGTTTTTTCCTTGCCGTATGACCCATTGTGACTTGTATTTTGCAGACAAAAGAACTAGTGACCTTCCCACAAGAAAAGACTGAAATCCTACTACAGGGCGGGCGCACCCCATGTGCTTCAGCACTTCTTCGGCTATTGTGCCGAACAAGTCTCTTCGGTAATATAAAAAATAAAATTTTTAGTATGACGGACTGCGACGACGACGTTCCGAGCCCCTCACTTCCGGGGCCTTCCAAAAACGTCACCACATCGCGAAAGAGATCGGGAGTGAACATCAAACTCTTCACTCGCAACTCAAAGTTTCAGAAACCGGCAGACCTGGAGTCACTGGGCAAGACGGTGCGGGATAAAACCGCGCCGCAAGAGCTGAGGAAGGACGCCGACAAGATTTTGAAAAATTTTAAGGAGCTGGACAACAAGCAATGCAAGAAACTCGATGATCTTCGTGTCAAGATAAATGCATTTAATCCCCCTGGCCCCGACTTGAAACCCTACGACGCGGCCTATCGCCGGGCACTGAAAGGCTATGAGTATGCGCCATTGGATACGAAGCTCATGGATCTGCTGGATATGAGAAACCCTGATGAGTACGTCGATGAAAGCGTGAAATTAATGCGCGCAGGGTACGCTCGCCTCAGGGACCTCAGGCCCGAAATTCCTGCTGATAAACTCGCGCGGATTTGTCGCTGTCCTGCGCTTCTGATGGGGGCCGAGGACAGTCGCAAGAGCGCCGAAGAAATTGCGGCCATGAGCGATAATGAACTTCATGATTTTGAAATGTATTGTCCTGCCACGCCCTCCGACTACTCTTTTGCAGATGAGGATGACAGTGATGTCGATAAAGAGGAGGAGGAGGAGGAGGAGGTGACAACCAGGCCTGATGATCTGAACAGCGAAGACGAGGTTGATGGGATAGAAGAAGTGGAGCTCACCGAAGAAGAAGCCATGCTGGATCGTGCCACAGACGCCCTTGATCAACGGCTCTTGATCAAGCAGTTTGTCGACTTGGACAACAAAACCGGGCGCAACAAGAAATGGACGGCGGAAGAGGAAGACATTGTGAGAAGCGCCGTGGAACATGCGTGTGTGGAATGGTGGGAAGTCGTTGGGAGTGGCAAGCATACGAAGCTCTACGATACGGCGTTGCAGGCGTTGAAGGGTCGTGGGTTCCAACGGACCGAAAAACAAGTGCGTGGGAAGCTGCAACACATGGCAAACGCTATCAAAAAGTCCAAGCAGTAGTTAATTTTCAATCATTGTTTATCGTATGTGTGTTTTGTTTTGATAGCGGTGTAAAAATAGCGAGCACGTCATCTTCTTTGCCTCCAGGCGCGCGCATATCCACCAACTCGTACTGCAGTCCCAACTTCGATGCCGTCCACTTGAAGGCCGCGTCGAGTGCCAAGTTTTTCGTCAAATTCACGTCTTCAATCACCATATAGTGCCGAACGCGAGGTCCCCAGAGTTGCAGGGCCAGGAGTTGGTCACGTTCCTCGTGGCTGCCGTCATCAATCACGATGTCCAGCATCTCGGGGATCTCTGGTGGTAAGGGAAGGGCCACAGCATTCGCTTCCACGCACCGTATTCGGGGGTTGGTGCGCCCAAACGTCCACCGCGCCAAATTTATGTCGATTCCCCATATGGTGGCCCCGGGGAAATACTCACTCCACGCCATCAGGCTTCCCCCACCATCGACCCCAATTTCCAATACTGTTGTTACAGAATTCTTTAGGTTACAGAACAAGTTTTCATACACGCCGTCATACTGGTGTCCAGTGGGGCCTTTATCAGTCCCAAAACTAGTTCCGGCGTTTGCAGGACATGCATATTTTTCAAACAGATCACGAAGGCTCATACGATACACACAACAAAATTTCAAAGAACTTTGATCGCATGGTGCAGAAATTCCCTCATACCGGTCTCCTGGTTCCTAAAATCAACATTTTTCTTCGCTTCGACACACCACGCCTGGACTTTCGCCAACGCATCTTGAGATGCCTTCAGTTTGTCGTGCACATTATTCATTTTCAAACGGGCGGCCTCAATTTCCTTACAGATCGCGTCGTCAAAAATGGAAAACATCCCATACCGTTCCAAGACGTTTGTGCCGAGGGCCTTGGTACCTGCCGCGGCCATCGCCTTCCATGTCGTCTGCAATGTCTTCTTGTCATGAAGCGTCTGTTCACAATCCGCGAGGCATTGCGTCAGCACCGTGATCTTCTGCTCCAAAGCAGGTATTTCCGAGATCACCTGCCGCAGTTCTTCTTCCAACACCGGCACGGGCGTGGGCACGGGCATCATCGGCGTGATCCTCGCTGCAGGCGGAGAGTTTTCATCACCCGTCAGTCCGCGGAGAGGAAAAGACGTGGGCAGCGACGGGACCAAACACGCGAGAGGGACAGGCTTGTCCACATAAACGGGAGGAGGAAGAGAAAGGTCCACCTCCTGAGAAAGTGGTTTCAACCTGCACATGCACCCAATGACGCCCGTGAGAATCGAGCTACATCGTCTGTTCTTGCACCACACGACTTACATATTGTCAAGACCTCCAGAAAATCGGCGCTCACTGCACAAAAAAGGAAAAAATACGCGATTCGTCAAGATACGCAATTACATGACGTCATCGTCAACGCTCCCGCTCATCGCCGCTGATCTCTCAACCACAGGGGCCCGTCGACTTACAGAAGTTCACCAGAACACATTGACTTTAAATGGAATTCGGAGTGACCCGCGTCGTCAAATATGAAGTTCTCCTTGAACGATTCCATTGAACGAACGCAATGCCAGGAGGCACAGGACCAGGGTGACCAGGGGGATTTTTTTAATTCTGTTTAAATTTTTCTTTTGAATAAAAATTACGTCTGAATTGCGATATTGACCTATCACAAAAAAAAATCTGCGCGCGAAGATAAAGAAGAATGGGCCAAAACGTTTCCAGGCCAAAACACCGGAAAAAAAGGCACGCAAAGCAAAAGAAAAACACAAAAGTTTATGGCGTAACAACCACGTGTACAATGAACGGACTTTCTAACAAACTCACTTGCCATCAACGTGTCATCAACAAGAAGAGCGATGTCCCAAAAACAAACGACCTTCTTGGCGAGATATTCCGCGCACCGCCATTTTTTACAGACCGGTAAAATTTACTGGAACTTTTTGCTGATTTTGAAAAGAATTCGAGACTGCTTATCCAGCACATCCACGAGCGCCGTCAAGGTCACGTGGATGTTCTTCAACACATCGGGAAGGCTTTCCCCCTCACTCGTCAGAAGATACGCCGCAAATGGATCGTGAAATCCAAAGTCCAAACCGTCTTCCTCTTCCTCTTCCTCGGATCCGTGCTGCTCTCCCCCCTCCTCGTCCTCGTCCTCGTCAATATCTTCCAACTCGGGAATGTCAACGTCATCATCATCGTCTTCATGCACCACCAACTCAACGTCCTCGACGGGAGGGTCTTCGTGGTCTTTGCTCTTCTGCCCGGGCATTACTCTCCACAGCGACAATAATTTTCGCGCTAGAACGCGCCAATACCCTCGTCATCATCCTCGGAATCGATCAGAAGCTGAGGACCTGTGTATACGATCGGCGCCTCTCGAAGGGGTCGCCGACGAGGCCACCGGAAGTCTTCGCTGCCGACTCGGGCGGGAGAACGAGAGCATACCGACCTGGCGTCATCGGAATCGTCCATGCTGGCACCGTATCCACTCTCTGCGATGCTATCTCCTGTACTGTCGCCATCATCCTCTTCGACCTCACATTCCGTCTCGTACTCCCACGGCCCTTCGTCACAGGCTGCACCAAACAAAGGATCCTCGAACACGTCTTCTTCGACGCCAGTGGGAACATTCTTTTCGGCAGGGAGCGGGGTGAACGACGCGTGCAATTCCACCCCCGTCTCCGCGGGCAGTGGGTCCTTGGCCGCCTTCTTTTTCTTTGGGGTCGGCTTTTTTTTCTTCCCAGTCTCGGTATCCCCCTCTTCAGGCACTGTGGGGCGAGGTTTGGTATTGGGCAACGGCGTCTTGAAGAAGAAATCGAGCATGCCGGTGGTCGTGTGCAACGATACTTAAACGGAAAGGAAAAAAACTAGCGCCCTCGACCGATACCACCTATACCGCCGCCGTACATAAATGGCATCATGGTCAAGAAACATGCGACCATCGAGCACAGGAGGCCACAAGGCACGGCATAGTTTGCTGTTTTATTACACTCCTTCTTTAATGGGCCGCTGAAATCGCATATGAGGTTATTCATCAGCGCAAACCCAAAGCTGACGAACGCCAACGTACTGGCACACGTTCCGAAAGATTCCATTGTATTGTACGAGGAGAAAAAAACTTCTTAAGACGAGGCCCACGGCCCTGAAGATTTCATGCGTGGCTTCTCGAATGTCGACAACACCTGCTATCTTGCGGCGGCACTTCAATGCCTTCTCCATACGCCCCAACTCGTCAACTACCTCCTTGCAGACGACGCATGTGCCACGGGCGACCTGAACACGCGCAAACGCAACGCAGCCGCCTTGACAAAGGAAATCATGGCGCTTACGCACCAGATGTGGAAAGAGCCAGAGGGTGACCCATTATGCCTGGACGCTGCCGTAGTCGCCCTGCGAAAACACGCCAAACCATTTGCCAAAGGTAGCATGCACGACGCCCACGAATGCATCCTCGCGCTCGTGGACGCGTTGCACCAAGGGTTGAGCAAGACCCCGCGTGTGACTCGCTCGCTCGCCAGAGAGGCCTTGCGAGAGAAAGACCTTGCCGCGTGGGATGACGCCGTTGCTCGAGACTACTCTTTCTTGGCGGAAGTGTTTCAGGGGCAAATGGTGCATGACCGGGGGACGTACGAACATTTTTGGAGTCTTTCCCTCCACGTGGCCGCTGGAGACTCCATCACCCAATTGCTCGACCACCATTTGCAGGATGCCCGCGTGACCTATGCGCCATTGATCCTCGTTATCCACTTCAACCGGTTCGACCCATCCGGCGCCAAAGTAGAAAAATTCATCGATTATGGGACCGAGCTCGAATTTGCTGGCGCGTCATATGCCCTTTTCGCCGTCTGTATGCACACGGGCGCCCATTATACGGCCATGTGCGAAAACAGAGGCCATTGGACGTTTTATGATGATGCGGTGTGCACACCCACGACAGATCCTAACGCGATCATTCAACGGGATGCGTATGTGCTCTTCTATAAAAAACTCATCGACGCGTGCCAACCAAATACGCAATAACTGCCAAACCCAATGTGACGCCGCCCAGAATGGTCAAGCGAATTGTCCAGACGTCTGTCGACTTTTCCATCGTATCGGTAGTTCAACATTTTTTTTAATTTAGTAATAGCCTCCGTAACCACCGTACATACCACCGCCGTACATGCCGCCGCCGTACATGCCGCCGTGACGCATACTTACCATGCCAAACATGCTTAGGGAGGAAAGTAGGATCAGCACAAAGAGACAGATCGAGACAAGAACAAACATGGGTCTGTTGTTGCGTGTGGTGGTGGGGCTATCAATAGAATCCATACCATCCATTGTGTCAAAACCTTCGTCTTCGTCTTCCAGAGTATCGACGGGAATTTTGGTGATAACCTTGGCGGACATTGCTGCTCTATGCTACCACCCAAGAAAATATTTCCCGTCACACCCGCTCACGCCAAAACGGGGGCCTCCTCGCTGGGGGTCGCGGCCTCCCCGCCGACCTTCTTGGCGTCCACCAAGTCCTCCCAATTCATCTTCCCAATGTACTTGCAAACGGGCTTTTTCTCGTACACAATGTACCTACCCTGACGGATCACTTCGGTGGGCTTATCCAGTTTAATGACGTTGCCGTTGAACTCGCGCACAATCTTGGTGTTGGTCTTGCGGAGAAGAATGCGCAGGGATCCGTCCTCGTTCTTCAGGTTGGCCGGAAGCTTGTCGATGCGGGAGGCACACTTGAGGGCAGCATACCGGTCTGAAGACGCGCATAACTTGGCAAGTCCCTTCAGGGTATCGGGACAGTGGAGCATAAAAGTGGACTTGGTACTGGCCTTCTTGGTGCGGCGGACGAAGGTCACCCGCTGACCGGGGGTCTCAGGCTTAGGCTCAGGCTCAGCGGGTGCTACTGCTGCGGCTGCTTCAGGGCTGGTCATAGCATCGGCTGCTACATTTTTTCCACGATTTAAACGTACGTTTATTTAGCACGAAAAATTCAGATTGATTCTTACAATGGCAGAACACCAGGCACTCTTTAATTCCATGTGTAAAAGTCTCATCGAAAATGATTTTGCCACGGCCGCCGATCTCGGCACTGCCATCCTCGAACGGCATGGCAATCACACGGCCGTTCGGCACAACCTGGCCCTCGCCCACGAATGCTCAAAGGATTTTGTCGCCGCTGCTGCTGAATATAACGCTACCATCCGTGACTTCCCACAGTACATGCCATCCTACCTCGGCTTGGCCAACTGCTCGCTCTATGCAGGCGACAGCGAAACCGCCGAACAACTCTTCCGAACCGCCAAAGACATCGCACCAGAGGACCCCCGGCCCTCCATCCTCCTCAGCGAAGTCCTCTTTCTCCGGGGCAAAAACGCCGAGGCCATCACCGAACACCTCCTCGCCGTGCGAAAAGTCGACGCGTCCCGCAGCGTGCCCACGCAGAACCACGTACACTGTTACATGGACTTTGGAGACGCGGCTGCCAGGTTCCACATGTTCCTCGAACGGTCCTTGGTGCAGCGCGAAGGGTACCCAACCCTGCCTCCACCGCCGCTCTACCCAGAGGGCCACTCGGTCGCCATCTTCCTGGCGCACACCGGGAACGCCGCGGATCTGGGACGACGTCTGGAACGCCTGGACCGCCGTCGCGTCTACCTCCTCGCACTCGACGACATCTCCGCCGGGATCCTCAAAACGTACGGACCCGATGCGACCACCAGCATCTCGTATGACACGCACGAATTGCCAGCTATTGCACTCTTCGTCGCACACTGGCTCACGCAACACGGCACTCGGGTCTGTCTTCTGTCGGATGACGCCCGACGCGATATCGATAAACTCGAATGGGCCGATACCGTGGAAGGTGACATCGACGTCAGTCCTCAAGGCGATCTCGTGGCCACCCCTGCCGCATCGGCCCACCTTGACCCCAGACTCGTCTCGCCCATGTGGAACCGTGGTCGACACCCTGAACCCGACGCCTTCTTCATCATCTACAACGCCATGCAAAAACTTCAAAAATAATATCAACCTCTAGACCATGCTCTACCAGCCCGCATACCTTCCGCAGCACGGCGTGGCGGACGTCATTCTGGACCCCGTGCGGCGCCTCATCTGGGTCGTTGCCACTCACCTCCCAGCGCCCAAACTGCAGGTGCGGGACGCTGCCACGGATGTTCTTCTCCACTGCATCAAAGCGTCCTCCGTGGGGGGAGAATGTCCCTCCGCCATCCTCGCATTCACGTACGCCGCCACTCCAACCGCCGTGCTGGTTAACGGCGTGGAAGTCTGTGTCTCGGAGCGCCAAGAAATTCTCGCGAATCGATTTGCCGTACTTCCTCGCGACGCGATCATCGTGACCACCATGTACAAACACGACAGTCGTTACATCGAACCATACGTGGAGTATTACACGGCCAAAGGAGCCCACGGGTTTCTCCTGTACGATAACAATCCCACATGCATGCACGAGGGTGCCATTCATTGGCCTCTCCCCTATTGGACGTCCGAAGCCGAGGGCATCCATTGCGCCCAGTCCACACACCTGGCGCACGCGGCCCTGCTCACCGCGGTGTTCGGAAAGAACGCATGGCTCCTCAACGTCGACCTCGACGAATACTTGCACACAAGCTACACCTTGCCTCGTCTGGCTGAGCTCGCCGCCATGGGGGACTGCACGGTGATGGCCTTCCGATCCCAGTGGGCCGACTGCAAAGCCCTCGGGGTATGCGCACCCTCCACGTCGCCGCACCGCATTCGCACAGCTCCATTCGTGTTTGAGTGGCCACAGCGGTCCAAATACATGCAACGTCACGCATTTGACGATCCCTTGCTGCGGGATGTGCCCACCTTCCATCGAGGCATCCACCGCCCTCGCTCCGCCAGCGTCCCGGAACGGTCTATCGTCCTCCTGAAACCCCACGAAGGCGTGTTGCTTCATTTTGCGCACGCCAGCGGGGCTCCCCGTTCTGCCGGCATAGTGTTCACTCATCAGCTTCAAAGTACCGCAGCTTCTGAAGGCGTGCCGGATGCCACGCCGCCTCCATGAGTTCCCGCTGCAAGGCTGGCCACAGTCGCTCTTTCGCGTCTCGGCATTCGTCCAGCGCCTCAAGAAACGTCACCGTTTTGCGCACGCCGGCATTCTTGGGAAACGCCACGTGGGCATGCCGGGCCCAGTGGATGGCGCGCATACCCGTCAGGTCGTCGGCGAGGTATGGATCTGCGCCATAATCCAGCAACAGCCGCACCAACGATAAGTAAAGCTTGGCCGCTGCCTCGTGCAACGGGTACCTCGGGGTGATAAAATGCCTGGACCGCGATGGTATTGAGGAGGCGTTCGGGTCAGCGCCTGCGCATAACAGGTTCCGAACCACGACTTCCACATGGGCACTGGGATAGTGTCGTAACGCGTCCATCAAAAGCGTGAAACCAAAATTGGGCTTGTTAACGTCACATTCGAGCATGCGAATCATGGCGGCGATGAGTTGAACGGGTGCAAAATTCAGGATTAACTCTCGCAACGCATTCATTTCCGTCTTGG
>Ga0255143_1000164_pt1 | contig 27447 bp, 20 predicted proteins | sample Atl_Cont_RepC_0h_FD_183625 | JGI IMG/M metagenome (GOLD analysis project Ga0255143, IMG submission 183625) | Freshwater microbial communities from Altamaha River, Georgia, United States - Atl_Cont_RepC_0h | ecosystem: Environmental > Aquatic > Freshwater > River | place: USA: Georgia | collected...
CTAAAATCCATTGGCCTTCTTTAACATCAGTTTGTTTTGGACCAACTTTGTATACCTTGCCCCATCGCGGTTTAATTCCGTGAACTTTGGCATCGTCGCTTTGAATAACAATGCCTGTCTTGGTTACCTGCTCACCAAAATCCATGTCAGAAATGATAACATCATCATTAATGGCACGAATTTTAATGTGCTTAACATCATAACTCATAGGTTAACCTTTTTTGCGTGTTGGGATGTCTTCTTTAACTGCTCGTGGATTTGAAGCATAGTAATCTTGGAGAATTTGTTCTCTAGTTTTTACAACTTTTCCACCTGGGCCTAATTCATCGCCCCTTGCATTTACTTTCATGTTTCCTACAGCAGGCAACAATTCATTTTGTAAATTTAACTTTTCCATATCAATATCTTTGCCACGTAGGCTTGTATATGTTTTACCCATCTTAAATCTCCTTGAAGAATTCTTCTATTGGTAATTTGTATTTAATACTATCTATCTTATGTACCCCTATCAAATAGAGTACATAACTTGCTACAGAACTTCCACGTCCTACACCCCAAATAACGTTATTTTTTCTTAATGTGTCTACAACGTATTTCATTGCTTTTAACATTAAAATCATATCGTATTTGGCAAAAAGTCTTAGTTCCTCAACAACTCGTTCTCGAATTTCTGGAGTAGGACATTGCATATATAACCAATCTAATATATCCATAGTCTTATACTCATCTGGAATATTCCAATGATTAATGTCAATATTATCTTTTGGAATTGGATAATTTAGATGTTCTGAATATAAGCGTTCAAAATACAAAGAAACATCGTTAGGATCTACAACACAATTTTCCAATATTTCAGGACCGTGTCGTAGAATACCTTCGATTAATTGTGATTCTGTATTTTTAACTAACATTGATTAGTTGATCCAAATCGTTATCTAAATCAGACTTCCTAGCGTGGAGCCTTCTTTGCCTTTCATCTTTATACATTATAATGAAAGTTTCGATTTGTGTCAACATCTCAATTTTTCCTAAACGTTGCGCTTGGAAATATTTTTTGGATAACTCAAGGATTTTTTCTTCAATCTCTTGATCCTTGAGTTCGGAAAGGTTGTCAACAAGAGGATTAAACATTAACTAAATTGTCCAACGTATTTCAGAAATATTTTTTCTGAACTATGTCTCCAGACTTCGACAAATATAGGATCTGTTGTAGATTGAACTGCAATAGAATTTCCGCTCCATTCGTCGGCAGCGTTTTTCTTAAAAATTGTTCCGCCGGTTGTAACAAAGGTAATAGTTCTTGAAGTTCCGTCACCGTATAATTCGAGTGTAACCTTGCCGACGCCTAGTGGAGTTAATTCGTCAACAAATACAGGATCCCCTGGAAAATTTAAAAAATCAACGTTTGAGTTAATACCAAATCGATAAATTTGATATGGACCATTTTGATAATCGATAGTAATATCTGTTGAAACAGATCCCCCGTCAAACTTTTGATCTCTATTATCTTGAAAAATTGCTCTGCTAATAACATTTTTTTCAAAATCGTTGTTATCGTTTAATTTTGCTGTGTTATTTTGAAGATCTGTTATTTCAGTCTTGGCAGCACTTAGGCTGGTTTTAATAGTATCAAAATTATCACGAAACACCTGTGTGTCGTTATCTTGCCCTGCTACAGGGAAGTTTTCATTGATACTGATATAATTGATATTGCTGGTCACGGTAATTTTTCTCCACGTTGCGGAAATGCAAGATATTTATCTTCAAAATTTCCTTCTAATACGTCAATTAGGTAGCGATCTGCTTCAAAATTTAAAGATTTGAAATCAAATCCGCTAGATTTTATTCTTGAAACTATTGCTTCTGCCTTTCCTGGCAAGCAATAGCAAATTGGCAATGCTTTTACATATCCTGGTTCAAATGCTGCATTGTCTTGTATAGTTCTCATCCATAGCGGTAAAAATTCACTATCTCTTGAACCTAATTCTTTAATGCGATTCCTCATATTTTTGATAGAGTTTGGAAATATGCGTTGGTGATCACTATCACTCACCAACGGAATATCGCTATCAATTTTAATAGCATCAAAACTAACAAGAACTTTACTATTAATATTATCTGGAAGATTTACAGATCTACTAATGCTTTTTCCATTTTTTTCTAACGGATCTTTAATTTCAACGTAGATAATTTCGTATTCTGTATTTTGTGTATCTACATTTTTCCCTTTAGCATACTTTACATCGCCAAATAATATTTTCTTTCGATAATGGTTTCTGCTCATAGACTGAACATATTTTACAGCTTCAACACTTTCAATGCCTGCAAAAATTAAAACTTTTAAATCAGTTTGCACTCCGTAATTTTTATCACCGTAACGATAAATTTCATTTGTTTTAAAAATGTTACCGTCGGTAATAAAGTTAAACCAATCTAATCTCTTTTCTTTATTTTGAAATGCTTTTACATATAAATTTGCAAAAGTTTTATCGCTTTCACCTATGACTTTAACTTTAAATTGACGAATTGATTCGGCAAAATGTACAGAGTCTCTTGCTCTAATATCAAAGATGAATGTTTTATCAAATGAACTTTCACCAGAATCAAAAGTAATGTTGTAAGAAAATGATCCTGTTGAATCTTCTGCGCTAGAGTCTCGGTCGTAGAATCTTGTAAGTCCCAGGCCATTAGAATCTGCAAATTGTCTAACTTTTCCGTTTATGTCACCTGTACTAATTAATTCTAATCCAGGCGGTAATGTTCCTCCGGTGAGTTCGTAAACGGTTCTTCCGCCATATAACAAACTCTTTGCGTATACATTTAAATTACTTGGCTTATTGACTTTTATGGTTCCTAGGTCGCTGTCAGTGATCCATTCTATACTACTTTCAATTTCTCCGATAACATCAACGCTGAATGTTTTAGCACTTATAGAAACACTTGAAATCCAAAATTCTGGATTTTCAGACGGTGCTCGGTTTCTGTTCTCAGCAATACAAACATATATAAAACCTTCAAATACTACAGCATCATTTACAGGATATGTAATTGTGGAACTCCATGGTCCTTGTAGATTATACGAAAGAGTTGATATTGATTCTAAAAAGTTAACAGCGGATATTGTAAATTGATATGTTTTTGTAACAGCCGCCTGATATGGAACTTTACCTGCAATTTCGCCAGTATGTTGATCAATAGTCATCCCCGGTGGAAGCTCACTAGAGGATCCGTCCGGATTTAATGTTTCTAAGAAATAAACTAATGTTCCAGTGAGACCAACTTGTCTGTATACATCTAAGAAAATAGTAATATAGTTATTAGCTCTAAATCTTCCTAGATAAGATTCAGTAATCCAAAGAGGTGTTCTTGTACTGCTAGAATCCGCTTGAAATAAATTAGTATCAACTTGAATAATTGAGTTGTCGGCTTGTAAAAATTCTTCTGTTACAACCCATATTCTAAATAATCTTTTTACATCGTTACGTCCGTCTGATACCGTAACAATAAATGTATAAGCACGGCTTAATCGTTTAGGAGTTCTGCTATTTTCCGAATAATCAAAATCTACATCATCGTACAAATAACTATCAAAGCCATTGGATTTAGATTCCATTTTATCTAACGGCATCATGTCAAAGGAAGAAGTATCGTACGCCCCAGACGGGTTTCCGTTGTATTCAACTGCAAAAATAGGATCAGTAAATCCAAAGATTCTGCCATCTTCGGATAATGTCAACCCTGGGGGAAGTTCTCCGCCTAGGGGTGTTAGATAATATTTTAAAGTATCGCCGGCTACGGTATCTGGATCGTAAGCATCTAATTGAAAATCAACATATGCATTGTCTAAAACAAAGTATGCATTTTCAGGACCTACATTTAAAAATCCCTCTCTAGTAATCCATCTAGGTTCGTCTGAACCGTCTACTGAAATATTGAATGTTCTATCTTCAATGTCAACGCCGTCATCTGCTCGAATTACAAATCTACTTTCGGTAAATGTTCGAACTTCTGTTGGACTTCCAGTAATATTATTTCCTTCTACTCTTAGTCCGCGAGGTAATGAACCTGCAATTAGTGTAAAAGTTACATCCCCAGCAGCCGACGTTGCCTCTAGCGGAATTTGTAACGGAACACGTTCTGTAAGAATTCCTAGGCTACCTGCTGGAGTAATCCATGTTACTGCCATTAGTTAACTCCTTAAGGTGTTCCTAGATCGCCTAGATCTATGTTTAACCAACCTGGATTTTCAATAGTTCCAAAATCAATGTTAGCAGCAGCCAATGCCAATTGAGTAGGATTTATAAATGTTCCTCCAATAGGACCAAAATCTAAATTAAGTAAAATTTGATTTAAATCTAAAATTGTGTCAACCGTTACCACTGATCCAGAAGCAGCGGTTCTAATATTATCTCCGCCTTGAATTGTAATATTAGTTGTATGTCCTGCAGAGCTGGCTACAATATTACCTAAATCAGTATCTATTCTAGTAAATGCATCTGGCTGTGTAGAATTAATAATAAGTGTATTAGGATTTTCTTCAATTAAAATCTTTGTTCCGGGCACTAGGTTTTTAAATTCTAAATTAGAATCAACTTTTTCTTTAAAAATTCCGTAGCCCGTTGTTCCAACATTTGATGCTGTTACGGTAATCTCTTGAGCTAGTGCTGAAAAATTGGCATTTACTTTTTGAAATGCCGAACGTAGGTCATCCCCTAATCCGTCATTTACTGCGTTGCCAATATTAATTGTTTGTATAGTCATATCCCGCTCTCTTTTTAATCATAGCTTTGTATTTATCGTTAAATATCATTCATATGCTTGACACTAATATACACGCAGATAATGATTTTTGGACTAATTTAAAGTGGCCCGCAGCCCCTAATCTAGACGACTATGCAGTATTTGAAAGTTATTGTAAGGGTAGAGTTTTGCTGTTAGGTAGCACAAAACTGCTATTACCCCTGGCAACAGAAGCATGGGATCTAGAACCCAAGTATGATGATCCTAAAATTAAAAACCGTGACTGGTTTAGTTTAGACGAACACTGGGACACTATAATTGTAGATGGTGCTCTAGCATTTGGTGAAGAATACTGCAAAAAGTTATTAGCTGTTGTTCTACCAAACTGCGATAGATTTGTTGCCCGTGCTTTTCTTAATCCTAACTGGCCCACAAAATATGCTGTATATTTTCCTCGTGCTAAAGAATTAACTCCACAGCCCCAAGAGCATCCTATTAACGAAGTTTATACATTTTACATATGGAACAACCAACAATCCTAGCCATGTACTCAGGCGGTTTAGACAGCCTAGGTATGGTTTACCGACTATTAACAGATCCTGAGTATAAGGATCATCGCTTACACATACATCACATGCACAACAAAAATGTGGAACGTAGACACAAGGCAGAAGCAGTCACGGTTAAGATTGCTCTAGATGAACTTAAAGCTCTAGGCTTTGACTTTGATTATAGTAGCAGTGAAATAGGTGTACCTGCTTATGGCAGACACTTTATGTTTGACACTGACAGCATTAACTTTTTTGCTGGGTATATCTGTTCAGTAAATCCTGAGATAGTAAATGTTGCTCTAGGTATGAATGCCGGCGATGCTAACCATAGCCTAGAAGAACGCCGTAAAAGGGCTGACACCATTCTAGGTGCGTTTACCAGTGTAAAGAAAATCTATCCTGTACTCACAATGACCAAACGTGAGATTTATGATAGTCTACCAGATAGTCTCAAGAACAAGTTTTGGTCGTGTCGCACACCTGTATATACAGAAACAAGTATTACACCCTGCGGTCAGTGTCCTACCTGCGTTAAGTTAAAAGAACAGGGAATACGTTAGAGTCCGTACTTGCTCTTGGTGCTTGTCCAAGTTGACCCTGCTGTTGATGAAACATTAAGATCGTTAAACTTTCCTTGGTACCTAGCAGATGTTACTAAATTAGTTGAATCAGAAACACCAATGGCCAAGAAAGTAGTACTAGGAGCACCTCTAGTTATACTACCTGTTGCGGCTGTGCCATTATTCAACGATACACTCAATGTTCCCGCATCGTAGAAATAGTAAACATGATTCCACGCATTTAAGTTTACCGTGTTGCCGCAGGTAATGCCTGGAGCTGCCCCTGGCCATACTCTAGCATGTAGTACATTAGACGAACTAATTTCCATCATAGTATAATGATAGCCAGAATTCTCATCACCTGTTTCAAATTCGCTCATGATAATAGTATTAGCGGATGTGGGATAGAACCATAAATTAATAGCAATGGTACCAAACGATCCCAGCGATTCTGAAATTACACAATTAGTTCCGTCAAGTGTGTGTAAACTGCCTGTGCTGGCATCTGGGAATGTATAACTTCCATAAGTTGGACTAGTAGCATTTGTATAGGCCCATGTCTTAGAAACACCGTTTACTAAAAATGATCCCTGCGGAAGGACAGGCCCGGCACTGGCCCTCCCTGCGGTTATTAAGATTTGACTAATAGGCATGATTAATCGTTATTCACTATGTTGTTGGCTGTTAACAACCAATCGTTAGTACCAATCTTCATCAGTGTAGCAGTCTGTACTCCTTTGAATCCCCAGATACTTGCAGTGGTCATGCCAGCGGCCCATATTCTAGGAGCATCATCGTCCATGTTGTAGCCCACAGGTTCTACATTAATATAATATGTATCAGAAATATCAAGGTTGATCAATGTTATAATACTGCCCACAGGGAACGCTACGCTTGTTGTTTTAGGCACATATACCGTTAGATTTTGTATGTAGCCCTGTGATGGTGCTGACACGTTCTTGATAAACTTGCCACGATCTGATAACTTTAGAGTTATGTTCCAATTTATAAAATCATCAGCCTGTAGGTTTTGTGTGCTATGTGGAATATCCGCAGGGTTATGACCTAAATCACCGCCCTGTACAAAATCAACTTTTTCAACGCCCACTAGACCTTTGGTATCAAAGTTAGCATTAAGGATTCTGTTTGACCAAGTGTACGGGTTCCACATCAGTGTAGCCTGTACCTCAGCAATTTGTATAGTGTTATTCTGCGCTGTTAGTACTGAACTTAAATCATCTGAACTAGTATTGCCATATGCTTCCCATGGTAGATCTATAAGTCCTGTGACAACACCATTTACAGAGCCGATTTGATCAGTAGGTTCAAAGTCATCAGTGATGCTCATAGACCATAGTTGACCGTCATGGTTATAGTTGCCCATGATCTCAGCATAGCCCACTACCACCGCCTGTGTGGCTGTTAGCGCAAAGTGACGATAGTTGTTATTATAGTCAACATAAGTAGTCAGGTTACTATTTTCCATGTACATGTGTCTACTCCACAGATGTTCTAGTGAAAGATTAAACTTCTGTACAGCCACGCCGTTGTTTGACATACCCATGACATTGTACTGACTCCAGATGGCATATAAGTATTCTTGGCCATCATCGCCACGGGCTATGTCAATGTTCAAACGGCCGCCATATGGACCGTTAGGTTGTATTCTGTTAATAACTAGACCATTGTTGGCAAAACAAGTAATGTCAGATCCCATTCCTGATGATGATGCATAGATCTGTCCGTTGGCTGCAACTGCCATAGTGTTGATTTCCCACTGATTGTCTAAACCTCTAACCCATGATGTAGCACCTGCGCTAGTCAACTTCCATATGAAGCCACCGCCACCGCCACCGTTTCTTGATCCGTTGGTGTAGCCTGAAACATAGATAGCGTCAATGTCGTTGGCATTAACTGCCACTGATGCGGCATAACCGTAGTCATAGGCTTCTTCCATGTCTAAGAATTTCTTCCAGGCATTGGTCCAGACAAAAGGTCTTCCACTTACCTGTTTGTATACCACATAAGTTCCTGTACTGAAGTTTTCAGTGGTATAGCCTAAGACTGAAGTATTGATAGTGATGTTAGTAAGTTCTGGAGTTCCGCTAGTTGTTAACGAACCAGTTATTCCACCGTTCGCGCCGCTGGATGTTATAGTGAATATAGCATCGTTTTCTTGGCTCAATACACTGATCGTTCCTGTTGGAGTAAAATCTCCAGGGATATCAAAAGACCAATAGTTAGCATCATAATCCTGAAAGTTGTTGATCAGTGAACCAGAAGGTATGCCCCATCCTATAACAGGACTGCCATTGCCTACTTGATAATTTAATACAGCGTGATTTAGTTTAGGAGCAAAAATTGTCACGGTATTTGTAGTAGGATTATTGTTTTGAACTACGGGACTAACTAGGTCAACGGTAAATCCATCTACACCACCTAGTTGGCTTCCTGGGATTTTTATAACATCACCTGTGTTATAGTTTGTACCTGCTGTGGTTACATCACTGATACTAAATCCAAAATAAGCAGAGCCGCTGTAGTTGATGCGTACTTTGATTTCAGCACCACCTGCCGCTGGATTATCTACCAGTAAGTTAGTAGGTGTTAGTCCAGTGAATAAGCCAATGCCCTGATCAAGTAGTTGCTTGCCTGTGATATTAGTGCCGCTTAGATACCAACTGGTGTCACCTGCGGTCATTAGACTGCCTCTAATATCTGTATTAGCAGCATTTAATATCAGTTTGCCAACACCTGAGCCTGTTTGAGGACTTAATGAGCCACTGGCCAGCATATCTCCATATGTTCGACCTACAATGACCCAACCTAGGGTTGGATGCCATTTCATATCGCGTGGTGTTATGTTACCGTCTACGTCATAGAAGTCTGTGGCAGCGCCTTCAAAGTTGCCGTCAGCGTCTAACTCAGCCAGTTTGAAGTATTCATAAGATCTTCCATCGTTGGTAGTGTACAAGATTGTTGCCTTGTTAGTGGTAGGATTAACTCCTACCACAGGAACGTCCCAAGCAGTATCTTGAGTTGCACCGCCTACCAGTTTACTCCAAAGTAATGCGCCGTCTTTGCTGAACTTGCTGATCATACCGTCAGCATAGTTAGCATGTTCGCCACCTATGTAATAGTTGCCATCAGAATCTGCTGCCACGGTATTGAAAGTGAGATCAGCTTCCCAACCTCTGTGCCAAGCATAGTTTACGTTGTCACCCATGTCGCTGACAAATGTACTGCCATTGCGCTGTGTGCGTATATCAGTTTCAATGACTTTAATTTCTGACTCTGAACGCATTGTAACATGTCCAGGTGTTGTACCTGCTTCTTTAGTGCTGACAAAGTTGTCGTCAGTGCCAAGGAATAGTTCAACGTTGCCGTGGTGTCCCTTCATGTGGATATGACCTAGGTCGTCCATTGAACTAGGAGCGCCACCTGTGTAGATGTCTACCCACTGACCTAGACCTTCATAAGTTGAGTCAGGTTTAATACGAGCAGTTGGCTTAGTTACAGCCACATAGTCACTAGATGTTACCGTGATCGGAAATGCTGGATCTGTGACACTACTTTCTACCGTAGTTTCCTCAACCCACTCATATAGTATAGCATCTGGAGGCAATCCGCCATCTGGACCAACCGTAATAGTGTCAATAGTTCTAACTTCCCCCGTGCGGAACGTAATGACATCGCCTACTGATATAGAATTACCTGCGGGTAATAACACTCCAGTTAAACTACTAGCGCCGCCACTTGAACTACCGCTGTAGTCTACATAGTAAGTGAATTGATAGCCAGTACTAGCGACATATCCGTCACCTACTAGTTGAGCACCGCTGCCAGCACCACCTAGTACGCTAGTACCTGTGCTGTCACGAATGTCGCCACCTACTGGCAGTTGTAGTGCTCCGTCATTCTTAAATATCCAGTGGTTATTTGTGCCTACGGTATAAACATGTACCTCACCGTTGTTACCGGTACCTGACCCAGCGCCTGCTTTAATTCTAACATCGCCGCCGTCGCCTGATGTGACATTAGTTCCATCGCCCGCAGTGATTTCGATGTAGCCGCCAGTGCCTCCAGGACCAGTAGCATCTCCGCCTTCTACTTTTACATAGCCACCAGCACCGCCTTGACCACCACGGACTTTTACATCACCGCCATTGCCTTGACTATCTATAGCACCACCGTCGCCTCCGGTACCTGCCCAAATATAAACGTCACCACCTTCGCCTTTACTTTGATTTTCTCCACCCCAACCTTTTTGTCCTTGGATGACAATTCGTTGAGCACTGGAATTGTTGTTATCGGGCACTGGACCTGTTATGATTATTTGATCATAGGGATCATTTTCTCCGCCTAATCGTAGAGTAGGACCGTTTAGGCTATAACCGCTTTGATAGCCGGTATTGTTGAGATGGGGTAGTTTTAGGCTACCGTCAGTATCAAATGTCCACCAATGGCTGCTGTTATCGTTGTTGGCTTCTATGCGAACATAACTGGTATTTGACACTAATTCAATTTGAGTTTCAGCCTTAATTTCTATCTGGTCGCCTTTAGCCTCCATCCAAATGTCATCAGCAGCATAGATGTTAACATCGCAATCGTCTGTATATCCTTCTGGACGAATGGTTTCGATAGTCAAGTCGCCTTCGTTGGTCCAGGTGATATTTCCTTCGCCCGGGTACGGACTGGTTAAATCTACTAGTTTTCTCCAGATAGGTGCTTGATTTATCGTACCAGAATATACAATGGTTGCTGGATCACCAATGCTGGATGTTGTTGGATCAATGCCTGCGCGATAAGGCCATTGGAAAAACAAAGTAGTTCCATTATAACTTAGGTTTGAACAGGTCTGAACACCGCCAAATGCCTCCCCAGCATCAATGGTCCAATCGCTGGGATTCCAGTTACCGTTCTGATAGATGTACAACAGGTCTGGTTGAGCACTGGCTAATACTGCTATCTGATTTAATGTGTCGCCGCTTTGATAGGTACCATAATTTTCAGAGTTTTCAACAGAGTAAGGATCTTGATATTGTGAAGTATTATCAACCCAATCATCTGTACAAACGTAAGTTTCACCGTCTGGTGTTAGAGCAATGGTACCACGTTGGTCACCTTCTACACCTGTTGGAAAGTTAACACTACGTTCTACAATAGCACCACCTGCACCGCCGCCAATAGTTTCAACATCGCCTGCTCGCATTCTAGGGCGGAAAGGAATCTGTATCCAATAGTTAGTATCAAAGTTATTAAAATCATATGCGCCGTTGGCAATGGCCCACATATCAGTCGAAGTTGCTCTGGCTACATCTGTACTATCTAGATTGGCGCCTTCAAACGTAACTTCAATCTTGTCAATAGGCCCATACCCAAGCTCTTCATCATCAATAATTGCTTGATATGTTGCAGGAGCCCAACCATCAGGCCTAGTTCCTGGCTGTGTTAGTTGTTGCCAATAACTATGATCAATAACGGTGATACTTCCAGTAGTCCATCCATTTTCTGTTTGATCACCTGTGTCATTAACCTCTTCTACAATGTAGTTAACAGCCTGTGTAACGCCAGGAATAACAACACCTGTGTTACCTGCTTGTAAATCGACACCGCCAATGGTCAGTGTTGAACTCTGAATTTCAAATGGTTTAATAGCCATAGTATTTTTTTTCCTTAAAAGTTGCTGCTAAATTCTACAGCGTGTGCATTAACGTAAACATTGTTTGTTGTACTAATTGGACGACAAGTAATTTCCATTTTTTGAGATATACTATTCCATCTTCCGTCAAATTCTGCAAATGCTGAGGTTCCTGAATATGTTATACCGTATGCTGTTATATGAACTAAATTGTCATTTTGTCCTTTGACAGCAATAATATCACATGCCTGCATTTCTACCTCAGACCCGCCACCGTCTACAACTCCCTCAACCATAACAAATAGTTTAATAGCAGATACATTATTATATGAAGTATAAATTACCGTATCGACACTTACCGGGCAAATTGTTTCATTTTGACCTCTCAACCTTGGCCCGCTTGGGAAAGTTATGCTACCTTCTCCAATTGAAAAAGTTTGATTTGAAACACCGTCTGTTGTGTTAAGTTGTAATCCGCTGTCAGTTAATAACAAAGAACCGCCAGCAGTTCCGCCTACGATGTCACTTAATGCTTCTATTAAAACAGCACTTGTCGTAGCAGTTACACGACCTACAGATGTGTTATTAGCACCAGCTGGATCAACATATGCTTCCATACTAATAGTACTATTTGTTAATGTTAATTTAGATCCAACAATATTTGTAAAAGTGTCTATACCATCAGTAGTTGTTTCTTCTAATCGTTTTTCTAATACAGAATCTACTAATGTAAGTCCATCTGGAAATGTTAGTATTCCTGTTGATCCTAGATCAACAACGTGTGTGCCATTTACTAATTGATTTGCCGCAGCATCTAAACCAGTAGTTGTATAAAGTTCTGTAAAGTTAGCATTAACTTTTTGGAATGCAGTTCGAAGGCTATCGCCTTTCTTATCATTAGCGGTTAATCCTACATTTATTGTTTGTTTTGCCATTTATTGCTCCGTTACGCTAATGCTGCTATTCTTGCTTTGAAATCTGCAAAATCAGTACTTGCAGCAACTAGAGTTTTTAATTCTGGTATGCTAATATGATTTGCTATAGATCCAAATACGGTTAATTTATTTCTAACAATTAGATCATTTTCAAATGTTCCATCGGTATTAAATACCACGGTTGGAACAAATGTAATTGTTGAAGAGTCTGTTGAATCAATTAAACTTGTAAAGAAATTTGTTGCAGTTAGACTTCCTTGAACGGTAGTAGCATTTCCAGAATGGCCAATTGTAATAGGACCAGTTGTGCTACCGCTAGGACCAGCACCGATATATACAGGCGCAGTTGCCGCTCCAATAACACTAGCTCCGCCGGTACCTCCTATAATAACTCCGTTAGTTGGATGCATTAATATTGAATTGCCGCTGTGATATGAATTAATATTACCAACAATTTCTGAATTAACAGCATCAACTAATAGTGTAGAATCTTCACCAAATATACTTTGTGCAATGTTTCCTTCTGCGGAAATTGTAATAGTGTCGGTACTAGGATCTGAAGATAATTCAATACCTGTTCCTGCAATAAATGTAAGTGTATCAGATACTGCATCTGCAATACATGAATCTTGTCCTTGTACACCAATGTTTACAAAACCAACTTTAGTATTTGAAATTGTAATGCTGCCGGTCGATGAACTAACACTAATTCCTGCTCCAGCTGTTAAACTTGTAACGCCGGTGTTAGTTAATGTAACACTACCTGTAGCTGCACTAACACTAATTCCTGTACTGCCTGCAATACTTGTAACGCCTGTATTAGTAACCGTTACGGTATCTGATCCGGCATTGGTTGTTATGTTAATTCCAGTGCCATTTGCAAAGGTTAATACATCAGATGCATTTTGTGGATCTAAAGAACTTTGTCCAGCAACGGCAATAAAACGCCAAATGTTTTGTGTAATGTTTGGAGAACTATTAGTAATTGTTACCGTACCAGTACCAATGGACGGATCTAAAATAATACCAGTTCCTGCTAAAAGTTTAACAACGCCGGTATTGACAATTGTTATGCCGCCCGTGGCTGCACTTACGCCAATACCAGTTCCTGCTGTTGCACTGGTTACACCTAGATTAGTTAATGTTACATTACCTTTACCTGTTCCACTTACTCCAATCTGTCCAGCAGTACCAATTAATTGTGTAACTCCGGTATTAGTAATTGTTAACGAATCAGTGCCAGCAACCGTTGTCATTGTAATACCGGTTCCATTTACAAAGGTTAATGTATCTGTGGTATTATCTGCTACAATATCACTTTGCCCAGAAACAGAAATAGTTTTAAACGATGCTTCTATCGGATCTTTAATTAGTTGTCCGCCAATTGTTGAACCTGCTGGCAGATTAACAATACTTCCAGTTGATGACAAAACTGCCGACCCTAAATGAATTGAGTTGCCGCTGAGGTATAAATCTCTCCATCGTCGTGATGAAGAACCTAAATCATATATTGAATTTGTTGACGGAACAATATTTGTTGATAGTGCTGTTAGGTCTACAGCACCACCACCGCCAATACTCAAATATAATTCTGTAAAATTATCGTTAATATCTGCAAAAGCAGAGTTAACGGCATCCCAAAGAATTGGTGGTTGTTTTGGATCAATAACTTTTCTAGCCATATTATGTTCTTCCTACGGCAACTTCAATAGTGCCAATGTGATCTGAATCGTAATCTTGTAACGCTTTGCCCACCGAAGAACCTGTCTTAATATCTCCAACGGCTGCAATAGCAACCCCTGGAATTTTACTGGTCACTAAGATGTCGCCTTTCTTAATTTTGCCTACTACCTTACAAGGTACACGACCTTGTAGAGCAATTTGGTTTTTAAATCCTGGACATGCGCCATACATAGAATATGCTGCATTATCTGAAACAACACCTGCTACTCTTGTATCACCTAATGTATTTGTTGTTGTAACTTCTTTTTCGCCACCAAATACAAGTACGGTTCCTACTTCATAATCCTTGTCACCTTCGTAGAATTCTGCAAGGTCGGCTGCATAAGTCGCTTGTAATCTTGAATTACCTTTCGATGTGCCGCCTGGGCTACTAGCAAGTATCCATTGTCCTGTAATTGTTCCAGATGTTGTATCGCTACCTGTTGTGATTTGTGTTGCAGTAATTCTTGAACAACTAATTGGTGCTGCACTAAATCCGTCTTGTGTTCTAAACGAATGAGCATTATTGTCGTAATAGGTTGTATTATCTGCGGTCAGCGAACCTGAACCAATCAACACACCACCCGATCCATTAAATGCATAAACACGAGTAGTACCACCTGTTGCTGTAGAATTTCTTGCAAGTGTTAAACTTGAAGAAGTTTCTGTAGAAAGTTTTAATTTGATATCTTGTAATGTAAGAGTTCTTGCAGCAAAGTCACCGTTTGAATCTCTCTTAACAAGTGTATTAACGGTTAAATCAGTGGCGTCGGTAATAACAGAATAATCAGAATCTAGTGTGCTAGATAACGAATTATTTCTTCTCAAGTATCCAGTAGTGTTATATTGTGATTTCTTAATAGCACCACCAACATCGACTACCGTACTAAAGTTAACAGCAGCTACGTTATCAGTGGTAACACTAGAATTACCAAGCACCGTTCTTGCACCAATTTGTTGAATCTTACCAACTAAAAGTCCGTTGTTAGAAACGGTAATCCAACCATTAGTGGATGTAAATTGTGAATTATCAAAACTTGCTAGACCTAAATCTGATTGAGCAATTCCAGTAGCATTAGCACGAGTGCTGGCCGCTGTCATGTTTAATTTAGACTGGTCAATAGCTGCACTAGCATTAATGTCTGCATTAACAATTACACCAGGTTGAATCTGAGCATCAATGGTATTAGCTGTTGAATCGATATCAAATAAAATATCACCTACAACAGACGCATTAGTAATTTCATTTTCACTACCAGTAAATACAACAAAATCGTTGGCTGCAATATTTCCAGGAGTAAAATCTTGTAAATTGTTTAAAGTTAAACTTTGTAAATTAACAGCATCAGTTAGTTCAACTGGATTGTCAACATTTTTAATTCTATTGTTTCCAAGATCCATATCTCCGTTCATGGTCAAGTTACCATTTAACGGCATGAAACCACCAGTTAATTGAGGTATCAATTGAGTATCTGGAACAACTTCGCCGGTGTGTGTTAAACCTAATCTTCTTTCTAAATAAATTCTTGTAGCGTTTTCTGTTGGTACCGTATCAGTAGCATTATCAGAGAATGAGCTATCTGTTGAAAATTCAGCAATTGGAACACCACGTTTGAAACCAATACCATCTAAGTTACTCAACGCAATAGCTGCGGAGAATGTTACACGACCTGTACCTTGGTCAACACGGAAATACGGACCTACGTTAAAGTTACCAAATTGGTCAGTGGTTACATAGAATGTACGTCCTGAACCCCTTTCTGCTGTTTCAGTAGCAGGATTTAACGGATTAACCGCAGCACCATAAATTTCGTTTGGATAGTTTGTATCTGCATACGAACCTGTACCAATTTCTAACAAATCGTGCCCAGTTACACGAGTTAACGAAATACGAATAGTTAATGATCCCGATGCATTAGATGTTCTAATTGGAACACCAGCTTTTAGTGATGGTGGACTAGAGAATGTTAAAATGTCGTTTACCAGAGGAGTATCTAAATAAACTCTAGCATAAGGTTCATTAGTAACACCTTCTGCATCATATTGAATAATAGTATATTCAACACCAATCCATACAAATTTTGTTCCAACAATTCTGTTTCTATCTTCTGGACCAATTGGAACAATAGCAAAGTTACTATCTCCTACTCTTCCTTTTACTTTGCCCCAACTATGAACTCCGGATTGTGTTCCTGTAGTTTCAGCAGGGTCGCCTCCCGGAGTTAAACTAACTCTAAATGATGAAGTAGTTAATCCTGTTGATAAAACAAAGTAATTCTTAGTTATAGACAATCCGTCCGGTAATGAACCAGTTGTTGTAAATGCAATTACATCGCCCGAAGCCAATCCGTGGCTGCTACTTGTAAACACCGCAGGTGCTGCAACGGTTACGGTAAATGTTTTTGTTGCACCAACAAATTCATTTGGAGACCAAGGTGTTAATTCGATGTAGTTATAGTTTTCACGTAGTGTAGTTCTTGCTAGGCCGTATGGTGCAAATGATATTGTACCTGTTCCCGCAGAACTAATTTCGATTGGAATTCCGCCTCGTGATTCAGAAATTTTAAATGTGTTTTCTGAAATATCTTCGCTAATAACAAAATAACGAGTTCCTGCGGTTATGCCTGTTGGCAATGTTCCAGTAGAACTAAACGAAATGATGTATCCGGCAATTTGACCGTGTGCTGTACAATTGATTACTCCAGGATTACCTGTGGTAATAGTACAAACTTGAGCACCATTTTCATCTGTATATTCTTCAAATTGTAAAACACGATAAACACTTTCAGTTTCATTTAATTTAAGAGCAGTTGACGGTCTGGTTGCAACTTCAACAACATCACCTGTTAAAACAACCTGAGAGTTTTGTCTAATAGTAACTTTAGTACCGTTTGGAACAGCATAGGCTAAACCTGCTGTTGTTGAGTTACCAGTACTTGCAATATTAAGTTTAGCTACTCCGGTTGGTAAATCTTGTGTATCAACTGAGTTAACAGAGTATCTATAAAGGTTTCCATCGGTGTGAATAACCTCAAGTTCACCATTGCCTAATGGAACATAGGTGAAATTGTTAATATAAATTGAAAGGCCGTTAATAGTATTTGCATACAACGCACTTGGGAAATATACCGAAGCACCTTGTGATAAATCATAATATAGACTTACCGGTGTTGGAATTTCTAACGGATCAGATCCTTCAGCAACCAACGCATAGATACCGTGTGCGCTTGAACCTGATACAGAACGAATCTGCCCACCATTTAATGCGTAATAAGAAATATAACAATAGTAAGTGAAAACCGACACAGCTTCTAATAAGCCACCGTTGGTAACCATAATACCATAGCCCATGTCAGCAACTTGTGTAAAGTCATTGGCCAACATAGATCTGTTACCAGGCATTAGAATTTCATATACGTTTGCTAATGAATTAATATAATCAATAGTATCGGATTGAATACTTGTTTTAGCTGCTAACAATGCTGTTCTTGAAGCAAGGGCAGTAGCATTATACCCAGTTAATGTTGGATATGTTACAGATGGAGCAGCACTAGTTCCGCTGGTTACAACATTGATTACAATGTCAATTAAACCGCCAATTGTGGTTGCTTCTGTTAGTGTTCCGGCTGATCCGGTTTGTCTAGGTGTTGCTGAATATGTTGATGCTGGTGCAAGATTTCTGACTACCTGCTGAGCTAGGTATTTTACGTAACCTATTGCAGCTATAGTTTCATCTTCTTCACCTGCACCTAATTGAAGAACTTCTAAATCCCCAACCCCGTCATAATATTTTAATGCTGCATCTCTAGATTGACTATTGCCACCGTAGGTAAAGTCATAAAGAACAGCTTCGATAATATATTGAACATCTCGAGAACAACGATCACTATTATATGTAAATGATGTTGTAAACGGTGAAATATTTCCTGCTACTTGTGCAGCAATCCAACCAATTGTTTCGTCTCTAATAAACCCAATGTTTGCATATAACAATGCCTTTGCATTTGCTTGATTTGTTGTTAACGATGCTGGATTGGTTAATGTTAATGTTGGAGCAAATGTTTTACCATTTTCAATAATGGTTGTTAATGCAGTTTCGTCTGATCTTAAAACAGCCTGACCAACGGAATCTCCGCTAATTGCGGCATAGGCTAAATCATGTGCATAATGAATTGCATCAAGAGTTAGTGTAAGTTGATCTTGAACAACTACTTCAGCATTTTGTTCTCTATAGGTAAATCCTGCCTTTCTTGCATGATAGTTTGTACCTAGAACAATATCGTAACCTACACCGTCTAAAATTAAGCCAACATCTCGACTACATATATCTTCGTTGTAATCAAATACATCAAAAGGCCAAGGTGTTACTTCGTCAAGGATTAATGAAGCAGATGAACCTGTTGGACCGTAAACAAAATCTCTAACATAGTTAACACGATAAACGGTATCATTAACAATAAAGGAAGCTGGAAGATTTGGTAAACGCATCAAATCTGTAACACGCAAGAATGTTGGTGTAACAACTTCTGTTATTTTAAATTTTAAGTTTCCAGTAAATCCGTCAATGAACATACCACCGGCAAACACATGCATGTCTTTGCTTCGTGTAAAACTTGCACATTCTTGAGCATATGGTGACTTAGCAAGAATTTGACCTTCTGGGTCAAGTACCATCATAAATCCGCCGTGACCTTGACAGGTTACCGCACGAACAATGTTTGCATCATTACATAAAAATACATCAAGATCGTTATTGTTTTTTGGATAATTTACACTTCCAGAATTATTGATAATATCAATAATGGCAGTGAACAGCTCGTTAATAACTGCGCCTGATCCTAATTCAGAAACAAATGCTAAATCAATTGTTTGAGATTTAATTGTGTTGTAAACTTCTGTAATTTCTGTATTTGAAATAATAGTTTGCGCTAGGTCATTTAAATGAACCATTGCAGCAGATGTTTGAGTTAATTGAGTAGTAATGGCAATCAGTGCGCTGGCGCTGCTTTTGTATTTTAATGCAGCCGATACAGATCTGTTGTACCCACCATAGCGCAAATCAAATGCAATAGCATCAACAATTAAACCAACGTCTCTAGCACATAGTCTTTCGTTATACTCAAATGTATCATCAAATGGAGTAATGTTATTTGTAACTCGATAATTAATCCATGCTGTAATTTCGTTTTGTAAGAAAACTTTGTTTAATTGTAAAAGGTCTGCGGCTGATCTAAAATGCCCCGGGTTATTAACCATTGGATATACAGGCAATGTAGGGTCAGCAAGATAATGATAACCATACAATTGTTCGGCTGTTGTAAGCCCGTCTATTTCTGTATCTCTTCTAAAGTATTGGAAAGCCCAAGGACTTGAGCTTTCGCCTGACTTTGGTTTAACAATTACTCGTCTAAATTCGTCACCGATGATAGCAACGTTCTGAGGAACTTTTAAAGGATAGTTTTCTTCATAAATTCCTGATTCAATTAAAACAGAAATTTGAATAGTTTTAGTTACATCTCCGTAGGCAATTTCCTCACCTATTTCAAACGTACCGTATTTGATATCAACATCAAATATTTCATCGCCCCCGTCGAGGGAACCGTTATGAGAAAGAATTTGAGCCAATGCACCAGATGTTTCACCTTTAAGATATAGACCTTCTCTAATGTCTCTACCTCTAGCAGCAACCGGATCTCCACTTAAAACATCTCCGGTAAAGTCTGTGCGTAGACCGCCTGTGTAAATTTTAAATCTTGGAAGGTCAACTACTACATTTGGTAGTACGGTAAACCCAGAACCTTGGTCAGTAATAGTAATACTTTGAACAATACCGCCTGCAACTTCGGCAGTACCAAATGCCCCAGATCCTGTAGTGTCTCCAATGCCTCTTGTAATACGTACAGAAACAAGTCCATAGCTTGAACCGCCGGAAATAATTTCAATATTATTAACTTTATAAGTTACATTGAATTTTGCTCCAACACCAAATTCACTATCACTAATAGTTGGAACAGCAGTATTCCCTGGTAATACATCATAAACACCAGACGATACAACTCTGAAAGTTGATATTCCGCCTGGGTTAGAAATAGTTGAAAGAACTTCTAGTGTTGTTGCAGAACCAGAACCGCCAGCTAGAGTAATAATGTCACCGACTCTATAGTTAGTACCTCTGGTATGTAAAGTTACAGAATCTGCACTCATGTAAACTTTGCCTGTGAATCCAGAACCAGAACTTGGAGCAGTTGAAATACTACTCAATGTACATTTAAATTCGCCCTCGTTATATGTCAATACCTTTTTGTAAGGACCAATATCTAAACGAGATTCGTTAACTAATTCTTCGGCACGTTTTAATGCTGCTTCAATAGTTCTATAAGCATACGCAAGAGCACGACCTTGTAGTTGCTCACTTACACCAGTTCTTTCGTCTTGACCTGATGTAGCAACGTATAAATTAACTGCTGAACCGAAAGCTGAGTTATCAACATAACGTTTAGTAGCAGCAATTAATCCATCATAAACTTCGTCATCTGTAGGCTCTGGGTCACGTGAAAGAATCAGCGGACCACTCATTGTACCAAAATCTGGATTTACAAAACCAGTTCTTGGGTCAATGGCTTCAACACCTGCACGAGAAATTTTAGTATCGGCATACGCTTTATTAACTGCTTCGTGTTGATAAATTGGTAAAAGAGGACTAGAAGTAGTACCTAAATCTAAAATTCTGTACTGAGTAGCGCCAGATCTAGTAGAAAGGTTTCCTCCTAACTGCGGACTTGGGTCGCCTGAAATTTCAGCAAATAAGGTATTAATTGTTATTTCGTTTGTATTAGATGTAAAATCTAATTGAATACCTGTACCCGCTGTCAGTTGTTTAAACTGAATTCCAGTTTCTGTATTGTTAACAGCTAATAGAGAATTTTCATAGCCTGCATACGATGTTGGGGTATCATCGAGACCTTTGAATGTTAATTTCTCGCCTAAACCTAACGAGCTATACAATTCTCTAAAGTTATCATTAACTTTACGGAACGAATCGCGTATACTATCACCTGTGCCGTCATTCCCAACTGCACCAATATCTATTATTTTTCTAGCCATAGTTTATCCTACAAAATGGATTATTTCTATATTTAGCCCAATATTTTAAAAGCCGAATGTAAATAACGTATGTTCTTAAAAACAGAAATACGAAAAACAGAATACATACGTATTAGTAAACTTGGGCAAGAGCATACGTATTTTAGAAATAAAACCGTGGCATTATTTCGTTGCGATAACTGCGATGATCGATTTGAAAGAGATATTAAAAAAATAGATCGAAAAAGATTAAGCAACAATTTTTTTCATGTTTGCTCAAAATGTGACGCAAAACGTTTTGCTCAACGTAAGGGCGTAGAACAAAAGAAGATCTGGGACATGCCTGCTAGTGTTGAACTTCCAGTGAGTAAGTTTTAAGAAGTTCGTTAAAAGATTTAGACTTTAGTAACGGATAGGAATAAAACTGGCAAGCAGAAACTATTTCTGAATCTCCATCGTAGTTTACGGTATAATAAAACTTATCCTGTAAAGTCCAATTGGTATACAAGTTTTCTTCTAAGCGTTTACAGCCCTCAGATTCTAAGAATTTTTCAACTAAAACGTCTTTATTAGCAGATCTAATAAGGCATAATGTTGTATAAATCATAGTAATTAAGGTCATTTTTACAAAGTCTTTTTGCGTAAAACTTACACAAGATGCAGGAAAATGCCCTCTAAAAAAGCCAGTGTTGCTAAATCTTTCGCTGTTACTATAAACAAATTTAAATTTTTCTTGATATCTAGGATCAACTGCCGCTGGGCTAGCCGGCAATAATTCGCTGAAAAACGGATACGGTAAACACGGAATTTTGGAAACAACTGATAATGTATTTTTCCAGGATTCTACGGTTTGTCCTGGCAGTCCTTGTATAAGTTGTATCTGCGGATTGATTAATGGATATTTTTCTAACAGATCGAGAATAATATCTTTTTGTATTTCCCAGCCAACATCGGGCCTATCTATATTTTCAAGAACTTGTTTATCTATATCTTGAATAGAAAATATAAGTTCATATCCTGTGGTCTGATCAACTAGGTTAGACTCTAACAATAAATTATAAATTTTTTTATTATTTTCTATTCTTAGTTTGCTTAAATTTCCAAACACTTTAAAGTTAGCATTTTCTTCTAAATTTTTCTTTGCAAAATACGCTACCATATCAACATCTTCATCATATTGACCCACGTTAGCATCTGCTAAAAAAATATTTTTAATTCCTAGCTTTTGAAATAAATCAATTTCTTCTTGATATGTTAGTTTGCGTCTCGACACCTTGGTTGAAAGACCGCCATTCCAATCACAAAAAGTACAAGAATATGGACACCCTCTGGTTAATTCGTAGGGTAAAGATATATCAAAATTATTCTTAAATTCGTAGTTGACTATCTCTTCTAACAGATCTTTGTTATGGCAATAGGGACTTACCTTGGTTTCTGGAACATATTTAAAATCTGCTACAATTTGTTTTTGTTTTTCTTTATCGTACCAACCTAGGTTAGAAGTATTAAATGCTATTAGTTTTGTTTCTGTTAAAATACTTTCAACAAGATCAGCAAACGCAACTTCTCCGGCTCCGTAGACCGCGTAATCAATTCCCGGGTTTTCAATAAAGAAATTGTTGTTGACATTTACATCAACGCTTGGACCACCAGCAACAATTATAAATGTTTTTTTACTTTGTATGTTTTTAATTTGATCTAATAAAAATGTATTGTTCCATATGTAATGGCCAGTGCATAATATATCTACAGATTTTTCTCTGCAGAGTTTTAAAAGATCATCGTCAGACAAGTGCCGTTGTTCAGGCTTTATCCAACGAATGTTATCGGATATATTAGGCCTGTTTATATCAATGTATGTTTTGAGATATAAAGAAGAAATGCCCAGGCTTAACGGCTGAATTGGGGAACACAATAAATCGTTAGGATGGTAAAACAATACATTAAGTTGTTTCATTGTTTAATAAATCACATTCCAAAGATCTTTTTAATATCTCCCATTTCTTGATTGTACATACTAATATATGGTTCTTGAAGATAAGGGTTTCCATCTTCTACAAGTTTATTAAATTGATATTGTATACGATAGCAGGTTCTGCTGGCAATCCCGCCCAAACGTCTGTGTAGGGTAATTGAATTGTCAAACAACGACAGGTCGTTATCTTGTTGATACCAGTGATCGTAGATATACTTGTCGACAAATAATGTTTTATTAATATAATCAAAAACTGATTGAGATTCTTCCTTGGTCATACCTTTAATTTTTTCAATGGTATTAACGCTGTAATGAAGTCCTTTAATACCAATTGGGTTTTGCATTACCAAGGGAAGTTCATTTGGAACTGGACACATATTTTTATACATTAGGTCGTCTTGATCTTGTCTAAGACCTGGATTGATTCTACCGGGCGTAAACTTGTGTTCGATGATCATTTCGTTAAGTTCGCTTCGGAAACTTTCTGTTTGTTCTTCGTACCAATCGGCTGTGGTTAAGAATCCAGTGGCACTTCCAATGGTGCCTTCTACTCCTAATAGTGCTACTCCGGGAGCAAAGCACAGATTGCCGGATTCGTTGCTATGCCATAGCAGTTCACCTTCGGCAAACATTCCAAGAGGTTCCCCTTGTTCATTTTTCTTACCGCTGACAATTTGAGACATTCCGTCTTGGTCTGTCATAATTCTTAAAACCGTTGCAGCCCATTTCTTATCTTCAGGGTCAACGGGAATGCCATTGACAATGTCATTCATAATCAAACTAGGAACATCCCAGGTTTGATACTTTTTAATCATTCTATAAAATGCTAGATATACCACGGTTCCGTGTTTGGTGATTAATTTTTCGTAGAGCTTTTGATCTAGATTTACATTACGAAAAATTGTAACCAAAGACTTTAAATGTAATTGTCCAATCTCCATCCATTCTTCTTCAGTCATCGAATAAAAATCTACATCATCAATAAACACCCCAAATCTACCCAAACCTGGAATCTTTGTAATTTTCATAATTTTGTCCTTAATCTCATATAAGAGTATTTAATTCTGTCGATAGGTGTAAATAACAAACAAGGAGAAATAACGTATGTTAAATCTATTAAAGAAACTTTTTGGTGCAAAACCAGCACCAGCACCAGAAGCACCGTATAAGGTTGAAACACCAGCGGCTGCTCCAGAGGTAACACCGGTAGCTGAACAGGCAACACAGGCAGTAGTTGAGAGCATTGCTCCCGCACCTGCCAAAAAGAAACCAGCAGCTCCGAAGAAACCTGCTGGTGAAAAGAAGCCTGCTGCTCCTAAGAAAGAAGGAGCTCCGAAGAAGGGTGGCCGCAAGCCAAAGGCTCAGCAGTCTTAATAGCTTCGTTATAAAGTGCAAACGAAGCAAGATTTTTTGCCTTTGATTCGCACATAATATCGAAGTTATCCCTAAAGCTCAGTGCCCATTCGTTAACATCTGTATTCCAATAGAAGTTAGAGTGGGCTCTGAGCTTTGCCTTTTTGTGACCAGATTCTAAGAGGGTCTGAAGATCGGGACGTAATCCACTGGTATGGCCAGGGAGTACATCTTCGCGAGACACAGAGTAATGACAAGTAGGACGCACACCGCGCCAGCTATCAATAACCCGTTTAACACGGTCGTCGCTAGGGTCGATATATTCGCCCGAGTTAATCCAGTGGTGGTGTATGTCAAGAACGATCGGAACAACATCAGCCAGTTCCAAACAGGTATCCAAATTGTGTGTAATTTCTTCATTTTCGATTGTGAGTGTGTTTCGTGCTTCGGGCGTTAAGCGGCCCAAAACAGCACGTATTCCATCGGGGCCTCGTCGACCTGCGATATGAACGTTGATTTTAAAGTCTTGAAACGTTTTACCAAATCCCATCCATCGAGCCATATCCACATGGTATTCAAATTCCTCAATTGATCGATTTACAATATCGTCAGACTCAGATGCAAGAACAGTAAACTGGCCAGGATGAAAAGACAACCGAACACCGCTCGAGCGAGCCAAATCTCCGATTTGTCTAAATCCTCTTTCGCAAAAGTCCCGTACCACGGCATCCCTCCAATACCCACCCCAAGTTGGCTCAGTATAGACAGGAAGGATATCGCTACTGAGTCGTACCATTCTAAGATTTTCATCAAGTGTACCTACCTTTTCAACAAGTCTGCGAGTTGCTTCGATGTTCTGTACCATTAGGTCCCAGAGCTTTTGTTCAGCAACATCTCGCGACTGTCTATTTAACCAGGCCACAGTAGTAGCACCGGTATTGTAGATTTTACACTCGTCTTTAGGTTTAATACCGTCCACTTGATCTGGGCGGTCAATCCATTTGCAGGCAAAGCCAATACGTTTTGTAGTCATAGTATTATTATACAATCTTTACTTCCAGTTGTCAAGTACATACGGATCTTCAATATCGTGTGGGTTTGGATCACCGTGAAATACACATACAGAGCATTCGTTTGGTATTAGCGGGTTGGCAATGGTTCTAAATTTGCGAGGCATTTTGGTTAGATCAATGTCTCTCTTATTTCTAATTTCCCATTTGTAACTCATTAACCAAGGATCGGGCCAAAATTTAATTCTGTCCTTTGCCCTACGCCAAATCCAATCTTGATCCCCGTGCAGTTTTAATGCTTCTTTAGAATTAGCTTTGAAGTCTCTAAATATATCTTGATGTTGTCCAGAAATCCAACTCATTGCAGAACTGTTTAATATGTTCCAATTGGGATGAAACTTTCTATTAAAATCTCTAATACCGTAAAAATTTTCAGTCTTTAGATCGATAAGTTTATCTATGTTATTATGAATGATAACATCTAAATCAAAATATAATATTCTACCTTTCAAACCTAAATTGGGATCAAACATATGAACTTTATGCCACCATTGTTTGATATAATTTTGATTTGAAAGGTGTATATTAGTTACACCTTCTATGGAATGTTTATCGTCAGTTAAACAATAAAATTCGTAAGGTATTGTTAGATGTCTAGAAACCATATTGCGTAATTTTTCAACATAGTCTCTACCGTACTTAGTACCAAATTTAACACACAGGACGTTTACCAATGTCGTATCACTCCTGCAACAATAAAAATATTTGTTACAATATAACACAATACAATAAGAGTGCGAACAAGTGCTACCATATCGGCTTCCTGTTTGGTAGCACCTGCTTTTTCTCCTAAGGCTTTAGCCCATATACGCCAAAGTTTTCTAAACAATTATTGTTCCAATCGTTTGATAACATCTTTAGGTGCTTCCCAATTCCATCGAGGTTTTAATGGAAGTACTTCACCGCTTGTATTTTTACGTTGTGCATCTGCTTTGGCTGTTATTTCATCTACTTCGCACATAGCATCGTTTCTATTGTGTTCATAAACGCGAACACGTTCTACATAACAACGTCCATTAGTTACTTTATAGATATAATGATTGACGTGTTCCCAGATAAACAACGAACTCATTTCCATTGACACACCACTTGGAAGTACACGAAGTGTACCTAATAGTCCACCAGGAACTGTGAGTTCTTCAGTAATCTGTCCTAGTCTAGGATCGTCTGCTGGAAGAACAGTTACGTGATCGAAATAATATTCTAGGAATTGTTTGACTGGTCCTAGTTCGCCAAACGGAACAATCCAGCCGTGTTCGTCAATGTCACCAGCAAATGTAAACTCAACTTCACGATCATAACCGTGGACGCTGGCACATTCTCCTGGGCTACCGTCGGGTTCTTTATCAAAATATTGAGCGTGACCGCAGGGTAGATATTTGAAAACTTTTGTCGCTTTGATTTTAATTGCCATCTCTAGTCTCCTTTAATGAATGAGCAAGTTTGATGACACGCAGAGTATTTAAAGTGGGGTGAATGTCGCAGTCCACTATTAAGTTAGTATATAACAAAACTATTTATAATGCAACGAACGACACGTTGTTTTTCTGCCATTCTGTTGGAAGTTTCCATTGCGGAGAGTTTCTTATTATAAATTTTGTGTTAGGGTAGTATTTAAAAATTTGTTCTATTTGATAAATCCAATAACTTGGATCTACAGATTGAGAATTGGCATTTGAATAATTATTGGTATCTTTATACACATTATTAACTAGGTTATCAGTTGAATATAAATCAAACCCAACAATTTCTAATTCTTTAAACCCTAGGTTTGCACCTAACAGTATAGCATAGCCGCCACTACCCCAATGTTCCGG
>Ga0255143_1000166_pt1 | contig 27215 bp, 28 predicted proteins | sample Atl_Cont_RepC_0h_FD_183625 | JGI IMG/M metagenome (GOLD analysis project Ga0255143, IMG submission 183625) | Freshwater microbial communities from Altamaha River, Georgia, United States - Atl_Cont_RepC_0h | ecosystem: Environmental > Aquatic > Freshwater > River | place: USA: Georgia | collected...
GAGTCCTTGCCCTCCGCCGCCATCGCTTTCGCCGTCTCCAGCGAGTCGCGCATGAACTGGGGCACGTTGGCCTTCTCCCCGGCGAACTGATACAGGATGCTCGGACTCTCCGGGTTGAACCGCTCGCTCAACGGGATCACCGAGCCGTCGGGGCGGCGGGTCACAGGGTCGGCGGACTTGATCTGGTTGGGGTCGAAAAGACTGATTTGTGGCGGGCTACCCCCGGCGGGAGTCTTCAACGTCCCCGTAGCCCAAACAGCGTCATACCCCGCGTCTTTCGCTTGCTGGACAACCTCGGCGTCGCTGCCGACTGGGAACATACTGAAAAGCCTCTCAGCCGCAGCGGTAGCATCGTCTCCTTTGATGGGGTTCTCAATCTTGGCGTAACCCCTGATTACCTTACTCCCACCCAGCCTCTTCGCGTAGTCCTTGGCCGACTTATCTTCCAATGCAACATAGATTCCGGGTCCGAAATTCCCGATCCTGCTTGGACGAAACTCCGTGAACTCGGAAGCTGTGCCATGGAACACCTCGGTTGTGTAACCCGCAGCCCGAGCCGCCTCGTCCACCATCCGCTGCGCCGTCTCCATGTCGCCCGCCTCGACGGCGGCGAGATACTCGGCATCCCGCGCCGCCGCGGCATCGTCCTGACGCAGCCCCGACCCCGGCGTCCCGCCTCGGGTCACCACCACGCGGGACACGTCGAGGCCGGACGCTTGGATCAGCACATCGACCGCTTCGGCCTGCTCCGGGGTGACGCCCAGGTTCGCGACCATGGCGTCCTTGGAGTAGGGTGCGGGGGTCAGCGATACCCCTTCTTCGGCCGCGGCACCTCCCCGCGCTTCGCCTTCGACAGTGCGATCGCGACGGCCTGCTTCTGGGGTCGGCCCTCCTGAACGAGTCGCTTCACGTTCGCGGAGATCACCTTGTTGCTGGTCCCTTTCTTGAGTGGCATCGGTTTGCGGGGTTGTGAGTTCGGCGAGAAGTTCCTCGTCTGTAGGGGTCGGCCCCTCTTCAGGCAGCCCGAGAAGTTTTCTCTCGTCCCGAATTTCTTTCTCAAGCTGCGCAACATTCACCTCGCGGGCGCGGCGTTCGCCGGGTTTCGCAGTTTCGAGGCGACCTTTTGCGCGGGCGAGAAGGTTCTCAAGGGATTCGAGATGCGACCGGTCCTTCGGGGTCTGAAAATCGCCCACGACTGGTTCGCTCGCCGCAGCGGTCGCGCTCGTGGGACTGTCGGAAACTTGTGGGGCTTGTGTCTCACCCGTGTCACTCAAACCGGTTTGTGTTGCACGAACCGGCGTTTCGTTCACGACAACGGGTTCCGTGACCGCCGGAATGTCCGAAACTTCTCCTTCACGCTGAGTCGGTTGACCCGGTTTCGGGGGTTCGACTTGTCCGGTTTCTTGTCCGACTACCGGCTGCCCCGGCTCCACTGCTCCCTCGACTCCTTGACTCGGCGGAGCCATGGCTTCTCGGCCCGTCGGAGCAGGTCCAACAGGCTCGGCGGGGGCGGGCTGCCCTGCCACGTCTCCGGTTCCCGGCGCGACAGGTTGATCGGCGGCTTCCGCCACCGTTGGTTCGACGGGTTGTTCATCGGGTGTCGGGGTAGGCGTGATTGGCTCCATCGCCGCTTTGGCGGACTCCGGGGACTCGGTGACAGCGCCCATGGCGAGATCGGTCGCGGCACGTTGCGCCACGTCCACCGCTCCACCGATCGCGCCGCCGACTTGGAACGCCTTGACGGCATCGGACCACGCGGTTGCGAGATTCTCGTTGGGGTCGGCGAGGAGGAACGCTTGGAGGATCTGGTCGATGCCCTCTTCGGATGCTTCACCAAGGTAGGCTTTGGCAACACCGCCTGCCAGTGACCGCAGCTCGGGCGACTTGGCGAGGTTCTTGATGCCCTGCTCCTTGGCGATCTGGAGCACTTGGCGGATGGTCGCCTCCTCGGCGGCTTGACCCACGGCCACACGCTCGACCGCGCCCGCCGAGCCCGTGCCGAACATCGCGGTCACGAGAGTCGTGGTGATACCGGCGCGTGCGGCCTTGTCGCGTGCCACGTCCTCCGTGGTGCCCTGTGCAATCTCATCGGCGTAGGTCAAGCCCGCTGACTGGAGACCAGCCGCGCCGAACGTGCCGAGGACAGCAGGGGCTTTGCCGAACACCGAGAGCATCCGGCCAGTGGCCATCTGAGCCCCGATCGAGGGAATCTCCTCGATGATGTCGCCGACGATGCCCGTCTCCGGGAGACCCTGGCGCACGAGGTTGGTGCCCTCGACGGCTTCTCCGGCGAGACGGGTTGCGGCGTCTAGTCCTGCGAGACCCGCAGCGCCGAGGATTTGCGTGCCAACTTTCGCGCCACCCGTGACGGCGCGACCGGCCAAACCCCAGAGCTTCTCCTTGAGACCGGAGGCGCGTCCGAAGACATCCTTCTCGTAGTCGAGCACGAACTGGGGCGTCCCGACATCGGTGCGGTTCTGCTTCTTGGCCCACTCGCTCGGGGGCTCGAATCCTTCGAGAGCCTTGGCACCAAGAGCCCCGGCGGGGTTCACGTCGGAGACTTGTCCGACGACCGTTGCGGCAGCTTCGTACGCCGCGAGCTTCTCGCTGGCGAGGTTGGTGCGTGCCTGCGGGAGCGAACGCAGCGCGGCGTCCTTGGCCTCCTGCGGGGCGTTGGCGCTTGCGATGAGTTGCTCCGACTTGACGGGGTCGAGCCAGTCGGAGTCCTGCGGGTTGGGGATGATGGAGCCATCCGACAGGACACGGAGCTTTTCGCCCTCGGTCCACGTCCGCTGCGTGTTGCCGAGGTCCGACCATGCGGCTTGGACCTCTTCGTCGGACAGGTTGTTCGCCTGTTGGAAATCGTGGAAGACCTTCTGGATCGCCTTCTGGTCAACAGCGGGACCGGCCGAGTCGAGACGCGCACCCATCTTCTGCGCTCCCATGGTGGTCACGCCACCGATCGTGCCGACGATGCCCTCACGCTGCTGGCTCAAGAGCGGCAAGTCCCAGTCACCATCGGGACGGCGGCGGATGCCCTTGTCCTGCGCCCCTTCGAGAGCCGTGGTGACGGAGCTGAAGAGCTTGTTGTCCTCAAGTGTCTTGGCGAGATCGGACGCACGGGACCGGCGGATCGGCGCGGCGGGCGCTTCCACCGCAGCAGGTTGCGCCGCTTCGCCGTCGAGTTGCGCCAAGAGCTTCGGGTCGGTCACGTAGCCGTTGTCCTCCGACTCGGGGGCCTCAAGTTTCGACAGAAGCTCCGGGTCGGTGATGTAGTCGGAAGGCATGGCGATTTGTAGTGTCAGTCCGTGGCTCGTTTCCAGCCTTTTCCGTCGTGCTCGTAGGTGACGCCGTCGATGGTTTTGCGCTGGACCGCCGGGGCGGGCTTCGTGTCAGAAGCCTCGTCCTCTTCAAACGACTCCTGGGCGTGCTTCCAGAATCGACGGCGCAGGTCGCGTTGCTTCTCGGTGAGCTTGGTTGCACCGGGGCTCTTGTCCTCCCCGGCGTTGACGTAGTCCTCGGCGTTGGTGAACCGGTAAGCCGCGTTCAGTTCGTTGTCGAACTTCTTCGCGTCCCACGCCTTCGCTTGACGAAGTCCTTCGGGATTGTCCAGTGCAGCCGTTTCGATGTCCTTCTCGCCAGAGGCTTTGAGGAACACGTCCACCTGACTCGGGAAAGCGCCCTTGTCCTCGACCATGGTCTTGAACATGGGTCGCTGCTCACGGGTCTTCTTGCTCAGGTCTTCGGGCTTCGTGGCGCGGATGCGACCTTCCTGCATCGCCTTCTGGCGACGGTCCCACTCGGACCCCTTGGCGGCAAACTCGCGGTCCTTGGCGCGGGCGATCAGACCCGCTTGGTCCACGGTGCCGTCGGGCAGGGTGAACTCCTGCCGGTCCTCGGGTTTGAGGTACATCATGGTCGGGTTCAAGTCCGCACGGCTTTTCAGCATGGTGAGCTGGTGCTCGCGGGTCTTGCTCGTCTCGACGGCGCGACGGGCGTCGTCTGCGTCCGCGTTCTTGGCTTGGATGGCAACACGGAGCGCCTCGTCCTCGACAAGTGCGGGCGGGAGACTGGTGACGAACTCGGCGAGCCGCTCGGTGTAGTCCGGCGCGGTGGCGTCGATCTGGTTGAAGGCACGGAACAGCTCGACGCGGGACGACTCGGCCTGTTTCCGCGCTTCGTAGTCCTCGTCCTCGCGGGTCCACGTCAGGCGTTCGCGGGCCATCTGCTCCTCGTCGAACTTGCGCCGCTGCTCGTCCTGCCGCAGCCGGTAGAGTCGTTCCGCCGACCCGGCGAGGGCCTCGGACGCCTCCTGCCCGATGCGGGCGTTGGCGTAGCGGGAGATGACGTTCTGCCCGGCGGCAGGGTCGAAGAAGTTCGTCTGCGGGGGAGCGAACCGGTCGGCAACGGCGGTGAGTGGATCGGCCATGAGTGTTCAGCGGTTGCGGTTCCACCATTCCGCCCGGCGATCGAACGCCTCGGGAGAGACGCCGCCGTAGCGGGCACCGCGCTCCTTCAGCGCGGCAACCTCCTCGGGCGTCTTGGCCTCCTTGAGCGCGGTGTCGAGGGTCTGGCGATACTTGAGCCGCTGGTCGCCCTTGAACACGTTGGTCGGATTCTCGACCCCGAGGAAACGTGCGGCGGACTCGCCGCGGCGGAACTGCTCGGCGTCCACGTCGGTCTCGTTGCGGCCCCCTTCGAGCATGTCGAGGGCTGCGGTGGCGCGGGTCGGCATGGCGGGTCCAGCGGCGGGGGCGGTTGCGGTGGACGGGGTGGCGGAAGGGGCGGCTCCACCGGCCATCTGCTCGGCGGCAGCACGATCCAGCGCCATCTTGCGCTCCATGTCGGCCGCGGCGCGACCCTGAGCATCGAGACGCCCTTGGATGCCCGCGTCGAACTCGGTCTTGGTTCGGATGCCGCCCGGCGAGAACCCACGCATGTTGGCCTCTTCGCGCAGCCTGATCGCCTCAAGCGCGGAGCCAGCGTCGCCCCGGCGAGCTTGACGACGGAGCAGGCGCATCGCCGTGTTGTAGTCCTCCTGCTGCCTGCGATACTGCTGCCCGGCCATGCCGGAGAGCGGAGTCTTGCGCAAGGACGACATGGAGCCCAGCGGGCTCGACTGGAGGCGACTGAGACGATTGAGACCTTTGAACTCTTCTTCGGCCATGGCGGTGATTTAGCGGACGTTGCGGATGCCCCGGACACCCATGCCCGAGGGACGGAAATTGACGGAGCGGGTGGCGTTGCCGCGCTGTGCCTGCTCCTTGTTGTCGAGGGAGCGGAGGGCGTCGGCGATGTAGCTGCGGGCCTGCCCGAGGTCGTTGGCCTCCTCGAAGATGATGCCGAACATCATGAGCTTGAGGGCCGTGGCGTCGGGACAACGGGTCACGGAGACTGCGTCCTCGGGGACGCTGGAGTCGTTGAACTCCGGGTCGAACAGCGTCACCGGGGCGTAGTGGACGAGAGCCGTGACCACGTCGTCATCGTCGAGATGACCCGTGACCTTGTAGTGGCGGTTCCCGTCATCGTTGAGACCCTGGTCGATCAGGCGGGTCGAACCGACGCCGAGGTCCACTTCGCCGCGTCCGCCGGGGACGAATTCGTAGTCCTCGTCGCGAATGTCCACCGCATCCTTGGACACCCGTGCCCCGAGAATCGAGGCGTAGCCGGCGGGCAGGACCACGAGACCATCAACGGGGGTGAGCGTGGTGCGGGTCTTCGTCCAGCGCCAGCGCCCGTATTCGAGGAGACGCATGTCCGCTTCCGTCAGGAGACGGAGGAACTCGTCGTCGTCATTGGGCGCAATCTTCCCAAGGAACATTTCCTTGAGGCTTGTGACGGTGGGCATGTGCGGATGCTACGCGCCCCGAGTTGAAAGTCGAGAGCGGATTTACCTTGACGCCAATTCCTCGCGAATCTTGGCCACTTGCGCGGCCGAGACGCCCCTGTAGTTCTTGGCGATCTGGTGGTTGGTCTTGCCCGGATAGGCGAGGATGGCCTTGCGGATGCGATCGTCCAACGAGGACGGCGCGGAGGGGGCTTCCCCGACACGCTGGACCACGCGGTAGCAGACGACCTTCTCGGTCATCCTGCGCCCAGGGTTCCACACCGAGAACTCCTTGCGCTCGATGTCGCCGCTGGCGATGCCTGGCTTCAGGATGTCGGAGACCCGGTCGGGGGCGCATTCGAGGCTGGCGGCGACTTGGTCTCGGGTGTCCCAGCCTTCGGGGATGGTGAATCGCTCCGCGTTGAGCGTGTCGATGGTCTTCTTCCAGTTGTTCTTCATGGGCGCTTGGGTGTCAGTCGAGGAAAATGGGGGCGGTGACGGTGCGACCGTGCTTCTTGTCCATCAGGAAGTAGGTCTGCGACGGCTTCTCGAACGGTGCTTTGATAGACAGGGCGTAGGGGCCGTAGCCGATCAGGCACCCGTTGGAGATCCACTTCGGGTTCTGCTGGCTCTGGTGCCAGTGGCCGAACACGTCGAGGTCGGCGGTGACGCCCTTGTTCCAGCTCGCGATGGCCTTCTCGACCGGGATGGTCAGTCCCCCGATGCCTCCCTGATACTTCAGACCGTCGCCGTGGTGAAACCGCACGCTGCGACCGTAGCAGTCGAGGTAGAGGTGGTAGCCGTCCGCAACGTGCCAATCCGCCTTGTGGCCGAGCTGCTTCTTGAGGACGTGGTAGAGCATCCACTCGTAGGAGTTCTTGGCTCCGGTGCTGACGCGAGACTTCTGGGTGGTGCGGCCATGATTCCCATAGGTGCAAGGAATCACGATTTCCGAGAAGTGCTTCCCGAGGAACTCGACCCCGGAGGCGACGCGATCCTGGAGCCAGAGAACCGTCTCGGTCGGCGAGAGTCCGTTGGACTCGACCAGCTCCTCGTGGATGTAGCCGGTCATCAGGTCGCCGCCGAGAAACAGGACGAGCCGGTCGATCTTCGCCCCGGCCCGTTGGATGTCCGTCATGCGGACGACGTTCTTGAAGAACCGCTCGATGCGCCGCTCGGCGATGTCGAGGTTGAACTCGTTGAGCCCGTTGACCGTTTTGCCCTCGACGGTCTCCTCGACGTGCCAGTCGGACGCGATGGCGAACGCTGTCGCCTCGCCGTCCATGGACTTGTCGGGCTTGATCTTGGTGATGCTCGGCTGGGAGCCGGTGATTGCAAGAGCCGCCTCCACTTGAAGGGACTGCTCCTCGATGATGGCGAGGAGCCGTTTCCGCTCCTCGTTGTGTTCCGAGACGGTGCGCTGGTGCTTCCGCGCCTGCACGTCGTGGATGGCGGTTGACCACTGGTTGTTGCTCATGGTGGCGCAGGGCTAGCAGAATCAACGGCTACGGGCAAGCACGAACACGTTACTTCATGAGCATCTGCTCCCACTCGGCAGGCTGCGGGAACCTCTCGATGAGGGCCTCCTTCAGCTCGTGGGTCAGGTGCCGGTCGGCGTAGTTGAGAAACATGGCATCACCGAACGGGAGCCCGTGGGCACGCTCGTCGCCGATCTGGACCGGGTTCTCGCCGTAGAGGTGGAAGTAGGGGATCTCCATCGGGAACTTCTCCCACGTCCCGAAGCGACGAAACACGTCGAGCGCCTTGGTCCGCTCGAAGACGTAGGGCATGTGGGTCGAGAAGACCTTCTGGTCGGTGATGCCCTCCTTGGCGAGCTGCCGGGATACCTTGAGCACGCCGATGCGCCACGGGTTGAGGTTGACGTGGGTCCGGGTGAGGAAGTCGGGGCTCACGTCCCGAAGGTAGCGAGTGACCTCGCAATCCCGCCATGTGACCGGTTTGAGCAGCACGATGTCGTCGTTCATCCAGAGCACCTTCTCGGCCATCTGGACTCCTCGTGTCAGGGCTTCCCGGTAAGTCCAAGCCCCGAGGTAATTGACGCGGGGGTGCTCGGCGAGCCACGCCGGGCGACGGGTGCCGAGGATGTAGATGGGGCAGTGTTTATCCTCGAAGTGCTTCTCGATGGAGCGGAGGGAGATGCGCAGCTCTTCCCATCGCTCCGCGTCGGCGTGCCACGGGTAGACGATGGCCCGCTCGATGCCGGGCGGCGGCAGTTCGAGCGCGATCTTGGCGACCGGAGCCTGAATCCCGAAACCCTTGGAAATGCCCATCTTGAGCCAGCGGTCGGGGACCGGGTTCCAGTCGCCATAGGCACCCGGCTTGTGGTGCCAAATCTCCGGGACGATGACGGGACCTTTCTCGCCGAGCCACGCGCCCCACCAACCGAAGGTCGAGTTCGAGATGATGTGAGCGTCGCAGGAAGCGAGGGTCCGCAACCCGTCGATCGGCTCCTGGGGCGGCATCACCGTCACGTCGTCGAGCTTGCCGAACTGCGACTGGCACCACTCGGGGTCGTCCGAGACGACGATGAAATGAGGCGAGGAGACGTTGGCCCGCATCCACGCCATCGCGTTGTTGAAGTAGTCGAGGGTCGTGACTTGCAGTCGCGAGTGGCCGATGTAGTCGCCGCGGCGGACTTGCACCGCAACGGGCGTCGTGCCTTCCGGGTTCGGCAGCTCCATCGGTTCGAGCTTGAAGATTTGACGGATGTCGTCGGCCGCATCGTCGAAGCACTCTTCGGCTTGGAACGGACACGAGATACCGCAGAACCGCTCCTTGGACTCGGTGATGCGCGTGACCGCCCGCTCCACAAGCGTCCGGTTGCCCTGACCCGCCCGCATCATGAGGAGTGGATACTCGACGTAGGGACTCTCCCCGAGGCCGAAGGCGGCGAGACCGAAGTCGCGCTTGTTGCTCGGACGCCAGATCCAACGGAACGGCAGGTTGAGTCGCTTGGCGATGCTGTAGCCAGCGGCCCACTCGAAGAGCTGATTCCCTAGACCCGCGTCTTGGACGAACTCCTGCACGACCACCTTGCCCCAGCAGTCGAACGGGCCTTCCGGCAACACGTTGCGACGGAGACCGTCGGGCTTGACATCGAGCAGTCCCGTCTTGCGGTAGGTCTCGATGTCGCCTTCCTTCTCGGTGCCCCAGAAGTGGATGAACCACGACGCCTCGAAGTCGCGGCCCCAGCGGTTCCAGTCGGACGAGAGTCGAAGTATCGACATCCCGTTGAACCGAGCGGCCCATGCGACAGCGTTGAGCCAGTGCTGCTCTTGGAAGCCCCCGGCGTCGATCATCGCGTGCCGCTCCATCTCCACGAGTAGTTTCTTCGCCGACTCGCGGTCAATGGACCAGACTCCGGCGTTGCAGTAATCGTGGTCAGGGGTGGCCGGGCCGTAGTGTTCCGCGCACCACGCGTACCACAGATCGTTGTGGGCGCGATGTGTCGAGTCGGTGGCGAGCCGCATCCCCCGGAGAAACGGGAACTCGGGAGCATCGTCGCGCACGAGCACGTCCGCATCGACGTAGAGGAAGTAGCTGGCTTTGCCCTTGAGGAACTCGCGCAGCATGTCGATCTGAACGAACTTGGGCGACGGGTAGGCTTCCCACGCGGAGGGGTCGCTCCAGACACGGAGCTTGTAGCCGTGGCGCTCGCACCATGCGTCGAGAGTCGGGGCGCACTCGGCGAGCCACGGGGCGTCGCCGAACCGGAGAGTGTGGACTTCAGTTTTCACGGGATGAAGAGGCAATCGAATTGCGGGTCGCCGGGCTTCGCCTTCGACGGGTAGAGGATCTCGGTGCGGTAGCCGAGCGACTTGATGAGATCACGCAGCCCCTCGCCCGTGAATCCGTTCGCGTTGAGAGCGCCTTCGTTGATCTCGACGAAGAGAATCGGCTTGTGGCGCGTGATGGTGCCCGCCATGCCGGTGATGACGTTCGGCTCCCATCCCTCACAGTCGATCTTCACGAATCCTGGGGCGGGGCGAGGCGCAGGGAAGTCGTCGAGAGCGACCGCGTCCACCGACCATTCGCCCTCCCGGACGATGCGAGACGCTCCCGCGTTGTCGAGCTGCGTGAAGCTGAGGGTCCCGTCACGATCGGACGCGGCGACGTTGTAACACGTCGCGTCGGGGCAGTTGTGAGTGAGGCACGCGAACGCGGGCGGGTTCGGCTCGAACGCGATGACCTCCGCACCCCAGTCGATATACTGGCGCGTGTGGTCCCCGATGCAGGCTCCGATGTCCCAGATGACATCGACGCCCGAGACGTAGGGCGCGAGGAACTTGAAGACCCACGGGTCGGTCACGATGGTGCCCTTCTGCTTGGCCCATGCGGAGAGGTGCGTGTCGCCTTCGATCACCCACTGACCGTTGGGTAGAGCTTCGATTCCGGGGGGTGGTTTCATGCGAGGATGCGGTTGATCTCTTCGAGGTCTGCTTCGATTGGATTCCGCCCAAGTGTCCGAAACTGATGGACGGTCAGCTCCGGCAATTCGTCCTTGGACGTGTCGATCCAGTGGAACCGGTCGTGGTGAAAGCGCCATGCGTGGTGCCCGAGGACGTTGTATTCAGTGAACCAGTGAGAGTTCATCACGTAGTCGGCGAGAGCGCGGGTGTGCTGGAACACGCACCATTGACGCAGGTCTTTGAGCAGCCACGCGGGGATCATGAAGGGTTGGCGTCGCATGAACTCGTGCTCGGGTTCGACCCCCGCGAACTCTTGCATGACTCTTTTCCACTTCGCCGTTGACGGCAGCGCCTTGATGACCAAGTCCCACGGAGTGTGGAGCCAGATCGGTTTGCCGTCGCGGAAGTAGGTCTCCGGCGTGACGGGGGTCTTAAACAGCGTGTCGGAATCCGTGATGAGAACGTAGTCCGCGTCGGTCCAAGTGTCCGCGTGGAGCTTGTCCACCTGCTGTTGGAGGTAGCCGATGCGGGGAGACCGATCGGTCTTGTTCACGACGACCGTGTTGCGGAACCCGGTGCAGAACTTGTCGATGCTGGCCAAGCACTTCTCGTGGTAGGCGGCATCGCCGGGGTAGGTGCGGATGAACAGGTCGCAAAGGATCGGCGTGTCAGTCACGCTCGTAGCCTTGTAGCGAAGTCCCGCCTCGGTCAAGCGGAATCCTCAGATGATGACCAAGTAGTAGATGTTGTTCACATCGTTGGTCTCGATGGCATGCGCCCCGGTCGAGGTGTAGGAGTCGATCTGGATGCTATCGGTCGAAGGAGTGCAGACGAGGTGGCCGGTGTAGCCAGCGATCAACGCTCCCGCGTGAGTAGCGATGACGTAGGACGAGGAAGTCACGCCGGACACGGAGACAGTCGCGGTGCCCGCGGCGAGGGTGACGACCCCGTAGACGATGCCGAGGCTCGCGAGGACCGCATCCCTGTTGGCCGCGCCACCGATCGCCCGACCCAACGTGGTCAGGTCGAACGTGGCGGCGGTGCCCGCTCCGGTGAAGTAGATGCCCTTGTTCGCGGCCGAGGTGAGTCCTGCGATCGCGGCGAGGTCCGCATCGTAGGCTTGCACGTTGGTGCCGATGGCCAGACCAAGGGCGGTGCGGGCGTCGGACGCGGAGGTGGCTCCCGTCCCGCCGCTAGCGATGGGCAGGGCCGAGGTGAGCGACACGGTGCCCGTCGCGGTAAGGTTGGTGAAAGTGCCCGCCGCCGCAGTGGACGCCCCGATGGTCGTGGCGTTGATCGAGCCGCCCGTGATGGCTACAGCCGAGGCGTTCTGCGTGCCCATGGAGCCGATGCCGAGCGCGGAGCGTGCGCCCGAAGGCGTCGTGGAGCCTGTTCCGCCTTGCAGAACCGCGAGAGGGTTGGTCAAGGTCAGCGTGGTGGCCGAGGCGGTGCCGAGAGTCGAGTTGGTGCCGGTCAGGTTGGTGAAGGTGCCCGCGGCAGGGGTGCTCCCCCCGATGACCACGCCGTTGATGGTGCCGCCGGTCAGGGTTGCCGCCGAGGAGCTGAGAGTGACGCCCGAGACGGTGCCGCCCGTGATGGTCGCCGCCGAGGAGCTGAGAGTGACGCCCGAGACGGTGCCGCCCGTGATGTTGACGCTGTTGGCCGCTTGAGTCGCGATCGTGCCGAGGCCCGTGACCTGGGACGGCGAGATGGTGATCGGATCGCTCCCGGCTGCGGAGTGCGTGGCGGCGTGGTCCAACGGGTCGGCGTAGCCGAGGTTGGAGAGCACGAGGACGAAGTTGTCTTCCAGTTCGACGGGGTCGTTCACGGCGGGATGGGGATGTTCGGGTTGAGGATTGCCCGGCCCCACAGCATGAGGTAGCGGCGGGAACCCAGCGTCATGAAGATCGAGTAGGAGTAGCCCCGATCGGTGCGGAGAAGGAGAGACTGGGTGTCGGAAAGCGACATGGTGACTTTCCCATCGGCTCCGTCGGTCACGAGGTCGAACTCGAACTCGGCGGTGATGGTGTCTTGGGTGGCGTTCGGATTCTTGATCTGCCCGACGAACGTGGCCGCTCCAATATCGACCGGAGACCCGTCTCGGGTCTTGATCGTCGCCACACGGGACCAGTCCGCCCCGCGCTCGATGGTGATGTCCAGATTGGCCATGGCTCGTTCTACGTGGTTCCAGCGGCGAACTCCATCCCGAATTTCAGAAGAAAGAGCCCCCGCCGCTTCCTCCGTCGTTGCACTCGCCGACTTCGAGGACCACATCGCCCTCGGTCTTCATCTGACCATTCTCCCATTCGAGGATGGTTTCGGGGACCGTGGAGCCGCAGCGAAGGATCTTCAAGGCCCCGGTTTTGCCACGTTCCCCCTCGAAAATGGCCGTCACCAAGCCCTGATCGACCGTGATGTTCCCGTCGATGTTGAAGTTGGCCGAGCCGCCCGCCCCGACCGTGGCGACCATGATGTCTTCGTCCTGCTCCTCAACGGTGACGCCCGCTCCGGGTCTGGCACGGATCGAACGCAGCTTGTTCTCCTCGTCACCCACCTCCTGCTCCACGAGCACCGCCGCGCCGCCGCCGACGTTCTTGAGGCGCTTGGCGCGGTCGAGAACTCCTTCCTCCTCCCCTTCGGTCAGGATGTCGTTGCCCTCGCCGATGTTTTCCAGCACCAAGTCCTCCCCGACCGACGTGGTCCGAGGAACGAAGCGATCGTTCTGTGCGACGGGATAGCTGCGTCGGGGCGCAAGACCACCTCTCGACCGGATCAGCACTTCGGGTGCCGGGTCGGCGGACCATGCGGGCATCACGCCCCGGAGTCGTTCGAGAGCGGTCATGCGGGGAGCTGGGAGACGGATGCTGTGGCCAGAATCTCGTTGGTGGTGGGGTCGAGGAAGTCGATCCGGGACGAGCGGGTGCCGGGGGTGGGGTTGGCGGCGACGGCGTAGTAGAACTCTTGGACCGTGTTGATGTCTCCGGGAATCTCGATCTGGAGCGGACTCGCGGTGAGCCACGGGGTTTCCGGCGGAATGCTGAAGGTGATGGTCTTCTTGGTGATGATCTGAAGGGCGAAAGTGCCGCCCTGCGAGCCGACCTCGATCCCCCGAACCCCGATACCAACGATGCGGACATCGTGGACATCGCTCTCGTAGCCGGGGATAGAACCGCTCCCGGTGCCCGAGCGGACAACCCGGCTCACTGCGGTGTCGTTGTCGTAGACCGTGCCGCCGCCAGCATTGATGATCGTGACCTGCACCTCCCACAGCCCGAGGCGCGAGCGGCGGGTGTCCACTCCGGCGATGGTGGTGGACGAACCGGCGAATCCCGCGAAGTTGGGTGTCGCAGGGAGCGTCTTGGACCCAGGGGCATTGAAGGCGTCCGACGGCGAACCCCCCTGCACGTAGTTGACCTGCGCGGGCAGCTCGATCTCGTCGTGGACGGACGCCGGGGCGTTGTACTGCCGGGCCAAGGCGAACGCCCGGTTCCCCTGATCGTGCGCCGACGCCCACCAACGGACCATGCCGAACGTCTCGGCTCGCGTCGTGATCTTGGTGGTCGGGTAGGCTGCTCGGACGGCGTCGGGGTCGTCCGTGATGAACCGCAACACGGTGGCGTCGTAGGGTCCGGGCGCGGGCTCGACGAGGTCGATCTCGAAGAAGAAGTCCTCCGCGTAGTCGGGAGGCGCGTCGCTGAAGGCGTAGGCCCAAGCGCCGAAGAGCTTGATGGACTTCAGGAGGAGCGGGAACTGGTAGTTGGCGTCCGAGGCGATCGAGTCGATCTGGATCGGGAAGTTCGGGTTGCCGCTCCCGTCGAGGTCGCCCGGCTCCCAGACCACCTCGGAGGTGATCTTGAAGTCGTGGAAAATGTTGCCCGGCTGGATCTCGACCAAGGTGCCGTAGGTGCCGCTGCCGACTTCCGTCTGAGCGGGGACAACCTGACGGGTGATGCGGATGGTGCGCTGAAGCACCTCGTCCCACTGGTAGGACACCAGTCGCTCCGGGACGTAGACCTGTCGCACGAGCACGTAGAGCGAGTCCAGCTCCGTCTCGGTGCGGCTCAGGGCATCCTCCGCGTAGACGAACTGGCTGAAGCGGGTATCGGCGGTGCCCACGACCGGCCGCACGAACTCGTTCTCGACGGTGGGCTCGACCGCGTCCGCCTGCGCACGGGTGCGGGCGAAGTATTTCTCACGCGGGACGAGGAAGCTGCGGGTGAGCTGATCGCCCGTGAACTCGAAGTTGTAAGCCTCCTGATTGATGCGGTCGGAAGCGTAGAACCACCGGGACCACTTGTCCGGGGCCTGCGGACTGACGTAGACCAGCTTGTGCTCGGGGTATTCACCGCGACCCCGATACGGGTCTCCGAACTTCCACTGCTTGTTCTCCGGGAGGTCGCCGTTGCGCTCGACGAAGAAGAGCAAGTCCTCGCGTCCGGGCGTTGGCCACGTCAAGACGGGGTCAATGCTCGGCGACGGTGAACGAGGCCGCTGTTCTTGCTCGGGAGGCTTCGGCATGGCTCAGGGAATCAGTTTCAAACGCGAACCGCAAGCACCTTGGAGCACTCGCCGTCGTTGGCTTGGAAGAATCCGCCGAAAACGTTGACCGCCGCGAAGTAGATCGGGGCGAGCGGGAACCCCGCCAACCGCATCAGGTCGTAGAACGCTTGGTCGCACTGGAGCCGGGAGAACGGGAAATGCTCGGTGTGACGGAACTGGTAGAGCACATCGTGAACCAGTGTTTCGAGGAAGAGGCAGAAGTCCGGCGCGGCCGTGGCCCCGTTCCACGAGTAGCCTTCCCGGATCGTCAGGATGCAGCGGTTGTTTTCGCACGGGGCCAGCCGCATCCACTCGATGCCATGCTTGTCCCGGAAAGAGATCGTGTCGGTCAGAGGCACGTCGATCACGACTCGGGTCGTGCGCAGCGTCGTGTATCTCCACTTCTTGCTGCGGTTGCGGCGGAAGTGCTCCCCGAGAAGAAACGCTGGCGCTTCGGAGATCATTCGGTGTCGCGGTGGTCCTTTTGCATCAGGACGTTGGTGTTGTGGCGGTTCTCGACGGCCCGGCGAAGGGCCTTGAACTCCAAGGTCTGCTCCGTGGTCGCGTGGATGAGACGCTCGCGGGACTCCATGCTCCTCGCAGAGTCCTCTTCGAGCTTCTTCATGAGAGCGTCCCGATCAACGATCCGGGCATCGTTGGCCTTCTTCAGCTCGCGCCACAGGTGGATGACGGCGTAGGACAAGCCGACGGTGATGAGCGGGGTATCGGCAGCCTTGACCCACGGCGGGAGCGTCTCGACCGCTTGCGCCAACTGGCCAGCGGTCCACGATGTGATGGCGAAACCGCCTCCGGCGGCGGCTTTGATGAGGTCGGTGTGAAGCTCCGTGTGCATGGGGGTGTGGGTCAGGTGATGGGGCCTTCGATCAGGACGTAGGGGAAGGTCTTCTGGCTGGACGCCTTCAGCTCCTTCATGACGAGGGCGTAGAACGCATCCCACTGCGCGGGCGGAATGGTCTGGCAACCCTCGGAGCTGGTGGTGTTGCGGCCTCCACGGTGGATGTTGATAGCGACACCCGGACGCGGGTTGACAACCCCGTCACGGGTGACGGGGAGCTGCTCGCCGGGCGTCGCCGGGCGGAAGGCAGGGTAGGACACGATGCGACCGGGACGATCGCGGCTGATCCCGTGGCGACCGGGGCGGTAGAGATGGACGCCGGGGACGAGGGAGGCGATGCCGGGACGGAAGACGGAGGGGTCAGTATTGGCGTTGAACGCGGCGAAGGTCTCCGGGCCGACGACGAAGATGGCGTCGTCGTAGATGCCGCGGTCGTTGGTGCCGGGCTTACCCATGGTGTCGCGGTAGTAGCCTCGAACGCCGACGAGGTAGACGGCAGGGAGATCCTTCGCGGCTTTCTTCGCGAGGCGCTCGACGAGAATGCGGGTGGCGCGAGGTCTGGAGGGCGGGATCATGGTTTCAGGTCCATTTCGTTTTTGCGGCCCACCACGCGGCGGACATCTTGCCGCGGGCGATGTTCTTCGCGTGACGGGCCTTGAACGCGTCGTTGCGCTTGGTGCCCTCGGGCGAGCCGAGGACGTTCTGCTGGCCGAAGCGGATCGTCTTGACCTGGTCCCCCGACTTGGCCACGACGACGTGGCTCTTGGTCGGATGGCTCGGCGTCCGCTTCGGCTTGTTGTAGCCGGAGACGCCTGCGCGGGAGAGTCGAGAGTCCTTCTTCATGTCGGTCACTTCTCAGAGTAGATCAAGATGGCGCGGGCAGCCTGCTCGCCGTCGATGGAGAACGACTTCGCACCGTCGCTGTCGATCCGCAGGGTGCAGCTCGTCGCGAAGATTACGGCGAACGTGATGACCCCGAGAACGATGGCCCGGAGGACGGCGTGGAGAGCGGGATTCATGGCGAGGAAATGATTTGGAGCTGGTCCCGGAGGATGTCATTCACGTGGTCGGTGGCAAGCCAATCCTGTAGCATTTGGCGGTGTTCCGGCCCCGTGTTGGAGTAGGTGCGGGTCATTCCGCTCCGTCCGACAATGATGAGATAGGGCTCCCCCGACTCGTCGAGAATGTCGGACGCATCTTCGAGGAAGTCGTTGGTCATGGTCAGGGGGAACCGTTGAAGTTGCGGTGGCTGGCAGGCGCGGTGCCGAATGGACCCCAGTGCCCGTTGGCCTCGGGCTCGACGCGGCGGGTGGCCGGGGTGTCGAGCGGGTTGGGCTTGCCCTGCCACGACGGCGGAACGTCCTGCGAGCACGAGGGCAGCGCGAGGCAAAGCGCGGTCCACCCGGTCAGCCAGAGGAAGGTCAGGGCGAGGTGTTTCATGGCTGTTCGTCGCGGGACATGGTGGGTGAAGCGGTGGGTGGGGTCAATTCGACGGAAGGAACTGCATGGTGGTCTTGCCGAAATAGACGCTGTGCCACGATCCGCCGGTTAGAATCTGCGAAAACGCGGCGAGCGTCACAGCGCCCGAGGGCGAGGTCGCGGAGGACGAAACTTGAGGGAACGCCGCGCTGCCGTTCAGGTTGGAGATTACCAGCGAAACAACGCCACCGGCCCGGCGCGAAATCTTGATTTCGCGGAACGTGTTCAGGTCGGCAGCGGTGCATGTCGTGGGAACCAGCGTTGAGGTGCCGCCATTGCGGATTTCCAGCTTGACGAAATTGTCCACGGCGGTGTCCACAAATATTCCAATGCCATAGGTCGGGTCCATGTCCGCGGTCGTTTCGCGCTCATAAAGACCAAAGCGGAATTTGTAGCTCGGGGTCGCCGCGCCATCCCAAACCCTGATAATACTGCGGATCTCGTAAAAATCAGAGCTTGCGAAGCAAATGTTATTTTGAAGCGCAAACCGGGCCGCGGTGCCCGCGGCGTTGCTGCCCGAATACCATTCGCAACCGCCGACAAACGGCCGCGCCAAGAACGTGTTGGTGATGTTGGCGGTTGTCCATGCAAGCTGTCCGATATTGGTTCCAGCGCCGCCAGTCAGCACGCCAGCCCACGCTTCTTCGATTCGCCGGTATTTTTCGGTGAGAGCGGTCGGCATGTAAACAACGCTCGCCCGCTCGGTCTCCATCAGCGTCGTGAACGCGGTTGAAGAATAGCGAGCAATCGTGATGGCGGGCGACAGCATTTGAGGGTAATCAGCGAAGGCTGTCGAATAGGTGCCGCTCTCGCAGTCGATGCTGACCCGTGCGCCTGCCCCCCCAGCGTTGCGCACAAGGTCGCCAGTTAGACGGAGATGGGTGACGTTTCGGAGATGAGCGAATCCGGCATTGGAACCGATTTCCACCGCGTTTCCGGTGATGTCCTCGAAGTTCACTCGCCGCCACTGTAGATTGCAGTTTCGCGCGACAGTCGTCCCGAAGTTGAAGTCGGCGTTGTCGATGACAAGAACCCCGACGTGGAGCCCGTTACTCAAATTGCCATCGAAGAATCTGGTGCAGTGGTAGCCGGCCGGGGCATAGGCGCAAAGGCCCACCCCGCCGCCGCCGTAGCTCTGATGCCCAACCCAGAATCCCGTATTTGCCCACCCGAAATTCATCGCAAGAGCCAGCATGTTCGTACTTTTCACCGCGAAGCACTTGTCGAAGCCGAAGACGGAAACCGAATCGACGACGAAGTTTTGAGCGTGATAGACGCCAAGAATCGCCGGGGTTCCGATTTCAACGCCGATCCCGGTCTTGCCGTAAGAACCAATGATAGTCAGACGCCTGACGCTGGAGCCGTGACCGTAATCATAGCGGATGACCGGAAGCGCTGTGTGAGCCGGGAACAAAACGGTCGATGAACCGCTGGTCGGAAGAGATATGTAGCTTGGCATGTTGCTAAGGGCGTTGCCCGAGGAATCGCCCTCGATCTGCATGTCCGAATAGCCGAGCAGGTTGCAAAGGTAGTTCCCGCGAGGGATGTAAACTCGCATCTTGTCGATCTTCGCAGCCTCAATGGCCGCTTGAATTGCGGCGGTGGAGTCGGTCCCCCAATAGACATCCTTGCCCGAAACCGTGGCGGCCGCGGAGCGGGACAGCGTGACTTGAGATGCCGAGACGCGGGTCGCAATGGTCGCAATCAGGTCGGCAGGCGGAAAAGTGCAACCCGCCGAGGTGTAGCCGGTTCCTCCCGCCGGGACGGCGATGCTTGCCACTTGGCCGTTGGCGTTTGTGGTCGCGGTGACAGCGGCGTTGAGGCCCGGCCCCGTGATGAGCAGCGGGAACGTCGTGTTCGCGGGGTAGGCTCCGACAGACCCCGGATTGGTGACCGTGCCGCCGGTGATCGCGCCGCCTGAGACGGCCAACGTGGCGGTCGCCGTCGTTCCCGCGCCTACGATGCGGATGTATTTTCCAACGTCGTCCGCAACAAACCCGGCGGTCGCGGAAGTGAGGGTTGAAGAGCCGGACGAGATTGCGGCGTCGTGGCGAAATTTCGCGTCTCCGACCGCGTTGTAGGGCGCGGAAGTGACATCGACAAACGGCCCGATATTGGTCCGCATCCCGGCCTCCTGCGTCGGCGTCATGGCCTGCGCGGCGGTGACGAGGGAGGCGGGGGTGACTTCTCCTCCTCCGGTCGCACCGGAGAATGGGACCTCCCCCTCGGCGTCGATCGCCTTCAGAACGCCCGCTTCGGCGTCGAAAATCAGATCCACGCAGTCAGCGGACGGCGGACGCTGGGTGGCGGGGGTTTTGTCGAGTCGGAGGAGAGGTTGAGACTTCATAGTGGTTGGGGAAAGTTAGACGAGGCGGACTCGGGCTTTGTTGAGGGTGCTATCCCACCACACGTCGCCGACCGAAATTTCGGCGTTGGCTTCGGTGGAGTTGGTGAATGTGGGCAGGACCGCCAAAGTGCCGCTGGTTCGCGACCAGTTAGCTTGCCACGCGTTTCCTGAGATCCTGTCGTAGTCGAGCCGGACTATGAGGGAGTCCGAGGCGGATGTCTGGGGTAAAGTGACGTGGGTGAGGCGAACTCCTCCAGGGCTCCCGATAGGCCCCGGCGACGGTTCAGACCTTAGAATCCTGCCGGGGTTCGCACGACCGTTGGACGTTGCGTCCGTGATATCCGCGCTGACGTGGGTATGCACCCCCAAGCTGCCGGAACCCTTGAACTCCACTTCCTGATTCTGATCGTTGACCGCGACGATCTTCCGTTGGTCAGGGTCGTAGTAGGCATCGACAAAATTCTCGGGCGGCGGGCCTTTCTTCGGCGCACGAGCCCGGAACCTGAGGAAGTTGGGGAGGTGGAAACTCATCAGAACGGCAGATTGATGTTCCGGGCGTCAACTTGAGCAGGCACTTCGTCGCCCTCGTGTTCGTCCTCATCCTCGTATTCTTCGTCCTCCATCTCGTCCCCACCCTCGGGGATCTCCATGCCGTCGAGGGCGACGACGGCGAACATGCCACCCTCGACGGGGCGAATGGTGGCGACCACGTCGAACGGCTCGCCGGGGCGGCTGTTCTCGGGCATGGGGAATCCCTTGGGCAGAGCGAGTTTCATCAGAGTGCGGAGTGAGCGATCTTGCGCCAGCCGGTCGTGGAGGTGATGTCCATCTCCTGAGTGGCGATGTAGATGTTGGTGCCATCGAAGCGCATCTCGCCCTTCTTGGCCGGGGTGCAATTCACGCCACCAGTGAGGGTGCCCGAGGCCCAGCTCAGGACGGCGGAGGTCTCGGACAGCGGGATGGTGTTGGCACGGGCACCGCCGACCAGAGCCTCAACGGTCTGCTGGGTGTCGGTGTTGGTGGTCGCCGTGACCTCGGTGTTGGCGGTCGTCGCGGCGGCGTAGGTGGTGCCAGCGCCAGCGGTGCGGTTGATCGCCGACTTGAGGTTGTCGAGGGCGGTAGCAGCGGACGCGCCGATCAGCACGTTGCCGTCCACGTTGGTGAGCGTGGTTTGGAACGTGTAGGTCTTGCGGCCGATGGTGACGGTGGCTCCGTTGGCAGGGGCAACGCCCGTGCTGGTCAGCACGCGGGTCGCCTTGACGCCGTTGACCGGGGTCGCCTCGGTGATCGAAGGGTTGCCGAACGGAGCGGAGGTGCCGTCCTCGTTCTTCGCCTCGATGCGGGAGAGGGCCTCGACGAAGCGAATGGCCACCTCGTCCGCGGAGATGGGCTTCGCTTGGGGCGTCTTGTCCAACTTGATCGCGCTCTCCGAGGAGAACGCGCTGGCGATGAGGATCAGGAAAAGGAAGAGGTGTTTCATGACTCGATGGTGTCAGTAGAGGTGGAAAGGAAAACCGGGGAGCCCCTTCCGAGGCTCCCCGGTGGCGAGGGTTAGACGAAGAACGAATCGCCGGAACCCAGGTCAGACTCGTTACCCGCGGTCGAGGACGGGCAAGCCTGATGTCCGATGTCGCTCGGGCAGCGGAGGTGGCGGATGACGATGCCGTGCTCGGGGAAGATCGGCTTGGTGGCCGACATCATCTTCGCACGGTAGAAGCCCCACTCCATGTCCGGGTTGTAGTAGGCGGACTCGGAGTCAACGTTCTGGACGTTGAGCCACTTGAAGTCGCCGACGTAGGACTGCGGCTGGAACGAGGTGCCGGAACCGGCGGTGCTGATCGGGCGCGGGTGCTTGAAGCACATGACGCTCGGCAGGAAGATGACCGAGTCGGTGTAGGGCGCGGCCATGTAGGCGGCTGACAACACCTGCTTGGTGCCGGTGGAGGCGGCGACTTCCTCGTAGGGCTGGACCTCGGTGTAGACACCGCCCGCGAAGGTGTAGCGACGGGGCAGAGTGTCAACGACGTGGGTGAAGCCACGGAAGGAGCGATCAACACCCAAGGGTCCAAGCAGCTCCTTGACGCGGGCGTCGTTCCAGAGGAAGGCGTTGACGTTGCCGTCTTCGCGCATGATCTCGTCGGAGGTCGCCATGTCGGTGATGAGGATGAACTGCGGGCGACCGTCCATGCGGCCGATCATCCCGCCGTCCTCGGGGGCACCGAGCTGGAGGAGGTACTGGTAGTAGATGTTGAGGATCTTCTGGGTCAGGGTCGAGGTGGCCGCGATACCGGGGAAATCGGTGTCGTTGTAGGGCAGGCCGTGGGTGGCGATGACCTTGTTCGCCGCGATGCGGGTGTACTCGGTCATGGCCCGGCGCTTCCAGGTGTAGGCCACCACGCGCTTGAGGTTGTTGAACATCTTCGCGATCTGCTCCTCGACCTGCCACGCGTTGCGGGTGTCGTTGACGCAGATGCGGTCGGACTCCTGCGCCTTGGCGACGAGCGCGTAGCTCCGCTCGGTGTTGCCGCGGGGGATGATGTCAGCGGCAAGGGCGCAGGTGTTGGTGGAACCGTTGTTGACGGTCACGTTGGTCCACTCGTCGATGTTCGCGGGGAGGTTGCGTTCGACGGTCAGCACGCGCTGAGAGTCGGAGAGACCGCCCTGCCATTCCTCCTTGGGAACCATCTTGTTCCAGACGGAGGTGTTGACGGTGGTGGAGTAGATTTTCCCCGCAAGGTTGGAAGTGTTGCGGGCCAGCTTGTCGTTCAGAGAGAGTGCCATAGTGCTTGAGTGGCCCGCTAACCGGGGCCGGGGTGTTCAGGTGGTGGTTGGAATTGGTTCCGACACACGGCAACGTGCCGCGGCGGCTCTACAGTTCCTCACCCGAGCCCAAGCGAGGCCGGTGCCGAGGCACCGGGTTTCAGCTCTCATCAGTTCCCGGTTTGAGAAGTCCGGGGCTTCGGCGGCGAAGATGCGGTTTTCCGTGCCACCTGTCAACACGAAAAAGAGGTGCCCGGCGAACCGGACACCTCTTCGGGGTGGGGTGAAGGAGTCTCAGAGCTTCAGTCCATCCGCCGTCGGCTCAATGACCGGAGACTCAGGGTTGTAACTCTCGGGGTAGGGCGAGGGAGACGCGCCGGGCGATTCCTCATTGATAGCCTTCAGGTCCATGCCGAGCCACATGATGGCTTCTTGCAGCTTGGTGACGGCGATTGACCGCTCGCGGCTCGACCTCGCCCACGCGTGAGGCGCGGTCGGGGATGAGTCGTTTTTGAGCGATTGCAGGATTCCGTCGAGCTGTTGACGGAACGACTTCGTTTGGCTTACTGCGGTGGGGTCCATGTTGTTCTACTGTGGGGTGAAGGAGTCTCAACCGCGCACGTCGAGCGGGCGCGATTGGGTGAGGGATGCGAGGGCGTTGCCGGGGTCCTTCATGCCGAACGCGGCGAAGAAGTCCTCCTCCTGCGGGGTCTGGGTTTCGCGGGACGGCTCGACGTTCGGCTTGGTGGCCTGCTTCTTGCCGACGGCGGCGCGGAGTTCGGCCAGCTCGGCATCTTTCGCCGCCATCATCTTGAGCATGGTCGGATACATCAGCGCGGTGGCGGCGGCGAACGCCTTGCCTCGGGGCGTCTGGGAATCGAAGTCCACGTCCTTGAGCTTCTGGGCGAGGGCGTTGTAGCGGTCGTCCTCGGTCTCGCCCTCGGCGATCGGGACGAACGGCACCTTCTCGCGCAGAGCCTTGATCGCCGTGTCGGCGGCGGCGCGGATCTCCTTGTTGCGAAGCTCCTTCTGCTCGGCTTCCCGTTGGGCGGCGAGGGACTCCTGCTCCTTGCGGGCCGCGTGGGCGTTCTCACGCATCGCCGCCTGCTTGTCGAGGAGGACGCGGGCGTCCTTGGCCATGCTCCACAGCTCGGCACGGTCCACCTCGTCCCACCCGGTAGTGAGGGCCTTGAACGCTTCGCGCTGCTTCACCGGGTCGGCCTCGTTGAGCATGTTGAACACGCTGTCCTCGTTCGTCTCGTTGGACTTGGCGAGGATCTCGGCCTGTTCGCCGATGGTTTGGAGGGGCTTGGCGATCGACTCCTTGTACTCGCGGGTGGCCTCGATGCGGGTGATGGCCAGCTCCTTCTCGTATTCCTCGGCTTCCTTGGCCCGCAGTTCGAGTTCTGCGATGCGAGCGGCCTTGGCCTTCAGTTCCTCGCGTTCAGCCTCGACTTCCTTGAGTCGGGCTTCGCGCTCGGCGAGCAAACGCTCACGCTCCTCGGCCATCCCCTTGTACTTGTCGCGGGAGCCACGGAGAGTGTCCCAATCAGCCCGATTCTTCGGTTTCTCGGGGATTGCGTCCGGGTCTTCGGCAGGCTTGTCCTCGGTCTTCGGGGTCTCCGTAGGCTCGGGATCGGCCTTGTCGGGCGTCGGGGTCTCCTCGGCGTCAGGCTTCGGGGTTTCCGTGGGCTCCGGGGCATCGCCGAGGATGTCGCGGGTGAAGTCGGCCAGCAAGTCACCGGACGGTTCGTTGCTGGCGGGCGGGGCGTCGAGGCTGTTGAGAGCCGCTTCGACGGGGTCGGTTGTAGTGGTGTCCATGTTGGTTTAGCGGAGGTGGCGGATGACGACCCCGTATTCGGGGTGAAGTGGTTTCGTGGCGGCTTTGACGGCGACGCGGTAGAAGCCCCACTCGTTGTCGGGGTTGTAGTCGGGAGACTCGGGGTCGTCGTTGCGCTTGTTGACCCACTCAACGTCACCGATGTAGTTCTCGGGGTCTTCTGATGGCACTTGAAGCTCCATCACGTTCGGAAGGAAGACGAAAGAGTCTTCTACTGGGGCATTGATGTATTCGGAACAAAGCTCATGCTTCACGCCGTCCTCAGTGGGTTTGAAAGGGTGGATCTCCGCCCACTTACCCTCGACGAGGTTCCACCGACGAGGTAGAGATTCGTGGCGGACGACGAAATACGAATCGTAGGTGATACTAGCCGCAACGTTCATCGACACGGCGAGCGAAAACCGTGGGACTCCGGCAATGGTGTCCGCCGCCCCGCCTGCAAGATCAGCGCCATTCAGGAGTAGATACTCGCGGACACCTTTTAGCAGTTTCGGTGTAAGTTTCTCCGTCGGCATTTCGGTCGGGAACTCCTCGGAATCCTGCCCGACGCCTGCGATCATCTTCACTCCTGCGATTCGAGCGTATTCCGCCATGCCGTGACGCTCCCAAGTGTAGGCCACCACCCGTCCGAGGGCATAGGCCATTCTGGCGAGTTGCTCCACGACCACCTCAGCATTACCGGGGTAACAGACGCAGACACGGTCAGACTCGACGGCTTTCCACGTAAGATTGTAGTTGCGCTGGGTGCGGCCTACCGGGATGCTTTCGGTCAGAACTACTCGCTGAGACTCGAAGAGAGCCTGGTCCCATTTACCCCTCTTCACCTCGTCGGTCCAAATCGACTTGCCCCTCATGGATTTGAGGATGCTAGTTGCAAGGAGGTCTGTGTTAGACGCCAAATGATCGTTCAGCGACTTTCTAGGCGTTGTTTCGGTTGTCATTGTCGTGCGTGTTGGTTCAGAGGTTGACCTGGGGCAAGTCGTCGATCGTGCGAGCAAGGCTCTTGAGCTTCGGAGCTTTCTGCTCCTTGGGCTCCTTGGTCAGCGACTTGAGTTTCTTGATCTGCTCGGCGGCACCCGCGATCTGATGATACTTGGCGGCGGCGACGGCCGGAGCGACCTCGGCTTGGGTGCCGGTCTGGGGCTCCATCAGCTCATCGACGATGTCGAGGGCCTCGATGAGGATGGAGGTTCGGAGGACTTCAGCCAAGGCGGCTCGTTTGGCGGGGTCCTTGGCGAAGGCGATGTGGCGTGGTTCGTCTGTCATTTGAGGATGAGTTACCAAAAGTTGAGAGGCATTCTATGCCAGATTCTTCGAGAGAAGCCGAACTTGGTTTCAAGTTCTTTGACCTCTTCAGGAGACAGCATCCAATAGTATGTGTTTGTCGGGTCGGTCATGAGTCACTTGGTTTCGCCCTCTTCCGAGCGGTCTTCTTCGCCGGAGTGACCGAGGCGACGGTGTTCTTGCGGCGGATCTCGGCGGCGGTGCGGGCGTCCTCCATGGCGATCTTGGCGCGGTTGCGCTCCATCTCGATCTGGATGCCCGCGTCGGCCTTGGCCCGCATGATCTCGATCTCGGCTTGGGCCTTGGCAAACCGCTCCATCTCCTCGGGCGAGGTGCCACCGGCCTGCGGGGCCTGCTGCTCCTGCATCGCCGCTTCCTCCTGCGCCGCGGCAAGCTCCTTGAGCCCATTGGAGATATACTCCTCGAACCGCTGAAGCATCTCGCGCATCGCCGCAGCCTCCTCGACCGCGGAGATGTCGCCCTCGACCGCCGAGACGTGCTCGACGGTGTGGGCGAACAGGGTCTCGAACTGACCGGCGAACTCGACCTCCTGCATCTGGCCTTCGCCGACGAGCGGGTAGGCTTCGAGCATCGGCTTCATGTGCTCGCGGGCGTGCGCCATGTGCTTCTCGCTCGGCAGCACCGGAACGGCGACGCCCTGCATGAGCTGGGCATTCTGGAGGATGGCGATCGAGGTGTCCGTGGTGGTGCGGAAGCGGCCGTCGCGAGGGAAGAACCGGTTGGCCGCGGCCACGCCGACGGCGTCGATCGCCTCCTCGCGGTCGAGGAGCTGCTGACCCACGTCGTCCATGCGGGGACGAAGAGCTTGCATCCGCTGAAGCCCCACGGTGCGAGCGGCGGCGCTCCCGGCACCGATGACGCGGACGACCTTGGTCCGCTTCCAGTCGATGCGGTAGAACGCTTCGAGCGGCACCCCGCGCTTCATGAGGCGGGTCTTGAGGTCACGGATGGCCTCGCCGCCGGGCTCGATGGGGAGGTAGTTCCGGCGAGTCATGCGGCGGACAACCTGCTGGAACAGGCGGTCCAACGGTCCGTAGAAGAAGTCGAGAGCGGAGCCGGACAGCTCGGCGGACTGCTCCAGGTGCGCCATGACCTCAGCCTTGGTCTTGCGCTGGTCGCCGTCGAACACGTTCTCCGACGAGTAGCCTGCGGTGCGATCGGCCACGAGGCGGTCCATCAGCTCGATCGCGGGGATCACGCTGCGCTGGAGGTCCGGCATCGGAACGTTCGGAATGCTCACGCCGGGCGGGATGACCGCGAGGTCGCCAAAATAGGTAAGCCCGACGTTGGCCATGTCGGTCTCATCGCTCGGTTGGAGCATGAGGCTCGACGCCATGAGGCCCTTGTCGATGAGGCGACCAATCGAACGGTTGCGCTGCTGCTCGAAGGGGTAGAGCTTGTAGCCGAGGCCGCGGATGCCGTGGAGCAAAGTGTTGGTGCCCGCGCCGTAGGGAAACAGGACGAGAGCCTGAGACATCGACTTGTAGACCGACCGCTTCTTGAAGAGGAACTTCTCGGCCTCGTAGTGGGCGCAAGGCTCCTCGGAGATGATGTAGTGGCTCACCGATCCGTCGAACTCCTTGACGAAGATGTGGACGACCCGAATCTTCGGAAGACGGGAGCCGACGAAGAGGTCGTTGTTCTTGACCTCGGCCATGAGCTTCTCCCAATCCTGGTAGGTCGGCTCGTTGTTGGTGGCCTTCTGGATCGCCATGCGAACGGCATCGGGGTCCCATCCGTTCGCCTGAGCCGTCTCGGGGTCGGCGATCTTGCGGAACAGCTCGGCGATGCCATACTGCTCCTCGGCGGTGACGACCTCTTGCCGCGACTCG
>Ga0255143_1000186_pt1 | contig 25356 bp, 46 predicted proteins | sample Atl_Cont_RepC_0h_FD_183625 | JGI IMG/M metagenome (GOLD analysis project Ga0255143, IMG submission 183625) | Freshwater microbial communities from Altamaha River, Georgia, United States - Atl_Cont_RepC_0h | ecosystem: Environmental > Aquatic > Freshwater > River | place: USA: Georgia | collected...
CTGCGCCTGTTTCCAAAGCGCGTTGGAATGCAACGTCTTGTGCCGCCAACAAAGGCGCACGCTCTGCACGCAAACGGTTTTTGGTGATGGCTTTGGCTTTGTTTAGGTTTACGCTAACAACACCGTTATTGAGTTCCCAAGCATCAAAAAAATCGTTATCAGCTTCAGGCAAATCTGCGCTGTCCACAATGATTGAATGGCTTGGAGTGTCTTTGGCTTTTGTCTCAGCAACACTGAGTTCACCTGTTGGGACGCACACCGAGACGTTCCCGTTTTCATTGTTCCAGATGATGACTTGTGCCATGATGTTTCCTTTTAGTTTCCGAAGATTGCAACGTTTGTATATGTTAAATCTGTTGCTGCGCCAGTCGATCTCAGATAAGCCAATGCTCTGAAAGTACTTGTTGTCGGTGCTTGTCCAATGTCAAAAACAGGGGCGACCGAAACCGTATTGCCGTTTCCTCCAGACATCAATGCTGAATAGTTTGCGTCAGTCAAAGCATTCGTAAAAGTGATGGTGTAGTCCCCAGTTCCGTTTCTTGTGACGCTGGTTACGTTATACGAGGAACGAATTGATCCCGATGACCCAGTAAAACTTACCCAAGCCAGCGCATTGGTTGTCACGGAATTTGACTGCAATTTAACAATGCCAGAACCGTCTGAGGTTGTAACCACCCCAGTTCCTGACACCGCATTGATTGTGACCGTCATTTAATTAGCTCCTTAACCCATGTGTAACCTTTGTGGGATTTCTGCGATCCATTTGCACATTGACTCACATGACCAAAATGAAATCCAGCATCTTCAACTGGTTTGCCGCCAACAAGCGTGATTGTCTCGCCTGTTTTGATGTTTGTCCCAACATAACGATACTTCAAGCCATTTTGTTTGCCAAGACAGCGTTTTGTACCTTTCATTCTTTCGGACGTAGCTTGACGTTCGGCTTCTGATTTTGTTTTACCAAGACCTCGTTTGTTGCCAACAGCAGCCAATGATTTTTTTAATCGTGTCTCATCTGAATCTTTGCGAAGTCTAGCCTTAGACACAAACTCAGAAGAGCGTTTTTTGCCTTTAAAGTTTGGAGGAAACCCGCCTCCTGTAACAATGTTCCACCCGATATTCTCAAAAGGTCGCAATTTTTGTTCAATCTCTTTGCAATAATTTTCATCGGCAATCAACAAAACTTCTTGAATAACATCGTATTTGTTTAATGCGTTTCGTAGATGTGCGTTTTGACCAACATTCTTGTGTTCCCAGAATCTGCGCTTTTCACGACCATGACGAGTAATGCCAACATAACCCTGACTAAACATATCTGTATGGTCGGCGCACCGCAACCAATAAACAGACATGATGCCAGAGCCATCTGCTGTTTGTGTTAGTCCTGTTGAGGCTACTGCGTTAATGATTGTTGTCATGTTGGCCTCTTATCGGAAAATAGAAACGTTGATCTGACCAGAGTCAGAACTTGCCACACCAACGCTACCACCGTTGGGCGTTCCATAAGTCGTGAAGGCTACGTTTCCAGTTGAATTTGTAACTGTATCAACAACAGTAAGCTGCAAAGTTCCACTGCTTGATCTTCCATTTAAACCAATGACAGCAGAGTAGTTTGCATCCGACATTGCATTCGTAAAAGCTGCGGTGTAGTTGCCTGTGCTGTTTCTGGTTACAGAACTAAAATTAAATGACGCACGAATAGTTGGGCTTGCCCCAGATGCGCCGTTAATGTTCACCCAAGCACGACACAGCGTGCCCACTTGAGTGCCGTTGCCATCCTTGAATTGAACAGGCGTGTTTGCCGTGCTGCTTTGAATTGTATCTACGTTTGCTGTTCCGTAAGGCATTACAATACCACCCACTTGCTACCACTAGCCACCGTAACTGTTACGCCACTTGAAATTGTGACAGGACCAGCAGATGTACCGTTTTGTCCTGAAGCAATCGTATAACTAGTAGAAATTGTTTGACTATTCACATGGATGCCATTACCGCTCACCATGTGTTGCGATTGTAACTCACCAGTACTAGGTTTGTAAAGTAATTTTGTGTTTCCTGTATAAATAGTTGACAATGTGCCTGTAGTGGCAGCAGCAAAAGTAGGATAGAGATTACTACTTGTACTTGTGTCATTACTAATACTTACTGTAGAACCCGCACTACCATTAGAAGCAGCAGTAATACGTCCGTATGCGTCTACGGTGATGTTTGCTGTTGTATAACTTCCTGCTGAAACGGCTGTTGTAGCTAAATCAATTGTAGGAGTTGTCCCGCCACTGGAAGTAACTCTGCCAGAAGTACCAGAAACGCTTGTAACAGGTGCTGTACCGCTAGAAGCTGCTGTCAATCTACCTTGAGCATCCACTGTAAAAGACGCATAGGTATAACTACCAGCAGAAACAGCCGTATTTGCTAAAGCAACAGTACCACTACTTGTAATTGTTCCACCACTCAAGCCAGTGCCTGCTGTAATGGAAGTCACAGTGCCAGAATATTGATCGTTGCTGGTAATAGTGAAATTGGGATAGGTGCCGCTAATGCTTGTTGTGCCTGCGCCTGTCAAAGCTACTGTTTGGTCAGGAGCAGTGTTGGCAATTGTAATGGAGCCTGCACCGTTGGTGACAGAAATGCCTATACCTGCTGTCAGTGTGTGGTTTTCCCACAGAGATGTCGAACTGTTATAAATAAGTGTCTGACCATTACTCTTAGTTGTAATGGCAACATCATGAATTTCATCCAATTCATAGCCGTTTTGCACTTTAACAAACAACTTACCATGCACTGCATGAGCATATTCGACAACAGCAACATAAACCAAATGAGTGGGGGCACTTGGCTTGGTGGACGTTAATGCACCTGCTGTTGTACCGCTCAAATAAAGCTGTGCGCCGTCAGTATAGGCAGAAGTATCAACATCATCAATTAAACCGATGATGGTGACATATCCATTGGTGTTGTTAGCCAAATCTGCCTTCAACAATCCTAAAGTTTGGGCCGAAGACGTATCACTATTGGCTTGTGCTTTTGTAACTGTCGGAACTTGACCTGTTGCGCCATTAATATAAACAGCAGTGCCTTTTGTAAGCGTAGCACCAGTGGTGTTTCTTACCAAACATACAACGTTTGTTGTAAAATTGACACTCAAATCATCATTTGTGCCGTTTGTGGTGACGGTGAGGCTACCATCGGTAGATGTAATGGTTTTTAATGTCTCAGATTGGTCTATTTTTTGCCAAACTGTGCCATTAAATAGGAGCCAATCTCCAACAGCCCAATCGGTGATGCCATTAAGATTGGTAGAACCAGCAGTAGAAACAATGTAATAATAACCATTTGTGCCTGTGCTTGAAGTAAGAGTTGGGGTATTGGTGGAAGCGTTCCATGTGCCTTGATAGGACAATCCACCGCCTGCAATGGAGGCCCAAGAAAGAACACTTCCGTTGGTGGTGAGATATTTACCGCTGTTTCCTGTCTGAGAAGGGATAAGGTTGTCAATTTCTGTCTGCAACAAGGCCAAAGCGTCAAGAACAGTTTGACTTGTGCCGCCGCCATTGGCAACAACCCTCACTTTATCGGCAGTTTCGTTGGACAGAACACCGCCAACGTTGATTTGTTTGCCGTTTGAAAGCTCAATTACAAGGCTATTGTCAAAATCAAGGAAAGCATTAACGACAGAAACACCATCAACCCCGTCAATCCCGTCTTTTCCGTCCTTGCCGTCTTTTCCATCTCGTCCATCAGCCCCTTTAGGCCCAATAGCGCCATCTTTTCCGTCCTTACCTGCTTTCCCATCTTTACCGTCTTTGCCATCTTTAACATTTGCAGCCACTTGCTCCACTTTTGTAGCCGCATTGTCCACCCTAGCAAGCATCTTGGCTTCGATTTTCTGCAAAGCCTGCATCACCAAGTCGATGTTTTCAGTGATTTTCTGGGAACGAGCCTTCTTGCTTTCCTGAACGGAAGCCAAAACACTATCCAGAACAGCTTTTTGCTGCTCCGGGGTCATGTTTTTAAGGATGGTTTCCTTGGTTAGCTTTTCGATGTCCATTATTGTCCTTGTTGTTGGAGCTTCTCATTTAATTTGGTGAGGAAGTCTTCTTCCATCCCGGACATATCGCCTTTTGCCTTGTGCATTTGAAGCTCGACAATCTTTGCTTTGTTCTTGATGTCTGCTTCTTTCAACATCAACTCGGCAATTTTAACACGTTTGTCGAATTCTTGTGAAGCAAGTTCAGCATTATTAGGCAAGTTTTGTGTCAACATGGAGGCCAATTTAGCTTCCACTTCTTTTGGCTTCAATTGAGCTTCAATGACAGTCTTCATGGCCTCAGCTTCGTTTTGTTTAGCTTGAGACGCATTAACCGCAATCTGTGCCTGTGCCGCTTCAATCTGCAATTGCTGGGCCATTTGCTGCATCGCTGCCTGATTGGGATCGGGTTGCGACATTTGCACCAATGCTTGCTCCAATTCACCCTTGTTGGACAAGCCACTGTTGTGGATGATGCCTTTGAGGATGAGAGGAAGCACAGGAGTGTTGGGGCCAAGGGTTTGCAACAAGCCAATAAGCTGTTGTTGTTCGTATTCCCGAGCCATAATGCCCAACGTGGCTGTCGGAACAAAGTTGAGGTCAACAGTGGGGTAGCGCTCAGGATCAAATTGCATGAAACGGAACACTGCCTTCTTGATGAACGGCATCAAAAAGTCTTCTTGGAAGTTGGTGAGAGTGCGACGGTATTTTTTGATGATGGAAGCCATCGCCGCAGACATCCCAGCACCACCAGCATCGCGGCTAACGTTAGACACCAAACCATTACTATCCAAAGTACCAGTAGCTTGTAAAAGCATACGCTCAAAATTCTGAGCAGCTTGAGCATTGGAAGCGTCTGGATTGCCAAATTTAAACGGTGTAAGAATTTCATTAGGATTGCCGTTAACAAGAATAGCCTTACCCGGCTTCACCTCAAACTTAGACCCACGAGGCATACGGGTGGCATCCATAGCCATCATAGGAGCCGTTGTAAGGCCCAATGAATCAATGTAGCTACGGATTTGGGCATCAATTGCTTTTTGCATGTTGTAGGCTTTTTCCACAGTGCCTCGTCCCGGCAAGCGGTTGGGCATGGTGTCAGCCTGATAGGTGAGAACTGGTCTATCCTTCATCATGTAAGGATTTTCTTCAGCCTTCAACAAAACAGAGCCGTTGGCAATGACGATGACAGCTTCCACCAAATCGGAATAATCGTCCATTGCGCTATCATCGGGGAACAAATCGGCAACTTCTTTGCCATCGTTCTCCAATTGCTCTAGATATTCACGGGGAACCAAGCCGTAATAGGTGAGCAAAATAACTTGGTCGTCGGAATAATGTTCGTCAGTGCTTAAAGAAGCTTCCAAATCATCTTGGGAGCTTTCTTGTTTGATTTCCACTTTACGATAGATGCCACGCTCAATGCCTTCCACCACTTTGTGAAAGCTCACGGGCTTTTCAATGGCAACACCCATGCAATCGTTCACGGTTGTGCCGTTTGGGTCCCACAGGAAGTTTTTAGGATTGATGGGAGTAAGTTTGACGCCAATGCGGTCTTGCTCCACCACGCCAATGGCAGCTTGGCCTGTAACGCCGGGGATGGGTTGTGTCGTGGGAATATATTCCTTTTCCCGCTTCACTGTCATCTCGCCAACACCAGTGCCATAAATTTCAGCCATCAACACAATTTGGTCAATAGACTTCTTCACCTTATCTTTGGCAAAGTCTTCCATCAACTGCTCACGAATGAGGCTTACATCAATAGGATTGCCATTAACGTCACGTACATCATCATCAATGTCAAAATATTCCCCTTGACCGAAAATGGCCTCCATAATCTCAGCATGGCGGGTTTCCACAGCCTGCTGTGTGGCAGGAGTGACAATACGACTACGCTCGCTTTCACGGGTTTTGTCTTCAGCAGCCCATTCACCACGGAAAATACGCTCGTATTCTTCCCAGCAATCGCGGAAATTGGAGTCACGATAGGTGCGCCAACGCTCAGTGTGGCCTACCACCCAATCGACAAGCTCCTTATCGCTCTCTGTAGGCTCCTCAAAATAGCCTTCAGCTTCTGGATTTTCAAGTTTGGACATATTACCACTTCACCTTATTCGCCCAATAAGCTGCACTCATCTTGCCTTTGGCGATATTTTTGGCATGACGTGCTTGGAAACTTTCTCTACGGTTTTTGTCAGCTTCGCTCTCACCTTTACGGGCAGGACTACCACTAACACCTTGTTGACCAAAACGAATAAGTTTCACCTCATCCCCTTCTTTAGCCAAAACAGCGTGGCTTTTAGTGGGATGTCCGGGTGTACGTTTAGGCTTGTTGTAGCCTTGAAACTCTTCTTGTCCGCGCTTAATAGTCATGGGTGGGCACTCTAACACAAATTAATACTTTTGTCAAGCTTTTAATAACCTGCAATGACATCTATTGTTTCCCAATCGTCTTCATCTAGGCCATTTCCGTAGGTGGAGATAGCCAATTGATCGACGTAAGACAAACTATCAATGAGGTCGTCATGCACCCCAGCAGTGGGAAACATCAAATATTGATCGACAAACTCACTCCAATCCTTGCCTTTGTTAAGCTTTATCCTCCCATGCTCAAACCTACCCTGAAGGCTCCAAACCACCCTGTCTGTCTTCTTTTTGTTCCCGTGTGTCAGGTCTGTGATGTGGGAATAGACGTTGGTTTTCCTCATTAAGTCTTCGAGGTAGGGCTGGACGGCGTTTCGCAAAGCTCCTCGTTCAATGCCAACAGCAACGGGCTGATGCTCACGGATAGCCATAAGAATCCGACTAGCAGTTTCACGAATGTCCCAACGTCCATGAACAATGTCCTTCACCCACCAATCGCCGTTGTCTTCCACCTTCACAATTGTGATGGCGCTCTCGTCTAGCTTTTTCTTAGCCGCCGATGCGTTCTTTGCCACTTGCTCAAAACCAGCAAGGTCGATGGCAATGACATAGCTTCCATATTGAGGCTCTTCCTCATATTTAAGCCATTCCTCCTTAAAGACGTCAGAGCCAGCATTGTCGAATGACGACAAATATTCTTGTCTAAAGGCAAAGGAGCTTAATGTTCTTTTGGCTGCTTCAATTTCTTTGGGGTCGATGGTTTCGTTGTCTTGCGTGGTGAAGTGCCAGCTTTTCCATTCTTCGTCCCATCCTTCTTCGTCTGTGTCTTGCTGTCCAAGTTTGAAGACATCATAGAACCAATTGCGTCCTGAAGGGGTTGAAATGAATAGGGCTCTACCCTTCCGATCTGACAAGGCTGCTCGGAGAATTTTTTCCCAGACATCTTGTTTGATAAACGCGCACTCATCAAGTACAAGGTATGTAAGCGAGACACCACGAAGGCTATCAGGGTTGTCAGCACCTCTAACCAATATTTTCCTGCCATTAACCAGCGTAATTTCCAAATTGTTGACATGACTACTCTTTATAACTGGCCTGCCCAATTCATGGAGCAAGTCCCAAATAATTGTACGTGCCTGCCCAAGCGTAGGGGCCACATACATCACACTACTTCCGTCGGGACAATTGAGAGCTTCAATGAGCAATGTAACTGCCGACAACCTACTCTTACCGCATCGACGTCCAGCAGCCACCACTTTGAAACGGGTTTTGTCCTGAAACACCTTCTGTTGCCATTTGAGCAACTGGAAATTAAGACTCGTCATCTACGTCCTTTATTTCCACATCGGTGACATCAATAAGGGTTTCCTCTGCCTCCACCGTGGGAGAAGACAAACCACTAATGTTGATGGAGATTTGGGGTGTGCCTCCTGCCGCTTTGCTCTGCTCAAAAGCAGACACAGGGACAATACGATCTACAATGAGTTTCCATGCAGCAGCTTGGTTTTTGTGGCTATCATCAAGAGCAGCATCGTAAATAGCCTCTAATACTTTAGCACTCTTGGGGCTATTCAACATCCTTATCTTATATTCATTGATGATGGCTGAATCACCCTTGGGACGCCCTAACACCCCCTTATTCTTATTCTTGGTGGCAACTATCTCGCCCTTTTTGGGACGACCACGCCCCCTCTTTTGTTGTTGCTCCATCTTTGTCCTTCTCGGAGATGCCAATGAATTGGTAGATTGTTTATATCAACAGCTTCTGGTTTCCACCATTGACGATAATAGGTGTCCCAACGACAGCCTAATGCTTTAGCTTTATCTTTTTCGCTGTAAGGCACATTAAGCCATGTTGTCATTTTTTGTTTGTTTTTCCTACATTATAGTACTTGACCGTTCATTCCATTAAGCCAAGAATCTAGATGAACATTAAATAATGTTGTCGTTAATGTCCATCTGTGCACATATTTGTTTTTCATCTGAGTTCTTGTCCAGCAACTTGTCATCATTGTTGGCAGTTGGAAGTCTAGCATACTTTTTCTAAAAAGTCAATACTTTTATGTCCCTTGTGAGCACATTTTAGACAACTATTTTGCCTAGAGTGCACATTTTATTCACACATGACACTAAAGTGTTGATTTATATAGGGTTTTTTATTGTCTTTCTATTCACATTAATTGTCTCTTTTTTGCCACATTCCCTTTTGTGTACTGAATGGGCTCCAGCAAAAGTTTCCAACAGAGCCTGCCCCCTCCCCCCTATGTTGTATTTATGCAACAATTCAGCACACTGATGTTCAGCATACTGACTAATAAGTTATCCACAGGATGTCCACACTGTATAGGTAAACAGTTGTGCATAACCTATGGGCAAGTGTGAGGGACGATGTAGCACCCTCTGTGGATAACTTGTGGATAACCTATCAGGGTAAACACCAGTGTCAACTTTCCGACACTAGGTGTCAAAATGTCGACACTACAAGTAACACTAGAGTATTAACCCTACACAATGAGGTGTCAATATTCCGACACATAAATGAGCACTTCTATACACAGTAGCCTGCAAAGCTAGCACTTAAGGTTACACTTCAGCATTTTGGCATACCTCTTGCATGTATATTACCAAGCAGGGCAGAGGGCTAGTCTAGGGAAACTCCCTATAGCCAAGCATCGAAGCTCTGCTACAGTAGAGACACATCAACCAACCTAGACGAGGTAAACATGTTCACCATCAAAGGCTATACCATCAACACTAAAGAGCAGGCTCTGTCGCTTCTCATGCTTGCCAAGTTGCAAGGCGACAAACGAATCGAAGAGCAGATCATGGCGATTCTCAACAAACTGTCATAATAGCTAGGAGTCACTAACATGAACCAATACGACAAAGCCTATACAGAGTATTGCAACCTCCCACACGTTCGTATTGACCCTCTAGACCTGCCCGAGGACATTGGGCACATGGTTTATCGGGCACGGCATGAGATTGACCTAGTAGAAGAGGGCGAACGAGATGACGATGACGATAAGCCTACAACGGCAGAATTGAAAGCCATTAAACGATTCATTAAGAAATGGAGTGCTTAACATGAAACAATACACCTACACCTTCAACAATGGCGTGGCACGTTACACCATCGTGGCATCGTCATACGCTCAAGCCAAGCGTCACGTCTCCAAGATGCTCACCAAGTGGCTTGTGGTGGTCTACAATGGCCGCTACATTGGCGCACCAGTTGCCAACGGCAAGTGCATTTCAGTGGTGGGAATTTAAGCCATGTTTGACACCCTCAAAACCTACCTTGGCCTAGGCCTCATTTTCTGTGGTATGCTGGCGCTTATGCTGGCCTATTTCGATTGTCTGTTCATCTAAACCATTGGAGAATCTCATGCACTCAGGAACAAACGCACCCACACGCCCACAGTTTGAAGGGCAAATTGTGAAATTTAAATCTCCCCATTCCAATGCAGTTTTGTATGACATTTGCAAACGCAATTTAAAATATGGCAATTTGGAATGGTGGGCCTTAAACGAGCCAACAAACCAGCAAAAGGCAGATGCTCAAGCAGTCTAAAATTTCAGCGTGTAGGGGCTTTTATCGGCCCTTATGCGGTGCAATTTTGCATCAACTAACCCAGTAGAGGTAAAACATGGAAAACACTTTTAAACAATGGCTTGTTGACAACTACGAGCACAACGAACTAGCAGACATTGCAAACCACGGCTGTGCTGGCGGTGTCGGTGGTATGGTTTACTATACCGAGACAGTCAAGCTCTACGCGCAGTTTAAAGAAGCTCTGCATCAAACGCTGGAAGAATACAAGGATGCCACGGGCGAATGGCCCCAATATGTCGTGGATGAATTGGGGGACGATGTGCGGTTTGCCAATGCCGTGGTTTGGTTTGCGGCTGAATGGATAGCCCAAAACATCACCCAAGGCGAATACTTTGATGCGGATGACGACACATATGACGAATTCGGCGTGAACACTAAAAACTCATTTAACACTGCACTTAAAGAGGTTAAACAATGTTAACTGATGCACAATTTAAGCAGCTAGAGCGTGATTTGTGGACAACCACCACGCATCCGCAGGTCTATACCCTAATGCGTGACAATGTAGAGGTGCGTCTGGCCTTAAATACGCTCATGCGTGACGTCTATGCGGTGTTGTCTGAGAATTACGATGCCCTGAAACAATCGGACAAATTACAACGCTTAGAAGAAAACCTAACCATGTTGGAGGAAAATCTAAAATGAGAACCATCGACACCGAATTGTGTGCATATATTGCCGATTACATTCAAGAAGAATTGTTTAGAGGTTGTGGCACGCTAGAAATTGATAAATATATGATTGCAATGGCTATTGATGCCTATCAAGGTGGAGCAAATATAAAGGAAGATGAAGAATGAGAACAAAAGATGTAGAAATTTGGGGTGTTTCTTTGAAGGTGACATTTTGGCAACATGAAACCGATCATTTTAACCCCGTTGATGGACATTACACAGTGCCCAGTAAATGGCATATTGATTCAATTGAGCATGAAGGCGTGGACATTTCCGAAATTGTCTCCGATGAGATTTGGCAAAGAATAGAAAGAGAGGCTAACAATGGTTGATGTCAAATTGACGAGTTTAAATTGGCCTTTCCCTATGGTTAATGGCTTGCCCATTCCGAAGGGCATTCGGCGGGTTGTCTTTCCCCTAGTTTATGAGGAGGCACCGTGGTGATATTTTCACTATATGAAACCTTGCTCATTGTTGGGCTTTGGAGTGTCGTCTGTTTTCTGCTTGGATGGCTGGCATGTTTGTTCTATCTCTGATAGAATGGGGAAGGAAAGCCCTTAAACGGGGCTATAACGCTACAAAACACCGAAGGGATACCCAACCATGCACTGCGAATGTTGTGACGCTCTATTGTCCGATTTTGAGGCCACTCGAAAAGACAGACGAACAGGTCTCTATCTCAATTTGTGCCAAATTTGCTTTGCAGAAAGTGGCTTAGTTGGGAAAATACCCACAATCGACAGACGCGATTTGCTCACAAAAGAGGACATAGACGACTTGGACATTCAAGACAATCAAGAGTGGGACTAAACTGGCACACTTCTTGCGCTTATAGGTATACATTAAAGGAAACTATAATGTAACCCTATAACAAATAAATAAACCTTTAAATAACCTTTAAGGTGGAAACAATGGGAAAGATGAAACAAATTGCAATTGAACAACAAGAGGACATCGACGCCATGATGGAAGAAGCCCATTATTGGATGTTGGTGGACAATGTGGCTCAATGGTTGGTCGAACATAAATCGACATACATTTTGGAGGACATTCAAAAGAAAGCATTACAAATGTATGAGCAAGCATTTCGAGACAATAGGGGAAAATAAATGTCACTCATGGCTTTGTTTGTCGGTGTTTTGTCTTTAATCAAAGGGGCTTTAAAATGACCAGAGACGAATTGGTTTTGAACATTCAACGCATTTTGTTTGAGGAAGGGCCATTGTCGATTAATGAAATTAGACAGCATTTAGTGGGTGTCACCAAAGACCGCATTGCGTCTTTGTTGTCGTCCAATAAACAGTTGTTTGAGGTGGTTGGATGGCTTAAAAAACACGCTACACCGCCACAGCACATTTGGGGATTGTTGGGGGATAAGCGGGTATTAGCACCTGAGCCACCAAAGAAGCATCCATTCGACTTGCCAAAACATTCCATCATCTATCGTGACATGGTGGCTCAACAAAGGGTGAGATATGAAAAATATTGAACGTGGAGCAATGAAACAGGCGCTTGAGGCGTTGGAAAGCACTTACAAGGTCTTCCATGAAGATGAAGAAATTGAAGATGCCATCACATCCCTACGCCAAGCCATCGCAGAGGCAGAGCAATGCAAATACCCAAACTGTGACTACCCTTGCATGAACTTGCCAGACTGCAACTATGTAATCAAGTGGTCTGATTATGAAAGCAATGGTCGAATAATAAAGGAACAGCCAGCACAGCCAGAGACAGAGCACGAGCCTGACGACCTCACCATTGCCTACCTGAGTGGCTTTTACGATGGGAGGAAAAAGCGTGAATGGGTTGGGCTGACGGATGAGGAAGTCGAAAAGATGCGACACCTGATTGATTGGACAGCGCACTGGTCATACGGAACATTTGCCAGAACAATCGAAGCAAAACTCAAGGAGAAGAACACATGACAGGCTGGCGTAAACGTCAAATTTTTGAAAGGGAAAACATGCAAATAGGCAAGAGTATGACATTGGAAGAATGGCAAAAAGCTCAATTGAAAGTGGCAACAGGTGTGTCTCAGCCAGAAGAAGAAACACATAGCGCAACGTATGTGTCTCTCATTGAAGAACTTGAAGCAGAAAATAGAATGCTTCGGGCACGTAATGACAGGTTGATGAACGCTTTGAAACAAATTGAACGCATTGTGCAGGAGAATTTACGATGAAATACGAATTTGATGACCACGATTTAGAATTAATTGAAAAATGTAAAGAAGCCGTTGAATACAATGAAGAAGGGCATCCAATTAAAGATGTCTTAGATGAAGATGATTTTCTTTGGTTAGTGTATTTGTTGGTTGATATTGTTAAAGCGGAGAATACACAATGACAACAGTTTACTGGTGTCCCGTTTTGTCACTTCAATCCCATGCGTTTCATGACAGTATGGAATTGTTTTTTCAACAGCCTACGCCATTGTTTAAAGCATTGGCTGAACAATATCGTGGGTCGGAATTTCTTGAATGCCCAGCCGTTCAAGAGTCGTGTCGAAACACTTTTGTTGTCACCGCACCTTTTGACATCACTTACACCTACAATAAAGAAACTAACACCCTAAGCACTGACAGATTGGGTCAGCAGTTTTTTGACAGTTTTTGCAAAGTGAGGCCAGATGGGGCTATTGAAACAGCACCAGCATATTTGTTCTATGCCAAAACATCGGTAAAAATGGAAACTCTTCCTGTGTTTTTATTGAAGTCAGAAACAGCAAAAAAGACACAATACATTCCGGGTCAGTTTGATATTGGGAAATGGATAAGACCCGTTTGCTGGAATTTCTTCATTGAAGATGAGCAATTGACAGTGAAAAAAGGGGATGCTCTGTTCTTGATTCGTTTTTGGTCAGACAGTAAGGTTGAATTTGAACGAGTGGAACACACAGGATATTTGGCAAAAATTTCTAATGCTTGTGTTGGGGTGAAGCATTATGAAAAGAAAATTTCTCTAGAAAAACTCTATGAGATGTCTGAAAATTATGTTCAACATTTTTTGAAAGGACAGAAATGACTGAATGGCATGGCGGTAAAGGCAGTAAACCTCGTCCATATTCTGTTTCACAAGACGAATATGACAAGCGTTGGGATGCTATTTTTGGTAAAGACCTACCTGAAGACGAGAACGAAGACAACGAATTAGATGACGAGGACTTTGACGATGAACACACAGAAGAAGAGTGAATTTCTAAAGCATGTGCCATGTGAGCATTGCGGAAGCTCTGACGCTGGTGCAATTTATACGGATGGGCATTTTCATTGCTTCGCTTGCGGTGTAACGGAACAAGAAAATACGCAAGAAGAGCGGCGAATATTGCAAGAAGACTATGGAAGGAAACAAGTGACAATTTTGTTGACAGGCGACATTGCTCCGATTTCCGAGCGAGGCATTAGCAGAGCCACTTGCGAAGCCTACAATGTCATGCAAACCAATGGCAAACACATCTATCCCTATTTTGACAAAGAAGGGAAATATGTGGCTCAGAAAGTGAGAGACGTTGAGGCTAAAGATTTTAGCGTCAAAGGCCAATGGAATGAGGCCGTCTTGTTTGGGGCACAACTGTTTCCCAAAGGTGGAAAATATATCACCATCGTAGAAGGCGAATTGGACGCATTAGCGGCCTATCAAATGACTGGCTCTAAATGGCCTGTGGTGTCCATCCGAAATGGCGCACAAGGGGCATTGAGGGACGCCAAAGCCAACTACGAATATTTGGAAAGCTTTGAGAACATTGTCGTTTGCTTTGACAATGACGATCCCGGTAAAAAAGCAGCTTCCGAAGTTGCTGAATTGTTTGGCTCAAAGGCCAAAGTGTTTAAGCATGTCGGAGATGCTAAAGATGCCTGCGATTATTTGAAAACAGGCAAGGGTGAGCAGTTTGTTAACCTGTGGTGGAAAGCAGAAACCTATGTGCCAGATGGCATTGTGGCTGCTTCCTCGTTGTGGAATGAAGTGAACAAAGCGGAAGTGAAGGCAGAGGCTTTCTATCCGTGGAAAGGACTCAATGAAAAACTCTACGGCCTACGTCCGTCCGAACTTGTCACCGTCACTGCTGGAAGTGGCTTGGGAAAATCTCAGTTTCTCCGAGAAATTCTATTTCATATTCTTCGCACAACACGATGGAACATCGGGGGAATGTTCCTTGAAGAATCTGTGCGAAAAACAGCCCGATCAATCATGTCATTGCACGCAGGCAAAAAACTACATTTGCCAGACACGATTGTATCCGAAGAAGAACTGAAGGAGGCCTTTGATGCTACATTGGGGACTGATCGTATTTACTTGTTCGACCATTTTGGGTCTACTTCTGCCGATAACATTATCAACCGCATACGTTACCTCGCCAAAGCTTGCGACTGCCGTGTTATTTTTGTGGATCACATCTCAATTATCATTAGTGGCATGGATGGTGGCGATGAACGTAAGTCTATTGACAACTTGATGACACGCTTGCGAACACTTGTGCAAGAGCTTGAAATCACACTCATTGCTGTATCTCATCTCAAACGACCCAATGGAAATCAAGGACACGAAGATGGAGAAGCTGTCTCACTTTCTCAATTGCGCGGTAGTGGTGCTATTGCTCAACTTTCCGATGCTGTCATTACTCTTACTCGTAATAGTATGTCTGAAGACCCTCACATCCGACATAAGACAAAAGTAGCGATTGCTAAAAACCGATATAGCGGTGATACTGGACCAGCTTGTGAGTTGATGTACGATTTGGATAGTGGTCGGATGAATGAAGTGTGTTTGGAGGATTTATGAAATGCACAATTGCTCTGGAATGGGAACAGATTGAAAGCATCATGAGAACAGAACTTGCTGATGCTTTGAAACATACATTGAGTGACATTGAAGCTGTAAAGAGAAGTAAACAGGGTTTTGTCTACAGTTTTGATATGGACGAAGACATTGAAGAATTGACAATCCGAGCAGCAGCTTTGGCTGTTGTTCTTTCCTACTACGGAGGTTGACATGGGCATCATGGTTGAATTTGATGAGGAAATGCTTGAGACAGCGTTTGCAACTTATTTGCGAGAAATGTTGAAGCGTGTTGAATCGTATAACGCTGACATTTTTGAAAGCGAAGAAGAACGAGAAGAGATAAAAAAGGCTATTGTTCTCATTCATAATTGGATTGCTGTTCCTTCAAGATGGTTATGACAATTGAACACATCATCGTGGGATGTACAGGCATAGGTTATGCCGTTGTAGGGGCTTTACGCTTTTACAAAGGTGACGTAGATAATGGCCTTGTATGGACGGGATATGCACTTGCTCAAATTGGGCTTTGGAGGCTCATTAAATGACACAAGATGAAATCATTGAGATGGCTAGACAGGCGAATTTGATAATTAAATCAGCATCTCCAACTAGAACCACTGTAAATATTCTTGAAGCCTTTGCCAAATTGGTAGCAGAGAAAGCGACAGATGAAGCAAACGCCAGAGCAAACGCATCATGGACATTGATGTGCAAAAAGATGGTTGCCGCAGAGCGTGAGGCGTGTGCAGAGATATGTGATAACATGAAGCCGAGTGAGGCAACATTTGACAAAAGGTTTTTTGTTGCTTGCACACTTAACGCACAAGCAATCCGAGCAAGGGGACAAGAATGATGGACATGGAAACACTTGTTGGTAGGCTTATGTCTTTGGAAACAAAGTATTATGAGCTTCAAGAGCAATATCATCATCTCATCAACCAATATGAAACACTGAAAGCAGAGCATGAAAATTGCACTGGACATCGAAACAACAATGGACAGAAATACGATCCATTTGTGCGTAACTCAGGACATTGACACAGGAGAAGTAAGAACATGGAAAGCTCCAGACGGCCTAGCGGAATATTTAAAGGACGCTACGTTGATAATCGCCCACAACGGAATATCCTTCGACTTTCCGATCTTAAACAAGCTATGGAAGACGAAGATTACGAGGAAGCAGGCGTTCGATACACTCATCGTAAGCAGACTTTTGGAGCCGACCAAGGAGAAAGGCCACAGTCTGGACGCTTGGGGCGCAGAGCTAGGAATGGTTAAACTCAATTACAAAGCCGTATGGACATGGATGGAGAACAGAGATGAAGACTATGCTGGAGAATGTTTTGACAGGCCTATACAGTCTCTTTTGGCTCACTATTGCGCCCGTGATGTCAGTGTGCTTTGCCGTCTTTATCATCGGCTTATGTGCGATGTTGACGCTAAAGGCTTTAGTGTTGACAGCATTGCTCTTGAACATTCCGTGGCCTCTATTCTAGCCCAGCAAGAACGCAACGGTTTCAAACTGGACATTCCATATGCAACCATGCTACTTGCTACTCTCAAAGGAAAGATGGCTAACATTGATGACAAAATGCAGCAGAGATGGCCTCCAGTCACCAATGAGCGATACAGTGAAAAGAATGGAAAGCGCCTTAAAGATGAAGTTATTGTCTTCAATCCGGGAAGCAGAAAACAAATTGGAGAAAAACTCCAAGAGCTAGGATGGAAACCAAAGAAGTTTACAGAAACAGGTCAACCAATGGTGGATGAATCTATTCTGGAAACAATTGACCTGCCAGAAGCCAAACTCATTGCTGAGTATTTGATGTTACAAAAACGCATTGCTCAAATTGAAAGCTGGATTGACGCTGTTGGTGAAGACGGTAGGGTGCATGGGCGTGTCATCACAAACGGGGCTGTAACAGGCCGTATGACCCATCAAAGCCCTAACATGGCTCAAGTGCCAAACAGCGGTAGCCCTTATGGGCCAGAATGCAGACAATGCTGGACTGTTGAAAAAGGAAATGTACTTGTTGGTATTGACGCAAGCGGGTTAGAATTGAGAATGTTGGCTCATTACATGAAGGATGAAAGCTATGTCAAGAACGTCACTGAGGGATCGTCTAAAGATGGAACGGATGTCCACACCGTTAACCAACGGGCTGCGGGCCTACCCACCCGTGACCAAGCGAAAACGTTCATCTATGCGTTCCTCTACGGGGCGGGGGACGCGAAAATCGGCTCCATCATCGGGGGTAATGCTGCTGACGGAAAACGCCTCAAAGATCGCTTTCTTAAAGCATCTCCCGCGCTGTCACGTTTACGTGAGTCGGTCGCCTTATACGCGAGTAAGGGCTATGTACCGGGGCTTGATGGTCGTAAAGTATGGGTTCGTTCTGAGCATGCAGCACTCAATAGCCTACTTCAAAGTGCCGGAGCCATCGTAATGAAAAAAGCCCTTGTCATCTTGGAAACCACATTAAGGAAGTATAATGTGCCTTTCAAGATGGTGGCAAATGTTCACGATGAATGGCAGATTGAAACAAAACCAGAACATGCCGAACTTGTTGGCAAACTTGCTGTACAATCAATCAAAGACGCAGGAACACATTTCCAGTTGCGTTGCCCTTTAGATGGAGAATATAAAGTGGGTTTGAATTGGCGCATGACACACTAATCTAGTGATGTTATTGACATTAAACACATTATATGTTATAGTGTGGTTTTAGGAGCAAACATGGCAAGATTAAAACGTACAAAAGAACAAATTGCTTATGATATTGAACAACAAGAAAAAGAATGTTGTGTGTGTAATATACGTAAACCTTTTTCAGATTTTTTCAATTTTAAAAACAAAAGTGATGGTAAATCTTATCGTTGTAAAGTATGTGACGATAAAGCTAGAAAAAAATGGAGTGAAAAAAATCCAGAAAAAGCTCATTTATCACAACGTCAGCGAAATTTAAAACATCGTTTTGGCGTAGATTTGGATTGGTATGAAGAACAGTTTAAAAAACAAAACTATTCTTGTGCTATTTGTGAAACTAAAACAAATAAAACATCAGGTGAAAGACAATTCTGGAATTTTTCTGTGGACCATTGCCATGAAACAGGTAAAGTACGAGGTATTCTTTGCAACAACTGTAATCGTGCTCTTGGTCTTTTTCAAGATAATTCAGAACTTTTGAAAAAGGCTGCTACGTATGTCGAAAGCAACTAAAGACGAAGAAATTGAAGGTCAAATTTTGCTCAACATAAGTGAGAAAAGTTTCACCCTCTACCACAGCGACAATTATGACGCTGTAGCTGTTTACCTGATTTTGGCTGCTGCTCTGGAACATCTAGCAGAAGCGGCTGAAAATCAAGTAAATTCTGAAGCGAAATATCTTCAGTAACCCTCAACTTTAAAAGGAAATGAAAATGAAATACGCAAAACCTGTTCGCATCAAAGCCAAACTGTTTTGGACTCGTGAAATGACAGAGCTTGGTGAATACAAGGGAAAGAAGAAAGCCAAATACGAATGCACATTGGGTGAGATTCGTCCAGACGATGCTAAGAAGTTGCAAGAAATGGGCGTGACATTGAAGAGCAAAGCCTTTGCTGAAAACGTCATCGTGTGCAAGTCTAAGTTTCCATTCATTGCTGCTGACAAAGACGGTAAAATCATTGAGAGCAGCGAAATTGGCAACGGTAGTGACGCAGAAGTGCTCATCTCTACGTACACTTGGGAAGGCCAAGCCTATCCGTGTCTTGTGTCTAAAGCTGACGTCCCCTGTGTCATTGTTACCAATCTTGTGACATACGTGCCACCAGAGGAAGCCCTTGACGACATCCTCTAAAGGAAAGACAGCCCTATTCGATGGTGACATCATTGTTTATCGAGTAGGGTTTGCTTCCGAAGATGTGGAAGAAAAGTTTGCTCTTGCTAGGGTGAAAGAACTTGTTTATGACGTTGTTTATTTTTCTCTGGAATGTGACACATATGAGTTGTTCATTACAGGTAAAGGAAACTTCCGCAACGACATAGCAAAGACAGCACCCTACAAGGGCAATCGTAAGGACATGAAGAAGCCCATCCATTATGATGCTATTCGTGCCTACTTACTTGAAATGGGAGCCTCTTTGATTGAAGGAATGGAAGCAGATGATGCCATTGCCATTAGAGCCACAGAGCTAGGTGATAATTGTGTCATTGTTTCTATTGACAAAGACCTCGATCAAATTGCAGGCAACCATTACAATTTCGTCAAGAACAGTTTCTACAATGTCACTGAAGAGGAAGGCTTAAAAAATTTCTATAAGCAGATTTTGACAGGCGACAGAGTGGACAACATTATCGGCATCAAGGGCTGTGGTCCTGTGAAAGCAGAGAAACTAATTGGCCCTTGTAAAACAGAACAGGAGATGTTTGATGTATGCGTTAAAGCTTACAACGATGATGGACAAAATGGTGTTGAACGTGTTACAGAGAATGGGCATTTGCTGTGGCTCCTAAGACACCTAAATCAACCATACCAACCTCCTTCCAACTCGCAGGGTTTGACTGGGCAATCGTCTACAGAGCAGACCTCAGCGAATACGGAAGATGCGACCCAGCCACTCAAACCATCTACATCCGAGAAGGAATGAATGAGCAACTAACCTCTCAAACATTCTTTCATGAGCTTGTGCATGCTGTCTTGTTTGCAATGGGACGCACCACACACGACGAAGAATTTACAGACACATTTGGAAGTTTTTTACACCAGTATGACAAGACAAAAACATAATGGAGGACAATGGACCAAAAGCAGATTTGAAAGTTTCATCAAGAGTGCCTTACGTGCAGCGACGCGCAGATGGCCTCAAAAACATCAAGCTCTTAAAGATGCGTGTGTCGGTAAAAAACTAAATCGTGCCACAGGTAAGGAAATATTTCATTACAAGTGTGCAGGATGCGGTAAGTTGTTTAAGGGAGCAGACGTTGCTGTTGACCACATTGACCCCGTTGTAAACCCCAAAACAGGTTTTGTTTCTTGGGATGTTTACATTGAACGGATGTTCTGTGAGGCTGACGGTTTCCAAGTGTTGTGTCATACGTGCCACGGCATAAAGACACAGAATGAACGAGAGGAGCGTAAGAGATGCAAGTTATCTCGATGACTGAGATGGAAGACGGCAGTGCAGTGGTTGAGTTGGACATGTCTCCTGACGAAATGCGATCATTGCTTGAATATGCCGTTTGCATGGGCCTTGTAGAAGGGCTTAAACTTCTACAAAAACAGAAACTTGAGGAGTTAAAAGAATGTCAGGAATCAGCGCAATCGACATCGAACACATGAGTGATTTGGACGCCTATCAAGAACAGGCATTCACCTATGCCCAACCTTCTGCCAAAGGCTTGATGTATCTCATCCCCGGCCTAGCAGCAGAAGCTGGAGAAGTGGCTGGCGTTTATGCTAAGTTTTTGCGTGATGCCAATCGTAATCTCTACCCCATCAAGGATAATTTGATGAAGGAACTTGGAGACTGTTTGTGGTTTGTGGCTTCCATTGCAAAGCTTTACGATGTCAAACTATCCGACATTGCAAAGATTAACATTGAGAAGCTAGAGGGTCGTTTACAACGTGGAACAATTGGAGGGTCAGGCGATGATCGATAATTTTAATGAGGATGGAACATCTGTTTACACAACCATAGAATCGTCTTTTGGGCGTTGGCAGTTCAATCGAAACTATCCTGAAGGCACTTCGTGGGATGCTATCTTGACAGATTTTATCACTTTGTTGTCAGCAGCTTACGGGTATGAAATTGGTTCTCAGGTGGACTATCATGGCAATCCCCATGTTCCAAAATGGGCAAAAGAAAAAGCGTCGTTCTAATGAGAATTCTTGTCATTCCTGATTGCCAAGTGAAGGAAGGTGTTCCGTTGGAGCATCTTTCTTGGGCAGGCGAAGCCATTGTTGACTATCGTCCCGATGTTATTGTTAACATTGGTGACTTTGCTGACATGCCTAGTCTGTCTAGCCACGACATCAAAGGCTCCAAATATTTTGAGGGCTTGCGATATAAGAAGGATGTTGAAATTGTTCACAAAGCGATGGACATCCTATTGGCTCCGCTGAAAGACCTTCAAACGCGCCAAAAGAAGAACAAGGAAAAGATTTATAAGCCCCGCATGGTGATGACATTGGGCAACCATGAAAACCGCATTGACAGGGCTGTAAACAACAATCCAACATTGGAAGGACTCATCAATGTTTCAGACCTTGAATATGAAAAAGATTGGGAAGTATTTCCGTTCTTACATCCCGTTTTTATTAACGGCGTTGGCTTCAATCATTATTGGCCTGTCGGCGCAATGGGAAGACCTGCATCTTCTCCTGCTGCTATTATCAGTAAGCTACATATGTCGTGTATTGCTGGACACCAGCAGGGCAAGGCCGTGGCCTATGGTAAACGTGCTGACGGACAACCTATTACTGCTATTGTTGTGGGGAGTTATTATCTTCACGATGAAAGCTACATGGATAGGCTAAGTAACCGACATTGGCGTGGCTTGTTGGTGATGAACGAAGTGAACGATGGACATTTCGATGAGATGTTCTTGTCAATTGAATACTTGGAGAAAAAATATCATGTCATATAACTCTTGTGGAACCCGCGAAAAACCTAAAAAAGCAGATTTTACCTATAAAGGTATTTGCTATTGGATAAATTCTTACGACAGTGTAGAATTATGGGATGATGAATATTATTGTCTTACTTCTTTTTCTGTAAAAGAATACAATACAGACAAAGAAATCGCAGAAGACAATCCATTATGGGATGACAATGAATTTCATTTTTCAAAAGTACGTAAAATAGGATTTAAAGTGTTTTCTGGTGCTGGAAGTTCAGAGATGTTTTCAGAACGCTATTATGGTTGATAAAGATATGGAAACAGAAAAAAGTTGTCAAACATGCAAGTACGGGAAACGCCCCTACCCGAACACAATTTGTGAAGATTGTATACAACATGAGCTTTATCACTGGCAACCCAATGAAGCCACTGTGAAAGAATATGTTCTAAAATGCTTGCCCGGAGAAGCAAATGTTAGTGTCACAAACGCGACAGCTAACGACAATCAGGTAGCAGGAAAGCATTACAAGGACAAATCAATTCAGCCTTGGGACTATATTTATGCAAATAACCTTTGCTATTTCACTGGAAACTGCGTAAAATACGTGTCCCGTTGGAAAGACAAGGGAGGCGTGGACGATCTGAAAAAGGCTCGCCACTATTTGGATAAACTCATTGAACTAGAAGAAGGAAAATAATGACCCCCTATCAAACCTACATTGCCAAATCACGGTATAGCCGCTTTTTGGACAGCAAGGGCCGTCGTGAGCATTGGGATGAGACAGTTGATCGTTACATGCAATTCATGGATACTCATCTAATTGAGAAGCATAACTACCACATGGGAATGGATCTGTACGCCGAATTGAAGCAGGCCATTACAAACCGTGAAGTGTTGCCATCCATGCGTTCCATCATGACGGCTGGTGAAGCGTTGGAGCGTCAAAACATTGCTGGCTACAATTGCTCATACTTGCCCATTGATGACGTTAAAGCCTTTGATGAAGCCATGTACATCTTGCTGTGTGGCACTGGTGTCGGCTTCTCTGTGGAGCAAAAATATGTCTCTAAACTCCCTGAAATCCCTTCTGAGTTGTTCAATTCTTCTACTACTATTGTGGTTAAAGACTCCAAAGAAGGCTGGGCTAAGGCACTTCGTCAACTTATCGCCCTATTATACGCTGGTGAAATTCCGCTTTGGGATGTTTCGGCGGTTCGTCCAGCAGGTACACGGCTTAAGACTTTTGGAGGACGTGCATCTGGTCCCGAGCCTTTGGTGGAACTGTTCAGATATACGGTGGATAAGTTTAAAACAGCTAAAGGTAGGAAGCTTCACTCCCTCGAAGCACACGACATCCTGTGTAAAATCGGAGAAGTCGTTGTGGTTGGCGGTGTTCGTCGTTCGGCTATGATTTCTCTTAGCGATCTGTCGGATGATAGAATGGCACATAGCAAGTCTGGTAATTGGTGGGACGGTCAGGGCCAACGAGCTTTGGCTAACAACTCTGCTGTCTACACTCAAAAGCCAGATGTCGGTCAATTTATGCGTGAATGGAGCAATATCTATGAAAGCCACTCCGGGGAACGTGGTATATTCAACCGTCTTGCCTCTGAGCTACAAGTGGCTAAGAATGAACGGCGTGAATTGGGCAAAGAGTGGGGTACTAATCCTTGTTCTGAAATCATCCTTCGCCCTTACCAATTTTGCAACCTATCTTCTGTTGCTGTCAAATCGGATGACACGTTGGACAATCTCAAACGCAAAGTCCGGCTCGCCACCATCCTCGGCACGTTCCAAAGCACGTTAACTCACTTCCCCTATCTGCGTAAGATTTGGCAGACAAACACAGAGGAAGAGCGTTTGCTTGGTGTGTCGATGACAGGTATTTTGGATTGTCCGTTGCTCAATCAGCCCTATGATGAGGGTTTGCCCAACCGTTTGGAGGAATTGAAAAATGTTGCTATTGACACTAATGCTCAATTTGCTGACAGTATTGGCATCAATCGTAGTGCTGCGATCACTTGTGTTAAACCCGAAGGAACTGTCTCCCAACTCACAGGAACAGCTAGCGGTATTCATCCTCAGCACGCTGAGTTTTACATCCGGCGTGTCCGATCTGATAATAAAGACCCACTTACTGCCTTTCTAAAGCAGGCAGGCTTTCCTGCTGAACCTTGTGTCATGAAACCTGACTCCACTACGGTGTTTAGTTTTCCTGTTCAAGTAGGCAAAGGCGCTGTGTTGCGTGAACATCTGACAGCGATTGAGCATCTGCAATTGTGGCTTGTTTTTCAACGTCATTGGTGTGAACACAAACCGTCAGTTACAATTAGTGTAAAAGAAGATGAATGGCCCAAAGTAGGCGCATGGGTATGGGAGCATTTCGATGAAATCACTGGTGTATCGTTTTTGCCATACGATGGTGGCACTTATCGTCAAGCTCCCTATGAAGAGATCACTGAAGCGGAGTTTAATATTCTGGCGAATGGGATGCCGAAAGAAATTGATTGGGACAGCTTCATCGAAGTGACAGACAATGTGGAAGGAACACAAACCCTTGCATGTACCGCTGGCGCTTGTGAAATCGCCTTTTAAGGAGCTATAATGGTAATAGATTTCTCATGGACAGGAGGCTTAGTGTTTGGGCTTTACCACCTAGACACAGCCGTAGTTGAAGTGGACGAAGATATGTACGAATTCTGTAATGCCGTTGTGCTTGCACTAGGGTTTTTTCAGATTAGTTTCTTGTTCGTCTAAAGGTTAAGGGGAAAGCGGATGCTCCACGGGATACAGGGAGCCGAGTAGAGGGCCACCGGGGGTTGCTATGCCCCAAGGAGAATAGCCCGTTAAGTGAGACGCAGCGAGTACCCACCAAATAAGAAAGCCCCTTAATAGGGGCTTTTCTGTTAAAAAGCTGCTAAAACAGCCTGATATTTCTTTTCTCGTTCCTCTAGGCCAATATAGCCTCCATTAATCTTCTTGGTCATGCCTTTGATGTCACCAGCATCGGCAAAACTTTCTAGATTGTTTGTCTTCCAAAACCACCCAGCAGAACGACAAGCGGCACTAGGTTCAAGTAGCAGGTCAGGGTTAGCCACCAAATCAAGGCCAAGATAGGAACCACATTTATCATAATTGTATTTCCCTGTAAGTTGTTTCAAACCCCTACCAATAAATTTGGCCCCTTCACCCGATTCAGCAGGCCCATTTCCCATACGACCAGAGTAAACCAAATTAGCTATAAGCTCTGGTTTCCCGGCTATGGAGTTTGCCACTGCGGTTGGAATGAGTTTT
>Ga0255143_1000214_pt1 | contig 22204 bp, 45 predicted proteins | sample Atl_Cont_RepC_0h_FD_183625 | JGI IMG/M metagenome (GOLD analysis project Ga0255143, IMG submission 183625) | Freshwater microbial communities from Altamaha River, Georgia, United States - Atl_Cont_RepC_0h | ecosystem: Environmental > Aquatic > Freshwater > River | place: USA: Georgia | collected...
AAGCTGATCCTGAAAAGAAACAGAATATGGTCAAAATGTCAACAAAAGCACATAAAGTGTTTATGAAGGCGAAAGAACAACATTTCAAACGTAATCCTGATGCATATAAAGCTCACGTTAATAAAATGATGAGTGGTGCTGCACAAGACTATAAAGACCAAGAAAAGAAACGTGGTATCGGTCATGTTCGTGACCACGTTGAAGTTGATAGTGAAGTTGTTAATGAAGTTTCTTCTGAGCTGTTGGACCGTTACAAAAAAGGTGCAATGAAGTCTGCTGCTGATTTGGCTGCAAAAGGTGATTATAAAAAGTCTAATGACCGTTTATTGGGTCACATGAAAGCCACAGGTAAACAGATTGATAAAACAACGGCCGCAATCAAAAAATCATTAAGAACGGAAGCAATGGATCCAAAAGCTGCTGATCCTTTGCCAGCTGATGGTGCCAATAGTCCTGCCGATGTGGCACCTAAAAAGAAAAAACAATTAATTCAAATGTCAAAATCTGCAAGAATTATTAAATCCATCTATAAAAAGAAGGGTGTGAAAGAGGAACCAAAAGCTGCAGCTGTTTTGTCAGGTGGAACCACCATGACTGGTGAAAAGAGGGATACGATTGAAATCGATCCTATGATGAAAAAAGGTAGACCACAGTAAACTGGAAAACATAAATAGTAAGATAACCCTCGGTTAAAAGGAGAAATAAATGTCATCTTGGGGAAATAACGATAACGCAGCTAACGCACCATATTGGGCAGTTAACTCAACGATAGTCAACGCAGCAGACGTAAAAGCCGCTGCAGCTGCACCTACAGCAGCAAACGTTGCACTTTTGTATGCAAATACACAAGCAAACGCTTATACAGCTGGTGAAACCATCGGTTTGTTTGGTGTTGATGCACAAGAAGCTTCTACATCAAATCGTGTTCACACTGGTTGGGTCCTAAGAACTACTGGTTCTGGTGGCCGTGCTGGTCGTGTTCAAGAAGAAGTATTGGTTGCAATGAGTGCTTTCGGTGCTGATGGTGTTGATGGTGATGCACAAACATATGCTAACGTTTCTATCACATTGTCTGGTCCATCTAATGGTTCTGTGGTTGCAAACGCTGAATTTGCAAACGTGGTTTCATTCACAGTAACACCAACTTTGGATGGAGACACATCAGCTACATTGACCTATCAATGGCAATACAACAATGCAGACGGTTCAGCTGGCTGGGCAAACGTTCCAGCAAACACCAACCCAATTCAATGGTCTGGCAAAACTTCTGCAACATTGCAAGCACGTCCTGCAACAACCGCAAACAACGGCACAGTCCTACGTGTTGTGGTAACAGCAGCAGACGAAGGCGTAACCGCAACATCTGCAAACGCAATTCTTACAGTTGCTTAATTAACAGGGGGTTAATCACCCCCTCTTTAATATGTTTGATGATTTGAATGAAGAAAACTTTATGATGTATGCTATGAAATGCTATACATCACCACACTGCATTATGTCCGAATTTGAGGGAGATATCAAGCGAACCAAGTATCTCAAACGTTTGTTTAGAAGATATAAAGTGACAAAATCACTAAAGGAACGCTTGATATTGAACCACATCATTTTATTGAATAATGTTTTTGGTCCAGAAGCGACAGCAAGAATATTATTCTATAAGACTGATGAGCGTGATTATGATATACTTAAAACCTTTTTAGGATATTTGGATATCATGCCTGATTTTGTTTATGGTGTTGGTGGAAAAACAATAGTATCATCAGAAATACCATTAGATATGAATGTCGCAGAGATATTAAGGAACATATGAAAACACTAAAACAATACATCGAAGAAGCTAAAAAAGGTCGTTGCTGGACTGGTTACAAACCTGTTCCTGGTAAAGAACCATATTCACCAGGAAGTTGTGAAAAAGTAAAAGAGGAATTTGAGGTTTGTGATAAGTGTAACCAAGATCCTTGCCAATGTGATGATAGTTTTGGTTTAGGTGAAGAAGTTGAACAAGTGGACGAAAAGGCACCTCCAGGATTTGAGGGCACCGTCAAGGCAATGAAGAAACACAAAGACATTGATAATCCTTGGGCACTTGCATGGTCTATGAAGAACAAGGGTTACAAGTCACATAAGAAGGCTGACGGCACACCAAAGAATGAAGAAGTTGAACTAGACGAGACTGCTGCTTGGCAACGTAAAGAAGGCAAGTCTGAATCTGGTGGTTTGAATCAAAAAGGTGTTGAATCTTACCGCAGAGAAAATCCAGGTTCTAAACTAAAGACCGCTGTCACAACAAAACCATCAAAACTAAAACCTGGTTCCAAAGCAGCAAACCGCCGCAAGTCATTCTGTGCTCGTATGTCTGGTATGAAAAAACGTCTAACATCAGCTGCAACAGCAAAAGATCCAGATTCACGTATCAACAAATCATTACGTAAGTGGAATTGCTGATGAAAACATTTAAAGATTTTGTCAGAGAAGAAGTGATGAGTGCTGCACCAACTAATACTGTTGGTGGTGGTAATATCGCTGGTTCTGGTGGCAAAGGTGGAGAACCGGGTGTTTCAAAGAAAAGAAACCCTGTAATGTCCTTTTTCAAACGTAAACAACCAAAAATGTAATATGTGGATACTTCAATGGTTACCTAATTGGATTTTCTACGCCGTCTTATTAGCCGGCGTTTTTGGTTTGGTTGCGACATATTTTATCAGATTTTTAAGTTTTATTCCTTTCCTATACGTTTATAAAACGCCAATACAACTCGCTTCAATTGCAGCAATCGCAATAGGAACATTTATGTCAGGTGCTATACATGATAATGAAGCATGGGAAGCAAGAGTGCGTGAAATGGAAGAAAAGGTTGCCGCAGCAGAGGCAAAGTCTAAAGAAGAAAATGTGAAGATTGTTGAAAAAGTGGTAAACAAGATACAAATTGTTAAGACCCGTGGCCAAGATATTGTTAAATATGTGGATAGAGAAATAGTTAAGTATGACACAAAATTTGCACCAGGCGGTGTCTGTGAAATACCTAAAGAGTTTATTGAAGCACATAACAAAGCAGCCGAGGCACCGAAATGAGCACTGTTGGTATGTTAATTATAGCATTAATCTATGCTGTTAGTTCAGTAGACCAATTCATAAAAGGTGAAATTGGCACTGGTCTGGCTTTCGCTGGGTGGTCACTCGGTCAAATAGGCATGGCATGGGCGGTAAAATGAAATATTTGTTAATAATATTAGTATTGACTGGTTGTTCTACAACTGTTCCCGTGAAGTCTAAATTTCCTGAGGTTCCAGAAAGGTTGATGCAAAAATGCCCTCAATTAGAAAAATTAGAAAACGAAGCAAAACTATCAGACATTTCAAAAACAGTAGCAAATAATTATACAACTTATTATGAGTGTGCGGTGAAAAATGATGCATGGATTGAATGGTATCAAATTCAAAAACACATTTATGAAAGTGTAAAATAATGGAACTGACAAAAGAACAATTAAAACAACTGCTTCCAAAAAACCCATACATTGACCACTGGCATCATGCATTGTCAATTCTATTACCTGATTATGAAATCAACACACCAAAAAGAATAGCGGCTTTTATCGCTCAATGTTCACATGAATCTGGTGGTTTCACGGCACTCAAAGAAAACTTAAATTATAAGCCTGCAACACTACGCAAATTATTTGGTAAATATTTTCCAAATGATGACATTGCAAATGAGTATGCATCCAAACCAAACAAACAAGAAGCAATTGCAAACCGCATCTATGCATCACGTATGGGTAATGGTGATGAATCGTCAGGTGATGGATACAAATTTTGTGGTCGTGGACTGATTCAATTAACTGGCCGTGACAACTACACCTTCTTTGCGGGCAGTTTAGGTATCACAGTAGAAGAAGCATCTGAGTATCTTCAAACATTTGAAGGTGCTGCACAATCTGCTTGCTGGTTTTGGGAAACAAACAACCTAAACCAATGGGCCGATAAAGGAGATATCGTAACATTAACTAAGCGTATCAATGGTGGAACCATTGGTCTTGAAGATAGAATTAAACATTATGAACACGCTCTACATGTATTAGGAGCGTAATATGACTGATTTTAAATTAGCAAAATTTTTATTAATTTTGTTAGTGTTACCACTTGGCATGGCAATGTGTAGTGGTGACAGATTTAGATACCCATGTCAAGACCCAGCAAATTGGGACAAAGATATGTGTAAAATGCCTCAATGTGATGTGCGTAGGGAATGTCCTGAACACATCTTTAAAGGACAACGTGACCCTAGATTAGGACCTCCAAAAGATGAATTTAATAAAGACGCTATCAAACTTTCTACACCTCAACCGCCTCAAGGAGCTAACTGTGCAAAATAATGATTTCTTATACACAGAAGAGCAATTGATGGCTCGTCTGAAATTCTTTATTGGTATATGTCTCGCATTAACATTAACTGGTATCGTTTTCGTTGTGTTATATTCACTAATTTTTGTGACACAACCATTGAATGCTATTTCACCAATTGACCAAAAGTTTTTTGAGTTGATTGTGCCAATTGCTACATTCTTAACTGGAACACTATCAGGTATCATGTTAGCTGGAAGTAAACCTGAGGATCAGGCTGCCATGTTAGCTGCTCAAAAACAAGCACAAGACAATTTTGCTGAAACAAAAAAATTAATGTCTGCGCCGCCGCCTGTTCAAAGAGTTGAACCATCTTTGACTCCGACAGTAACACCAGTTGCACCACAACCAGCACAAGTTATTGTTGGATTCGGTGGAAAACCTGCGCCTGCGCCTGCACCACAACCTGAAATCTAAATATTATGGAATTTATTAAAAGTATGTTGGCAGATGGTGTTAATGGCACCATCTCCAGTAAAAGAGTAGTAACATTCATAGCATTTCTATTGTGCGCTTTAGAATTTGTTTGTGAATTGTTTTATGGTTTGGATGTTAAACCACAGACACTAGATGCAATGATGTATATTGTATTGGCTGGTCTCGGTTTTACCGCTTCGGAAAAATTTGCTAAAAAGGATTAAAAATGAAAAAACTTCTATTGATTGCAGGCCTAAGCCTATCACTATTTGCTCATGCAGCAGAAACAACTAAAGTTTGTGTCGATGTAAAAGACAACAAAGGACAAGTTGTTAAAGGCAAAGACGGCAAGCCAAAACAAAATTGCAAAGAAATGAAAGTTCATAAGAAACTTGAAGGAACGGAAGTTCCACAAAAGAAATAATATGTCCTATTCGCAGCAGGTCATAGACCACTATGAAAACCCCAGAAATGTGGGCAATCTTCCTAATGGTGACAATACCGTTGGCACTGGTCTTGTTGGCGCACCTGCTTGCGGTGATGTGATGAAACTTCAGATTAAAGTAAGTGAAGAAGGAGTAATTACGGATGCAAAATTCAAAACATACGGATGCGGTTCAGCAATTGCCTCAAGTAGCCTTGTCACAGAATGGGTCAAGGGCAGAACGCTTGACGAGGCACGAAAAATTACTAATAAATCAATTGCTGAAGAACTTGCCTTACCGCCGGTTAAAATACATTGTAGCATACTTGCAGAAGATGCAGTCAAAGCAGCAATAAATAATTATTTGGAAAAAAATGTTAACCATAACTGCAAATGCTGATAAACAGATAAAGGAAATTTTGTCTGGTGAGAATTCTAAATATGTAAGAGCCTTTGTTGAAGGTGGCGGATGTTCTGGCTTCAATTATGGTTTCATGTTAGATGATGAAAAGAATGATGATGATTTCGAAATCACAGAAAATCTAATTGTAGACTCTATGAGTATGCAATATCTAACAGGTGCAACAATTGACTATAAGGTAGAGCTTATGGGCGCAAACTTTGTTGTAAGTAATCCAAATGCCAAATCCACTTGTGGATGTGGCAGCAGTTTTAGTGTATAAGAAAGATGAGAAAAATGGCAACTCAGGTGGAAAGACTTGGCATCGTTGAAACTAAGGTGGAAAATCTTAGTGAAAAACTGGATGATTTAAAAGGTGATGTTAAAGAAATGCACGATTGTTTGGATAAAACACGTGATGATTTAAAAGCCAAGTTGGATGAAATGTATGGTGCATCATGCACACAACATGCCGAACTTGCCAAAAAGATTAGTTCTTTGGAAAAAATCCGTGAAAGAACAATGTGGATGGTTGCCGGTGGAGTTGCCGTATTAGGTATATTTTCTGGACACTTAAAAGAGATACTTGCATTTTTTCACTAATTAGTGTATAATGTAGTTTCTTGTAAACTCCACAACTTTTTGTTATGTCCGTTTTTATTGATAGAACCTTTCTGCTGAGGGTATCCCCAAAGCTTCAAAAATTCACACAAAAGAAGGATAACCTGTATAACTTCAGGTGTCCACTTTGTGGCGATTCACAAAAAAACAAAACCAAAGCTCGTGGTTATGTTTATGAAAAAAAGAACAATTATTTCTATATGTGCCACAACTGTGGCGCATCCACTTCCTTTTATAATTTCCTGGAGAAGGTTGATCCAAACCTAGTTAAAGAATATGCACTTGAGAGGTACAAAAATGGTGAACACGGGCGTGACAATTACGTTAAACCAACTTTCGAAGAATTCAAATCTGAAACCCCGAAGTTTCGAACTAAGTTTGATATTCCATCGGTCGAATCGTTACCAGAAGAACATTTTGCGAAAGTGTATGTCAAATCCCGCAAAATACCAGAGTCGTTCCATGCACACCTTTATTTTGCACAAGACTTTAAAGGTTTTGTCGAGGGTTTGCAAATAGAAAAAGAGGGCCTCAAGGAAGATGACCCTAGACTGGTAATACCATTCTATGATGAAGATAAAAATCTAGTGGCTTTCCAAGGTCGTGCTTTGGGTGAATCTAAATTGAGATATATCACCGTAAAGACAGACAAAGAGAATCACAAGCTATTCGGCACCGACCGGATCGACACGGAACAGATGATATATGTGGTGGAAGGTCCTATTGACTCCATGTTTCTGGAGAATGCCGTAGCGACTGCGGATTCGAACCTGATGGCTGCATCTAAACACTTTGACAAGTCCAAACTTGTTTTGGTGTATGATAATGAACCACGGAACAAAGAACTACACAAACAAATGGAAAGAGCCATTGAGGAACACTATAATGTGGTAATCTGGCCTGAAATGATTGAAGAAAAGGACATAAATGATATGGTTTTGAGTGGGTTCTCACCTGACGAAATCCAAGATATCATAAGTAAGAATACCTTTGTGAATTTAAGAGCAAAGATGGAATTTATTAACTGGAAAAAAACTTAAAAAATGGAGATTTTGTTATGCAAGTAAAATTGATTTCATACACACAAGGCACAGACGGTAAGAATTTGTTAGAACAGGTTGCATTTGCAGCCAGAGTCTCAAATCCTGCCAATCAAAATAATAGCGAAACTTCCGAAAAGTTGGTTCGTTATCTTATCAAAAACCAACATTGGTCACCACTAGAAATGGTGAACGTGTGTTTGGAAATAGACACCACAAGAGATATTGCAAGACAGATTCTAAGGCATCGTTCCTTTTCCTTTCAGGAATTTAGTCAACGATATGCTGATGCATCACAATTAGGTTTTGAAATGAAAGAAGCAAGGATGCAAGATTTGAAGAATAGACAGAATAGTGTCACAACAGATAATCTTGCTTTACAAGCTTGGTGGGAAGAACGCCAGAAAAGAGTGTTAGAAGAAAGTAAAAATGCTTATGAATGGGCACTTGCAAATGGTATTGCAAAAGAACAAGCGAGAGCAGTATTGCCAGAAGGTATGACAGGTTCACGTTTGTATATGAATGGAACCCTTCGTTCTTGGGTTCACTATATACAACTCCGTAGCGCAAACGGAACACAAAAAGAACACCAAGATGTTGCTTTGGCTTGCGCTGACGCAATTGAACCAATCTTTCCTATGATTAAGGAGTTTACGAATGGACAGTAGACAAGATGTAGAAAAATTCATGTATGCTTGTGGTCAAAATGATAAAGATTTTGGACCTCAAGCAGAATTATATGTTGACCTCGTCATGGAAGAATTCAGAGAATTAATTACAGCTTATGGCAACAGGGACAAAGTTGAAATAGCAGATGCTTGTGCAGATTTGAAATGGGTGATTGAAGGATTAGAACATACACTTGGTATTCCACAACAAGAAGTTTGGGATGAAGTTGCTAGAAGTAATTTGGCAAAAATTAGTCCTAGTGGTAAAGTCGAAAAACGTGCAGATGGTAAAGTTTTAAAACCTGATGGGTGGACACCACCGAATATTAAAGCAATTATAAAAAGGTAAAAAGTATGGAACATATGGGTATTAAAATAGACCTTGAAAGAGATAAACTATTTGATGAATTAGGAAGAATAAGATTAAAAGAAAGTTACATGAGGGAAGATGAAGAAAGTCCACAACACAGATTCGCTTTTGTTAGTAGTTCTTTTGGTAGTAACAATGAACATGCTCAGCGGTTGTATGACTACGCAAGCAAACACTGGTTGTCGTATTCGACACCTATCCTTTCCTTTGGGCGCAGTAAGCGTGGATTGCCGATTAGTTGTTTTTTAAATTATGTTGAAGATACAGCGGAGGGTTTAGTTGATAATCTTAGTGAAACTAATTGGCTTAGTATGCTTGGTGGCGGCGTTGGGATTGGGTTTGGTATTCGTTCGGCAGATGATAAATCTACTGGCGTTATGCCGCACCTCAAAATTTACGATGCGTCTAGCTTGGCATATCGCCAGGGGCGTACTCGCCGTGGAAGCTACGCTGCTTATCTTGATATTAGCCATCCTGATATTATTCCCTTCCTTGAGATGAGAAAGCCAACTGGTGATCCAAACGTTCGTTGTTTGAATTTACACCATGGTATTAATATTACAGATGACTTCATGCACATCATTGAAAAGTGTATGTTGGATCCAGAAGCAAGTGATGCATGGGAATTAAAAGATCCACATACAGGTGAAGTAAGAGAAACAGTATCAGCTAAACACTTGTGGCAACAAATTCTAGAATTACGTATGCACACGGGTGAACCTTATCTACATTTCATTGATACTAGCAATAAAGAAATGCCACAATGGTTAAAAGATAAAGGTCTACGAATCAATCAATCAAATCTTTGTTCTGAAATTATTTTACCAACTAACGAACAGAGAACAGCTGTTTGCTGTTTATCATCCTTAAATTTGGAGTATTATGATGAATGGAAAAATGAACCTCTCTTCCTACGTGATGTTGCTGAAATGCTCGATAACGTTTTACAGTATTTTATTGATAATGGGCCTAGTGCAATTTCCAGGGCTATTTACTCTGCTAGGTCTGAGCGTTCTATTGGTGTTGGAGCCTTAGGATTTCACGCATACTTGCAAAAGAACAATATTGCTTTTGAAGGTGTAATGGCCAAGGTTGTCAACAATCAAATTTTTAAACACATTAGAAAAGGATTGGATGATGCTAACGAAATTCTTGGCAAAGAACGAGGCGAAGCTCCTGATGCTGTCGGCACTGGCAAGCGCTTTAGTCACCTTATGGCTATTGCTCCAAATGCTTCTTCGTCTATCATCATGGGAAATACTAGCCCTAGTGTCGAGCCTTACCGTGCTAACGCTTACCGTCAAGACACTCTATCGGGCGCACATTTAAATAAAAACAAATATTTGGATGAATTAATTAAAAACAAACTTGGTGAAGGTCAAGAATTTGGTGCTGTGCCATCCGAAAAGTATAGTGAAATTTGGTCATCTATTATTGCTAATGATGGTTCGGTGCAACACTTGGATATTTTAGATGAGAATGAGAAGGCTGTGTATAAAACTTCGATGGAAATTGACCAACGTTGGGTTATTGAACTAGCTGCTGACCGTCAAACACATATTGACCAAGCACAATCACTAAACTTGTTCTTCCGTCCTGATGCACACATTAAATACATTCATGCGATTCACTTTATGGCATGGAAAAAAGGATTGAAAACACTTTATTACTGCCGTAGTGAGAAACTGGCTAAAGCCGATAAAGTTTCTAAACGAATTGAACGTGAAGTAATTAAAGAATTAGACATGGTTCAAGTAGCACAAGGAAATGATTGTATAGCTTGCGAAGGTTAAAATGAAACCAACAATTGCATTATTCTTACATCAACCAAAATGTTCGGTGCAATCTGGAAATGGAATAATCAAAGCACTTGAAAATCATTACAATTTTAAAATCTTTACTAAGCATGAGTTGGAAGATGACTTCTTTAACGGTGTCGATATTGTTGCTTTTCCTGGTGGCTTGGGTGACAGTGATAGTTTTGATTACTTGCTTAAAGATAATCGTGACCGCATTTATGATTTTATACGTAATGGTGGCCGTTACTTGGGGATTTGTATGGGTGCCTATTGGGCTGGCAGCGACTACTTTAATATATTGCATAATGTGGACGTGGAACAATATATTAAAAGGCCGAACACAGACACAAAAAGACCGCACGCCAAAAACCTAAAAGTTCAATGGTTGGGAAAAGATGAAAACATGTTTTTTTATGATGGTTGTGCTTTTGGACCAGGACATTATGATATAATAGCAAAGTATATGAACGATGATCCTATGGCTATCATACAAGGTCGTGTTGGTTTAATTGGTTGTCATCCAGAAAGTCAGCCACATTGGTATGAATCATATAGTTGGATGAAAAATAAGTATCATGGTGGAGAACACCATAAATTATTGTTAGAATTTGTAAACGATTTAATGGAGAGATAAATGAAAAGGGTATTAAGATTTACAGCATCATGGTGTGGTCCATGTAAGATGTTAGCGAGAAACTTGGAAGATGTTAATACTAATCTTCCAATTGAAGTTATTGACATTGATGTATTACCAGAAGTAGCAATCGAATATGGTGTTCGTGGTGTTCCAACATTGGTGATGTTGGATGAAAACATGGAAGTCAAACGTCTTGTGGGTATGCAATCACTAAAACAACTAGAGGACTGGTTGAATGATTAAGAAACTAAACCACAAACTAACGGATGAACGCAGTTCATTCAAACCGTTCGCATATCCATGGGCCTATGATGCATGGTTGAAACATGAACAATCACATTGGCTTCATACCGAAGTTCCGATGTTGGAAGATGTTAAAGATTGGAAAAAGAAATTAACCAAAGAAGAAAAACAATTCTTAACACACATCTTCCGTTTCTTTACACAAGGTGATGTTGACGTTGCTGGTGGTTATGTGAAGAACTATCTTCCATATTTTCCACAACCAGAAGTTCGTATGATGTTGTTGGGTTTTGCTGCAAGAGAAGCACTACACGTTGCTGCTTATAGCCATCTAATCGAAACACTTGGTTTACCAGAAACAACATATAGTGAATTTTTGGCATACCAAGAAATGAAAGACAAACACGATTACGTGTTGGACATTGCAGGTCAAAATAGCACAAAAGAGAATACTGCACGCCATATCGCCGTGTTCAGTGCATTTACTGAAGGTATGCAGTTGTTCTCATCTTTTATTATGTTGTTGAATTTCCCAAGGCGTGGTAAGATGAAGGGTATGGGACAAATCGTTACTTGGTCTATCGTTGATGAAACGATGCACGCTGAGAATATGATGAAATTGTTTAAAACATATATAAACGAGAACCCTGAAATCTGGAACGATGAATTAAAATCAAGCATCTACACGATTGCAGAGAGAATGGTTGAACTAGAAGATAGGTTTATCGACTTAGCATTTGGTGTAACTGATATGGAAGGCTTAACAAAGGAAGAAGTTAAGAAATACATTCGTTACATTGCCGACCGCCGATTGATTGGTCTTGGTATGAAGGGTATTTTTAAAGTTAAACGTAATCCACTTCCGTGGGTAGAGGAGATGATTAATGCTCCAACACACACCAACTTCTTTGAGAATCGTGCAACCGATTACGCAAAAGGTGCATTATCTGGAGATTGGGGTGATGTGTGGGCTCATTAAGAAAAAAATATGACAACAAGAACTATAACAGCCGAGTGCAGCAATTGTGAATCTAGTTATGATGTGATTTTTATGGAACAACTAGTATCAGATGAATTGCCAGAGTTTTGCCCGTTTTGTGGTGAACCCATTGATACATTATCCGAAGAAGAATATATAGAGGATGATGAACTCAATGAAGATGATGAATGGAACAATTAAATTGGATTTATAACAATAAAATTTTTACAGAAGATTTGATTGGTGATAATTATGGTTTTGTGTATCTCATAACAAACAATGTAAACAATAAGAAATACATTGGTAAAAAGTTTTTTTATTCCTCAAAGACAAAACAGGTAAAAGGTAAGAAAAAGAAGTTCAAGGTTTCCTCGGACTGGCAAACTTACTATGGTAGCAATGAGGAATTGAAAAAAGATGTTATAATGCATGGACGAGAAAACTTCACTAGAGAAATACTACACTTGTGTTTGTCCAAAGGCACCGCAGGATATCTTGAAGCCAGAGAACAATTCACAAGGCGAGTATTAGAGAGTGATGATTATTATAACACATGGATTATGGTGAGGGTAAGAGACTCACACATTAAAGGACTGTAATGTTAGGATACCTAGAAGATATTGAAGGTTTTGATGCTTTGTTTTTCTTACCGCAAGATGATGAAGATGAAATACGAATTGTTGCCAACAAATATAAAAATCCAGGTGAAGTGTTAGAAGGTAATGCAATCGGTCCTTGGTGGCACATTTTGTTGTTTAAATGCAACGAAGAAACCGGTGCTGTTGAAAACCTGGACACGTTTGATGCCATTTTCTCGGATCCTAGAGAATACATATCAACCTTGATACCATGTGGTTTTTATGGTGTTGTTGCAAAAAAGACAACCACTTCAAATATTTTCCTAGAAGATGCTATTGCCAAATTCAAAGAATTGATGTAAAATATAAGCATTAGAAACTGAAAGTTTATTATGATTCTCGTTGATTTAAACCAAGTATTGTTGTCCGGACTGATGGCTCAAATTGCCAGTCAAAAAGGAATCAAACTTGAAGAAGGCCTCATTAGGCACATGATTCTCAATATTATCAGGACACACCTGAAGAACTTCCGTGAAGAATATGGTGAAGTGGTGTTGTGTGCTGACAACCGCAAATATTGGCGCAAGGAGTTCTTTCCTTTCTACAAGGCGCACCGCAAAAAAGCACGTGAGAAGTCTGATTTGGACTGGCATCTAATTTTTGATATGCTTTCCAAATTCAAACAAGAATTGCGTGAAAGTTTCCCATACAAAGTTATTGATGTTGAGGGTGCTGAGGCTGATGATATTATCGGCACACTGGCACCACGCCATGTCATGCACGAAAATGTGTTGATTATTTCCAGTGATGGAGATTTCTTGCAATTGCAAATGTATAATGGTCGTAGTGAGTATACCATCAAACAGTATAATCCTGCCCAAAAGAAATTTGTGGTGTCTAGCAATCCATTGCAAGAACTAAAACAAAAAATCATTCAAGGTGATAAGGGTGATGGTATTCCAAACATTCTCTCACCTAGTGACACCTTTGTGCGTGAAATTCGTCAAAAGGTTATGACAGAAACAAAACTTACCAAATTCATGTCACAAGAATATGGTGATTATGACGATGAAAACGCACGTATCGGTTTTTCTCGTAACCAGACACTCATTGACCTAAGAAATATACCAGGTGATATAAAGGACAAAATCATAAATACTTATGAAGAAACTAAACCTGCACCAAAAGGTAAAATCTTAAATTATTTGATTGAACACAAACTTAAAAACCTAATGGAAGTTATTGAGGAATTTTAATGAGACCTTTGTATGAAGTTTTCGATGAATTTGAAATGTCGAAAAATAAAAAAGAAAGAATGGATGTAATTGGGAGGAATCTTTCACAATTACTCGTTGATGTATTAAAATTGACATTTCATCCAAACTTTGAGTGGAAAGTAAAACATTTACCTGAAGATTATAAAGTTCCTACGGACGTATTACCTGGAATTACACACGATACGTTAAACAGGCAGCTTCGTAAACTTTATATGTTTCAGGTTGGTAATCCAACAGCGGAGAAATTAACAGAACAACGCCGAAAGGAATTATTAGTTCAATTGTTAGAATCACTAGAACCTAGAGAAGCAGAAATCATTTTAGGTATTTTCCAAAAAGATTTAGGTGTAAAGGGACTAGATTACAAATTTGTAAAAGAGGCATTTCCAAATATGTTGCCATGACAAAAAAAGAAAGTATAATTGTCGTATCTGGTGAATTTGATCCTTTAACATATAATGATTTTAAATTATTAAAAACGTGTAAATCGAAATGTGATTTACTCATCGTAGGAATTCATTCAGACGCTTTTATGCATTTACGTTATGGCAGTTTTAACAATAATTATGAACAACGAAAAGAAGTCATTAGCAGTTTCCCGTTCGTGGATGAAACTTTCGCATTTAATGACCTCGATGGAACATCATGCAACCTTTTGAAATTAGTCAAAATGTGCTACCCAGCATCAATCATCACATTTGTGTCCGAAATGGACATGCACAATATGCCAGAATCCAGAATTCGTGGTGTAACCTTCACAACTTTTGATATTATCCAACAAGGAGTTTAATTAAAGTGTCTAAATTTTCTGGAAAGTTTCGTGATTACGATTACGAAGATGAATATACTTTCGAAACTAGAAAAAAGAAAAGGAATCAACAAAAAGCACCTCGCAAAAAATCATACTTTGAAGATGATGATTATTTCCGAGGTTATGAAGATTACCAAAAACCAACTAGAAGAAAAGCTAGACATTTTGATTAATATTTGTGTTGTAAAATAACAACACACCTATTGACACTCCTTTGTGTATGTTGTATAATATACACATTGCATAGGAGATTTTGTTATGATGATTTATGTTCGAACACCTAAGTCCAAGAAAAAACGTGGACCTAAGGCTGCACGTGAACAATATGAAGCTTGGCTGAAATCACATCAGCCAACAAAACCTATTAAAGTCCCACAAAAAACTACTAATCAATTAGTATACAAACTGTCTGTGCCTGCTGGCCGTGAAACCGTGCGTTATCCGTCATTGGATACAGGCATTGGTCAAGCCACAAAAGCTGCACCTAAGGTTTATACTGGCACAAAAGTGATGGGAATCGCAACTATGCACAAATCAAACGCTGTTCCTGTGTTTAACAGCGAGGAAGCTGTAGAAATTTCAAAAATGAGGCGCTAAAATGAACAAGAAAATGAGTTTTGTTGTAAAATTACAACGTCCTGTGTGTCGAACACCAATCAAACCTGTTCAGGCACATAAAAATGTCGTAAAATACAATCGTAAAGATGAGAAAAAAGTGATTTTGTCGCAAATCACTGCTCTAGGAGATTAAAATGTCGCAAAATGCTGATGTAGTGGACGAAAAACCACAAGAAAATATGGAAAATGCTTGGGAAGCACTTTGGGAAGTCACAAAAAAGTGGGCCGTGATGACACAATTTGAGGCTGACCAAGATTGGTATAAAAAAATGAAGGAATATTATGAGTAAGACCTATATTGCTGACATTCTTGAAGCGAATGATGGCACAGGTGATGCAATCTTACAATTTCCTGACGAATTAATTGCTGAAACCGGTTGGAAAGAAGGCACCGTGTTGAATTTGAAAGTTGAAGAAACACCTACAGGCAACGTTCTAATCATTACTGAGAAAAAATAATGGAATTACTTGAATCAAAATCTCTATTGGCCAAATTGATGGCGACAGAAAATCTTGTTGTTGAACAACGTCCAGTTCAAACAGCATCATTTGATGTTAAAAATAGGATTTTAACTTTGCCAATTTTGGATAAAAATATCTCTAGTGCTCTTTATGACCTATTTACTGGTCACGAAGTTGGTCATGCTCTATACACTCCCATCGAAGGAATGTTGAAAGTTAGAGAATTGAAAATCAATAAAGATGTTGCCAATGTGGTTGAAGATTCCCGCATCGAACGAAAAATCAAATACAAATATCCTGGTCTAAAAAATTCTTTTGCCAAAGCATACAAAGAGCTTATGGAAAAAGATTTCTTTGGTGTCAAAGGAACCGATATCAATAAGATGAATTTTTTGGATCGTATTAACCTGCATTGCAAAGGTGGCGCAGCTCTACGTATTCAATTCAATGATGAAGAAGTGGTTTTACTCAATGAAGTAGAAACCACCGAAACCTATGATGATGTTATCGAGGTTTCCAAAAAAATCATCGATTATATGAAGAAACAAATTGAATTGGAAGAACAGAAAAAGGCCAAAGCAAAAGCTGAACATAGTGATGAACAAGATGAAGAAGATTATGAAGAAGTCGAATTCGATGATGATGGTGAACCGTTAGAACAAAAGGAAGAACAGTCAGCTAGCGGTGATAGTGGCGAAGATGAGGATAAGGAAGATTCTGATAAAGAAACTGAAAAAGGTCAAAAAGCATCCGACCAAGATGGTAAGGATGAACTAGATAAAAAACTTGATGAGCAAATTCGTTCACACACAGATGAAGCATTCAAGAAAAATGAACAACAGTTGTTTGATACAAGTATTTCAAATATCATTTACACAAACATTCCAAATCTAGATTATAAACAAGTCAACGACTTCAAGGTAATCTGGAAAAGATATAAGGAAGAAAATTTTTCCATTTCAACACCAGAATTTATAAAAATTCGAAATGAAAGCAACAAAGTAGTTTCCTATCTTGTCAAAGAATTTGAACTACGTAAGAATGCCGACCAACTAAAACGTGCAACAGTTGCCAAAACTGGTGATTTGAATATGTCTAAAATTTATTCATATAAATTCAATGAAGATATTTTCAAAAAGGTTTCGGTTGTTCCTGGTGGCAAGTCACATGGATTGGTTATGTTTTTGGACTGGTCAGGTTCAATGTGTGACCATATTGGTAATACAGTAAAACAATTAATCAACTTGGTATTGTTTTGTAAGAAACAAAACATTCCTTATGAAGTGTATGCTTTTGTTGAAGATACTGACACCAAAATGTCTGTGGCACGAGCTGCACCAAAAGGAAATGACCTATACACAAAGCCTTATGCTGCAATGAACTTGTTGTCATCACGTATGAACAGTTCAGAATTCACATATGCGTGTTCAGCACTGGTTCACATGTCTGGTTTGGGTTCAACAACTAGATTGTATTTGCCTTATTGGATGCATATGCAAGGCACACCCTTGAATGAAGCCATCATTCACGCCATGTCAATTGTTCCAGAATTTCAGAAACAAAACAAGTTACAAATTGTAAACACAATTTTCCTGACCGATGGTGAAGGACATACATTGAATCGTTACTACGATCCATTGAATATGTCGGGGTCTCATTATGGTTCTTACTACAGCGATTACACAACACACATCAAGTGTGACCGTTTAGTTATCCGTGATACCGTCACCAAACATGAAGAAAGAATTGATTTGCGTGAACGTGACTCACAAACAAATGCTTTGATTCGTTTGTTAAAAGCTAGAACCAAATCAAACGTTGTTGGTTTCTATGTGATTAATGGTAGAGATTTCAACCGTAAGGTCTATCAATGGTTTCCAAAACAATTTAACCACGAAGAAATGAAAGAAAATTTCCGAAAAAATCAATTCACCATCTTGGAGAACACAGGATATGATGAGTATTATATCTTGCGGTCAAATAGCCTAGATACCGATGATGATTCGTCTTTTGAGGTTAAAGAAAATGCAACCTTTAGAGGTATTGCATCCGCATTTACCAAATACAATAGTGGTAAACACAACAGTCGAGTTATCTTGAATCGTTTTATTGGATTAATTGCATAAGGAGTTATTATGTCGGAGATTTATTCAGAATACTATGGAACTGGCAGAAAAGCCAGTGTGACCAGATTGAGAAGAAGTTTGGATCCAAAGTTTGATGTTTGGGAAGTTACCTTATATGTTGGTGATAAAGTCATTCAGAGAACTTCATGCCACCACGAAGAAGAAGCCGAAAACTTGGCAGAATCTTTTGTTCAAGGTGGTGATGGCACTCAAATTTTGTTGAATGAGGTCATCAATAATGGATAAGGTAAGTAAGGAGATTTTCTGTATTACACAGGAAGAATGTGCTGAGGTAACGCAGGCAATCTCCAAGATTTTTCGTTTTGGTTTTGATTCTGTTCACCCCGTTACAAACAAAAGCAATATGCAAAGCTTGGAGGAAGAAGTTGGTGACCTTTTAGCAATGATTGATATCATGGTTGAAAGATGCATTGTTTCCGATGACAAGATTAACGAGGCTCGAAAAGCCAAAAAAGAGAAATTAAAGATTTGGTCAAACATCTACAAAGAGGCATAAGATGGAATACGATTTTAATAAATTTGAAGAACTGGTTGTCAAACTACTTGAGAATCGACAATGGGATGATGAACTAGATTATGGTGAGGACATTTCACCTATTTCAGAAATCAAAATCGCATTTGATGGTTTTGGAGACCTAGAGACCGAAGATGAGAACGGTGAGTATCAGTATATTGAACATGGTAACACCGATAATGAATCGTATGCAATCTATATTCATAAGAATTCAGGAAGAAAAGGTTTTGTCTTTCCAGAACATGAAGTGGCATCTTTCACTTTTGGTAACATGGTGATTCACCGACCAAAAGAAGAAGTTTGTTTATATGCTTGGCATTCCAAAAGTGAGGTTGATGGCAACTGGTATTGGGATGTGATTCCGCTGGAAGACCGATTAGACCAAGATAGTGGTATGAATGAAGAAGAAGTCATGCAGATTTTGGAAGTTCTTGTGAACAGGTATTTTGCAGAATGACCGATGAGCAGGCTTTGGCCATTTATAATCGATTGGTCGAAAAGTATGGTGATGACTTACCCAACTTTGAACATCAACCTAAAGTTTTTGCGTATTATGTAAGGTTAATGAAATATTATGAACCAGAGATATTCAGAACAGTATGACGCTTATTATGATGAGCAGACCAATGAGTGGTTAGAGGATATCTGTGATGATCCAGAGTGCGACCTTTGTGTTGGCCGTCATGGTCGACCAGAGAAACCAATGAGAGAGATTTTTGTCTTTGGTTCGAACCTGGCTGGCCGTCACGGTGCTGGCGCAGCCAAGTTTGCAGTAGAAAACCATAAAGCGATTTATGGTATTGGTGTTGGTCTACAAGGAGACTCTTATGGTATTCCTACCAAAGACCAGAACATCAAAACATTACCGTTAGAAACCATCCAGCTATATGTGGACCAGTTTATAGATTTTGCTAGACTTACACCAGACTTACTGTTTAATGTGACAGCGATTGGTTGTGGTCTTGCTGGTTATAATCCTTCTCAGATAGCACCGATGTTTTCCAGCGCTTCCGGACTTTCCAATGTCCGACTACCAGAGGAATTTAAAAAGGTATTAACACAATGAACGCTTTTTTCGAATGGATGTTTATCTTCCTCTGTTTCTTTCTTTTCTGGGGAGAACCAGACGTTTGGGACAAAGCACACGATTATGTGATGCACAACTTAGAGGTAAACAAAACATGCGAAAAACAATACTAGCCTTAGCACTCCTGTTAACCAACACAGCATTTGCACAGCAACCACCAGGAGAAATCATTGACTTGGTCAAACCATTAAAATGTTCCCGTGCAGAATCTGTGATAAACTTCTTTGCAGAGAAATTCAAAGAGAAGCCATTGTGGGTTGGCAAAACATCTACTGGCACACACATTACGTTGTTGGTAAACAAAGAAACCAAAACATGGACACTCATAGAATATGACAGCGCACTTGCATGTGTTCTAGGTGCTGGCGAAACCAGTAGCAGCACAGACGGTTTGTCCATTTAAGAGAGAGAGTATTATATTATGACTAATAGAGTATCGTTACACCAAGAAGATTTGGTGGCTATCAAAAATTTTTGTGAAAAGTATCCAGATTCTGAATACCTGACTATCGAAGTAGACAGTTCTTCTGGTATTGGTTCGATTGTCTCAGTTTCTTTACCGACTGTGATAAACGGTGACCTTGTTACTATTGTGAAAACTATCGTAGATGAAAGTAGCTGGTGAGTAAGACCTTTGTTATTGCTGGTAACCATGAACAGGCCAGAAATTGGATCAAACAAAACATTACCGATTATGCAAACACTCATGGTGCTTGGCGGTCACTTAGTGACTATATCGCAGTAAGTGGACCAGAACAACTCAAAGGTTATTCGGATCCACATGGTGTCTTTATTGGTAACTGGTATGAAAGAAAAGATATACGTGAGATACTTACAATACTCCACATGAGTGGTAATAAAGTAAACACACAGATAATGAAAGCAATACAAGTATATGGAGAATATGAATCTAACCAACGAAGAACTTGAACGTTTCTACTATATGTCTAATCATCCTCTACATAATATACTAGGTGAAATGGTAGACCTAGAAACACAAAACTATGAACAATATTGGGAAATAGACAAACTTGAGAAAAGAATAAAGGATTTGTATGAGAACGAGTGATGTGAATAGATTAATTGCAAACCTTGAAGATAGTCTGAACAGTCTGAAAGACAAGGACAAAATTCAGGCAGGTGCAGAGATTCATTCTGGTGACGGCGGTTACTCCATCGGAACCAGAGAGGCTTATGAAGAATTCGTTAAGAAAAGAAACTACGATATACCAGTAAGCCGTTCCACCTCCGAAAAAAAATTTCCAAATAAATGATGGATCCAGTAAAACATTGTGACCTGTATAAGGACGAAGGCTGCGCTCACGTAGACGGCTTTCTATGTGACTTTGAGACTTGTTCAATGAGGTTGGAATACATCGGGGCTCCAGAAAAAAATTTCGAATCCTCTGAGGAGGCCCCAGAAAATAAAAAATTGGAAAAAAGAGTTTGACCTGGTGGAGCTTTTTTAGCTAATCGCTTTCCTACGGCGCCCCCATCCCATCGGCTAACAGCTCCCCAGAGAGCAGCCAAAAAAAAGGGAGACCAGCACCAGACTGGTCTCCCGAAACCCCCACCATCCAGCCGAGCCTCAAGTGGGGGAGAGCGAATTCAAATTAAGCAACAGCCAAGCGAATAACCTTGGTCATTTTCTTGCCGTGAGCAATATATCCGATAACCGGCACGGTTTTGTCATAGCAAGCACGGCAGCTCAAGCACTTACCGCCTTGCTCTGGTGCTTGGCATACTGTAACACCAGCAGGCACAGCAGCGCCAGCAGGAATGATGGTTGAACCATGCACGCCTTTGGTGTATGAGCCATCCACAGCATCAGAGCTGGGGCGCACCATTACATTATCCAGTGCTTGCATTTTAGCAATGATAGCCTGGAATTTTGGAAACTTGTACATGCGGGTGGGCAACCAGTGCTTGGTAGCAGGGGTTGCTTGCATCACCTGGAGCATTTTCTCTGCCAAGCCAATAGCGTACATGTCGCCGCTATCAAACCAGCGGAAATGGGTTTGCTTTTTGAGCTCTTGGATCATAGTAGCTACCCAGCTATCTTCCTGCCATGCAGCTTTATTGTCAGCACGGACGGCTTTGGTATCGGGAAAATTGTAGCAACCAGTGGTAGCATAGCAACCAGAGCAAGCAGGGACCAGGTTTCCGTCAGGACCTACCGAACCGGGGCAGGTTTCAACAGCTTGCAAGGACCAGCTCTTGGTGCCAAGCTTAGAGGTTTTGCTAACTTTATTCATTTTCGCTCCTGTTTTTTACTATGGTTGTACTATAACACACCTGGTCGGAATGGCAACCTTAAACTTTAGTATTCAAGCCACCAGCTGGAGTATTAGCTGGGCACCTTTGGTGCAGGTGTTAGCGCAAGCGCTTGCCACCGTCAGGACAGCTGTGTTATAATATGCGCCCACCAAGGCACCGGTTATGAAAACAAAAGCATTCATTAGAATGGTCTCCAATAGAATAAGTCCAAGACAATTACAACCAGAGCAAGCACGTATACGGTGCCCATTGCCCATGCTGTTAAGCGGTGAAAATCAAGCATTTTTTTATCCTTTTGAAAATAGTTGCCGGCAATATTGCAGCCGGCGGCTTCGGGGATCCGATCCCTCTGCCTTAGGCGCTTGCTTTGCGTGCCATGATGGCAGCAGCAATGGCGTTATCTTCCGCACCGTATTTGGTGACGGTGCCCTT
>Ga0255143_1000241_pt1 | contig 20298 bp, 31 predicted proteins | sample Atl_Cont_RepC_0h_FD_183625 | JGI IMG/M metagenome (GOLD analysis project Ga0255143, IMG submission 183625) | Freshwater microbial communities from Altamaha River, Georgia, United States - Atl_Cont_RepC_0h | ecosystem: Environmental > Aquatic > Freshwater > River | place: USA: Georgia | collected...
GGACATGGGTTGCAGTCGTGTGTCACTCGCTGGCCGAAGGGGCTGGGAGAGGACATTTTTAAGGGATAGGGGATACGAGCCAAAGTGGTTCGTACTGTGCAAAGACTTATGAGGTGACTTATGTCTAAGGGTGGAAAGAATCAGACTTCAACGCAAACGCAAACCACAATGATTGATCCTGCGGCGCGTGCAGCATATTTGGAAAACTTAAATCTTGCGCGTTCTACGGCTGGCGGTCTTGGCGCACAGCAATATGCAGGCTTTGATCCGATGTATCAGGCTGCTGAACAAAAAGCCTATGAACTCAGCATGAAGCCGTTTGGCGCTGAAGACATTGCGGCTTTCCAAAATCCATACGAAGAGCAAGTCGTTCAGCAATCCTTACAAGACATTGAGCAGTCGCGTCAGATGGCGGCTTTGCGTGATGCACAGCAAGCCACTGCCGCCAAAGCATTTGGTGGATCACGAGCTGGTGTGCAAGGCGCACTGACCAACGAAGCCGCACTGCGCGAGGCCGCACGCACCGCATCGGGATTGCGATCTGCTGGCTATGGCCAAGCCGCACAGTTGGCGCAGGCGGCTCGCGGAATCAATTTGGCAGGCTTACAAAATGCCATGAATCTTGGATTAACTCGACAGCAGTTTGCACAGTTGCAACTCGATGCACAACGCAATCTACCATTACAGCGTTTGGCAATTCAACAGGCTGCGATGAGCGCACAACCCGCCAATCTTGGATCGACAAGCACAGGAACAATGACTCAACCAATGCAACGCAATATTGGCTCTGGCATCTTGGGTGGTGCTTTGGCTGGCTCTAAATTTGGACCATGGGGTGCAGTTGGTGGCGGCCTACTTGGGGGTATTTTTTCATGAATTTCATGGATTTATTTGGAAGTGGCAATGCCGCAGGTGGTATGCGTATGCAAGGTGGTACTGGCATGGACTTGTACAGCAGTAAGCCAAGCATGAATCTTGGTATGACGATGCCAAAAAATCCTTATGCTGATGTGGAAACAGGCACAGGAATCAACCCACCATCATCGTTTGGTGAAATGCCTAGTGGCTTTGATTGGCAGTCTGGACTTGGTGCGCTTGGATCACTTCTTGGCGGTAAACAACAGCAATCAAAAATGCAACCATTTTTGTCGCAGGTTCAATTGCCAAGTGGCAGCAATTTAACTTACGAGCAGTTGCTGAAGATGTACGGTGTGCGCGGTGGCGGCTTACTTGGATGAGGTGAAAAATGGATGAAACTAATAAATCAAGTTTTGACTTATCAAATCTTGGTGGGTTGCTGTTTGGCGGTAATGATTCTGGACTTGGTGAATATTTGTCACCAGAACAACAAAAGGCTGCTCAAAATCAAGCCTTGATGAATGCCGCCATGTCATTGCTTAAGAGTGGTGGATGGAGTACACAACCAGTTTCACTTGGTCAAGCACTTGGTACTGCATACGAGGCTGGACAAACAGGCTATCAAACAGCTCAAGAGAATGCCATCAAGCAATTGCTGACAAAACAAAAATTAGATGAGGCGAAAAGAGCGCAAGCATCATTAGATGCATATCAAAAATTTATCACTGGTGTACCAGTTGAAGGTCAGGCAGTCACGCCAGAACAAGCTATTTCAGCGCCTGGTATGGCTATTGGGCCAACAGTTGAGCGTGCAGCTCTGATTGGACAACCAATATCAAGCGCAACAATGCCCAGTGCTGGAACTGTATTGTCTCCACAAATGCAAAAGTTATTGTCATTCTTGCCGCCAGAAAAAGGAATTCCAGAGGCTATCAAGATGATGCAGCCTCAAAAAACAACTGGACAACCATTCAGAGCTGCTGATGGTAAATACTATGTAATGACAGAAACTGGCGGTGTTGTTCCAGCTCCAGTTGCTCCAGAAGCCAAACCAACAGGACAACCTCAAGAGGTAATGGTTGGTGGAAAACCAGCATTGGTTCAGTATTATGAAGATGGTTCATATAAAGTTGTTTCTGGAGTAACTCCAAAAATAAAAACAACAGGACAACCATTTAAAGGTGTAGATGAGAAATACTACATTCAGACAGAAACAGGAGATGTGATTCCAGCTCCAGTTGCGCCTGCTCCTGAGATCACTGGACAAGCATTCAAGGGTGCTGATGGCAATTACTACTACATGACAAAACAAGGTCCTGTGCCAGCGACTGTTGCTCCAGAATTGAAACCATCAGGTCAGCCGCAAGAAGTAGTGATTGCTGGTAAGCCAGCACTTGTGCAGTATTACGAAGATGGAACTTACAAAGTAGTTTCTGGTGTTGAGCCAAAGGCAGAGGCATCACCATCAGAGGTTAAGTTGTTGCAAGCAGCAAACAAACCAATCACGATGGAAAACATCATTGCATTGCGTAGAGCTACTGCCAATCAAACAACCACCATATTGAATGCAGAGAAAAAAGGTGTTGAATTAGCGTACGGTCAAGCAGTTAAGAATCTTGATGAATCAAGAATGAGAGCTGAATCTGCAAACGACACGCTGGTAAATATTTCAAACATATTGCCAGCTCTTGATACGGCTATTCTTGGACCTGGTGCTGATTTCCGCACCTCACTCTTGAGAATTGGAAAACAACTCAATATTGCTGGCGCAGATGCAAATCAAATGCTTGCAAACACAGCAACAGTTGTGCAAGGACTCGCACAGCAAGAATTGACTGCTGCCGCACAAATGAGAGGTCAAGGCGCGATAACTGAGCCAGAACGAGCAATCCTGCGTAGAGTTGCTGGTGGAGATCAAAGTCTGACTGCTGGTGAGTTGAGAGTTGGATTGATGGCCGCTGAAAAGTTGGCCAGAGCAAGAATTTCATCACATCAGAACTTGCTGAAAAAGGCAACAACTGCAATTCCAGAATTGTCAAATATTGCGCCAATGTACGAAATCACGCCATTTGGTGCTACTCAACAAAATCCATTGCAAGAAAAAATACAGCAAGAACTTGACAGACGCAAATCTGTTGGAGGCAAACGATGAGCGATGATCTGAGCCAATCACTTAGCCAATTTACTTATGATGAATTGGCCGCCATCCAAAGTGGCGATCTGTCAAAACTGTCAACGCAAAAATTGGAGTTGTTGCAAAAAGTTGCTGGACAGATGCCGACACAGCAAGCAGCGCCAGCGCCTGTTGCGCCAATTCCTGTTGCAGTACAGCCACCAGCTCCTACACAGCGTTTGCGCGCGATGGCGCAAGGCGCAACATTGACAGGTGCTGACGAGGCAGAGGCATATTTGCGTTCATTGGCTGGTGAAGACTATCAAACAGCATTGGCTGACATCAGATCAAAAACGAAGACATACCAACAAGAGCGTCCATTTGAAGCACTTGGATATGAGGCTTTGGGCGGTTTATTGCCAACTCTTGGTGTCACAGCAATAACTGGTGGAACAGCAGCACCAGCAACAGCACCAATTGTTGCCAAAACAATTCCTCAAGTAATTAAAGGTATTGCTGGAACATCAGCCATTGGCGGTATTTATGGCGGCACAACTGGATTCCTGTCTGGTGAAGGTGATGTGTTTAGTCGTTTGGCAAAAGTGCCTGGTGGCGTTGTCGCAGGCGCTGTCACAGCTCCAGTTGTTGAATCAGTATTCAAGGGTGGTGGTATGCTCGCCAACTCTTTGATGGACTACGCCAGACGATTGACTGGTGGCCGTGGAGCAAAGATCGTTGAGACTGAATTACAGCGTTTGGCTGGAGATACTGGACTTACAGCAGATGAGATTGTTGATCGCATCGCCAAGGGTCAGATCATGGCAGAAAACCAAACTCTTCTATCTGCTGTGCGCGGTTTATATGCACAAGGCGGTAAAGCACAGACAACATTGATGTCATCTCTGACACGCAGACCAGAACAATTACGCACTGAAGTCTTGACAGATATGCAGAAAAAACTGGCTGGTCAAGAAGGCAATGTGTTGCAACAATTCAAGCTGAATGACCAGCAATTGCGTGAGATAGAAAAACAGGCTTACAAGGACGCATTTGGCACTGGTGGAGTAATTGATGCTCCATTGCTGCAAAGCGTGACTGATGCCTTAAAGCGTTCACCTACATCTGTCAAAAACATCAATGATGTCTATGTAGCAGAAACAGGAAAAAAACCATTTTTCTCTTTTGACAAGAATGGTGACATTGTGTTTGCTCGGCCACCAACACTTGAAGACGCTGAAATTATCCGCAGAGGTATTCAAGCATCAGTGGATGAGGCATATCAGTCAGGACGCGGTAGAGTCGGAGAGGCTCTCAAAGGCGTTGAATCCGATCTGAGAGCAGCCATTGATACATCATCAGGAAAATTAGCTCAAGCAAGGCTTGATGCGGCTACCAGACGCACCGCCAAGGATGCATTTGACGAGGGACGCAGAATCTTTGCAAAAAGTGCTGATGAGGTAGAAATACTGTTGAATGAGTTAGCCAACAAGCCTGGCGCTGTTACCGCACTGCGTGCTGGCGCAATGGATGCCATCCGCAACCGTATGACAACAGGCACACGCAAATCTATGATGGCAAATTTGTCTGATGAGGCTACCAAAGAAGGAAAAATTCTCAGAACGATTTACCCGCAAGATGAGTTGCCTGGCATCTTGGATCGCATAGCCACAGCCGCACAATCACAGCGTGCAGCGTCATACATTTTGGGTGGATCGCAGACAGCTCCAACATTGATGCAAGCGGCAAAAACAGGATCAAATATTTCTGCTGAAGAGGTTGCCAATGTGTTTAGTGCTAATCCCTTGACGCTGGCTGCATCATCTGTAAATCTTGTGAAAAAATTCATGGCGCAACAAAAGAACATGACTGAAGCACAGCGAGATGCAGTTGCCAAGGTATTGGTGTCAGAAGACCCAAATCTTGTTCGCAATGCTTTGACTGACACAAGTCAGATGGCAATTTTGCAGAAGAAGATCAATGACTTTTCTCGGGTGGCAACAAAAGGTATTCCTTACAGTTTGACTGGTATCACAGCGAGCAGACTGCCAGGCGCATTCCAAGGACAATAAATCATGGCAAAAGAAACTGGATTACTTGGCGATGTGTTGGGTTACCTGCAAGACCCAAACCGCACACAGCAAGTGCAAATGCTCGGTGGCTTATTGCAATCTGGTGTGTCAAACATGGAGCAGTCCAGAAACAAATGGCGTGAATTAGATGCTCGCGCATTTGCAGACAAAAAGAATCCCATCAAGGTTACAGATCAAGCGGCCTTTGATGAATTGGTGAATATGACGATGGAAGGTCCAATGTCACTTGCACCTGCTGGAATCACAAAAAAGATTGCTACCGTGATGAATCCATCACGCATTGCTTTCCCTGATATTTATAAAAATCCAAAAGAGTTGGTTCAGGAAGCTGCAAGTCGTGTTGCTCCAGAGAATCCACTGCTCAAGCAATTGTTCAATGTCTCAAGACAGGATTTATTTGATATATCTCAGCAAGGCACTCGCGCTGGCAACATCACTGATGTACCGTTTAAGACTGCCAAGAATCCAAAAGGCGCGGCACACGCACAGCAAGTAATGAATCCGCGCAATGTACAGCGTTTGCAAGACATTGTGGCCGAGGCAAAGCAGCAGCCTGAGTTGTACAAAGGCATGGCATCTTGGTACACCATGGACCCGCTATATCAGCGTTTTGTTGATATTTATGGTCCAGATCGGGCTATTGGTGAGTACAACAAATTCAACACGCTGACAGGAATGTCGAGTCCTGGCAGCGAAGTGCTGACAGAGTTGAATCGTGGTACAGCCGCCAACATGATGGATATGCTTGGCCGTTTTGAAGACTTCAGAAAATTTGGCGGTGTATCTGAATTCAAGCGTGGCGCAGACTTCCCACCCGAATTGGCTGGCGTGATTGGGCATCCATATCACAGCACCGCGCAGGCTGGTCCGATGGGCAAATACCTTGCAAGCGGTTTGCTTGAAATGGATTCAGCCAAAGTGCCAAGCTATATTCATGCGTCTGGTGTGCCTGAGACAGGATTCCAAACACAATGGCCAGTTGGTGATGCTCACTGGTCACGATTGGTAGGTTTGCCTGATGTGCGTGGTGCAACAACCAAAAAGGGTGAACCAAGTATTCCAAAGGCCAGCGCGTCAGTGCCTGAGATGGTTGCGCTTGGACCATGGTTTAACCAGAAGATTGCCAAACCCATGGAGCTTGAAGCAGTGCCTGCACAAGCTGTCATTTGGGGTGCTGGATCAGGCGCTACTGGAGTGACATCACCTATTGGTGCGCCAAAGCTAGAACTGTTGGCGCAGCAGATTGGCGAAACAGCAACGCGCTTGGGTGTTTCACCTGAAACAGCGCGGGACATGATTATCAGAGGCCAGACTTATGCTGGCGGCTTGTCCAAAGGCGGTTTGCTTTTGGATGATTGATCGTCAACCCAATCAATAATCCATCCGATTGCCTCCTGTGCTGACGGTGTTTCGCCTGACGCAACTTCTACTTCATTTGCCTGCTCAAGCATATCCATCAGGAATGTTCTGAATTTAATTTTGTCAATCATCATCTTTCTCCAAACAGTGCAGCCACCAGCGGATCGCGCCGTGGCTTTAACCTCTTACCTCTTTCCCGCGCCAAGCGGAAAGCCTTATCGTCAAGTGACTCGCGCTCACGAAACCTACGCAACCGCTCCATGGGTGTCAGCGGTGGCGGTTTGACAGCATCAGTACCGATGCCATAGCGGTACACCGCCACCAGCACTCTGCCCGATCTGCGCCATTCTTGGATGTGGACCGTGCCTGCGAGTCGCAGACGGTTGATCATCTGCTGCGCTGACCTCTCGGTGCAGTACACCTTGGCCGCCAGCTCGGGCGCTGTGCAGCCGATGCGTTGGAGCAAGTCAATCACCTTGGGGAGTCTTGCGGATTTCATGTTCTCGCCTGTCGTGCCTGTCGGCCTCTTCTTTGTCTGTGAATATCTTTCCGCAGATGCTGCAACGGTACATCTTGCCCACCGTCACAATCGTTTGTCTGTCACCGCGTAGGCCGTGTTGCTTACCCGACATCGTGCGAATGGTTTCGATCATTTCTTGTTGCTCAGTGCTCTGGAGTAAATGAAGACTTGCTGCTTGTCGTTGATGTTGCCCTTGTCCTGTCTCTTCTTGGCGAATTCCTCACCCTGTTTGAATCGTTTGAGTTGTTCGTCTCGCGTCCAGATTGACGGTTGACCTTTGTAGTCGAATGCGTTCATTGTGGATTACCTCCGCAATGTGGGCATCGTGTAATGATTGTCAGAATTCTGCGTTTGCATTTGACGCAAATATAGATTGTTCTCATGTTTGTTCTCCTCTGGCTCTAATGGCTTTGGCACAAGCAATATACGCACCACCTAACATATTTAGCCCATCAGGATGTTCCTCACACACCTTTGCACAGGCTTCTCTTTCTTTGGCGGCAACAATGTTGGCAAAGGCTTCAATTTTTTTCATTGTAGGTTTCCACCCAAAAACGCCAGCAGATTCTTCAACAAGCATTTGAGCCTCTACAAGCAGATCAATCAATTCAGTCGGTGTCATTGCTTTTTCCTCTTTGCGGCACTCTCAATCAGGTACTTCCGCAGCCATAGGCCGCCACCCAATTTGCGCCATTCTTTGAATTGCTCCTGCGTCAACCGCGCACCGATGATCTTGGGGTTGGTGGTCAACTCTGTTTTCGGGCGTGGCATTCACTTATCCTCGGTCTGATCCAGCAAGAATTTGACAATGCAAAACAGTACAAGCAGCGTGACGGCGATGCCGATCAAACTGGCCAAAAGGAAGTTGATTATTGTTTCCATCTCAAAACCTTTGATTTGTGGGTGGGTTCTTCAACCGCTGGCGCATTGCCGAACTTGGGTGTCCAGCCGTACTTGCGCCAAATCTCTTGTACATCAGCACCGCGAGTCGGAACAAATGCAGCGTCAAACACATGAACAGTTGGCCATGTGATCTTTGTGCCGTGTGGCGGTGTCCAGTTGAGCTTTCTCATTTTTGCACCGCCAGCAACTCCATCTCAACCTCTTTCACGCGGTCACGCAAGATGCTGACCTCATGCTCCAGCTCGGTGATCTTGCGCTGCATACGCTCTCTTGTCATGTTCTCCGCGTGTGCCCAACCGATCATCGTGCCCTCGGTGATCGCCATGCGTGCGAGCTTGGCGTATTCATCGCGGGTGAGGAATCCACCGCCAACTTCCATGGGTGGGGTGAACTTGTTGACAGTACGGTCAATTTCCATTTGCATTGTTTGAGACACGGTTTTCTCCTTTGGGTTGTTCATTTTTGCTCTCTCGCGGCAAGCATTGCGTCTGCTATTTTGTATGCCTGTGTTGAACAGAAATACATATCGCCACCTCTATGCGTCATTGCTTGCATAGCCTTTGCCGCAAAGTAATCACGCAATGTCATGCCGCCATGAGGAATGATTCCTCCACAATCAGAACCTCTATATTCAACGGTATGGGGAAATGCTGGTGGGTTGTTCATGATGACCACCATGCGACAAGCAGTGCAGCCAAGCCTACGCCAATCGCTAGGCACAGCAAGTAGTCCAAGGCGGCATCGGCGCGTTTGCCGAGCTTGCGGTGGCTCTCCACCGTGAATGCGTGTTGTGTGTGGTTCATTGTGGTGTCTCCAAGGTTTCATCGGGATATATTCTTTGCTGGCGGGTATCAATCCACACATCAATGTCGGCGCGTCTCCATGCAACTGCCCTGCGTCCAATGCTGATGGGATGAGGAAAGTCTCCGCGCTTCATGTCCAAGTAAATAGTTGCTCTTGATTTTTTCACCATGTCAATGACTTCAGGCAATCGTAAAATTTGTTCTGACATATCTCACTCCATGTAAAAGATGGGGGACGATGCCCCCTTGGGTTATGAATAGGACAAGCCTTGGAATTCAAAAGAATCCGCAAACTCTGGCGCAGCAGATTTGCGTACCTCAATTGAAACGCAACCAACGCCATAGCGTTGAGCCAAATATTCTTTGGCATCGGAAGTGTTGGCAACAACCAAAATGGTTGTAGCGTTGAAGTCAAAAGAGGAGAAAGTGAAATCGGTCATGTGACCTCCGAAAAGTTGAATTGCGTTGTTGATGAGTGAATCATAAATGATTTGACTACCTTGTCAACAACTATTATTTAATCCCACACAGATTTGTCGGGTATTCTGCCCCTACAATGTGGGTTGCGCGTTTCTGCTTTCGCGCAGTTGCCTTTGGGGATCGGTTCGCTGATCCCCTTTTTTGCCTGTACACTTGACCATCTTCACAAAACATGGTTAACATCATACACATGAAAATTGCACAGCAAGCCATTCAGGACATAAAGCACAAGATCGAGGCAGCGGGTTACCGTATGTCCGATCTGTGCCGAGTCGCAGAGATTGATCAGGCACAGCTCTCGCGCTGGGTTAACGGCCAAACTGAGCCACTTTACAGCACCGTGGTGCGGCTGGAGCAGGCCGCCAATGCCTTGATAGAGGCGCGTTTGCAGGTGCTTAACAAGGCCATGGAGGATGCCGTCAAATGAGCCGCATCATAGGGATTGATCCTGGCCTTTCAGGCGCGGTGGCGGTGCTCACAGGCTCTGACAGCCTACGCATCTTGGATATGCCCACTGTGACGGTGGAGCGCAACGGCAAGTCCAAGCGGCAGGTCAGCGCCAGCGAGCTGGCCGAGATTATCTACACGCTGAAGTCTGACGATTGTCATGTTTTCGTTGAGCGTGTGGGTGCAGTCAGTGGCCAAGGTGTCACCAGCGTGTTTTCGTTTGGCCGTTCATTCGGCATGATCGAAGGCATCTTGGCAGCGTTCAAGTTGCCTGTGACCTATGTCGCGCCAGCCACTTGGGTGAAGGCCGTTGGCCGTGGTCAGGGCAAAGATGCCAGCCGCGCACGCGCCATGGAACTCTTTCCAAATAACCAAGCCGACTTCAAGCGCGTCAAAGATGACGGCAGATCGGACGCAGCGTTGATCGCATATTGGGGCAAGCATCATGCAAGATAAAGAGAGACAAGTCATGCGCGAGCACATCATCTGGTTGGGCACTCAACTGGAAGAACAACGCAAAGCCAATCAAGCCAAGGTGGTGCTACTCAAACGCATCCTTGACCCCGAAGACCTTGGTCACGCTGTCAGCCATGAGGTGCGGCAGCTCGCATATCAAATCATCATCAACGATCACCACTTGGAAAGAGACACATGGCAACAAAACAACGAAAGCTAAGACCATCGGCAAGCTCACGGTGGATTGCGTGTCCTGGCTCAGTGAAACTCTGCGCGCAAGTACCGTTCAGGCCGTCAGGTGAAGCCGCACAGCGCGGTACTGCCATTCACGCGCTGGCAGAGACTTGCTATCAGCTCGACACCGATCCCATGAAATTCATTGGCGAGGAGATCGAAGGCGTGATCTTGGACGCTGATGATTGTCAGATGGCACTCGACTACCTGAACGAGATTTGGAACACTGAGGGCGTGACAGAGCGAATGAATGTCGAGTATCCAGTGAAATACCAATCAAAGGAATACATTCAGATTGCGGGTACTGCTGATGTCGTGGGCTACTCCATGAAATCAGGCAAGGTGTATGTCACTGATCTCAAAACTGGCAAGGGTTATGTGTCCGAAGACAGCACACAGCTCAAGATTTACGCACTGGCGTACACGCAAGGCATGGGACGCGATTGGATCAAAGAATTCCATTTGACCATCGTTCAGCCGCACTCAGGTGAGCCGCGCACCATGGTGATGCCAGCAGCCGAGCTGTGGGATTGGGAAGAGAAGGTATTGCGTCCTGCGATGATCGCCACACAGCTCGATGATCCACCCTTGTATATGTCGGACTCAGCCTGTCAGTGGTGTGACGCGAAGACGATCTGCCCCAAGCAGAAACAGCAATTCGATGTCGTGGCCACACAGACAGACATCACCGCGATGAACAAGGAAGAGATCGCAGAGGTGATGAAGACTCTGACAGTTGAGCAGATCAGTGCCATTCTGGACAAAGCACCGATGGTTGAGAAATTCATTAAGGCGGTGGAAGACTACGCGATGCAGGCCATGGAAAAGGACGGCATGGTGCTGCAAGGCTGGCAACTTGCACCGAAACGCGCAACGCGCAAATGGATAGATGGCAATGTGGCTGCCGAGAAACTGATTGCATCAGGACTTACCCGCAATCAAGTTTTTGAAACAAACCTAATTACTCCAGCGGCAGCAGAAAAGCTACTGCCAAAGGAACAAAGAGTTATCTTGGACGAGTTAACCGTCAAGGTATCAAGTGGACTCACGCTTGCGAGAGATCGCTCGTTGAGTCAATAATGCAAACCCTGTAACTTTTGAAAGCGAAACGCAAAATGCTAAACCTCTCTTCTGCTGGCGGCTCTGGAAACTACATCCGCTTCTCACCCCAAGCCAATGCATGGACAAACAACAACGGCGAGGAAATCCAACTCAAAAAAGTTGTGTTCGACATCAATGATGTGCAAACAGGATGGCTCGCACTTGGTGTCGGACTGCGCGATTGGCAACCCGATGCATCTCTCGGTAAGAAAGGGCCGCAACCGTCCCCTGATCACAAACGCGGATTCATCATCAAGTTTTACAACAAGGAAATCGGACTTGTTGAGTGGTCATCGAATGGCGTGGGCCCGAACATGGGACTTGAACAACTTTACACCGCGTGCGCGGCACAGCAAGCCGCCAATGCTGGCAAGTTGCCTGTGCTGGAGTACACAGGATCGAAGTTGGAGAAGATCGGCAAAGGCACGACACGCATTCCAGCGTTCAACATTGTGAGTTGGATTGAGCGTCCCGCCGGCATGGATGCGGATGGCGGTGGCGAGTCTTCAACGCCATTTGATGCGCCTGCACCGAAGGTTGCGCCAGTGGTTGCGCCAGCTCCCGCGAAGTCAGCGATGGCCGCAGCCGTTGGTGACGATGAGATGTTTTAACTGATCGGCTTTAAGCACCGCTGGGTAGCACCAGCGGTTTTTTTTCCTCTAAAAAAATACAACATGAAATATCTCTCACTTTGCAGTGGTATTGAGGCGGCAACAGTAGCATGGCATCCCCTTGGATGGGAGGCAGTAGCGTATTCAGAGATCGAAAAGTTTCCATCTCAGGTGCTGGCGCACCACTATCCACAAACGCCAAACCTTGGCGACATGACGAAATTTAAGGAGTGGTCAATTGAATCAAATGTCGATCTTCTCGTTGGAGGAACACCCTGCCAATCATTCTCAGTCGCAGGACTCAGAAAAGGATTGGATGACCCGCGTGGCAACCTCATGCTTACCTATCTTGCCATTGCTGACAAATATCGCCCCAGATGGTTGGTCTGGGAGAATGTCCCTGGAGTCCTGTCATCTAACGGAGGAAAAGATTTTGGAGTCTTCCTCGGGGCGCTGGGCGAACTCGGGTATGGGTTCGCCTACAGGGTTCTTGACGCTCAATACTTTGGAGTGGCACAGCGCCGCCGCCGTGTGTTCGTTGTCGGATACCTTGGAGACTGGCGACCTGCCGCAGCGGTTCTTTTTGAGCGCCACAGCCTGTCAGGGAATCCTGCGCCGAGCCGAGAAAAGAGGGAAGGTGTTGCCACCAGCACTGGAACAGGCGCTGCAAACAGTAACTGGCCAGCCGAAATAAGTAGCACGCTTGATACTACCTTTGGAACAAAACAAGGTTTGGAGAATCAGCACATTAATGCTGGTTGTCCGATGTTTGTTCCAGCGCAACCCATTGCACTTGCTGAGAACACCATTGGCAGACAACCACAAAACGGTGGAAATGGTGATGGGTTTACTGATGGCGGTCCGATGTACACGCTCAATGCCACAGGTGTTCATGGTGTGGCACAACCTGTTTACGAAATGCACGGTCAGGACAGCCGTGTGCGTGACCTTGGCGACACTTGCAGTACCGTCACAAGCAAATGGGGAACTGGTGGTGGGAATGTGCCGGTGACAACGCAGTCAATCTGCCTGATGGATCAAGGAGGCAGTGTGATGAATATCGAAAACGATATGACAGGCACATTGAGGCGTGAAACGCATGGGCATGAGCCTATTGTGATGCAACCCACAATCGTCCATGGCACACAAGACCCATGCGTGTCGGACATTGCATTTGCTCAAGGCAGAAACAATGGTGGTGAGAATGTCATGGTGCAACACATGGCAGTACGCAGACTCACGCCAGTAGAGTGCGAGAGACTGCAAGGCTTTCCCGACAACTACACCGACATCAAATCTAAAAACAAACCCACGCCTGATGGTCCAAGGTACAAGGCTTTGGGCAACAGCATGGCAGTGCCTGTGATGGCATGGATTGGGCAACGCATACAAGAAGTAGAGGCAATATGCAAGCAGAACAAATAGCCAAGACGCTCGGCAACGCGAAGAAAGCCAACGGTCAGTGGGTGGCGAGTTGCCCTGTACCGTCACACGGCAAAGGCAACGGCGACAAGAATCCATCACTCAGCATCAACATCAATGACGAGGGGAAGCCCTTGTTCCACTGCCACGGTGGATGCAGTCAAGAAGAAGTCTTCAGCACCATCAGGGCATTGAACTTGCTGCCTGAACTGCTGGAGAAGCCTGATCCACTCGCCAACATCAAACCCATACCGCGCAACATCTTGGAGCAGGAATGGGCGTATCAGGATGAGGACAGGCAAACGGTCTTTGTCAAGCAGCGGTACAAGATAGGGGAGTCTGGAAAGACTTATAGACTCTACAAAGTTGATAGTGATGGCAGACGCTCCACAACGCTTGGCGATGCTCGGATCGTGCCCTACAACTTACCCGCATTGCTGGATGCGAAGACAGCAGGCCGCAACATCTTCTTGGTGGAAGGCGAGAAGGCAGCGGATGCCATCAAGTCGATTGGCATGATTGCCACCACCGCACACACAGGTGCAGGCAGTTGGCCAGATGCCATCACAGAATACTTTGCTGGCGCTCAAGTCATCATCGTGCCCGACAACGACATAGCGGGTTGGGGATACGCCTACAAAGCGGCAGAGGCAATCCTGCCTATCGTCAAGTCACTGAAGGTTGTTGATCTCGGCTTGCAAGGTCAAGGTGACGATGCCTTTGAATTCATTGAGGCGGGTGGCGGCAGGGCCGAGCTGGTGGCGTTGGTCAAGGCCGCGCCAATCGTGACAAGCATAGATCAGGTAACGATGCCCGAAAGATTGAATCCGATTGTCAATTCTGTGGCAACAGCGGTGCAGCAAGTGACAGCACCGTCAGAGTTTGACATTGCCAAGGAATTTGAGTCAGAGCCACCAGCACCAGCCGAACAAGCCAAACCGTCAAAGCAAATACAGATTGAGCACTGGGATTCCATCCAAGATGAGCCAGTGAAGTGGCTGATTGACGGTGTGCTGCCTGCGGGTGCGTTCAGTGCGCTCTATGGACCGCCAGGCTCATTCAAGTCGTTCATCGCGCTGGACATTGCACACGCCATCGCCACAGGTACGCCATGGATGGACAGAGAGGTCAACGAGGCAGGTGCTGTGCTGTACATCGCCGGCGAGGGTTTCGGCGGTATCGGTGCGCGGATCAAGGCACTCAAGATTCACCACAACACTGAATCAGGCGCACCGATCTATGTCGTCAGGCATCAGCTCAACCTGAGATCAAGCATTGAAGACTTCAACGCGCTGGTGCTGGCCATCGAACAGCTGGTGCAGCAATCGGGCATCGAATTCAAGCAAATCGTCATTGACACGCTGGCCAGAGCCTTTGGCGGTGGCAATGAGAACTCCAGCGAGGACATGGGCGCGTTCATCGTGGCCTGTGGACGCATCCAAGAGATCGTGCAAGGCGCAGGACTGATGATCTTGCACCACAGTGGAAAGGATGCCACCAAAGGATTGCGCGGTCACTCAAGCCTTTTGGGCGCAGTGGACACCGAGCTGGAGCTACTCAGGTTTGAGGACAGCATGAAGGGAATCGTCACTATCAGCAAGCAAAAGGACGGTGCGGACAACGACAGGATCGGCTTTGAGATGGTCACAGTCGAGCTGCCAGCACCGACAGGCGCATTGCAAATCGGTGAGCCGCAGACCAGTTTGGCGGTGCAGCCATGCGAACTCGGACAGTTTGACGCGCTGAAAAGGGATTCAAAAGGCGCATCCAGCAATGCGGGACACGGCAAGAATCAGGTCTTGTCACTCCAATGCTTGGAAAATGCGATTAAGAAGAATGGCTTCTTGAAGTTAATCGAAGGTTCTCAGCGCATGGTGGTGGATTTAAGCCACTGGAAGACCGAATTGTGGTCAAAAATGGGCTGCACTGAGGAGGACAAGGACAGCTTCAAAGTCACTTGGCAGCGGGTCAGGAAGGACTTGTCCAGACATGGACATGGACAGATCAGCGATGGATTTGCGTGGTTGACCGTCAAAAGTGAATCAGGCGAATCGTTCTGAGGCTGTATGAATATACAGGGAACAGGGAACAAACAGGGAACAAACAGGGAACAAATGTTCCGCACAAGGGAACAGGAACAAACCGAGAGTCTAGGACTCGGAGGTTTGTTCCCTATTGTGTGTTCCCTATTTGCAACAAAACGGAGGAAATAGAAATGGCGGTAAAGAAGTCACTTAGACAGCATCCAGTGGTGGAGCATCCAAGCCAACAAGCAGATGCGTGGACGATTCATGTGCAATCAAGATTGGTGGAGTTGGAGGCTGTGAAGGCGGCCAGCGATAGGAAATGGGGAGAAAATCGACTGATTACTTTAGTTGACAGTGAGCTGAGAGAGAAATTCTGGACTCAGAACAGCAGAGTTGAGCAGGCGATTGCGGCAAAAGACAAAACGAGATTCGATTCCAGTTTGGCGGGAATGATCAGGGCTTATGGTGTGCTGGAGGCTTGGGCTGATGAACAAGGCATCACGCCAGCCAATGATCAGATTCCGAGAATCGAGTGGGAGTTGCAGACAGGTCAGGTCATGGTCATTGTCAGATCGGTCAGCGAGACGCTGGCTTTGCAGCGGGAGAGACAGGAACTGAGCAACCATTGCATTTGGTCAATGCAGGAGCTGGAGGTGATCTTCAATGATCCGCTGGTGCAGGAAATCATCAAGGTCAAAGCCTTTGAGCCATCCGCCAAGGTGGTGAGCTTCAAAGCCAACAAAATCGGTGGAGAATCAGGCTTTGACGACTTTCCAGATGACTTTGATGTGCTGGAAGGTCCAGCAGCAGAAAAGAAATTCGATACCAAACTTGCAGGGAGATTGAAAAATGCAGCAAATTAAGCGATTAGCGGGCTTGATCAAGGAAAAGGTACTGGATATCGTCCAGCGGATTAAAACGGCTTTAAAGAGGGTCTGAGCGTGGTTGGTAACCCAAAACGAAGACAGGACATTGCTTTCCTCAACCAAATGCCAGAGGAAATGATTTTCAGCATGGTTGAAAGCGGCAAAAGCATTGCCAATATCTGCATCGAGCTGGGGATCAGTAAGCGTGCGCTAGACGATTGGATTGAGGAAAATGATCACGGTGCTATGATTACACGCGCGCGCACGCGCGCAGCAGACCTTTTGGCGTGTGAGACGGTGGAGATAGCGGACGGCATGGATGTCGATCACGCGCAGCGCGATGTCCAGCGCATCCGAACGCGCCAGTGGCTGGCTGAACGGTGGGATCAGAAGACTTACGGATTACAAAAAGCCGCGCAGGTCAACATCAACATTCAAGACTTACGCATGGCGGCACTGCGCCACACCGAGGTGCTCGAGGACTTATCCACAGAAAATCGCAATGATTGAACACATTCACCTGTGGATAACGCAAATCTGCCTGCTGATTGAGCAAATCAGAGCCAGTTATCCACATTTGACTTAACATAATGGACATCGTGTTAAATGGATTTTGTAAGTTGTCTGTAAGAAAGTATATAAATCAATGACTTGCATGAACAGTGGGCTGTGGATATCTTTTTCGCTGTCAAGTGGCGCTGGCGACCGACCTGCGCCTGGCGCGGCTCGATGCCCCCCCCTTGCGATTCTTGGCGGGGGCGGCTGATGACGCACCTAAACACCTACCGAATCCCATAACCCGATGACCACCACCCCTACCCCCGCCGCCGCAAAGAAAGCCGCCCCAAAAAAAATTTCCAATGATTTGGTGGCCAACAACCCTTTTGTTGAATTCGTCAAGCTCTACAAGAATAACCCTGTCCTGTTTGTGCGTGAAGTGCTCAACACCGAGCCTGACCAGTGGCAAATTGAATTCTTGAATCACATCGCGCAAGGCAACCGCCGCATCTCTGTCCGATCAGGACATGGCGTTGGCAAGTCCACGGCAGCCAGTTGGGCGATGATTTGGTATCTGTTCCTGAGATTCCCTGTCAAGGTGGTGGTGACTGCACCGACAAGCTCACAGCTCTACGATGCCCTATTTGCCGAGGTCAAGCGTTGGGTGAAGGTACTGCCACCGATGCTGGCTGAACAGCTTGATGTCAAGCAAGACCGCATTGAGGTGATTGGCGCAAACGAGGAGGCGTTCATCTCGGCAAGAACATCACGCGCAGAGCAGCCCGAAGCCCTGCAAGGAGTGCACAGCGATCATGTGATGCTGGTGGGGGACGAGGCCAGCGGTATACCTGAGAAGGTGTTTGAGGCGGCATCTGGCTCAATGTCGGGACACAACGCTGTCACGCTACTGCTGGGCAATCCTGTGCGTTCCAGCGGCTTTTTCTACGACACGCACAACCGATTGGCGGGGGACTGGGTGACGATGAAGGTGTCTTGCGCGGACTCACCAAGGGTGAGCGCGGCCTACATTGAGGAGATGAAGGCGAGATACGGTGAGGAGTCCAACGCCTACCGTATCCGCGTCTTGGGTGAGTTTCCCAAGAGTGACGAGGACACGGTGATACCGATGGAATTGCTGGACTTGGCGATGAATCGGGATGTGGAGGCGAGTCCCTATGCGCCACTGGTGTGGGGATTGGATGTGGCACGCTTTGGCTCGGACCGTTCTGCGCTGTGCAAAAGGCGCGGTAACGCGGTGACTGAGCCGATCAAGACTTGGAAGAATTTGGATTTGATGCAGCTCACAGGTGCGGTGGTGGCCGAGTACGAGATATTGCCGCCATCTGAGCGGCCATCAGAGATATTGGTGGACTCGATTGGACTTGGCGCTGGCGTTGTTGATCGGCTGCGGGAATTGAATCTGCCAGCTCGCGGCATCAATGTGAGCGAGTCACCTGCCATGGGTACGACTTATCGCAACCTAAAGGCCGAGCTTTGGTACAAGGCCAAGTCGTGGCTTGAGGCGCGGGACTGTCGGCTGCCCAAGGATGAGCTGCTGGTGGCTGAGTTGGCAACAGTGAGATACAGCTTCACAAGCAACGGCAAGATACAGATTGAGGGTAAAGATGAGATCAGAAAGCGGGGTTTGGCCTCGCCTGACAAGGCTGATGCGTTTTGTCTCACCTTTGCATCTGATGCGGTGATCGGCATGATGGGGAGCAAAGCGAGCGCGAAGTGGGGGCAACCGTTGAAAAGAAACCTCTCAAGGGTTGCATAATACGAATTCGTTGGCGCATAGTAACTGGGGCTATTAAAGCAGTTTGCTCTAGGTAGGATTCTCCCCAGAACTCCCTGCGCCAACACCTAATTCTTTAAGGGGTACATGATGAAGATGACAAAGGCACAGAAGAAAGTTGGCAAGGTGATGGGCGAATATAAGTCTGGAACTCTGCACTCTGGCAAAGGCGGCAAAGTCGTCAAGAATCCACGCCAAGCGGTGGCTATTGCTTTGAGTTCTGCTGGGGTAAAGCAGAAGAAAAAAAGCTGAGTTCCAGTTTTTGATGTTCTGAGTTTGTCAAGACTTGCAGGTTTTCAATTCTGTTGTCAGTTGGATCACCATTGATGTGATGCACATGCTCATTGCGGTCTAATTTCCGGCCAAGATGTACTTGCATGACATGACGATGTTCTCTGATTTGTTTGCCGTCAACCTGAATGACAATGTATTTTTTGATTGATCCAATGCCTGCTCTTTTCATGAGTGGACTAGCAAGTTGAGCTTTTTTGGTGTTTTCTGGATTGGCAATTGATGTGCATTTTCTGGAGCAAAATTTTGCTGTTTCAATTCTGTAGGCGGGGACATAGAATGATGTTGAGCAAATTAAGCATGAAAGAGTTTTCCCATTCTTTCTTTTTTCTGCCCGCTGCTTGCCAAACAAAACAGCAATGTGCTTTGCCTGGCAATGTCTGCAACAGTATTTTGTGTTTTTCTTTTTTGGGGTGAATTGTTCTTTGCAGAATAAGCACTCTAAGGTTTTCATGATAGCGATTGCAATGTAGTTTTCATTGCAATAGTATACAAGGAGAAATAATGGCGACCTTACAACGCACCATGGCGCAGGCCATGGATCAAGAGACGGGATATCAGGACTCTGGCGCCAGTTGCCCAGCTCCCACGCAAGACATCACGCTCAATCTGAAGAATCGCGCCAAGGCAATCACCAGCGCGGCTTACGGTCCTGAGAATCCCAATCTACCCAACAACGCATTCTGGTCAAAGAAGGCCGATCAGTGGGATGTTTCAGTTGATGATGCCAAGCAGAGTCGCTGCGGAAACTGCGCGGCTTTCAATGTTTCGGACAAGATCAAGCAGTGCATTGCTGACGGCATTGGCCGTGAGGCTGACCCTTGGGGCACGATCAAGTTGGCTGATCTGGGTTACTGCGAGATATTCGACTTCAAGTGCGCGGCCAGCAGAACTTGCGATGCGTGGGTTGTGGGCGGCCCAAATGAGGGTGATGGCGAGTCTGAGGGTGGCGACAACAGCGACATGGAAGGCGAGGACGATGGCGAGATGCCTGATTCACTGCTGACAATCAACATTGGCGGTGGCAAGAATGGCGACTAAGCAGGGCTTGTACGCCAACATCTGGGCCAAGAGGCGCAGGATCGCTGAAGGATCGGGCGAGAAGATGAACAAGGTTGGCAGCAAGTCTGCGCCATCTGCCGCCGACTTCAAGCTGGCGGCCAAGACCGCCAAGAAGAAGCCCAAGAAGTGATCTCGCCAATATGCATCTCGACAGTCACTGGCAAAGGTTTGCGGGTGATGCTCACAAGCATCGCAGAGTACTGTCCCGAAGTGCCTGTCTATTTGCGCGGTCCAGAGTCCATTATTGGCGGCTTTGACACTGACTTCAAACTCTTTGGCGCACCGCACAATTTTGGTGACGACTACAACGAGATCATGAATCGCGCCTTTGGCGATGGGTTTGAGTCAGTCATTTGCGCCAA
>Ga0255143_1000253_pt1 | contig 19495 bp, 30 predicted proteins | sample Atl_Cont_RepC_0h_FD_183625 | JGI IMG/M metagenome (GOLD analysis project Ga0255143, IMG submission 183625) | Freshwater microbial communities from Altamaha River, Georgia, United States - Atl_Cont_RepC_0h | ecosystem: Environmental > Aquatic > Freshwater > River | place: USA: Georgia | collected...
GAGGATTGGCAGGCGCGGCTTGCTGTCGAGTTCCCAGACTTTGAACGATGGCTGATTACTAATGGCTTTGCGGATCCGCTAACTGGTGGGGCTATCGCTGGCTATCGCGGCACTGCAACGGCTGGCTATCGCGGCACTGCAACGGCTGGCGAAGGGGGCACTGCGACCGCTGGCGAAGGGGGCACTGCGACCGCTGGAAACTGGGGCACTGCGACCGCTGGAAACTGGGGCACTGCGACCGCTGGCGAAGGAGGCACTGCGACCGCTGGAGAATTCGGGATTATCCAAATTCGCTATTTTAGCAACGGACGATGGCGAATCAAAACCGGATACATCGGCGAGGATGGTCTTAAGCCAAACACTCCTTACCGATTAGACGAGAACAACGAATTCGCGGAGGTGGCGAAGTGATCCGCGCCGCTCTTCGACGCGAGGAGGTGAGGCTGAACGGTCTCGCCTCTCGCCTCCGAAAACTGACCAACACGGCAGACTACTGCCCCTTCACTACCGAACTGACGCTCGAGGACGAGGTTCTCGTGTCGGTCAACGACGCACGGCAGGACGTGCGGAGGGCTCGGAAGGACGCACTCATCCAGTGGATGGGCATCAACGACCGGGGTGTGGATTACACCGACGATCAGGAGTGGTGGAGCCGATGAGGACCGACTGGTTCAAGGTCGCGGAGGGGGTCACTACGGTGGTCCTCGCCGCTCTCGCAATCGCCTTCATGGCATTCGCTGTCACGCGAGACGAGGACAGCCGACCCCAGATTTACCAAACCATCAACGAGGTGGGAACCCGATGAAAAATTACAAGACGATCAAGGTTGCCGAGCAGTACGTCGGCACGATTGACAACGAGGGCTGGATTGTTGGCGATGAGCTTGTCCCCGATTTCCAAGTGCGCCATCCGCACGGGTATTTCCCTGTCGGCAGTGTCGTCCGTGTGACCATTGAAAAGGTCGAAGAAATGCCCGAGGTGAAGATCGGGCAGGTGTGGCGGCACAGGCGAGAACATTTCCTCGCCGTGGTCATCGGTTTAGACGCGGAGCGTGTTCGGGTCATCGTCGCTGACATTAAATCTCCAATCCACGGTACTGACCCAGTGTTTGTGCTTGATGACTTGCACGAGAGGTTCGACTTCGTGTGCGACATCAACGAGGTGGGACGCTAATGCAAACCGCAAACCGAAACATTTTCGACATCGAGGGCGAACTCGCCCAGATCGCCGAGGCGTTCGACCAGCTTGCCGACGGAGGCACCGAGGATGAGGTGCTCGCGGCAGTCGAGTCCTACTTTGCGGACCTTCTCCAGGAGCGGGACACGAAGCTCGACAACATCGCCCGCTTCATCGCAGGACGGCTCGCTTCCGCTGCTTTCCGCAAGGCCGAGGCCGACCGACTGAAGTCTCTCGCGACGACCGACGAGAACGCCGCGAAGAGGCTGAAGGACTACGTTAAGCATCTCTTCGACGCCAACGGTTGGACGAAGCTAGAGACGCCGCTTCACAAGTTCAGCGTCCAGCGGAACGGTGGAAAAGCTCCGTTAGTTGTGGACCCGACCGTAACTGGGGAATCCATCCCGGAGCGGTTCCGCAAAGTGAAGATCGAACTCGACACCGACGCACTCCGCTCCGCTCTAGAGGCTGGAGAGGACATCGAATGGGCTTGCATCGACGCGCCCGGAACCCATCTGAGGATCAAGTAATGAACGTAAAGGTTTTGGAACAGGTTGACCAATTCGTTTCGCGGATTGTGGACGGAGACAAGCTGAAGAACCCGGACATTTTCGGACCCGTCAGCGTGACCTTTGAGCGGAAGGACCAGTGGGACGGCCACACCTATCGGGTGACCGTCGAGCGCGTCGAGGTGTTGCCAGATATTAAGCCAGGTCAAACCTGGATCGAAAAGCAGACGGGAAATCGCTTCATCGTTATCTCGATCGACAAATTCGCCGAGCAAGTCGGACTCGTCCGGCCCGAACCCGGCAATGCTCTCCCGCTCCTTTGGAATTCATTTTTCCATTTCCGGGAGTGCTTCTTCCTTGCCCAAGACGTGTGCGAGGTGAGCGAATGAACGAACTAGCAACGATCAACAACAACGCGCCGATGGTGGCGTTCTCGTCGGACAAGCTCGAACTTCTGAAACGCACCATCTGCAAGGGCGCGAGCGATGACGAGTTCAGCCTCTTTTCCGCACAGTGCCAGCGCACCGGACTTGATCCGTTCGCCCGGCAGATCTACGCCGTGAAGCGTTGGGACAGCAAGGAGCGACGCGAGGTCATGAGCGTGCACGTCTCGATCGACGGCTTCCGGCTCATCGCCGAAAGAACGGGCGAATACGAGGGTCAGACCGAACCTCTCTGGTGCGGTCCCGATGGCGTGTGGCGAGACGTGTGGCTCGATGCCATGCCTCCAGCCGCGGCGAAGATCGGAGTGTTCCGCAAGGGCTTCCAGTCGCCCGTGTTCGCGGTTGCCCGCTTCGACTCCTACAAGCAGACGAACAAGGAAGGAGGCCTCAGCGGTTTGTGGGCGAAGATGCCCGACGTGATGATCGCGAAGTGCGCCGAGGCATTAGCCCTCCGTAAGGCGTTCCCGCAGGAACTCAGCGGACTCTACACGGCTGATGAGATGGCTCAGGCATCCGCACCGCAACCGATGCCAGCAACCGTGAGCGCATCCGAACGCGAGCGAAACGCGGGCAAGGCGCTTAAGCGTATGGGGCTGAGTAAAGCGGACTTCGACCTGTTCAAGGCCAAGTGCCAGGAAGAAGGCGTCTCATGGGTAGACGTGGTGCTCGACGCCGAACAAGACGGTGTTTCGACCAAAGCAGAGCTTTACCTTTACGCCTTCGACGGGGTGAAGCCGTCGAGCGACGAGGAAGTTATCGAAGGAGAGATCACCGAAGAGGTGGCTGCATGAACCGAATCGTTATCATCGGGCGTTTGACCCGAGACCCAGAGCTTCGGACGACCAGCACGGGCAAGAGCTACGCAATGTTCAGCGTCGCAGTGAACAAGCGGATCAAGCCGCAGAACGAAGGCGAGCCTACGGCGGACTTCTTCAACGTCAAGGTCTGGGGTCAAACCGCCGACTACGTGGGCAACTACCTCACGAAGGGGCGACTCGTCTCGGTCGATGGACGGATGGAGAGCCGCAAGTACACCGACCAACAGGGCATCCAGCGCGAAGCATGGGAGATCAACGCTGACTCGGTTAGTGGGTTAGACCGACCTCGAGACGATGCGTCCCAATCTGGCTCAAACAGTCCCAAAGCGGCGCAATCAACGGCTCAATCGGGCGAAGAATGGGACCCATTTTCTGACGAGGAATAACATGAAGCAACAATTCAAGCACCCATTAGAAGACCTCGTCCTGAGCCTTATGCGGAAGCATGGGGCAATGGATGCGCCGAAGCTCGCGCCACTTCTCAGCGGATCTAACTCGCATGGGGTAAAGCCGTACAGCGTGGTCGCGAAAGACGTGCTAGGCGTTCTGCTCGAGCAGGGAAAAACCTATCAGGACGCTGACGGTTGGCACTACGTGAAGGCTCCCCTCACATCTCAGGAGGTGGAGTGAATGGGTTGGCAACCGATCGAGACGGCTCCGAAGGACGGGACTGAGATTTTGGCGTGGGTCCAGCCTAGAACATCAAGAGGATTCTCCGTCTTGGCGCGCTGGTACTCAGATAAGTTTTCCAAAGACCCTCAACCCTATTGGATGTTGCTTATGCCGAGTCGCACTTGCGAGTTTGACCGGCACAATCAGCCCACCCACTGGATGCCCCTTCCCGAACCGCCGCAGGAGGTGGAGTGATGCTCCCCTCGGACATCTGCCGATGCTCCAACGACGCCTGTTCAAAAGCGGACAGGTGTCGGAGGTTCCTCGCCTTAGAAGATAAGAGCGACTACTACCCGGTGATGCGATTTCTTGAAGAGGATTGCAAGATGTTTATGGAGGCACCCCGTGATTGACCTCAACCAGTTAGTGAGCCTGATGACGCGAGGGGACAGGCCGGAAGTGGCTATCTACCACGGACGCTACGACATCGAGCAATTGCGGGAAGCGGCAAAGCTCATGGCAAAGGCAGTGGAGCAGATTGAATTGGGGCTGAAGAACGGAGGGTGGAAATGAGCTACGCACAGACATACGAGGAGTTGACTTCCGAGCAACTCAGCCAGCGGTACCAGCTAGAGCTTCGACGGCTCCGCGAGATCGATCAAGAGGAAGCACGGGTACGAATGCGCGTCCTCGCGATCGAGAAGGAACTGAAGAGCCGGGGGTTGAACTGATGGCGTTTAGCGCAAAGATTCTCGCCGACTCGCTCCATCCAAACGGCGTGAAACGCTTAACGACGTTCGAGATTACGTTCCCTAGGTGCATCCTCGCCGAGTTCAACACCCACCGGATGATCAGCCGGAACGCGGCAAGCAGTCGCGCCATCCCGGTCGAGAAGCTCGTTGAGATGGTGAAAGATGACCCGTTCATCCCTGAGTTCCGAGCGAACCAAAAAGGGATGCAAGCGGGAGACTTGCTACCCGAGAACAACGCTGAAGCGGCTCGTGTTGCGTGGAAGCTCGCACTCGATGAGGCTCTAACGAACGCACTGACACTGAGCGCAATCGGCGTTCACAAGCAGTACGCGAACCGTTTACTCGAACCGTTCATGTGGGTGACGGTGATCGCGACAGCGACCGAGTGGACGAACTTCCTCGCGCTTCGTTGCGCTGAGGATGCAGAGCCGTCCTTCCAGCGGATCGCCCGAATGATGCTCGATCTTTACCGGACGAGCCAGCCGAAACAACTGCAGTCGGGCGACTGGCATTTGCCGATGATCGACGAGGACGAAGCGAAGGACTGGACCGAGGAAATGCAGCTCATGGTCTCGGTCGGTCGTTGCGCCCGCGTGTCCTATTTGACGCACGACGGCAAGCGCGATCCGATCGCGGACATGGACCTGCACGACAGGCTCATGACGTCGGGTCATTGGTCGCCGTTCGAACACCAGGCGATGGCCGTGACGAGGACTGCTTTCATCTCAGGAAACTTCCACGGTTTCGAGCAGTACCGCAAAATGTTCCAAGGCGAAAACGCGACCGATCTTCCGGTGGTGGAGCGATGATCAACGAATCGCTTGGGCTCGTCCATGAGCGCCCGCCCCTTATGATGTCCATCCCAAGGGCGGCAAAGGAACTTGGCGTCAGTGCCTCGATGGTAGAGACGCTCATCCGCGACAAGCTGATCAGACCATGCCAGATGAGAACTGGCGGCGAGAGGCGGATCAGTTATCCCGAGCTTCTTCGCTACGTGGCGGAGCGGGATGCCGCCGGAATAGAAAGGTAGAGTCCCCTGCATGAGAGCACCGATGCAGGGGACCAAGCTCTCCGATGGCAGATGGCGCGTCGTCGTCGTTTTGACCGGAGAGCGGGGGGAGAAAATCAGGAAGGGGTTCGAGAGGCGGACGCAGAAACTAGCGCAAGACGCCGCCCTCGAATTCCTGCGGGACAACGGCCGGCAAGTGGTGGACCCGACGTGCGGCACCGTGTCAAAGCTCGTCGAGCTGGTGCAGCTCGATCTCTGGAAACACCTGTCGCCCAACACGAAGAAGAACTACACCTATTACATTGATATGTTCCTGGCCGATCATGGCGAACTGTTGGTCGATGAGATCACGCCACCGCTGATCACGAGCTATCTGAAACGCTACAGCGCCAAGAGCAAGAGGACGATGGACGAGCACGTCAAGGTGCTGAAGTCGGTGTTCGGCTATGCGGCATCGGATCTAGGCTGGATCGATCGAAGCCCGGTAGAGGACGCAAGAAAGCCAAAGACCTCCGGCAAGACGACTGACTGGCCCGTCCTGACCAGAGCGCAGTTCGACAAGATTCTGCCGCACTTGCCAGAGCCGTACCATCTTTTCTACCGTCTGCTCGCCGAGACCGGAGCCAGACCCAGCGAGGCGTGGGGGGTCGATACAGAGGAACGACTCGAGTTCATCCAGGACGTGTGGTGGTTCGTCGTCAAGAGGGGCAAGACCGAAGCCTCGACACGCAGAGTCCCGATCCCCGACGCCCTGGCGCGTGACCTTCAGGCGGCAGGGAAGTTCCCGTTCTCCTCGTTCGGCAAGCTGGTCCAACCGGCCAAGCACCTTCGCGATGTCTGGGAGACGGCAATGGAAGCGGCACAGATTCCGTACACCCGCCCCTACGAAGTGAGGGCGATGCGGATCAACGAGTGGCGAAGGATGGCACTACCGGGTCTCGTTCGGCGCACGATGGTAGGCCATACGTCCGAGCGGACCACCAACGATTGGTACGACCACGTCGATGCGGTCGAGGTGCTGAAGGCTTTAGGTCTTCGATCCGTCAACGCGAAAGACGAACCGGAATGATCCCCGGTGTGGGGTGCAGTGTGGGGTGATTTTCCGCAGGGGGCGAGATTTCGCCCGATTTGAACCTAAAAACTGGTGGAGGCAAGGGGACTCGAACCCCTAACCCCCTGCTTGCAAAGCAGTTTTGGGTTCATTCCACCCCACACTAACGGGTTTAGCAACCAACACTACACCAACCCTAGCCGATGCTAGACAGTGTGGGGCAGTGTGGGGGACAGTGTGGGATAATTCGCCATGCCCCCGCGATTCGTTTTAGGTGAAGATCAAGACCTCAGGGAATGGTTGGTCCATCTCCAATCCCCACGGTTTGCTTGCCGTGTGGCTGAGGATGGCGAAGGCGTTGACGGTTACGAATTCGAGAGCGGAGTGTTCACCGATTTTTCATGGATCGACGAAGAGCCGAGCATCGAAGTGCTCGAAGCGATCCTCTTCGACGCCGCAGATTTCGTGGAAAAGCTCTGCCCGTAAACAAAAAAAAAGAAGCCCCGCCGGATACTTCCGAGGGGCTTTGACGTTCGTGGTTGGCGTTACGATTCTGGCGCGACCGGCAACGACTGGATGATCGCCGCCGCCGCCTCATAAATTTCACCGGGTCCACAGTCGTCGAGGATGTCGGCTCCGAGCTTCCCGCTGATCGCACGTACGCGGATGTGCGAAGGAAGCAGCGCGTTGATCGCCGATTCCTGCTCAGGTGTGCAAGTGATCCACATCATACAGCCCTCCCAAGTGCCGTCTGAAACGCCTGCAAAGCGTTGTGGAACGCGAGAGCCTCAGCCGAGGATAGCGTGTCCGTCACCCAGTAAGCCGACATCGGCCCAGCCGTAAACTGCGTTGGAGTCCCAGACGCATTCCGAGCGAACACAAACCAACTCTGAGCAATTGGCGCAGGAGTGGTCGATGTCGTCGAGTTGGCGACTGAGACGCCGTTTTGATAGAGATCGAGCCGAGTAGAAGACGACCGATCAACGTGCAACGAGCCAACGGGAATCGTGGCCGCAACCGTCGCAACCGTGGTTTTACCAAAACGACCCCCGTAGTTCGGCGTAATGTTCTGTTGCACGAAATAGTTGTCGGTCGCGTCGGACGCACCCATTAGCGAGCGCGACGCGACCGATGGGACAGTGGCACGGAGATAAAAACCATATCCTCCTGTCGCACCTGTACTTTGCACTCCAATGTCGAGGTATTTGTTGGACGTGTTTCCGGTCAAGCCGCTCAATTCGTCGTAATCCCCGGAAACGAAATTGACCGACGTTGCGTTTGCGAACGTGAAATTCCCCGCTCCGTCACCGATGAACTGCACCAACGCCGCTGAGAGGTTCGATCCACATAGCAGGTTCAGGATTCGTAGCTTGTTCAGGAACCCGTCCCGCCGAGCCGCACGGATGAACGTATCAGTCGCGGCGAGAGTGTTGGTGGACAGCGTGCCCCCGGCGGCAACTACCGCCGAGTTGAACTGCACCACCAACGAGTCGTAAGACGGACCATCCTCGCGGATGAACTGAGCCTGAACCCGAGGAAGGCGAGGCAGAACCCTCGTTACCATACGAACACCCGCGCCGTGACGTTGTTGCTCGATGCCGCGCGAACGATGTAAGCCACAGTGCCCGCACCCACAAACAACTCGCGGGTCTCGCCCGGTGCGATCCGAAGGTCGTACTGAGCTTCGACGGTCGCCTGGCTCGGCAACGAATCGCCTTTCGGCAGCACCTTCACATGGACGTTGTTCGTCGTCCCATTGTTGGTCAGGATCATCGAGCGATCCTGGTCTTCATCCGCATCGGTCCCTGTCCAAAGGGACTGACCATTGATCCGAAGGACCGTGGTCGAGACCGAAACGGTCTGAGGTGCGCGGCGGGCATTAAAGTTGATGGGCATGGTTTGGGTTCCTTACGAGAAGTTCTTGCCGTCGGGCGAGGTGTAGAAGACGCGGCTGCCGCCGCTTGAGACGGTCAGCCCGATCGTGAGCTCGTTGCCACCGGAACCGATGGACGCGCATCCGACCGGACCGTCGTCCAGTCCGGAGAGGTTGGTGTCTCCCGACTCGACGATCGTCGATCCGTCGGGAGAAATGAGCGTGTACTTGAGCGTGCCGGCATCCAGCCGATACGCCCAGATCGAAAGGTCGGGAGCGATGGTCACCGCCCCTTGCGAAGCCGATCCGAGTGTCTGTGCGATAGTGAAGGACCCTCCTTCGTCGGTCGTGCCCTGCAGCGTGGTCGAAGCGCCCCCGACGAGCAACCAGAGCGTGCGGTCCTGATCTAGTCCCCACGCTCCCGACACCCACTCGCAAGGCACGCCCGTGTCGAACGGCGTGATCGCGGATGGGTTCGGGTCGTCGCTGAATCCCAGCCATAGCGTGTCGTCCTTCTCGAACCCCACGCAGTGCCGGGTGTCCTGGGAGATCGCGTAGAAGGCGACGTCGCCGCCGCCCACCGATCCCGGAAGAAGCAGATAGCCGCGCCACGGCCGAAGACGCGCGTACCACTCCGTCCCGTCGGAAAGCCGCCAATCGTAGCCCTCGGTCCCGTCGACGACGAGCTCGTGCCACGCCCAAGCCCAGCCGCCGGAAACCGTCAGCCCCGAGAGCTTGTCGACCAACGGCGACCCGTACAAGAGCTCGATGTCGTCGCCCGGAGCGACGTGCCACCGCCGCGCTGGGCAGTGCGAGTAGCTCTTGAGCTTGTACGGAGCGACCGATCCTTCGTCCCACCCGGAAGCCGACGTGCGCTCGCGCCGCGGCAGGAACGCCAACGGCGGCGGCTCTCTGTACGAGCTCACCAAGCAGTTGATCGGCCCGACCTCGGAGTTCACCCAGAAAGCCGACGTTACCGCTTGCTGATTGAACGGGTCCGAAGCGAGGTGCTTGATCTGCGTCCATTCGACCCCTTCCTCGTAGAGCGACTGGATCTCCGCCGTCAGCCCGTCGGTGACGGCTTTGTGCTGGAAGATCAGCCGCTTCGAGCGGATCGCGTCCCACACCGTCTGCTGGTTCTGCTGCGGGTGCACTGAGGGCGGAAACTGCACCGAGTTCGTCGTATAGTTCCAATGGGCCAGCGTGCCCAAGCGGACCCCCGGCGAGTCGCTCCCGAAGACCGTCGAATGCTGCGCCGTCTCGGCGAGGTTGCGCCACTGGTCCCATTCGAGGTTTCGGAAACGAGGATGCTCGATCGTCGTCGTGACCGATGTCGACCGCACGACCTTCCACCGGAGCTTCTCCGCGGTAAACCCGTTCAAAAGCCCCGGCGCGAAAGATCGTTCGGCATCCGAAGCGATGAGCGGCGCGATCGACTTCGCCGCCTTTCGCTCGATGCACGTATCGGGAAGATAATCCTGTCCAAAGTCGTTCTCGGCGGTATGCCCATACTTCGAGCCAAGATCGCCCTGCAGCCGAGGGTGCCACCCCTGATCGCCGAGCGGATTGATCCGAAGTTCCGAGCCATCCACCCCGACGAGGTAAACCTCTACCGAAGTCGCACCCGTCCAATCCGTACGGATTTCATCCGCAAGATGCGCCGCAAGGTAAGGCTCGACCGACATCGACCCGAGATCGAAGTCGAGCGTGAACGACGCCGGCCCGGTCCCGCTCGCTACCACCACGCCCGCCGCCGTCACCGTCAGCGGGTCGATCTCTTCGCAAGAGTAGCGCGGCCCCGAGGTTTCGTCGGCCCCGCACTCGACCATCACCGGCTTCTGCGCATAGAACCGCGACACGCCCCAAGGCACCGGAACGCCGAGCGTGTCCGTCCAAAGCGCGCGTAGCCCGCAGTTGGTCACCGGCTCCGTAATGACGTGGTTGCGACGGCCGCTCCCGCCCGAAGGCAGTCCCGGGTTTCGCATGTGCTGCTGGCGCGCTGGATACCAATAATCATCGAGCGCCACCGGATCGCCGTCGATCTTCCACCGCACCGAATCCGACGCCGTATCCGGCGGGAACCAAAGCCCGAAGGACCAGTGAGGATTGACCCAAGTGTTGAACCAGATCGGAACCCAGCTCACGTTGTGGCGCAGGTAGTTCGCCGTATCTCCGACCGTCAGCCGGTTATAGGCGAAGATGTACGACCGCGAGCTCGTCTCGATCTGCGTCGTGCGGAGCCGCGTTCGCTGGCCAACGTACTGGACCGGCGAGTACACTGGCTCGCTCATCGGTGCCGTGATCGTCGCCGCCGCGCCATCGTTGACCTCTTCGAACAATTGCGTCAGCGGCCCGTAGACCTCATCCGTAGACGAGCTGCTGATATCGGAGATCGGCTCGAAGAGGCAGTCCGTGACCGCATCGGAAGAAGCGGTCGTCGCCTCTATCTTCGGAAAGCCCCACCGGAACACCAACGCCGCGTAATCGGAGGTGTCCATCAAGACCACCGACCGATCGAGAGAAGGCGCGATGATCACCTTGCACTGCCCGCGATCCTGGGTCACGATCGCCCCGGTGTCCGTGATCGTGTCGTACGCCTGGGCGGAGATCGACCACGTATCCGAACCGCTCACTGTGCCCGTGTTGAACGCGCCGCCCGTGTGAGGGTTCGCAGGCAGATCGACCGCCGGCGTCACCCAGTCCGACTCGCCCGTGTAACGGATGCGGTACCCGCCGACCACCGAGCTCGTCGAAGTCCGCGTCGCCGCCGCCGGTCGCCCGGGAGAGAGACAACCGATCGCCACCGCCGGATTTACTCCCGCGGCAGGCTCCATCTCCGGAGGGATGCCGAACATCGGGATGCTCGAGGGCGTCGGCATCATCGGCGAGTAATGGTCCAGCGCGGAAGACGTGTGCTCTACCGCGCCCCTTACGATCCACTTGAGCGTGTCGAACTTCACCCGCCAGACGGCGGTGTGATCCATATAGATTTTCAGCCCCTCGACGTGCACCAGCTGGTCCACCAGCGCCGAGTCGGAGTAGGACCGAGTTTCGTCGATCCCCAGCAGCGGCACCACCAGGCGCACCTGTTGCGTCGTCCCCCCGCCGGTCTGGTTGGCCTCGTGCACCATCCGGATGCCCGTCGCGACCGACGAGAACGACGGTGTCCACCGGGTCAGGATCTCGCCCGTCCAACCGATCGAGAAACCGCCCCCGATGGACCCGCCGCCCGACGATTCCAGCCTCAGCTGATATTCCCCGTCGAAAATTTTCCCGCAGAACATGGTTGATCAGGCCGCGTAGATTCCGGCGTTTAGAAATTTCGCGACCTGCTCCCAGCCCGGCCGACGGATGATGCGGTTTCTAGCCCTGGAGCGGTTCACCGCGACGATGGAGGCGAGATCGTTACCGCCCAATCCGAACGGGTTGCCCGACCCGAGCAGAACGCCCGTCATCCGGCACTCGGCCCAGCTGAGATCGACCTGCGACGTCACGAACGTGGCAGAGATGCTCGAGATGCGGAAATCGCCCCGACCGTCGAGCGTCACCACGTCGCCGCGCCAGACCGGCACTCCGTCGATCACCGGCCACAGGCACGTCCACTCGGCCGCGAAACGGCGCTGCGAAACGACGGGCATCAGATATTCGGCGCACCGGACCGCCGCCTCCTCGCTCGTGATGCGCGGATCCAAAACCCCCATGATCCGAGGGTTGCCGACCCAATTGTCAGGACGGAGCGACGGAGCCGTCGTAGGGTTTTTGCTGGCCGCATCCTCGATGAACGCCTGCACCGGTTGCCCGGACCGAGGATCGAGCCCCGTGACCCGCACCTCGTTCGCCTCGATCTCCAGTGCCCGTGCGCGAAAACCGCCGTAGAACTGAGGGTCCACCGCAGACGCCGCGTCTGCCGCATCCTGGTTAGGATAGAGCGTGACCAGCGGGGTCGTCGGCATCGTGTCCGGATCGAGGAACACCCACTGCAGCCCCGTCGCACTGGGACGGTTGCCCATCATGAACCCCGCCGCGAACGTCTCATGGAGCCGCTGCAACACCGACGCCGCCGTGTCCCCGACCTCGATCAAGAAGTTGAAGTCGCCCGAATCTTTGGAAGGAATCTCCGGGATGTAGAAGTCCACATCTTCGAGCAGCATCCCCGTCAGCGCCGGATCGGTGTCGAAGGTGAATCCCGCCCGCTCGAGCACGAAGCGCACCGCGCTCATGCCCGTCGGCGAGGAAAGCTTCAGCCCGTCGAGCGGCACCCGCTCCCGGAACGTGTAGCTCTCGAGCAACGCGGCATAGTCCCGCGCCTCAAGAATCCCCCGCGACCCTTCGTCGTCCGTGCCCCACACGAATTCCGGCGGCAGCGTCACCCCGTCGAGCACCGGACACTCGTCGACGTTCACGAAGATCGGTCGGTCGGAGCTCATCAAAAGCCCGGGAATGTCGACGTCGTCGACCTCTTCCGGCTTGTTGAACTCCATCCGAAACCGCACCCCGAACGGATCGTCCGGAACCTCGATCGTCGGAGCGTTGTCGGCCATAGGCCAGTCGGAAATGTCCGTCTCCTCGCTGTCGTCGGTCAGCTCGTAAGCCGACTCGTACGCCGCGTGCGCCCCGTAGACGAACGGCGAGTAAGACCCGTCGCCCGTCAGCGTCAGCTTGATCCGGCAGTCGCGAAGCGTGCCGTTGGGAGTGAACGCCGAAACCCCGTCCGCGCCCACCACAGAGAACGAAACCCCCGTCGTTCCCGCGAACGCAGGATCCGCGAGCACCCGCGCGTTGGTCACCGCGGCCGCCGGCGCGTCGTTGCCCCATGTCTCGAGCACCGCGCCCGTCACCGGAGCGTCGGCGAGCTGGATCGGGAGCGAGGTCGCATAACCGGAGGTCGGAAACTTCACCGGCGCGATCTGGAACGTCGGTCGCCCGTTCGGCACCTGCAGCCAAAACTTCTCGTTCGGAACGATCACCGGCGCCGGGTCGTCCTCCGGGATCTCGGAAAAGACGTGCACGAACGACTGGCCGCCCGACGACAGCACCATCAGCTCGCGCCGCCGGATCGGGAGCAAAAGCAGGTCGGTGAACTTCGACCCGCTGAGCGACCCGAGCGAATAAGACCCCCGGAACTCGCCCTCGCGCCACACGTCCGCGCGCCCGTTCGTGTAGAACCGGATCGACACCCCCGACAGATAATCGAGCGTGTCGCCCCATCCGCAATCGAGAAGCACCGTGTCCTGGTCGTTGCCGGGGGAGAACACGAAGAACGAGATCACAAACCCACGGTTCACGCCGTAGGTGCTCGTCGTGCAGACCGTCTCGTTCGTGGTCGTCGCCGGCGTCAGCCACCAGTCGCCCACCGCAAGCTTCTCCTGCTCGACCCAATCTGCCGACGTTAGCGTAAGGTCGCTCTTACGGAGCTTCGCGTAAAGCCCGGTCGACGTCCGGTGGTAGCCCGGATACGCCACCGCTGGCCGAAGCATCAGCGTTTGCGTCGTCGGCTCGATCCAAGTGTCCTCCCAGACATCCCCGTCGAGCTCGCTCCCGCCGGCGGTCATCGAGATGCGATCGCGCTTAAGGCGGCGCTGCGCCCCGTCGAGTGAGATGGATAGAGCCATTTAGAACCTCGTCGGCGAATTTCCGAGCCGACCGAACGCGAGCTCGTTCGCGCCGTACATCTCCCGCTTGATCGCGTCGACCAACGCGAACACCTGCCGCTCGATCGCGCCGCCGCCCGTCGGAGTGCCCTTCAGCACCTTCGCGACGTTCACCGGCGACATCGCCTGCGACCCGATCGTGCCGCCGCCGAGGATCCGCTGATCGAGCTGCAGCATCTCCTTCGTGTTCGATGCGATCTCCCTAAGGAAAGAGGTCTGATCGCTCTCGTCGAAAGCCTTTTCTAGCGCGTCCGCTTCCTTCTCCGCGTCCTTCTCGGCCTTCTTGTCCTTCGCCATCGCGCGTTCGCCCGCCATCTGCGCGAGGCCGCCCATATCCAAGCCGCCTTCGGGCTTCTGGCCCGCCTTCGCCATCCGACGCCGACCGAGCTCCATGTCGGCGAGAATGTTCGCCTTGTTGGCGTCGAACGTGTCGTTGTAGCCCGCGCCCTCGAACGCCTGGCCGATCATCGAGAACTTCCATAGCGGACCCAGGATCGGCGACACCATCTCGCCAAGGATCTTCATCCCCTTGATGAACTGCGCCAGCATGTCGATCGCCGTCTTGATCCCCGCGACGATGTTCACGAACACGCCCTCGATGCCGGTCGGGCCGTCCGTCCCCATGTTGAAGAGCTCCGCGACGCTTTCCCCGAGCGACTGGAACACGCCGCCTTCGCTCGCGATCTCGACCACCGACCCGAGCGCCTCGGCCATCGGACGAAGCGCCACGTTGATCGCCTCTCCCGCCGAGATCGTCGCGAAGTTGAACGCGTCCCCGAGGTTGTCGAAGGCGTTGCGCGTGCCGCCGGCGACCCGCTCCTGCTCCTTGAGAACCATCGTGATTGAGGCGAGCACCGCCGTCGCCGTGACGCCCATTTTCTTGAGCTCTTCGGTGTCGGAGGTCCCGAACGCGTCCTTGAGGATCTTCGCCGCCGGAATCCCCGCTTCCATCAGCTGCAGGACCTCTTCGCCCTGCAGGAACGGCTTGTTCGCGATCTGGCTCACCGCCATCATCACCCGGTCGAACTGCTCCTTCCCGCCGCCGGCGCGCGCGTTCGCGTTGCCGAACTGCTTGATCAGCTCTTCCGCGAACCCGGACTGAACGCCCGAGTTCCGAAGCATCGTGTACGCCTTCACCGACTCTTCGAAGCCGAGGCCCGGCATCCGCGCGATCTGCTTCATCCGCTCGATCGCCTTCGCCGCATTGTCCGCGGATCCTTCCACCGCGACCAGCGCCATCTTCATCGACTCGAAGTTCGCCGCCGCCTGGGAAGCGCCCCCGACGATCTTGTTCACCGCTACCGCCGCCGCACTGATCGCCGCCACCGCCGCCGTGATCGCGATCGCCGTTCGGTTGTACGCGTGCCCAACCGACTTCGCCGCCTGCCCCGCGGTCGAGAACGCCCCCGCGGTCGCCTTCAACGAGCCCTGCACCCGCTGGGCCTTTCCGCTGAATTGGTCCTGAAGTTGGAACCGGGTGATCAACGTATCTGCGACGGTAGCCATATAATCCTTTTGTGGTTCCTTTCGTTTTCACTCCGGCAGATCAGATGCAACCTGTTTATTGCATCGGGTGCCGAACGCACATCCCGCTGGCGGTTTCGAACGCCAACAAGGGTTACTGCCCAACGTGCGTGCCGCCGCCGAAGGTCGTCCCCGTGGTCGACCCGCCCAAGCACGCTTACTGCCCGCAGTGCCAGTCGATCGAGCTGGAAGACATCGTCCACCGCGAACCGACCTCGGCGCGGGCGATCTGGTACACCGGGGTCGCGACCACCATCTTCTCCTTCTTCACCTGTCTCTGGATCCTGCTGGCGGTCACGATCCCGATCGCCCTCGTCGGCATCTCGCTCCCCTGGTCGAAGGTCACCGGGACGAGCCGAAGGTGCACCGCATGCGGCAACCAGTGGCGAATTTAGAGCCCCATCATCACGAGGGGCCACATCGGGCCGGCGTGCTTCATCAGCTCCTGCCGCTCTTCGAACTTGATGCGCCGAAGCGCGATCACCGAAGGCAAGGCGTCTTCCTGCTCGGGGGTCAGGAAGTCGGGGTGCTTGCCGAACGCCTCGAGCGACGCTTCTAACCGCTCTCGGTATCGTTCGTCGCGCTTGAGCCTTTTCCCTCGAGCTCTTCCACCGCGCGCATCGCGTGCACGTAGCACGATTCGAGCCCTTCATCGATCTGCCGATTCAAGTGGATCATCAGATCGGGCGCGGTCAAGATGCGGCACGCCGCATCGAGCGGGATCTTCGGCTCTTGGCTCACCGTGTGCAAGAGGTGCGCCATCATCGCCTCGGTCGCGTCTTGAGGCAAGTGGTCCTTGAACGGATGGATCGACCATTGGGCCGTCCCCTTCGCCGGGAGCGACGCGTACCACTTGGCAGCGGCCTTCTCCCAAGCCTTCCGCTCCGACACCCGGCGGAACGGCTTACAGACGACCTTGCGACCGTCCGGGAACCAGATATCGAAACTCTCCTTCGGCGCGTACCGGGCGAGCACCGCATCGACGTCGAACTCGGCCGCGGCCGGCGCGGTGGTCGAAACCTCCGCACCGGCCTTTTGCGCCTCTCGGTTCACCGCCGAGACCGTCCGAGGGTTAAGCCCCATCCTCTTCGCCTTCCGGCGCTGCCGGAGGGGTGACCGTGCCGAAGCCGCCGCCGATTTGCTCTGCGATGTCAGTTGGATTCATGTTTGCTCCTTACGCGATCGTGAACGCGCCCGTGTTGATGAACTGGTAGCGCGCCATCACGAGCGCGCCGTCTTGAATTTCTAGGCTGAGGCTCTGGAAGATGAACGAGCCCGAGATCACCGATCCGGTCGAAGCCGTAGTGGTGGCCGAGATCGTGACCGGCGTCTTGTACGCGTTGAGCGCCTTCTCCAAGAGGCTGGTCGTCCCGCTCGGCAGCACGCTCCCCTTGCGAGGCCCGAGCGTCAGGTCGACCATCTGCAGTCCGTCCCGCTCGGCCGACCAAGTCTCGCCCGTGATCAAAGCAGGGAACTCGATCGTCACGCCGTTCACCACCGCGGTGATCGTCTTCACCCGGTTGGAGTGGGTCGTGTTCGCCGCATCGCCGAGCAGCGGCACGACGCCCGTGTTGGGCACCGCCACCCTCGCCGATCCGCTCACCCGGCGCTTCACGTTCTGCCGGACCCGAAACGCGGTTCCGACCGTCGGCACTTCTGCCTGGGCGTAAGCCACCTCGATCGAGGCCCGCTCGAGCCCGAGCGTCAGCGCGTTCGTCGCCCCGACCGTAAAGCCGGTGACTTGAAGGTCCGACACACGGTCGGGGTTGGAGAGGGTCGACATCAACGGGAGATCGAACGTCCCCGTGATCTTCTGCACCTGCTCCGATTCGGCATCGTCGGTGACGCTGTCGTTTCGGACCGTCTCGGTATCGAGAGTGAAGGTGCAACCTTCGAGATCGGTAAGGTAAGAGCTACCCGCGACACTGAGTGCGGAGATTGCGACAGATTCTGCAGCCATGGTGTTTTCCTAAGGGATCAGAGCTTTCTTGCGCGCGGCGGCGACAGCCCCCTGGACGCGCGACTTGTGGCGTTTGGCGATGATGCCGAGCACATTGCCGACCGAGTAGTAACCGCGGGCCACCATGCGCTTCGTGCCGGTCGGCGAGAGGACGAACTTGGCGTACGGGACGTTGAAACCCATGTCGACCACCCGGTTAGGCCCGGTCTGGACCGTCTGGAAAAACGATCCTCGCAGACGCCCGGTCTGCCGGTTGATCGGTAGCGGCAGGAGCACCCCCTTCCGGATTCGATTTTTCCGGCTGATTGTCGACGGACGTTTGCGCACGATACCGCGCACGCCGGTGGACGGATCGCCCGGATTCTGCCGCCCGAACGGATGCCCCATCGAGCGGAGCTGCCGAGTCGAGACGCCGCCGCTGGTGGTGACAGCGTGGTCGCGAGCGCCCTCTCGCACGAGATAGGTGTGCAGCTCCAGCATCGACATCCGCTGGAGCTGGATGCGTTTCGTGGTTTTAGCGATGATCTGGGCCGGCCGAGTGTAAACGCTCATCAGACGTCCGGGAACGTGGTTCCAACGACCGTCATCGCGACGTCGAAGCCCTTCACCCCGTCCTCCTCCGTGTAGTCGGTCAAATCGAACTGCGACACCCGCACCATCTCGAGCAGCACGTCGCCGCCGCCGCTCCGCAATTTCCCGTCCTGCGGCTGGATCTCGCCGTACAAATCGTTCAGCCTCAAATCCTTCGCCGCCTGGATTGAACCGGACTCCGGATAGGCGAACCTGCCGAAAACCGTGATCGAGAACGACCACGAGTTTTTCCGGACGAATCCCGGCCCCTCCCTCGCGACCCGATCGCAAACCACTGCCGCGCACGGCAGCGCCATGCCGACCAGCGGGCGACCGATAGCGATCCGTCCCGCCACATCCGGCCATGCCGCCTGCGTGAGCTCCGCGAGCCGCCTAAGGATCGCGTCCGTGTTCAGCTGGCTCATACGGGTTGCCTCTCGAGGATGATCTCCGCGTGCCCGAGCACCGGGTCCGGTTTCAGCGCCGGTGCCGATTTAACGGTGAACACCTGATTCTCGAACACGATCTCCGCCATCAGCGGATAGGCGTTGCGATCCACCCACGGGACGAACATCAGAGCGCCGTACCCCGCCTCGATCCCGTAGTTCGTCAGGTCGAGAGTCCTCGGCGCGGTGTCGATCGAAACGCTGCGGGTGACGGAGCCGGATGCGGTCGGGTCCTGCAGGATGCCATCCTCGTCGGCGGTCTGCACGTAGGTCGTGACCGTCACCGAGTGCGGAAAATCGAACTGGTCAGCCATTGCGCGGGATCCTCCGGTAGCGGCTGACGGTGGCGAGGAAGTCGCGGCGGTAGGTCGTCGCGAGATTGCTGATCGCACCGTCTGCCTGTGAGACCGCGTACTCGATCGATCTATCGCCGATATCGCGTTTGCGGACCGCGCCCTGCACGCCGATGCTGGTCTCGATGATCGATGCCGCCGCGCGTTTCAGGATCGCCGCCCGAACGTCGGCAGGATAGGCCGCGTAGGATCCGCGCACGCCGGTCACGACGACCGACCGCATATCCGTAACGCCGCCGTAGCGGAATTCCACCGCGTCGATGGGCCGCGACTGCCCGGGCAGCGTGTACCAAACCGTCTCCGTGTCCGAGCCCCACGCGATCGAGCTGATCGCCGTGTAGCCGGGCAAATCTAAAATCCAGCGTCCGGACGCACCGCTGGGAGGATCGAATGCCGTCTCGCTCTCCGAGCCTGTTGAGAGAAACGGAGATCGGCCCGTGAGCGCCTCGAGCTCGGCCACTGCCGCATCGATCGCGCCCTGAGCGTCGTAGTCGGCGGGAATCTCAGCCCCGCCGAGGTATGGAGTCAAATCGTCGGGGCTCATGTGTTATTTCCTCGCGCGTTTCGGTTTCGGCACCGGAGCCGTCTCGGGCTCGGCTGCGGGTTCTGGTTCCGGTTCCGGTGCAACCGCTGGTGCTGATGCGATGCGCAACTCGGCGAGCTCCACATCGCTCAGCCAATGGATCACACCCGGCGCAGTCTCGACGATGTGCCGTCCGTTGTCTTGTCCTAAAATTTTCATGGGGTT
>Ga0255143_1000272_pt1 | contig 18901 bp, 38 predicted proteins | sample Atl_Cont_RepC_0h_FD_183625 | JGI IMG/M metagenome (GOLD analysis project Ga0255143, IMG submission 183625) | Freshwater microbial communities from Altamaha River, Georgia, United States - Atl_Cont_RepC_0h | ecosystem: Environmental > Aquatic > Freshwater > River | place: USA: Georgia | collected...
ACGCTCGGCCTGGGCCTCGGTGGTGTCGCCCTGATCGCGCTCGGCCTCGGTCTGCGCCTGTTCCGTCGGCGCACCGTCGCCGAGATCATCCCCTGAAAGCTCGGGAGGCCCACTGTTCTCAGTGGGCCTCCCGGATCTCACGACAGAGAGCGAGTCCGCCGTGATTACTTCTAAGATAGCAGGCAGCGTTGAACACCTGCCGTCCCGCGCCGATGACCCGGATGAGTCCTGGGCGGCGGGGCTGGCGATCACCGGGGCGCAGCGCGCCGGGGTGCGCGAGCAGGTGCTGCAGATCATTCACGAGCGCGGGCCGTTGACGGCCGACGCGCTGTTCGAGGAGTACCAGCAGCGGGGCGGGAAGCGTCTGCCGCAGCGGGTGCGGACGGCGTGCGCGGAGCTGGGTCGGCTCGGCATGCTGGAGCGGCGTGGCGGTGCGCACGGGAGTGTGAGCGCCGCCGGGAACGCCGCCGCCCTCTGGGCGCTGACCGCGCGCGCTCAGGACGAGCTGCTGAGGTCGCGGTCGTGAACGGCACGATGCTGGTGCTCCCGGCCGACGTGGTGCAGTACCTCGCGAACGTGGCGTGGGTGCGCGCTCCGCACCACTCGATGAACGGCTACCACTGCCGAGCCTGCGACGGCACGGTGCTGACGATCGACGTAGACCTGGGGGTGACCCCTATGACGATGCCTTGCGTCGGCCGATGCGCCGGGCGCAGCACGGCGGTGTCGCTGAACTACCCGCCGCAGCAGCCGCCGGCCGAGCCGGCGCTGGAGTTCTACCGGCCGAGTGCCGAGGAGGCTGCCGAGCTGTCGGTCGCGGCGCTCGAGCATGTTCTCAAGGGTGGTCTGCTGGTGCGTGGTCGGGATGCGGGCGAGAGCCGGCCGGGCGCGTACACGGTGGAGGGCATGCGGGCGTCGATGGACTGGGTTCGGGCGCAGCTGGCGGCGGCGGAGTCGCGTGGGGGTGACCACGATGCCGATGAGTGACGAGTACACACCGACGCTGGACGGGATTCGGGAGCGTGCAATCCGGGGCGGACGCGCATTGGCACTGGCATCCGGGGAGGCCCCTGCTCAGGCTGCCGAATATGGTGAGCAGTTCGACCGCTTCCTCGCCCAGGTGCGCCGTGAGGCGAAGGTGGAGGCGCTGCGGGAGTTGGAGATGCAGTTCTTCCAGGAAGGTGATGCGACGTTCGACGGGTTCGGGGCCTCCCATTGGGTGACTGTGGAGCGTGGACGTATCGAGCAGGATGGAGCATCCGATGCCTACTGATTCGCCCATTTTCACAGTACCTTGTGCGGGCGGTTGTGGTCGCACGGCACAAACGCAACGTCTGACCGAGTTCTGGAGGCCGAAGTGGTGCCCCGACTGCCGCCCTCAGATGGAAGGAGCAGGAGAATGAGCGGCCTGGGGTGGTGGGCGATCGAGGGGTCGGTGCTCTTGGACGCGCTGCGGCGGGTAGAGGCGGGCGAGTCTCCGGACATCGTGTACGCCGAGCTGCACGCAAACGCTGAGCACATGCGCGGCGATGACTGAGAGGCGGAAGCATGACCTACACCAAGAAGCAGATCATCGAGGCGATGGCGGAGGCGCTGAGGGAGGCGGCGGTGGTTATAGGTCAACAGGCAACAGGGGCCGGGAGTTGCTGTGAGGGATGCCATAAATCGGACGCGATTGTTCTTGAGATTCGCGCTAGGCGCATCGAGCAGGAAGGAGACGAGTGATGCCGACTGAGGAGCAGATCGAGGCTGCGGCACTCGCTATCCGCAATCACAGTCTCGGCGAGAACTGGGGTGACGACGGCGTGGGGTTCGTGGGGTGTGATTGCGGGCTGTGGTTCGGAAAAGCCCTGGACGGAGCCTGGCAGGATGCCATCAAGCATGTGGCCGAGGCTGCTCTCCGTGCCGCTGAGGAGGCGGGGCCGTGGGAGTACGGGTGGGCTGCTGACGAGGAGCGGCGCGCGGACATGACTCCGCGCGGCCCCCGCATCCTGCACGACGACCACCCGTACACGCCCGAGGAGATCGCCGCGACCGAAGCACGGGCGAGCGCGTCCGCGACCTGCTGGTGGCCCCGGTGCTCCGGCAGGGGTTCCTCGGGTCGAAGCCGCCGGCGTGGACGCGTTGGGTGCTCGGCCTGCTCGGCTACGACCCCGCCACCGACGAGCTGACCGACCTGTTCCCAGGCTCAGGCCTGGTCGCTGCCGTCGCCGACGGCATGCTCCCGATCCACCCCGACCGAGAGGAGGCGAGCGCATGAGCGATCGCCGAGAGTTCCGGCGCCTGTCGGTGCCGCTTCACCTGGCAGGGCCGCTCGCCGCGGTCATGCGTGAGCGCCGCCGCCAGGACGAGAAGTTCGGGTGGCCGCGCGGCTACACCGACGGCACCGCCGCATCCTACGCCGACCTTGCGGACCGGCAAAAGGCGGTGGTCGCCGCGCAGGACGAGGTCGGCCGGGTCGAGTGGGCCGACGTGCTCCTCGAGGAGGTATTCGAGGCGCTGGCCGAGCCGCCGCAGTCGGTGGCGCTCCGCGACGAGCTGGTGCAGGTCGCGGCCGTGGCGCTCGCCTGGGTGCAAGCGCTGGAGGAGGGCGACACCGGGGGCGGGGTCGGCGTCCCGCTGCGCGAGGGGCGACGGTGGCGACGGTTCCGGGCGGCGGATGCCGCCGAGCTCGGTGATAGGCTGGCGAGTGACCCCGAAGAGCGATCGGGGCAGGCAGAAGGAGCGAGCGATGCCGATCTCTAGCGGTGTACCTGGGCTGGATCTCCAGGGCGATGAGGAGCGGGGCGCATGAGCCGCCGGAAGCGGTCGTCGTTCCGCCGCAGCGGTTCAACCATCCCGCCCACGGTGCCGGTTCAGGCACCGACGGCGTTGACCGAGCTGGAGCAGGCGAGCGTCAAGCTCGCGCTCGCGCTCGGCGGTGTCCAGGCTGCGGTGAACTCGCTGCGTCGCCAGGGCCAGACCCGGCAGAGCGAGCGCGACCATGCCTGACCTGTATCCCTACGCCGGCGCACGGCTGCTGTTCACCGAGGGAGTCGCGGCCGCGCGAGCTGATGCCGTGCGCCAGCGGTCAGAACCCCAGACTCCTGGGGGGCCGGTCACGATCATGCTCGCCCAGGCCATGACCACGGCCGCCGACGTCGCGACCGTGCTGCTGTTCGGGAACGCCGAGCAGCGCGCAATCACCGAAGCCTGGATGAGGCAGAACAGAGAGAGAGCACAATGAGTACCGACACCCTGATCGAGAGCGCCTACGACCGCGCGGTGGCCCGCGCCACGTCCGCCCGCGCCGACCTGGCCGCCGAGGAGAAAGCGCACGCGCAGCGCGTGCGCGTAATCCGTGACCGCATCGCCGACGCTGAGGCGGTGATCGCATTCGCGGAGCGCGGCGGCAACGCCCAGGACTTCGAGATCGCGCGCGATGTGATCGACCTCAAGTGGGCGCGGGAACCTGGCCGACACCAGCGAATGAGCGACTACCCGCGCACCGGCCCCGTGAAGGCCGCTACGCCCGAGGTTCAGTCGACGGTGGCGCAGGCGATCGCTGATCTTCGCGCGGGGTGCCCGGTCATGTCCCACCACTACTTCGGCGTCAAGTCCTACGACCGCTGGCCCTCGCAGGACATCGGGGCGGCCCCCTACGGGTGCGGGCCGAGCCACGGCAGTGTCTGGTTCAGCATCGGGCTAGTGCCGACCTATCGCGGGAAGGGTGTGCAGGCGCTCCAGGAGAGGCAGCGCATCGCCGCGATCCGTTACCTCCAGGCGATCCTGGAGCGGCCCGAGCTGCTGGGTGGTGACCAGTGAGCGAGGGGCTGACCTTGGCCGAGATCCACGGGGACTGCACGCGCGACGCGCCGCGGCACGCCTGCTTCTGCTTCGCGGAACCGCCCTGCGGCGCATGCACGAGCTGCCACGCCCACAACCCGCGCCCGAGGGTGACGACCATCGCGCCCGGTGTCTGGCAGGTCGAGGACGAGGCGGCCGACGATGGAACCCGGTTCGTGACGTTCAGGACGTGGGAGGCGGCGATCGTGTATGCGATCTTCGCGCTCCACTGGGCGCGGGAGGGGGCCGACCATGCAGCGCTGATCCTCTGGCTCCGCGAGAATCTGTATCCCGTTCGAGAGGTTGGGTAGCCATGTCACACATCGAAGAGTCGGTGAACGAGCTCGGAACGCCGGTGAGCGTATTCAAGTGCGACGCCTGCGGCGACACCTTCACGGTGTGCCCTGCGGTGCCGGAGGAGAAGCGGGGAGAGTGGACTGGCTGCCTGGCCGAGGAGTGCCCGAGCTACGAGCCGACACGCGATGCCGATCTCTACCTGGGGCTGGGCATGCTGCACCTAGGGGGCAGGGAATGATGCCGAAGCGTATCCAGATGAGCCGTCAGCGTCCGTGGCGGGCTGAGAACCCGGACGCGGTGGTCGTGGACCGACGTACCGTGTGGGGCAACCCGTATCGCGTCGTCCGCAGCGGGGGCTTCATGTGGGTGGAGCCCGAGGGCACCCGAATTGTGTGCTCTACAGATCGTGCAGCGAACCTCCTGGGACGGCGGGCGGAGGCTGTGGCGTTGTTCCGTGAGCGCTGGGTGCCTTTGCAAGTTGAGGCGATTCGTTCCGCTCTGGCTGGCAAGGATCTGGCCTGCTGGTGTCCGCTGGATCAGCCGTGTCATGCAGACGTGCTGCTGGAAATCGCGAACCGGGCAACATCGTGAAGGGGCCAGCGAACGGCGCAGCGCGCACACTCCTCGGCTACTACCTCGGCCGCCTCCTGTGCCGCCTCGGCGCACACTCGGTGGCGGAGCACTGCGAGTGGGAGGATAACCCGGTCGCGGGGCAACCGCAGCTTCTCCGCGTCCCCAGGTGGCGCTGGTGCATCCGCCCGACCTGCGACTGGGGCGAGGAGTGAGCGCCCCGTTTGAGGCGCGCTACTACGGCACCTGCGCCGACTGCGGGCAGAAGATCGAGCCGGGCGACGAGATCACCGTCGACCGTGACCCGGGTACGGTGCGGAACACCTGGCGGCACGTCGCCTGCCCTGCCGGCCATGAGGCACCACTGGAGCACCGCGCCCCGGTGTGCGACGAGTGCTGGCTCGAGAAGCCCTGCGCATGCGAGGAGGAGCGATGACGACCTGCAGATCGTACACGCGCGCCGGCTATCAGTGCCGCCGGCCAGCGGTGGAGAGCTCCCGGCACTCCCTGTACTGTGCGCAGCATGCGGCGGTCTGGGAGCGGATCAGCGACGCGGCGGCGAACGGTGCGCCGGCCGAGCGGTCGTGCCTCCAGTGCGGTGAGACCCCGACGAGCATCTACCGGCAGGGCATCGTGCTCTGCGGCATCGTCGGCGGCTACGAGTACCGTGAGCTGGAGGTGGAGTGGCCCCGGCATCGGTGGGCTGACTGGACGGACGGGGAGCTGGCGCGCCTCGGTGTCGTGCAGGCGGCATATGACCGGCACCGCCGCACGCCGGCCATGCACTTCGAGTGGATCGCGTGCGAGGACACGCTGCACGGCCACAGCTGGGTCGAGACCGAGGAGGAGGCCGAGTTCTGGGAGCTGGAGATCGGCCGCTGCGCCGGGTGCGGGGCACGCCGATGAACCCCGACCGCATCCCCGCCCCCGACCTCGAGGTGCCTTGCTGCATGGCCTCGGCGGTCAGCGACGGCGAGAACTGCACCTGCTGGAGGCCCGTGCTCGACCCGCCACCGAGCGGCGAGGAGCAGGCCGGACCGATGCAGGCGCTGCGCCGCTCCTGCCACGACTGCGCCTACCGCCTCGACAGCCCGGAACGCGCCGCCGGCGAGGCACCCGAGTTCGGCCCGGCGCAGCCCTTCCTCTGCCACCAGGGCATGCCTCGCGTGATCCGCTGGGAGCACCCCTCTGGCGCGACCATCACCCCCGAGGGGGACGACTACCAACCGACCGAGCACGGCGGCCGCGCCTGGCTCGCCGACGGCCGCCCAGGCGAGTACTGCGCCGGCTGGGCCGCCACCAACCAAATCCGCACCCCGAGAGAGGAACGACGATGACCACCGAAGCCCCGAAGATCGAACCCCTGGCCGAGGAGCAGATAGCGCACACGCTCTCGCACGTCGAGCAGGCGCTGCGCTCCACCGAACTCAGCAGCCTCGCGGTCGTGGTGCTCAGCTGGGACGGGGAGGGCATCGTCCCCGATGTCCTGCGCCGGATCTCCGAGAGCGAACTCGCGGCGCTCCTCCTGGAGGTCGCAGCTCGCCTCGACCCGGAAGCCCGACGGCTGGCCCACACGGCGAAGGAGGCGGGCGCATGATGTTCACGACCTGCATCGGCCCCGGGTGTGGGCGCACCCTCCGCCCGAAGGACGTCTCGAAGGCCAGCGCCCCGGACACGTTCTCGCGCACGACCACGAACGTCTGCACCCGCTGCTACTCTGCTGGCGTGCGGGAGCAGCGCGCGGGCCGTTACGACCTCGGCCCGAAGGGGCTGCGCGCGGAGCTCCCGCCGGCCCCCCCGGAGCCGCTGACCCCGCAGGAGGAGGCCGTGCGGCGCCTGATCCTCCGGGCATGCCCGCCGCAGGGGCGCGACCAGGTGCTGGAGATGCTGGTCGGGAGCCGCCCGTGACCAAGCCGCGCCCGAAGCGCACCGGCTGCGGGAAGCGCTACTTCCGTGACCGCATCGCCGCCGAGCTCGCGCTGGCCGCGATCGCCAGGTCGCCGCGCCCGCGCGCGGCCACCGAGCCGGTGCGAGCGTACAAGTGCCCGCATGGTGACCACTGGCACCTGACGCACTTCCGCACGCCGCCCCGGCCGCGGGCTATAGTGGAGGGCAGCAGCAACCCGCAGAGCGAGAGCGAGAAGCGCATGAGGACACGCCGTGAGCGATAACACCGTCCTGAATATCTGGGTGCCGGGCGTCCCGATCCCGCAGGGGTCGAAGACTGCCCGGGTCATGGGCGGTCGTGCCGTCATGTTCGAGATCAATGACCACAAGCTGCGCCCATGGCGCAAGGCTGTGGCCCTCGCAGCTCGGGCGGCGTGGGCTGGTCGGGAGCCGATCGCTGGCCCCGTCGAGCTGCGCCTGACCTTCTTCCTGCCCCGAGGCAAGACGGTGCGCCGCGCCCTGCCGACGACGAAGCCCGACCTGGTGAAGCTCGCGCGAGCCGTCGAGGACTCGCTCACCGACGCCCAGGTCTGGGCCGACGACTCGCTGGTGGTCGATGAACACCTGCACAAGAGGTACGCCGAGGAGGCCGGTCCGGGTGTTCGCATCCGAGTACTCGACCTTCTCGGCGGCACCGCCACGGCCCGCCCGGGCCGGGGCTGATCGAAGAGAGGAAACCCGCATGGCAGTCCACTTGTCCGGTGCGCTCCCGAAGGGAGAGCACGACGGCACCGCCCCGCATGAGTCGCGGCTGATCAAGAATCGGCACAAGTCCACGCGCTACCTGGCCCTCGGCATCGTCACGGTGACCGGGGCCAAGGAGAAGGAACCCGACTGGAAGCCGGAGCCGGTGCTCCAGTTCCAGCACATCGAGGTCGTTCCCGAGGAGCTGCGCGAGCAGGCCGACGCGCTGCTCGCGAAGATCTACCGTGCGCGCACCGCCGGCGACCAGCTCGACATGCCCGACGACGAGCCGGAGGCTCCCGAGCCGCTGGCGCTCGACGCCTCGACGCTGCCGAGATTCCGCGCGGTCAGCACCGGCCCTGGGGTGTTCAGCCTCCAGCTGGTGTCGTCCACGAACTCCCTGCTCGCGGGTCGGAACAGCCTACCGGTGAGCACCTACGGCGAGCCGCCGGTAGGCCTGTTCTCGGTGGACGATCTGGAGGAGGGGCCGCTGTGGTCGCTCGCCCAGGCCGTCTGGGACGAGTGGGATCTCGGAGTCGGTGACGACACCGAGGACGAGGCCGGCGAGCCTGCCCCCGACGAGGGCGTGGTTGATGCCGAGGTCGTGGACGACGACGGCCCCGAGGAACCCGAGGCCGCCTGATGTCGCAGGCATCTGCTATAGCCCCGGCGTACCAGCCGGTCGAGCCGCGCCCGGTGGACTTGACCGACTGGTGCGCTGGGAGCGATGCCGACGGCCACCCTGAATCGGAGACGTTCAGGGTCGAGCTGATCGGCGAGACCGCCGCATCCTGGGTTGTCCTCTGGGGCGATCCAACCCCGCTGTTCTTCCCGAAGGACGAACGGCGGTACACTCTGACTGAAGCCCGTCCCCCGTGGACGGACAGGGTCATTCCATCCTGGAGCGAGAAGGAATAAATCAATGACTAAGACGTTCAGCGTCACCAATTACAAGGGCATCCGTGGCGAGGTCACGATCGCGCCCGAGGGCAACGTGGCGATCATCGCCGGGCCGAACGGCTCGGGGAAGTCGAGCTTCATCGACGCGATCGCCGAGCTGTTCGATCCGAAGGGCACGAAGCTCACGCCGCGCCCGATCCACGACGGGGCCGACGAGGCCACCGCCGAGTTCACCGACACCGACCTGGGCTATCGGGTCGTGCGCCGCTGGAAGAAGAACGGGCCGGGCGAGCTGTCGGTGTACGCGCTCGACGGCGCGAAGTACGACAAGCCGAGCGAGCGCATCGCCGCCCTGGTTGGCGGCCTGCTGTTCGACCCGGTGCGCTTCCTGCAAATGAGCGCCGCCGATCAGCGCGACGCGCTCCTGGCGAAGTCCACGATCCCGGTCGACCTCGACCAGCTGGAGGCCCGCAAGCGCGGGGCCGAGGAGGCGCGCACCGAGAAGGGCCGTGAGGTCAAGCGCCTCGAGGGTGCTCTCGGCTCGCTCCCGAAGCCGGACGCGGACGCGGCGGACGAGGAGGTCTCAGCGTCGCAGATCATCGCCCGCATTCAGGAGGCCGAGGAGCGGAGCCGAGCGATCGCCGACGCTGATCGAGGCCTGGAGCAGGCCGCAGCGGAGATCACCCGACTGGAGGCCGAGCTGGAGAACTGGCGGGCGACCCGGGAGTCCCGGGCGGCGCACCGCGCAACGCTCCTGCAAGGCGAGGACGTGTCCGAGCTGCGGAAGCAGCTGGAGGACGTGGAGGCGACGAACGCGGCCATCCGGGCGGCGAAGCAGTACAAGGCCGCCGCTGACGAGCTGGAGGCGGCCCGCGCCGCGCACCAGGCTGAGCAGGCGAAGCTCGACGCGATCGCAGAGGAGAAGAAGGCGGCGCTCGCGCAGGCCGTGTTCCCCGACGCGCTCCTCGGCGTGGACGACGACGGGGTGACCCTCGGCGGCGTGCCGTTCTCGCAGGCGAACTCGGCGGCCCGTGTCCGCGCCGCGTTCAACGTCGCGACCGCTGGGCGGCAGGAGCTGCGCCTGGTGATCGTGAAGGACGGCGACCTCCTCGACGCGGAGAGCCTGGCCGAGATCGACGCGATTGCCGCCGAGCGCGGCTACACCGTCCTGATCGAGCGGGGCCGCCCCGATGTCGGCGACGGCCTCCTCGCGCAGGTCGTGACCCTCGCCGACGGCACGGTCGCGGGATAGCGATGCATTACCTCGACCGAGTGGTCGCGGACTCCTCCGACCGGGAGGCGTGGCTGAACGCCCGCGCCTCCCGGATCGGGGCGAGCGACGCAGCCCGATTCGCCAGGCCCGACAGCGTGGAGACCTACGTCCGGCAGAAGCTGACCCCGAGCAATGACCGAGGCAACGGCTACACCGACAACGGCCACCGCTGGGAGCCGCAGCTGCTCGCCTTCATCGGCGTGCCCGGCAACTCGCTGTTCTTCCACCACCCCGACGAGTTCGGCTTCGGCGCTACCCCGGACGGGGTGCTGGAGCGGCCGGACGGGTCGCTGGTGCTCGCCGAGATCAAGACCAAGCACGAGCGTATCGTCGCCGGACCGACCCCGGCGGAGTTCCGGCAGCTGGTCTGGCAGTTGTTCGTCCTCCCCGAGGCCACCGAGCTCCGGTGGTGCTGGGGCGAGCTGATCAAGGTGCCGACCGATGAAGGCTTCCGCTGGGAGCTGCGCCGAGACAGCCCGAAGGCGTTGACCTTCTACCGTGACGACCCGAAGATCGTCGCAGCGCAGGCACAGATCGTGCCTATCGCCACCCGAGTACTCGCGGCCGTCCGGGCGGTCCGTGGAGAGGAAGAGAACCGATGAGTTCTGAACTGGCAACCGTGGACTACTCCAGCTTCTCGCTGGAGGAGCGCAAGAACTACGCGACGACGCTGGCGAAGGCGGGCGACATGATCCCGAAGGGGCTGTGGGCGGCCGGCCCGGGGCAGCCGTCGCAGCCCTCCGAGGCCAAGGTGTTCCTGGTGTTCGAGACGGGGAACATGCTCGGCCTGCACCCGGTCGCCGCGCTCCAGGGCGTGAACGTGATCGAGGGCCGCTCGACGCTCTCGGCGCAACTCATGGCGGCACTGATCCGCAAGGCAGGCCACAAGCTGCGGATCTCGCAGACGGGCACGGTCGAGACCGGCGACATCGTGGTGACCGCCACCCTGATCCGCTCGGACGACCCCGATCACGAGATCACCGCATCGTGGACGATCGGGCGGGCCATGCGTGCGGGCCTGGTGAAGTCGTACCGGCAGAATGAGCACGGCGTCTGGGAGGTCCGCTCCCGGTCGAAGAACGACGAGCCGCTGCCCTGGGAGGCGTACACCGAGTCGATGCTCGAGGCCCGCGTGATCAGCGCTGTCGCCCGCTCGGGTGCGCCCGACGTGATCCTCGGCCTCTACACCACCGAGGAGATGCGCGACATGCAGGACCTCGGTGAGCTGACCACCGAGGCCGAGCCGGTCGAGCCGACCGACGACTGGGTGGCGCGGATCGCTGAGACCGAGACCCCGGCCGATGTCGAGGAGCTGCTGGCCCGCATCCCGGCGGCGGAGCTGACGGACAAGCTGCGGACTCGGGCGCTCGCGCGCAAGGGTGTGCTGCAGGGGGTGAAGGTCGAGGCCGAACCGCTGGTGGAGGACACGGCGGCCGAGGCGGTCGCTGGCGAGGTCGTCGTGGCCGAGCTGGTGGACGACGAGCCAGCCCCGGAGCCGGTGAGCGCCCCGGAGCCGCCCGAGGAGCCGGAACCCGCCCCGGTGGTGCCCGAGCCCGAGGCAGTCCCGGAGCCGGTCGCTGAGCCTGCCCCGCAGCCCGTTCCGCTCGACGCGACCTGGCCCGAGGCTCGGAAGCCCGGCGCGCCGAGCTGATGCGCCCAACCGAGTGGGAGGAGCTGCTGGCCGCTGAACGGCGGCGGCTCCGCCCCGCCAGGATCGCCCGCTGGCTTCTCCCCCTCGGACTCCTCCCCTTCGCCCTCCTCGCGGCCCTCGCCGCCCTAGCCTGGAGCACCCTATGACCACCGAACCCCGGCAGCTCGACCCGGACATCATCGAGCGTCTGCGCGACCTCGGCATCGACAACCCGAACCCGGACGACCCGCTGCACAAGAAGCTAGTGCAGACCATGTACCGGACGCGCGCCCTGCCCGTCGGGCAGCAGATCGTGGCCGTGAAGTTCGATATCAACTCGGAGCTGCGCGATGCTGGCGCGCGGTTCGCGAAGGCCAAGACGGACTACGACCACTACATCGACAAGGAGGCGACGCGCATCCGCCTTGCCGAGGGTGAGAAGTCGGGCGAGATGGCGATTCGCCGCGCGAACGCCTCGGATGAGGCGTACCGGCTTCTGTTGACCTATCGCCTCGCCGAGCAGCAGGAGCGGGCGCTGCGGAAGTACCTGGACACGCTCGACAACCAGGTCGAGGTCTGGCGGACGCTCCGCGCCGACGAGCGCAAGGCCGACGAGATGATCGCTCGCGGGACGGCCGGAGCATGAGCCTCGCATCCGACAAGGCCGAAGCCGCATACCCCAGCCCGACCGGCGATACCCCGCTCACCGATCCGCAGGAGATCGCCCGGGCGGCCGTGCGCTCCGGCCTCGCGACCCAGGCGCGCCTCGCCTACGAGCGCGGGTTCCGCGCCGGGCTGGAGCACGCCGAGCAGATCGTCGTGAGGTCGATCGGGGAGCAGTGGATGATTGCCTCCAGTATCCGGGAGGCGCGGGCATGACCGTGCGCTTCATCGACCTGCCTGAGATCCCGCTGACCGACGCGCTGCGGCAGTCCATCTACGACCGCGACGGCCGCCGCTGCGCCGCCTGCGGGCGCGAGGAGGGGCTGACGATCCAGCATCGGAAGAACCGAGGCTCGGGCGGCACCGACCGCTTCAACGGGTGCGCGTTCCTCCTGACGCTCTGCGGCGGATGCAACCTGGCCCTGGAGAACGACGCGACCTTCGCCAAGACCGGGCGCCGCAACGGCTGGAAGATCGGCAACGGCGACGACCCGGCAGCGATCGAGGTCTACTACGCCGTCGAGCGCGCCTGGTTCCTCCTCGACGCGGAGCGCCCGCTGCGGGTGCCCGCGCGCGGCAGCGCCGAGGACGTACCGGAGGACTGGCGATGAGCAGCAAGAAGGACCCGCGCCTGTTCCTCCGCCTGACCTTCGACTTCATCGACTCCCCGAAGATCGAGCGGCTGACCGCCGACGCGCTCCGCGTCCTGATGCGCATGATGAGCTACAGTGCCCGCTACCTGACCGACGGCGTGCTCGAGGACGAGATCATGCACAAGTTCACGCCGAGGCACAGCGCGGAGGATGCGGCGGCGCTGCTCGCCGAGCTCGCGTCGAACCACCCCGAGCGCCCCAGCCTGGTGCGCATCGACGGCGGCTGGTTCATCCATGATTTCACCGAGCACAACCCGACGCGCGCCGATGTCGAGCGGTGGCGCGCCGCCGGGGCCAAGGCAGGGCGAGCGTCGGCGGCGAAGCGGGCGCAGGCCCGCTCCGGCCAGACCGAGCTGTCGGGCATCCCCGGCGAGGAGCCGAAGCCCAAGCCGAAGGCGCGCGCGGCGGGCACCACGAAGCGCGGCACGCGCCTGCCCGACCAGTTCTGGGTCACATCGGAGATGCGGCAGTGGGCGGCCGAGGAAGTGCCCGGCCTCGACATCGACGCCCACACGCGCGCCTTCGCGGACTACTGGCGGGGCGCTCCCGGGGCCAAGGGTGTGAAGCTCGACTGGGTGGCGACCTGGCGCAACTGGATGCGCCGCGAGCACCGGCGCACGGTGCCGGGCGCTCCGGGCGCGAGGCTCACGAACGAGGAGAAGAACCTGCAGCAGTTCCAGGCGAGGTACGGCGGCGGCTCGATGCCGGCGCTGGAGGGAGTGGATCATGGATAAGCGCGAGGTCGAGCAGCTGCTGATCATCGCCTCCGGTATCGACCGGCGGCAGATCAGCGAGCCGATGATCTTGGCCTGGTACGACGCGCTCGCGGACATGCCGTACCCCGTGGCCGTGGCCGCGCTGCGCGAGCACCGCCGCGAGTCGACCGAGTATGTCCAGCCGGCCCACATCGTCGCCCGAGCACGGCGCAGCGACGTGGAGCGCGCCGAGGCCGAGGATCGAGAGCAGCGCCGCGCCTGGCTCGCCGAGCGCGGGCTGGACGAGGCGCAGTGGGGCGCGCTGGTGCGCGAGCACGGGGTGGCCGCCGCGATCGAGCATGTTGAATCACAGAGGGAGATCGAGCGATTAGGCCGTACTACGAGGACGAGTGGGTGACGCTCTACCTCGGGGACTGCCTGGAGGCCGCCGCCGAGTACTGGCTCGCTGCCGACGTGCTGGTGACAGATCCTCCCTACGGTATGGCCTACCAGTCGAACTTCGCCAAGGGTTGCCCCTCGGCCCCGATCGCCGGCGACACGACCACGACGGCCCGTGATCGCGCGCTCGAGCTCTGGGGCGCGGAGCGTGCCGCTTTGGTGTTCGGCACCTGGCGCGTGCCGCGCCCGGCCGACGTGCGGCAGCTGCTGGTCTGGGACAAGGGAGCGACCCCGGGCATGGGCGACCTGAGCCTGCCCTGGGGGCCGTCGCACGAGGACATCTACGCGATGGGCCGCACCGGCCACGCGGGGAAGCGCACCGGCTCGGTGCTGCGCGTGCCCGGCCTCGGTGCCATGAGCGCCGACCGCCCCGACCACCCGACCCCGAAGCCTGTGCCGCTGATGGAGATGCTGATCGGCCGGACCGTGGGCGTGGTTGCCGACCCCTTTTCAGGGGGGGGGTCTACGCTCCTGGCCGCTCGGAACCTCGGACGCCGGGCAGTCGGCGTGGAGCTGGAAGAGCGGTACTGCGAGGGCATCGCGCGCCGCCTGGCTTCCGCACCGCTCCCGCTTCACGTCCCTGACCCTGACCCCGTGCCGCGCTCCGCGCCGGCCGCCTTCGACCTATTCCCGACCACCACCGAGGAGAACTCATGAGTACCCCCGAGTTGATGTTGGACACGCCGCAGGCGCGAGTCTGGCACGGCGAATGCCTCGACGTGCTGCGCACGCTGCCCGATGAGAGCGTCCACGCGATCGTGACCGACCCGCCTTACGGGCTCGCGAATACGACCACCTCCCTGGTGAGCGAAGCCGTCGCAGCCTGGCTCGGTGGCGATCGCGAGTTCATTCCCGAGGGGGGGGGGATTCATGGGTAAGCGGTGGGATGCGTTCGTGCCGCCGCCGGCGGTCTGGGACGAGTGCCTGCGGGTGCTCACGCCCGGCGGGCACCTTCTCGCGTTCGCCGGGAGCCGCACGCTCGACCTGATGGGCTTGTCGGTGCGGCTCGCGGGGTTCGAGATCCGTGACCAGATCGCCTGGCTTTACTCGCAGGGCTTCCCGAAGTCGACCAACGTGTCGGAGGCGATGCAGCGCTACGCCGCCGGCGACCGCCTCCCGGCCGGGGGGATCAACCCCGACATTTTCACGGTGACCCGCTTCCTCCGCGAGGCGCGCGACCGCGCGGGCTGGTCGAACAAGCAGATCGATGCCCTGTTCGGCACGAATGGTATGGCCGGGCACTGGACGAGTCTGGGGCAGCAGCCGGCTGTGCCGTCGCCGCGCCAGTGGTCGGTGCTGAAAGAGCGGCTGGGGTTCGGCGACGAGATGGACGACCTCGCCGAGCGGCTGGGATCGACCGAGCGCCCCGAGGACTGGGGCACCCGTGCACCGGGCGAGAAGTTCCTCGAGGGGCTGCTGGCCGACCCGGACGCGGTGGGCAGCACGTCATGGGGTACGGCGCTGAAGCCGTCGTTCGAGCCGATGGTGGTCGGGCGCAAGCCTGGGCGCGGCTCGACTGCGCAGACCGTGCAGGCTTACGGGACGGGCGGCCTGAACATCGAGGGCGGCCGCATCCCCTGGGGGCCTGAGGGTGACCTGTCGGCGGCGAGGAAGAGCGCCGGGTACTCCGAGGCGGCGAAGTTCGCGCTCGGTGGCGCTGTAGCGGCGGAGAGCGCGGCGGGGTTCAGCGGCGAGGTCGAGGGTAGCGATTCGACCTCGGGGCGTTGGCCGACGAACGTCGCCCTCGATCCGGGAGTCGCACGCGAGCTCGGCGAGGCGGGGCGCGCCTTCCCGGTGTTCCACTACGAGCCGAAGGCTCCGCCGCATGAGCGGCCGCGCGTCGGCGGCGTCGAGCATCCGACGGTGAAGCCCCTGAACCTGATGCGCTGGCTGGTGCGCCTGGTGACCCCGCCCGGCGGCATCGTGCTCGACCCGTTCGCCGGTTCGGGAACGACGGTCGCGGCCACGGTCGCGGAGGGCTTCACCGGCTGGGGCATCGAGAGGGAGGCGGACTACCTGCCGCTGATCCTCCACCGACTCGGCCGGCCGATCCAGCAGTCGCTGTTCGACGGGTTCGACCTGTGACGGCGCCCGGCCTCTCGGGCTCGCTGTTCTCCGGCGCGGGCGGTCTGGACATGGCCGTCGAGGCCGTGTTCGGCACCCGCACCGTGTTCGTGTCCGACATCGACCCGGGCGCGGTGAAGGCGCTGGCCTACCGCTTCCCCGATGCCGTGAACCTCGGCGACATCGCCGAAGTCGAATGGGGGGGGGTGCCGCGGGTAAGAGTGCTCGGCGGCGGCTTCCCATGCCAGGACGTATCGAGCGCCGGCCCTCGGCGCGGACTGATGGACGGCACCCGCTCGGGGCTGTGGTCTGAGATGGCGCGCGCGATCGAGGAGCTGCGCCCGGAGTTCGTGGTGATCGAGAACGTGCGCGGGCTGCTGTCGGCCGACGGTGAGCCGTGGCACCCTGACCTGATCGAGGCGCAGGAGCGCGTCGAGTACCTGACGAGGATGGAGACGCTGGCGGCCACTCGGGCCGAGCTGGCGCGAGAGGAGAGCACCCGTGGAAGATACCGAGCTGCAGCCGTTCGCATTGCTCGACAGCGAGAGCGGGCGGTTCGTGTCCGCGACCGAGAGCGCCGACTTGTTCGGCGCGCGATCGACACAGTTCTCCGGGACTTGGCCGACCTCGGGTTTGATGCTCTCTGGGAGGGTGTACGAGCTTCCGACCTCGGTGCTCCCCACCAGCGGTTCCGGGTCTTCGTCCTCGCCTGGCCGCGTCCCGGTGTTCGACACCCCGGACACGATGCCGGAGGCGCCGAACGCGGGGTCGAATCGGCGATCGCAGCCGGCGGGGCTGGGGAACCAGGTGCGGTCGCTGCTGCCGACGCCGGTGGCCTCGCCGTCGGGGAACGCGCCCGAGGTGCATCTGCGGAAGAAGCCGGGTCGGGGCGTGGTCACCGACCTGGCGATCGTGGTGGAGCACGGCCTGCTGGAGTCCGGCGGCCGGCTGATGCCGACCCCGAAGGCGGCCGACGGCGAGTTCTCGACGCCGAGCACGTCTGGCCGCCCCGTCGAGAAGTCAACGCACCTGGGGACGATCGCGATGCTGGTGAGCGGGGAGCTGGAGCACAGGCGCACGTCTGGCCTCCTGCCGACGCCGGACGCTTCGCTAGGGTCGCGGGGTGGCCCGCAGCACCCGGAGAAGCGACGGGAGGGGGGGCACTCGGTAGGGCTGCAGGATGCGATTCATCTGCTCCCGACACCGAGCGCAGCGGATGGGAGCGGGGGGAGGCTGAACAGTACCGGGCATCAGCAGACTCTGCCGGGGGTCACCTGGGACATGGCGCGGGGGCGGCACCTTCCAGTGGAGTCCGATGGGGACCCTACGAGGAGGCCGTCCGACGCTGGGAAGCTGTTCTAGGTCGTCCCGCGCCGGCTCCGACTGAGCCGACCGGGCTGGGCGGGGCGCATCGTCTCAGCCCGGCCTTCACCGAGTGGATGATGGGCTGGCCGGAGGGCTGGGTCACCGACCCCGCGGTGGGCCTGACGCGCCCCGAGCAGCTGAAACGCTGCGGCGACGGGGTGGTGCCGCAGCAGGCGGCGTGGGCGATCCGGCGCATGCTGGCGATCCGCGCCGCTCTGCTCGGCGAGCAGAGCGAGGAGGCACGCGCATGAGCGGCGAGAAGATGAGTACCCGAGAGCTGACCGACCGGCTGCGCCGGCACTACATAAAGCCTGGGGAGGCGTTGCCGGGCGGGGTGTTCCTGCCCGAGGTCACGCTGGGGAGTCGCCGAGCCGACGCGCTCTACATCGGCTTCACCAGCACCCGGGGCCGGCACCTGATCGGCCACGAGGTGAAGGTGTCTCGGGCCGACTGGATGCACGAGCTCGACCAGGCGCACAAGGCTGAGGAGTGGGAGCGGGAGTGCCACGCCTGGTATGTCGTTGCGCCGTCGACGGACATCGTGCGCCCCGAGGAGCTGCCGCCGGGCTGGGGGCTGATGGTGGTGTTGCCGACGACGAGGACGCGCCTGCACATCGTGGTCAAGGCCGAGCACCACCCCGAGCGGCAGCCGTCGTGGCGGGCTGTGCATGAGCTGCTGAAGAAGCAGGACACCCTGCGCGCCGCAGGCATCGAGGAGGCCCGGAAGAAAGCGTACCAGGACGGCTACGACGCGCGCGTGCGGATCGAGGAGGACGGGTCGACCGCAGCGATGCTGACGAAGGCGCGGCAGGAGCTGGATGAGGCGCGGGCGGCGCTGGATGCCGTGAGCGAGATCGTCGGGGTGCGGATCGTCGCGGGCGATCGTGCATGGCCTGATCAGCTGACGGCCCAGGACTTCGGTGAGCAGTGGCGGACGTTCCTCGCGTTGAACCGTGAGGTCGCGGGCCTCCAGCGCTCGGTGCAGAAACGGGCGCGGATGATGATGAGCGATGCCGAGCACCTGCTGTCGATCGCCCGACGATTCCACGAGAAGGCGGGGGACGCGCTGTGAACTGGGGCGGGATCGTCTGGGACGAGCAGCTGGAACGCGAGTACCAGCGGCAGCGGCGCGAGGACAGCTTCGGAGGCTTCGTATGGCCGGAGCCGCAGGCTGAGCGGCGGGTAGCGTTCGATGCGATCCGCCCGGCCGGTATGAGCCTGGAGCGGGCGCTGGAGATTGCGATCGCCGTCGCCGAGCGCGGCGCTACACTGACGACCGAGGAGCGAGCATGAACGATTACGACGACCAGCCGGTCGCCGGACCAGACCCGGGCGAGTACGCCGAGCAGTACGTCCTTGGAGCGATGATGCTCTCGACCGACGCGCTCTGGGCCGTCGCCGAGCGCATCCGGCCGGGCGAGTTCCGGCATCCGAAGCACCAGCGGATCGCGATCGCGGCGGTGTCTCTCGCGCAGGAATCGCGACCGCACGACGCGCTCGCGGTGGCCGACTGGCTGGAGGCGCACGGCGAGCTGCGGAAGATCGGCGGGGCGGCGTACCTGCACCAGCTCACCTCGGTGCCGACGACCACGGCGAACGCCGACTACTACGCCGAGATGGTGTCCAGGTACTCGATGTTCGACCGCATCCGCGATGTCGGCCGGGCGCTGATGGAGGGCGGCGGCGACGGGGAGACCCGGGAGTTCACCGACGCGCACGCCTTCGCCGAGCGTGCCCGGCAGCTGGTGGACGACGCTACCTCGGTCGGCGCTCCCACGGTGCATTCCGTCGGCGAGCGGCTGCACGAGATCCTGGTGGCGATGGAGGAAGCGCCGCGCATGTACGCGACGCCGTGGCCGGAGATCGACGGCTTCAT
>Ga0255143_1000276_pt1 | contig 18795 bp, 10 predicted proteins | sample Atl_Cont_RepC_0h_FD_183625 | JGI IMG/M metagenome (GOLD analysis project Ga0255143, IMG submission 183625) | Freshwater microbial communities from Altamaha River, Georgia, United States - Atl_Cont_RepC_0h | ecosystem: Environmental > Aquatic > Freshwater > River | place: USA: Georgia | collected...
CAATGGGCATTTGAGCGTAAGGATTCCACTACAAATCGTTGGGTATGGATGGATTTCAAGGTTTATGTTTTGAAGTTTGAGTATCTGTCTACTGATTACAAGCAGTATGTAGAGCGTGTGAACAAACAAGGTTATGGAAGTTATGTCCGTAACAATAAGCCGGTAGATGAGAAGAAGAAGAATCCCAATGATACATATGATGAGGTTGCTTGCAACTACTGGTACGAAGGTTCTTATATTATTTCAGGAACAGGGCAAGATCGTATCTACGAGTGGAAGAAGAAGGCAAACCAAATGCAGAAGGGCTTGTCTCCGATGAGTTCTTATGTCATTCATCGTATCAATGGACAATCTCCAACACGCAGCGTGAAGGGATTGCTTGATGATTTGATGTTTGCAGTATTGAAGTTACGTGCGGCGGTATGGGCTGCTGCTCCTAAGGGATATAGAATTGATGTTGGCGAAGCTGCTAATATCAAGATTGGAGGTGTAGAGTACGACTTGTTCGACCTCATGCACATCCACCGTCAAAACGGTATTCAGATTGTCGCTACTAAATTTAATGCGGCAACGGGTAAATATGTATCTCAACCACTTGTTGAGATGGATAATGGACTCGGTCCTCAGGGCCAAGAATGGCTTGCTCAGATAGCGAATATCCAAATGATGATTAAAGATCTCATGGGTATTCCGGATGCAATGGCCGCAAGTCCCGATCAGTCAGCAGAGCGCTTGGTTGGTGTTATGGAAGCAGATTATATCGCCGGAAATCACGCCAACTGGCCACTACGTGAATCTGAACGTCAGTTCAAACAAAAACTTGGCGAAAGAATCATTCACCAGGCTCGAATAGATATTGAATATGATCCTAAGATTCGAGAATTTTATGAAAGCGTTATTGGGGAAACTATGATAAACGCTCTTGATGAACTTGAAGGATTGTCACTGGATCAGCTTGCGATTTCATGTAAGGTTCTTCCAAATGAAAAAGAGAAGAGCGCTATTCTTCAACGTGCTATACAGATGTCTCAAATGCCAACCAAGGATGGTGCTGTTTTGTTAAGTCCTTCAAGTGTAGAGCGTGTGGCTCAACTATTGAAGAATGGAGATGTGGATGAAGCTCTTTGGTTTATGGCGACTGAAGAAACAGAGGCTCGTCAGCGAGAAGAACAACACGCACAAATGATGTTGCAGCAGACAATCCAAGGGCAACAGCAATCTGCGCTTGTAACTGAAGAAGCTAAACGCCAAACAGCAATGCAGCTTGCTCAGATCGAGATTATGAAGCAGCGCGAGATGGCTAACATGGAACTTATGAAGGAGCAGGAGATGGCTAAGATTAAAGCTGATGCAAACTATCAAGTTCAGTTATTGAAAGGAAAACAAGTATTGGAACAAATACAGCTTGAGGCAACACTTGAAGCACAAATGGGAAATGAAATAACAGGTAGAGTATAAAACATATGGAAAACAACGAATTGAACAATCAAGAAGAATTGGTAAACGAAGAAGTAACCAATCAAGAAAACGAACAGGTTAACGAGGAAACATCTCCACAGGACAGTCCATGGTTTGCTGCGTATGGTTACGATAGCGAAGATTCCTTTAAAAGCGAGTTTGAGCAACTTCGTTCTTACAAAAGTCTTGCAGATGAGTTAACCCACAAGCAAAAAGAAATAGAAGAAGGTCTTGCTCTTTTGCAAGACGCGGATGATCCGTTTGCTGGAATTGAGGAAGCCAAGACGATTGTAGCCTTTGGTAAAAAGGGTATTAGCTCGACTATAGCTAATCAAATTGTATCTTCTAATCCGGATACCTTGATGGAAGATCCGCTCAAAGCACTAGTTCTTGCTGAGGCGGTAAAGAATCCTGATAAATTCAAGCGACTTGGCCAGTCAACTATTGAGGAAGCCATTCGTGAAAAATATAATTTAGGTGAAGGTGAATATTATGCTACAGCTCTTTTAAAGTCTGATGCAATTGATGCAATTGAAATGATTGAAAAGACTAAAAAAGATGTTGAAACAGTAAAAAATCCTTATACCTTTGCAAAGGAGCTAAAGAGCCAAACTCAAAAACAGATTGCGGAAAGACAATCTATAGCACTTGCCGAAGCAGAGACTTACGCCAAGCAGCTAAAGGATGTCCCCTACAAATTCGGCGATACGGAAGTTTCGTTACAAGTTTCAAACGAAGAGGTCGAATCGATTTTGAAGTCGCAGTATGCCGGTTATTTAGGTCAAGCCTTTGATACTACCACAAAGGAAGGTAAACAAGCGGTACGTGAATGGTTAACGAATCAAATCCTCATTCATAAGGTTCAGTCTGGGGATCTCGGTGTTCAAATAGCCAAATCACTTACGGCTCAAACCGAAAAAAAGGTGGTAAAAGAAGTCTACAACGGTCAGCCTAAAACGCCGAATCGTGTAGGCAAAACATCTGCTGATATGAAAGGGCTTACACCTGCTCAAAGAGATCTCATGGAGCGCGGTATTCCTCTACCATCGCAGATATTAAAATCATAATTAACTTTTAAAAAAATACTACAATGGGATATACTCCTGGGGCTAGTTTTACATACCCCCTTTCACCCAGTAATAATAGCACCACCAATCCTACCGGTGCTATGACCTATGGTGCGATCCAGAACAACTGGGACGCACTTATGGAAGACTTTGACGCAGTAGCTTACCTTCCGTTCGGTGACGAATATTGGGACGCTATGAACCAAATCATGAACGCTGTGGGTAACCGCGAAATTGCGAAAAACCCTAAGGTTCGTTGGTTTGAAATGACCCGTATGGAAGCCCCAATTACTGTGACTGCCGTAGGTGCTGTTGGAGGTCCATTCGCGGTAACAATTAGTGGATCAGCAGTTCAGACTGTTGGCGGTGTACAATACTCTTTCCCAGCAAAGGGTGACATTTGGAGAGACGCAAGCACAGGCGCTCTTTACCAAATCACAGACAAGACGTCTGCTACTGCGGTTACAATGGTTCCCTTGCTTAACACATCTGCAGCACCTGCTGATTTGATGTTTTATGTAGGTAACTCAGCTCCTGAAAATGGTGGCTCTTACGCCTCTAAGTTTGTATTTGATACGGTTCACACCTCCCCATTGCAGACTTTCCGTAACGACACCACTTCTAGTTCAGAGGCTCTTTACAACCAACTTTGGTACTCACAGTTGGAGAACGGAGTTCAGACTCCATACTCTAACTCACGCGACATCATTTACTTGCAGCGTGAACACCAAGTTGCTCTTGTAAACACCTTCTTTACTGGTGTTCCGTCAACTACGCCCACTATTTACAATACGGCTGCTTTGACTGCTACATCGTTTCAGACCACACAGGGACTTGAGAATGCAATTCGCAACAACCAGTCTGGAACTAATGGTGGAACAAGTACTGTTATTTCAGTAGCAGCACCTGTTGCTGGATTTGATATCACGGATATGTACGCCATGGAATCAGCCTTGACCTCACAGGACGGTTCTGTAAAGAACTACATGGTGTGGACTAGCGGTGCTATGCAGGCTACTATCGAACAAGGCTTGTTTGGTAACACCGTCAATACAGCTGGTGCAAACAACCCATTCAATTTGAACGTACAGGTTAACAAGGTTCAAATGGAGAAAACTTTCTGGGGTGAAGGTGCATACGCTGACTTGATGAGTAAGACATACTCATTCAACAACGTGGTGTTTAATAACAAGAACTTTGGATTTGTTCGTATGGGCGTGTTTGACAACCCAACCATGTTTGGTGTTGGTGCAGACTCATCAGCAAATGCTTGGAAGAGTTATGCTTTCTTCATCCCATTGAGTACTAATGGAGGTGTTGACGACGGTATCGGTAACATGGGTAAGTACATCCGTCTTGCTCACAAGCCAGGAGCCTTCATGAATATGTGGCAGACAGGTGGTCGTGCAGCAGCTAACAAGACTGACGTATGGCAGCTCGGTGTTCACATCGTATCTGAAGTAGCATACAAGTTTATCAATGCTAACAAGTACGGTATGTTCACAGCCTAATCTTAATGTAAACTCAAAATGGGGAGGGAGCAATCCCTCCCTATTTTTAAATAAATAAAACAAAATGTTATACGATTTAAGCAACAATCAGCCCGTGGATATTCCAGAGTGGGCAGAAAAAGAACTCAGAAACGATTTCCCTTATTTTTTTAATGAAAAAAGACCAGTGGTTTTAAGGGTTAGAGATGAATATAAAATAAGGACATATAAGGTACCATCAAACAACCCAGACTCAGACCCGGTTCTAATGATTCAGGGGCCTGGAGCCTCTTCTATTAAGACTAAAGCAAATTTTTACGATAAAGAGACTGAGTCTGAATATACATTAATGTATACAACGTCTGCCCCTAGTAATATAGGGGGTTCTGTAAGTTATCAAAATTATCGTATTAGCATTAATGACGGCTTTACTATTAAGCCAACTCAAAAGGACTTGTTGTTTTACATTCAATATATGTGTCCAATTGTTGAAGGTAATAAGGCTTCATACAAGTCCATTAATGTAATGTATGAATACGAAATGAAACACGTTGAAGCTAAGAGCAAAATCAACGCCGCCAAGGTTGCCCGTGAGCTTGAAAACCTCATCTATTTTGATTTGGATTACAAAACAATTTTGAAGACGATAGAAGGTCTTGGAATGGCTCCGCTTCACACAGAAGATGAAACACGAGTAATGCTGCATGACGCAATCAAGGCTGGTAGCGAAGTGTTCAAGAAGAACGCTTTTGAAATTATTAATTCAGTTAAGCCTCAGCAAGCAAAGACTCCGGAGGGAGAATCTGTTCACGAATTAGTTAACCGATTGATAAGTGAGAATTTTATCAAAAATGAAGACGGAATGTGGTATATTCGCGACCGTAGAGGCGATGGAACAAAGTGGTTGAAATCACCATTCTTTGAGTCAGCGCAGAAGGGTAGCGAAGCTGCATTTGCTCTGATTGATCACCTCAAGGTAAATGAAGAATTATTAGGTAAATTAAGAAAACTATAAAAAGATGATTAGCACTGTAACCCTTACGTTTGATCTAACATACGTTGACCCACTTACGGGGGCGTTAGCTCCGCGAGGTATAGTAACGGACTCAACTGATTATGCTGCCTTAAACATAGATGTTGCGGCAACAGAAGCGAAGGGGGTGGGTGTAATTACTTTTAATGGAGATGTAATTGTTGATTTGAACGACCCTTCAAACAATGCTACAACCATGATAAACTTGCAAGACTGGGCGTTCTCACCATTTGCTGGTGAGACCCCATTCTATGCTTTTGCTTTGCCGCTCGATAGTAATGGGAATGTAGCAAATGGAGTATATACATTACTTTACAGACTACGATTAAAGGGCGCTTGCGATTTTGTGTCGATCACGTTGCCTAGCACGGCAATTGTTGATAATGGGTTATTTAGCGCTCAATACGCAAACTTCTTTGAAGTTGGTAATGAACTGGAAATGGCTCCAAGTCTTGACCCTGTTGTCATTACATCGGTTGGTCCAGAATCGGGCGGTGAATTCACCATTACTCTTTCTGGACTACAGAATGATACAGATACAAGCGCTACATTCGATGTAACTAATACTCAATTAAACGCTGTGTACACTTACTCTGGTTGTGTGCAATCAGCGGCAGAAGTAACTTTTTCTTATGACTGCGAGTATGGCACAAATGGAACATGGGCTGTAGCCAACTCAACTGTATTGAATGGTCAGACAATTACAAGTCTAAGCGCTACAATTAACTACCCGGCTTGGACAAGTCTCACACCTACGTTCAACTCTCAGATTGTAACATCGTCGCTTCCGTATAGCAACAATGTGCTTGCTACAGGTACGTTTGGAGTTACGTTGAGTCAAGTAATTCAAAAGGTTCAGACTGACGGATTGATTCTTCAGTATATTTCATCTGGCGCTCAAGAATTTGTGGTTAGTTGCGCTGGATCTCTTTGTGGACTTATTCCTTGTATTGAAAGTTTACGCAATGCCCATGCTACCGAACTTCAACGCAACCGCATATCTAAGTACCAAGTGTTTGTAGATAATGTATTACTCTACTACGCCGAGGCTCAGAATTACCGTTCTTGCGGAGACATTGAAAATTACCGCAAAACACTTGCTCTTATCGAAGCTCAACTTGACGCTTCTGGATGCGAATGCGGATGTTGCGATCCAGATACATATCAGTGGGTAAATAATAATGCAGCCTCTACTATTGATTCACTTATCAACGCGATTCAATTTAGACTTTTTGACGCCGATCCAGTAGGACCCGGATCTCCTACAGCGCAGAATGATGAAACGCAAGGTGTGCAGATTGGTGCTTTGTGGGAAAACGTAGCAACTCAAGTAATTTACATTTGCACTGATAATGAACCTAATGCGGCAACTTGGGAAGAATATTATGGCCCTGGGCAGGTTCCAACAGCATCTGAAATACCGGCAAATCCAGGCAACATATTAACCTCTGGATTTGTTCAAGGACAACTTGATCAGATAGATTCGCTTGCTGTATTTGATGGTATCAACGGATTGAATAAGGTGGGCAATGATGTTAGACTTGGGGGAGCGCTCGATTCATCTACAACTATTGATTGCACGTCTGGTGTGTTAAAACTTACAGGAGGCGGACTGACATTGGATATTGAAACGCTTGATGGTCCAGCTTCTAGAATGACTGTAGAACAAGCCTCCGCCACCAATGTTCCAGGGAACCTGTTAATCGAAACTACAACAACAGGCGGTGCTGGTGCAAATGGAATAGGTGCTGCAATTTGGTTAAGGGCTCAAGACGCTCTAGGGGCAATGGCTACCGCTGGAAAAATTATAAGCACGTGGGTTGATGCTGCAATTGGTAATTCAAATGTTCAGCTTACTACTAAACTCGGTGGAACTGAGAGTGTTGGTTTTACTTTAAATCCAAATGGATCTGTAACTCTTGATAAATATGACGGAACAAACCAAGAGGGATCAGTTACACATATGTTAGGTGTAACGGGTTCAGGACTGGTGCAAAAGGTAGTGGCTCCGAAGATTTCAACCTATGTGGCTATAATAAATCAAACAGGTACAGCTATTCCTGTGCTTACTGAGATTTATAATGATACAGGTTTAACAATTACGGCTGCAAGAAACGGTGCGGGTGACTATTATTTAGGTACGCCTGGAGGTTTCGATGCGGCATCAACAATGGTTTTGATATCTAATGGAGATATTGTAACACCAACCCGCACGCCATGCGTAGTTGCTCGTATCGCATCTAACCGAGTCATTATAGAAACTAAATTTGCAGACACTTTGACTTTGGATGATCAAGTTTTGACAAACGCATACATAGAAGTTAGAATTTACGAATAATGACTACTAACCTCGGACAAATATATGATGAGCTTCTCTTCAGGGCTGGTAAAGACCTGAGGGGTGGCTACATCACGCCCGATGACTTCAATCGCGCGATCAACATTGTGAACCAGCGTTACTTAAATACGCTTGTAGACAATTTTGAAAAAGACCGAGAGATTACTAGCGATCTTCAGACGTTTATCAAGACCTTAGGCTCGCCTCAATATCCAGCAATGTCGTTTACGCCGGTATTGCAGGGCCGTCCAGAACGTGGAGGATACGCGACCATTCCTGCTGATATTTGGTATCAGGCGACTGCAAGTTTCCTTGAGATTCTGAATAAGGAGTGTTCGTATGAAACAAATTACCGCAGCGTTGAGTTCGTAAGCCAACACGAGTTTGACGCTAAGATGCGTAACTCGATTACAAGCCCGGTAGATAACCCACAAGAAAATGATCCAATACTTGTTACACGAAATGACAAGTATTTTATTTATCCGTATATGCCACGGATAACCTTTACTTACATACGAGAACCGATACAACCTGTATTTGACTATGACATTATTAACGGAATTCCCGTATATTTACCACCGGGTTCCGTTCACGTTAACAGCTCCGTACAGCCTGTAGGTACTCCTAGTTTGAGTGTTGAATTTGAGTATCCAGAAAGCTGTGTAGACCACTTGACCGATTTGATCAAGACCTACATCGGAATTGGTAATGAAAACCAATGGAACATTCAGACTCAAATGCCAAGTAAAGTATGATCACGAAACGTCAAGCCATCGAATTAATACAGCACAGGTTGACTGGCGGAGATACGCCAGAAGATTTGCGCCGCTTGTATCCTCGTTCGATCATTTCTCGCGTACTTAATTTTGCCCTTGCTGATATCGTTTCACGCGATCCTTATGAGGCAAGTGATATGGCGGTTCCATACATTTTTACGCCCGTTACTGACGCCAATGGTTACTATGTAACTTTGAGTCCACAGCCAATTGCGGGGACTATGGCTATATTTAGTGTAGAAGATCAGTCTTCTGGTTTTAACTCATATTCGGTTCAGACCAAAGCGGAATCAAGCGCTCTCAACACATTGCGAGGGGGAGATAGTTCGGCAGCTATTCTTTTCAAAGATAAGTTGCGATTCAATAAGAAACCAGAGGGTGATGTAACAGTTACCATGGTTCCAAACGTCTATCAAATGGAAGATGATGATGTTCTTATCATCCCAAGCGATGAGACCGGTAAAGGCGAAATGATGTTGTTCCAAATGTGTATGCAGGTATTGATGAGTCAGCAATTCCAGGATGATTTGAATAATGACGGAATTGATGTTCAAGGACTTGCAAGAGATACATCAAGATTATACAGTAACGGATGACGATCAAGAATATAAAATACATTGCCACATCAGCACTATACCGCTTGGGTAAAAACCCAGCAGGTCGTGAATTGACATGGATGACACAAGTGGCCATTGATTACTTGAGTGAAAAGGCTCCACTGGATGGTAACGTAAGCCTGAAAACGATATACGCTAAGATAGATACTGGCGCAAGAGTATTTACTATGCCGGGCGATTGCATGAGGATTTCTAAGGTGGGATTGAAATCAGGCCGTCGTATTTGGACTTTGACTCCAGATACATCATTAACCTATCCGGAAGAATTTTTTCAGTGTGAGAGCGATCAGAATGATGATTTGGTATTGGATGGATTTTTTCCTACTGGTTACTTTGGTTATTTTTATAACTATCCCAACTATACCGTTGGTGGTGGACGTAATGAGAATTACTATCGCATAGATGGTAATAATATTATTTTCAGCCACAACATACCTGACGGACAGTTAGTTATAGAGTATTTCTCAAACGGATCAGAAGTGAATGAAAACACTTTAATCGACACGGGATACGCCGAGCCATTCCGTTTGTATTTGATGAGCGAGTATTGTTTGCACAAGGGAAACAGCGAAGACAAGGCTAAGTACAAAGAGCTACAGATTCAGTACGAGGCAGCTCAATGGAGCGCTAATCTTTTGATTAAAGCTCCACGTTTGAGCGAAATGATTGATGCACTTGCACAAAGTTCAGAATTTAATCTAGGATAATGGAGTTTAACGAGATTATAACCTTTACCGGCGGTATAAACACCGACGACACCCCTCAGAGTATGCCTAAGGGCGATTATCGCGATTTTTCATACTGTAGGCTCGGTTATAATTCAAGTAACGCTTATGCAGTAGAGACCTCCTATGGAACTTTATTAATTGAGAACGCAGAAATAGGTCCTGAAGATCAGGTTATTGGAGCTACCCAATGGCTAAAAAAAAATTCAATTGTCTACTTTGTTTTCAAGGCTGATCTCAATCATCAAATCTGGGTTTATGATATTACCGCGCAAACTCATACGGTTGCAGTTACTGATTCTGTTTTAAATTTTAGCAAAGAATGGCCTATTTTCCATGCTAACGTCATTGATGACATTCTGAAGTGGACCGATGGGAGATGGGACGCGCAGATGTACGAGGTTGATGGAACTCGTTTGTTCAACCCGCCTTATCAAATTAATTTGCAGAAAGCTCTTGATGGTTATTACACCACAATTGACTTGCAGACTATTGATGCGATCAAATGGCCTTTAGATCCGCCTAGTTTAGAATACATAACCGACACGACAAGAAATGATAATAAACTTAGAAAGAAACTCTTCAAGTTTATCATTCAGCCTATTTACGAAAACAATGAGCCAGGCGTTTGGTCAATGTATTCTACATTAGAGCTTCCATTTCAATCAGAGCTTATTACTGGAACCAATTTCATGTATCTCAATAACGATAATGGAATTCGGATAACATTTAATACTGGTCCAAAGATTATAAGGAAGTTCAATATTGCCGTACAACAATTCGATCCTGAATCTTTTGGCGCTGAAAATCCATTTGGAATATTCCTGGAGTTAGATAAGGAAATTGATGGAATAGCTGACAATGTGGATTATACCACCGTTTATTATGGCGGAGTAGCTACCAAGCCGGTTGATCGGGTTTTTCAGAACTACGACAGGTTACCAATCACGGCTAACTGTCAAGAGTATTTGCCCACAAGTCAATTGACTTATACTAATTTTAGGGAGGGATATGATAAGATCGAACTTGATGTAAGCATGGATTACAGAGTTCGTGAAATAGATTGGGTTCCATTTGCCGCTATAAGTTTAGATTTGGACTATCCATTAGTGGGAGGAGCCGCATCTTTTACTACTGAGCCGGGTGAATTTAATGCACTTAATGATTTCCCATGGACTGCGGGGATAGTCTTATATGGTCCAGCTCCAACCGGTTCCTCAATTGGTCAAATAAAATATCAAATAAGTTTTAACGATATCCAATTAGCGCTTGCAGAACCAACTGTATATGATCAGAATAGTAAGATCATACAAATCATTGGTGACGCATTCATGGATCAACTGGGATATGCTCCAGGAACAACTTCAGCCCCTAGTACCTTTGTACGATATTCTTTTACAGCATTAGACACAAATCAGTTTGGACAAAACGATCCAACTGTAAGAACCACAAGGGCAACGAATCCTCAACCTTCTTTAAAGGTTGGTGCGACACATCGCTTTGGAATTGTATATGGAGATAGAGCTTATAGAGATGGAACTGTTTTGACAAACGATTCCATGAATCTTTTTGTGCCTTGGTTTTATGATATAAGCAAAGCTGGGTTTAACAATCCGCAAAATCCATTTACAGTAAGACCAAGGATTACAATAAATCATCAGCCACCGGTTTGGGCCACTAAATATTGGATTGTTGCTCAACCAGCGAATGAAATATTGAGCTTTGGACATTACACGATAACAAAAGCGACACCATATCAATCTGCCGTAACTATCGATCAGACAACCAATAATAGGTATGTAATAGAAATAGACAACTATTACCAAAACACATTTATTGGAGCAAATATAAATCATCAAATCAAAAAAGGAGATAGGATTAGATTTATTAGAACCCGGGGTGCTGGTGTTGATTTTGATCCGACAATTTTGGAATACATTCCATACATTGAACTAGAGGTTTTAGATTATGATCCAGTTGGAGGTACTTCTAGTAATCAACAAACTATCCCTCGTCAAAAAATATTCGTAACACTTTTTGATACAGGTATAATTGAACCTGATTTCATTGATAGCGCCGGCAATCTATTTGGTCAATTGATTGAAATATACACTCCAAAGCCGGCGGTAGACGATAATGGATCTTTGTTTATATCTGCGTTTAAGGATGTTTATGGTCCATTAGACGTAATAAATCCGCATACACAAGATCGCGCCCACGGAATAAGTTTTGAGTGGTATGTAAATGTTGGGCAAAAGGATCCGCTTTCCCCAAGGTATTTTTACATAAACAATGATGTCAGCAATCTTTTATATACCGGATGGAGTGCTAACGTATATAATGGCGCAGGGACTCTTATTGATAATCAAAATGTTATAATTGATTCGGTTGTATATAGCCCTGGAGACAATCAAACCATAATAACATTTGTTACGTTACCAATGGATCCTACAATTGGATATGTAACTCTAACTCAAGACGTTCAACAGGAATATGTAGACGGTGTAGAGATAAACAACGGTTTGGTAAACATAGGCTATGGAGACGTTTATGTCCGCCAAAGAAGATATGGGACTGGATTGGCTGGAGAAAGTGCTTCATATTATTACTATATAGAAGACCAAAATTATTCAGATTACTGGTTAAGCAATGTCCATAACACAGGTCGCACAAGAATTCAGGACCCTAATGGCAAGATGACAAATCGTATTGCTACTTCGATACATTCAGATTCTTTTATTGCCGGAACTCAAATAAACGGGCTTTCGTCATTTTCATTAGCAAATGATAATATCGAAGACATGAATCAGCTGTTTGGACCTGTCGTCAGAACATATATGTCTGGTCGAGAGGGTAAGACGCTCAAATGTCTCCAGCCAAAGAAAGAAAACTCGATTTACATTCAATTCTATCCAAACGAAGTTGGATCAGACTCTACGGTGCGGGTATCAAACAGAACCTTTGCGTCTTGGTTTGATTACAAGACATTGTTTGGGTGTTCTGATTCAGGAGCTAACGCCATACTTCCAAACGGCTCAACAATTTACTTTGACAACAACTCCGGTACATTTATTTACTCAGGAGGAAATGGTCAAACTATTATAAGCGAAATAGATCCAGACTCCCGCAAGGATTATAAATTCAGAACTAAGACAAAGGCTCTTGCTGCTGCGTACAACGCAAGCACTGACCCCATGGTTAGGACTTATGTAAACGAGTCTGTTGGAGAAGTTGGCTTCGCATTTAGATTTGATGTTCCTTATAGCGGATCTGCTTATGGCGCATTTAGTCCTCCGATTTTTGATGGAGAATACTTTAGGATTGATGGGAATGCAGAATATCTATATGGATATGATATAATAATAACTTTCCCACTGGAAAACGAGGGAAGTGGGAATGTTTACCAGGGCAATGTTAACTATGTATTCTATGGGGAAGAACTTGGTTATACGCTCATTGGTTTGGATGGAGTTATTCCAGATATAGCTGATTTTAATATTCAGGGTAGTTATTTTACCACTAGCGGATTAAGTTATGATCATGTCGTGTTTGATTATGTCAACATGAGATGGAGATCAACTTATGACTACAACTTCCAACAGTTCTGTAATCTGGGTCAAACCTTAGTTGGATGGGGATCAAATAGTCAATTGTACGTACACAATCAAAATGGACAATGGAATTTCCACGGCCAACCGTTTACTCAAAAGGTTACGTTTGTTTCGAATGAAAATCCTTTAATGCTCAAAAGATACCAGGATATTACCTTGGTTTCCGATAACTTATTCTCTATTGAGGCAAATTCTGAACCCAACAAGAGCTATCCGCTGGGCATGAAGACTACCATGCCTGAAAACCTTCTCAGCACTTACGAGGGGTACGGCAAAGTTAATTACCGTAAAAACTTGTACGATCCAAAGTTTTTTAATGTAAACAATATATCAGCAAGTTATTATAATCCACCAGATCAACCTGTGAACGGTTGGATATTTGACTTTGATCAATCGTTTTTGCTTGGTGAAACAATCACGATTATTCAAGATAACGGAGAGATATTTACAGGTGTTGTTACTCTTGCCACTTATGACGACATAAGTGACTGGACCTTAATTACATTACAGGGATCAGAACCAAACACAAATTTGATTGCTGGTAGCTGGTATTTGAGCGAAAGAGCTTTGGTTAATGGAGAAGATATAAGGGCAAATGCTTTAACTCATACACTGGAATATGATCCAGCAGCATATGATGAAAGCTCAGTACTCTTCTCTGTTGGAATAAAGGGTGTTTTATCTTAAATTTGCCAGTTATGATGAATCCAGCATTAATTTCAGCATTAATACAATTAGGTCCAGCTGCCTATCAAATGATTCAGGGTATCAAACAGACCCGTGAAGGTAAGGAAATGCAGAAGAATCTTGGAGCTAGAGTCAATTACGAAATACCACAAGAAGCCAAGCAAGCCTTGGGATTGATGCAGCAATTAGCCAGTTCAAGAGAAATGCCAGGGCAAGCAAGTATGCAATCCATGATGGATTTACAAACTCAAAGAGCTTTTGGTAATGCTTCTCGCGCAGCAACATCATCACAGGATTTGCTTGGAGTCGCAACCAACCTTGGTGAGCAAGCTCAAGAAAATCAATTAAACCTAGGTATTCAGGCTGCCCAAAACTACCAGCAAAGGCAACAGGATTTATACGGTGCTTTAGGTAATATGGCTGGATATCAAGAGAAAAAGATTGCCGATCGTCAGCAAGATTGGTATGAAAGATCTGCCGCCGCCGCCGCAATGCGAGGAGCAGGTATGCAAAATACCTTAGGAGGAATTCAAGGTGCGACAAATGTAGCGGCAAGCGCCATAGCAAATGGGGCGCTTGATGGTCTTTTTAAAGGCGGAAAAGGCAAAAGCATACAGAAAACATTAGGCTCTATGAATGCCATAACTGGTTCGGAAGATGATGCTTTTGTAAATCCAACAGGATATATTGCCCCTGGAATGAGCAGTCAGCAAATGATTGGTGTAACAGGAATGAACAACAGTGGTGGTTGGAATTATATGCAACCACCTACATCTCCATATAAGAGTCCATATATGAGCATGACACAACAGATAGGTCAGCAAGCATATGGCAATGATTGGCAGAATTTTTTGAACACTCTTAATTTTCAACAAACACCACAATAATGGAAGTAGCAAGCCAAGGAAGAGTATCTCAAGGGCAAGGCACGGGCGAGGCTACAGTGCTTGACACGTCTCAGTTTTATAACCAGATGTACAACATCCAGAAGGATTTGTATGCGCGTCAGGAAAAGAAGAAAGAAGACCTAAAGCGTCAGCAAGCCACTTGGAACGCCTATCTTGATGATATGCCGGATGTTTGGCAATCGGACTATGAATATGTAAACAAAGCCCTTAACGAATATAACGACTACATAATCGACCTAAAGTCTCAGGGCTTGGATCCGGAAAACTTGGATCCTACCATCATGCGAAAGATGAAGGAGCTTCAGAATAAAGTGGCGAAAGAAGCATCAAGAGCAAAGGATAATGAAGCCTATTCCAACCAGGCGTTTCAAGTATTAAACAACGACAAGACGAATAAATACAACAAGGATCACGCAACTCAATGGCTCAAGGATTATGGTGATCCTACAAAGACTCCGGAGCAAAGAGCTAAAATGCGTATCGAGTCTAATCCATTCAAGTTGAATTATAACTTGATAGATTTTATTGATGAAACGATTCCTGAGCCAATGGTGGTTGATAAGGGTCGTGAGAAAATAACTTCAAGGAATAAAGAAGCCCATCGCTCACTCGTGCTTGACTACATTACAAACGATGAGATGGGTAGGGATATGTATGAGTCTTTGAAGAAACCAAACGAGACTGAGATTCAGTTTTCAGAGCGTATTGCTGAAGAAGGCCAGAAGAGATACCCACCTAAGCAAGACAGGCAACCAACCCCAACCGGTGGAGGAACCGCAAAAAAGGATGGGAACGTAAGCGGTTATGGCACTGGAAACTGGAACGACAAACTATCTGTAAGTTCTCAAACACTTCCCAATTTCAAGCCTGGTGTAACAGCAAATACGCTGTATGTGACCAGAACTGGAACCAACGACAACGTGCCTCCAATTCAAATGGCTGATGCGACTGGACAAACAGTTAACTTCCAGCCAATATCTTACCACTTGAGGGACGATGGAGCTATTAGTGTTTTGGGTGAAGTTATTTCAGGCACTGGACAGGATCAAATAAGAACTCAGACGTGGATGGATTACGACACAAATAAAGCGGCGTTTCAATCCCAGCTGATGGGAATGGATTTGAGAGAGGAGTTCAATGCAAGAAACGGCGGCACAACAGGCACGACAAAGACAGGAAAAACATTTACAGGAGTACCAACAGGAGGATTTTAATGGAGAACCCGATATACAAGTTTATGAAAGAAAATGGTCTCACTCAGAAGGATGAGACTACGTTTTTATCTGAATACTCTGACCCTAATAAGGCGGCGCAGCTTCATAAGTTTATGGTAGACAATAAGCTCACGACTAAGGGGGCTGATGATTTCTACAACGAATACTTCTCTGCTTCAAAAAAAAAAGTATCTACAGATTCTTCAGAGCCTGCCGGGCAGCCTACAAAGCCTTCTGCGCCGAGTTTTGGGCAGAAAGTGGTAAGTGAGGTAACACAACCTCAAATAGAAATACCCCTAAGAGGTAAACAAAAACCTCCGGTAGCCAAAAAGCCGTATCAAGATATTTATTACAAACCAGAAGGATTACCGTCTGAAACAACACAGGCACCCGAAACTCCTGTAATCAAAGCTGCTAAACAAGATTTTAAACAAACTCAGTTAAAACCTCAGATTCAACCAGTTAAAACCGCTCAAGAGCTTGAAGAAATTGAGCAAAAAACTGAAAAGGCAGATAAAACAGGGTTAGTTCTTAATGAGTATCAAAGCAGCGCTGATGCATTAAACGAATTAAATCGCCTAAAGAAAGATAATGTAAATGAGTTCTATCGCAATATAAAGGACGCGAGGCCAGATTTGTATGAGAAGTATTCGGGCAGGACTATTCAAGAGGGTAGAGATATTGAGAGTGATATAAGCGAGTCTCAAAAAGATAGAGATATAGTTTACCAGAATTATTTATCAGACCTACAACGCACAGATGAATCTCATAGAAACACTTTGAGCAAAGTGGATCCTATAGTTAATTCTGTTGTAGATAAAAAAGTGACCCCTGAAAACTATAAGAGGCTTACCACTAGTCACTCAACAGATATTGGTGGCGATGTTGTAGATATGGGTAAAGTTGATGACGAGGCTACCGCAATTGCTGAAAAGTATAATTTACCTACAGATGGAGAGGCGTGGAGATTATTAAAGAATAAAATCAAGTCAAACACTGACTTTCAAATAATAAAGCCACAAGCAGAAGAGTTATTTAAACAGAATTATCCAGAGCTACACGCCAAAAGGCAAAAAATGTTTGAGGATGGGTTTAAGTACGATGATGAGATTTATTCAAAGGTTGAATCTGAATTGACTTCTTTGCAGAATCAATACGAGGCTGATGCTAAAAACGAATTAAACGCCATTGATGCTGAATACAAATCAAAGAGTGAATTATTAAATCAGCAGTATAAAGATTTTACTTCTCAATCCGAAAAAGTTGGAGCCGAGTTAGATAATCTGTATAAATCAGGACAAATCGATCGATTAGAGTACGAGAATCGTTGGGGCTTATTGCAAAAAGAGAAAAAAGATTACTACGATCTTTATGAAAAACAATTCCCAAGTCTTGATGAATATGTAAAGAAGTCAAATGAAATAAACTCAAAGTACAATAGAAAATTTGAGTTGCAAAAAAAGGCTTTAACAGACAAGGCTCAAGCACAAATTAAGACTGAATTTGATAAATACTCCGCCAGTTACAAAGAGGATCCAGCTATATTAGAAGAGATAAATAAAGCGTATAGGGACTCCTATGAACTGGCATCAGACATCAGAACGAAGACAATGGGTCTTGGCGCTGAAATGTCAAGCGTGCCAATGTCTAAACTTTACCAATCAACATTAAGTTCTTTGGGCGGCGTATTTAAAGGGTGGGGTGGTTCATTGGATAGCAAAACACTTGAATTGCTTGGTGAGTCGATGGAGCAAAATTTCATGATGCCAGCGGCGAGAACTGAAGAATTTAAAGACTGGTTAGACCCTCAAAACTTACAACTACTTACCGGTCAGCTTTTGGGTTCTATGGCTCCGTCAATGGCCATAACCGCTGCTGTTGCCACAAGTACAGGTGGAACGGGTATTCCCGCAATCGTTCCAATGATTACCGGGGGCCTTGCTGGATGGGCATCTGAAACGGTTGATATCGTCGGTCGTTCTTACTTAGATATGTTTGAAAAAAGCGGTGGAGACGTTGCAAAATCAAACAAAGCCGCTGAAAGTTCATTAAAATCTCAATATGATTTGATGTGGACATATTCTTTTGACGCACTTCCTTTTGTTGGAGGGGCGTTAAAAAGAATTCCATCTAAATTGGGACGAGTTGCAGTAGGTGCTGGCATAGAAACCGGAACAGAATTTTTACAGGAATATCCTCAGAATATTGCAGAAGAAAACATTCAGAAAGGATTAGATCCTTGGACTAATTTAGGAGAAGCACTTCAGGATACTAAAAAGATGAAGCAAACTCTTATTTCAATAGGTCCAGTAGCAATACTCGGTGGAGCGGGGCAACTTGGTTCTAAATCGGCTAAGCAAGAGGCTGTTGATAACTATGTTGCAATGCAGCAAAAGAGTGCATTGTATTCTGCTTTGCCGGATCAAAAACGCCAATACATTCAAAATATGGTGTTTGATCGCGGAGGAAAATTTGCAAGAGGAGTGATTGGCGCTATGTTTTCTGATGGAACAATCGATGAGGAAACGTCAAAAGATTTACTCGTTCAAGTTGAAAATTCCGAAAGAATACAAGAGGCTGGAAAATCCGCCGGACTCAAAGGATCTAAGTTAAATGTTTATGGATTTTATAGCGCAAGAGCTGAAGAGGCTGAAGCAAATGCGGCTAAGTTTCACATGGATCCAATTTTGTCTGAATCATACAAACAACAAGCAAAACAATATCGTGATGCGGGACTTGATTTTATGAAGGGTAATAATCCTGATCTATTAACTATAACATATGCCGATGGCTCGCAAGCGATTATGACTCCTGAGGATGTAAATGGATTATTTTCTAATCCAATTGCTCTTACGTTATTAAACAGGAAAA